>Ga0182744_1001684_pt1 | contig 19074 bp, 21 predicted proteins | sample eDN3rd30CKraftMG_FD_128525 | JGI IMG/M metagenome (GOLD analysis project Ga0182744, IMG submission 128525) | Enriched Miracle-Growth compost microbial communities from Emeryville, California, USA - eDNA 3rd pass 30_C Kraft MG (version 2) (version 2) ...
ATAACCGTCCGGATGAGCGGCGCGATACTCCTGCCACAACAGCGTCAGCGTCACGCCCTTGCGCTTCAACTCACGCGAAACATACGAAAAATCTGGCTCTTGGGTGTCCTGGGGCGGACGGCCAGCCTGTTTGAACAACAGCTTCTCCAACTGCCTGTCGTCATCATAGGCGACCGGTATTGGCCACATGCCAATCCCCGCCTGACGCGCCCGGTGCAGGTAGGTAGAAACCGCCGTCTTCCCTATTCGAAGCCGCTCCGAAACCTCGCGAACAGACAGGCCCTGTTCAAAGGTCAGTCGTAAAATCGATCGAATATCTTTCATCGTAATGCGCTTTGCTTGCTTCCGTCTTGGCATCAAACCTCCTGGTCGAACCAGGAAGAAAATCATGCCCAAACGACACCTGCAAAAACGCGCGCAAACTGTCCGCGATTTACTGAAATCGCTGTCCGCGAATTACCGTAATGGCTGTCCGCATATTACTGAAAAAGGTGTCCGTGAATTAGTGAAACCCGCAGCTTTGGTCTTCCACCGGTGGTGGCTTGACGAGGCACGAGGCCCAACCAAGCTTCAAGGTCGCGTCCCTTGGCGAAGGTCGCTGCGTCACCGACGGCAGCGACCAATGCCGTGGCGTTCAGCGCCCCAATCCCGGGAATTTCTGTTAAACGCCGAGCCCGCACATCGGCTCGGGCCATCGCTGCGAACTCGGCATCAAAGGCTGCGATACGCCGATCAAGCTCCTCCCAGCGTGTGCGCATGTCACCCAGCAAAAACACCATGCGCGGGCTCAGTGCGACCGTATCGGTATCCAGCAACTCGCTGAGCAAGAATCGTAGTCGAGCATGCCCCTGTGCGACGACATGCCCGCGCTCCAAAAGTAAGCTTCTGATCTGGTTGGTCAGCGAAGTGCGTTCACCGACAAGGCGGTCGCGCACGCGGTGGAGCGTCTGAACGTCGAGTTGTTCCTCACTTTTGAGTTCGACAAAACGCATGGTGGGGCGAGTTGCGGCTTCGGCGATCGCCTCTGCATCACGGTCATCGTTTTTCTGAGCCTTGACGTAAGGCCGCACATATTCCGGCGACATGAGTCTAACCTCGTGCCCCAGAGCCGCCAGTGACCGTCCCATATGATGGGCACCACAGCAAGCTTCCATCGCAATAGCACATGGCGACAGTTTGGCAGCAAAACCGATAACTCCATCACGTCGCAGCCGCTTTCGAACAACAACCATTCCGCTTTCGTCCAGCCCAACAAGGCTGCAGCTATTCTTGCCCAGATCAATACCAAGGATCATTATTTGCATGGTTCGCTCCTTCCTCTCTTGAACACTGGCATCATACACTGGTGCCGGCGGGAGGGGCGGGCCATCCATAAAGGGGGACACATAAGGAAGGCTTTGGTCGAAGCCGCGGCGGCTTTACGAGCAAAAATCCACGCCCCCGCAGACGGTCAGGACGCCCTCTTGGCTTCAAGCTGACCGGAGGAGAAGCCTCCGACTATAGCGCCATCGATGATCTGATAGCGCTGCCACTTACCAAGCCGCGCATGCTCCTGGCCAACAAGGGATACGATGGCGATGCCGTGCTCGAGGGATTGCTCATCCACGGCATCCTGCCCGTCATTCCGCCGCGATCGAACCGATCGAAGCCTGTCTCCTGCAGCTTCCGCCAATACCGAGATCGCAATCGCATCGAGCGAATGTTTAATCGTCTCAAGCAGTTCCGGCGCATCGCTACCCGCTACGACAAAACCGCCAAGTCCTTCTTGGCCTTCCTCCACCTCGCAGCCGCGAGGCTATGGCTGCCGACTTTTGTCAACTGGGCCTAGTGTCCTGTCCCGCAAATAGCTTTACAAAGCTCCCCAATGAGCGGAAGATTCGTTGTCTGCAAGGAGAACGGATATGGCGCGTATTGGTCGACCGCAGGAACGCATACTTTGCCTGAGTGAACGCGAGCGCCAGGAGTTGGAGCGCATCAGTCGCTCCCATTCGGTACCGCACAGTGTGGTTTTCCGTGCACAGATCGTGCTGGCCTCAGCCGATGGCGAAGCTAACACCGCGATCGCCCACCGGCTCGGTACGACGAACCCGACGATCTGCCATTGGCGAAAGCGGTGGTTCGAACAGGGGCTCGTTGGGCTTTATGGTGAAGCTCGGTCGGGACGACCGAGAACTCATGACGAAGAGAAAGTAGCGCAACTGCTACGCACAGTTCTCGACAGCAAGCCCGCCAACGACACCCACTGGACGGTACGCTCCGCAGCGGCGGCGACAGGTCTGTCCAAAACCACTGTGGGACGCATGTTGACATTGTTTGGCGTTCAGCCGCATCGCTCAAAAAATTTCAAAATCTCGACCGATCCACTTTTTGTTGACAAGGTCAAGGATATCGTTGGGCTCTACCTCAATCCGCCAGATCACGCGGTTGTGCTGTGCGTCGATGAGAAGACGCAAATCCAGGCACTGGAACGCACGCAGCCCATACTGCCTCTCGGTCTTCGGTATATCGAAGGCATCACGCACGATTATGTTCGGCATGGAACGACCACCTTATTCGCCGCACTCGACATTGCGAACGGTCAGGTTCTGACCCAATGCCGTGCCCGTCACCGCCACCAGGAATTCCTCGGCTTCCTTAAACATATTGAGGCGAATGTTCCAGTTGACCTCGACGCCCATCTGGTGGTCGATAACTATGCTGCTCACAAACATCCGAAAGTCCGTGCATGGCTTGCGGCTCGTCCGCGCTTCCATGTCCACTACACACCAACCTATGCGTCATGGCTCAACCAGGTCGAGCGGTGGTTTGCCCTTATCACCCAACGGCAGATACGCCGTGCTTCTTTCGTCAGCGCCAGGGACCTGATTGAAAAAATAAACGCCTTCGTTGAAGCCTACAATGCGAAGGCAAAACCCTTTGTCTGGACCGCCACAAGCCAGTCCATTCTCGCAAAGCTCGAACGCTTATGTAAAGCTATTTGCGGGACAGGACACTAGTTCATCCATCGACCGCCATTGACGATGAGCGTCTGGCCGGTGACGTAGCGGCTCATTTCGCTTGAGAAGAACAGCACTGCATTGGCGATGTCCTCGGGCTCGCCGAACATATTCATCGGCGTTTCGGTTAGCGCCTTGGCCGACAGTTCCTTGGGCAGTTGGTCCATGGCACGTGTCTTGATATATCCCGGAGCGATCGAATTGACGTTGACATGGTCGGCCGCGACTTCGCGGGAAAGCGAGCGCGTGAAGCTGATGACGCCTCCCTTGGCCGCGGCATAGGCGGCACTGGCCTTGGCGCCGATATAGGCCGAATCCGAGGAGATGTTGACGATCTTTCCGCTCTTTCGCGCCTGCATGTCCGCGATCACCTGATGCGTCGACAGTATCGTCGTCTTCAGGCAAATCGAGAACAGAAAGTCCCATGAATCCGCCTGCGATACCTGGAAGGACGAGGCCTTCTCGCGGGTGCCCTGCCCGACATTGTTGACGAGAATATCGACAGGCCCAAGGCTGGCCTTGACGCGGTCGAAAGCGGCAACGACCGCCTCCGCATCGAGCATGTTGACCGTGACCGGCAGCAGACGCGACGGGTCTCTGCCGATTTCGGCAACCGCGGATCCCAGTGCTGCCTCGTCGAGATCCAGGAGCGCGACGCGCGCACCATTTTCCGCCAGTGCCTTGGCACAAGCGCGACCGATGCCGTGGGCGGCACCGGTGATAACCGCAATCTTGTCCTTGACGAGCATATGACTATCCCTTTCGATGGATTTTGCTTCACAGCGCCTTCTCAAGCTCCGGCAGGACTTCGAAAAGATCGCCGACGAGGCCGTAATCGGCAACTTGGAAGATCGGGGCTTCCTCGTCCTTGTTGATCGCGACGATCACTTTCGAATCCTTCATGCCGGCGAGATGCTGGATCGCGCCGGAAATGCCGGCTGCGATGTAGAGATCGGGTGCCACGACCTTGCCGGTCTGGCCGACCTGCCAGTCGTTGGGGGCGTAACCTGCATCGACGGCCGCGCGTGACGCACCAACAGCCGCACCGAGCTTGTCGGCAACCGGCAAAATCACTTCCTGGAACTTCTCCGACGAGCCGAGCGCTCGGCCACCCGAGATGATGATCTTGGCTGAGGTCAGTTCCGGACGGTCCGACGAGGAGAGCGCATTAGCGACATGGCTCGACAGGCCCGGATTGCCGGCGCCAGCCACGGTTTCCACGGATGCCGAACCACCTTCGCCAGCCGAGGTAAAGCTTGCGGTGCGCACGGTGATCACCTTCTTGGCGTCCGTGGACTGCACGGTCTGGATCGCATTGCCGGCATAGATCGGACGCTTGAACGTGTCCGCGGAGACGACATCGGTGATCTCGGAGATCTGGGCGACGTCAAGCAGGGCTGCCACGCGCGGGAACACGCTCTTACCCGAGGTGGTGGCGGCGGTGATGAGCGTGTCATAGGAGCCGGCGAGCGAGACGATCAGGGCCGCGAGCGGCTCGGCGAGCAGATGGGAATAGTCGTCGCCATCGGCGAGCAGGACCTTGGACACGCCCGAGAGCTTGGCAGCCGCATCGGCAGCAGCCTTGGCGTCCTTGCCGGCAACCAGCACATGCACGTCGCCGCCGATTTGGGTAGCGGCGTTCAGCGCCTTGTTGGTCTGGTCGGAGAGGCTTGCATTGTCGTGATCGGCAACAAGAAGAATAGCCATTGTTGTTTTCCTTTTCTCTTGTGCTTCGACTTAGATGACGCCGGCGGTCTTCAGCGACGAAACGAGTTCCGCCACCGATTTGACCTTGACGCCGGCCTTGCGGCCCGAGGGTTCCTCGGTCTTGACGACCTTCAGGCGCGTCGTAACATCTACGCCGAAATCGGCCGGGCTCTTCTTGTCGAGCGGCTTCTTCTTGGCCTTCATGATGTTCGGCAGCGAGGCATAGCGCGGCTCGTTGAGGCGCAGGTCCGAGGTGACCACCGCCGGCAACTTGACGTTGATCGTCTGGAGACCGCCATCGACTTCGCGGGTGACGTCGACGGAGCCGTCCTTGATCGCGACCTTCGAGGCAAAGGTTGCCTGCGGCCAGCCGAGCAGGGCCGAGAGCATCTGGCCGGTCTGGTTGGAGTCGTCGTCGATCGCCTGCTTGCCGACGATGACGAGGCCAGGCTGTTCGGCTTCCGCCACGCCCTTGACGATCTTGGCGACGGCGAGCGGCTCGACCAGTTCGTCTGTCTCGACGAGGATGGCCCGGTCGGCACCCATGGCAAGCGCGGTGCGCAGCGTCTCTTCGGCCTTTGCCGGACCGACTGACACCACGATCACTTCCGCTGCCTTGCCGGCCTCCTTGAGGCGTAACGCCTCCTCGACGGAGATTTCGTCGAAGGGGTTCATCGACATCTTCACATTGGCAAGCTCGACGCCCGAGCCATCCGGCTTCACGCGGATCTTGACGTTATAGTCCACCACCCGCTTGACGGTTACGAGGATTTTCATCGGTCTATCCTATGGATTGATTGTGCTAGGCCGCGCCGGCCTGGCTGCAGGGCGGGCGGCAACGAAAAGCGACTGCTCCTGCCGTGAAGGCAGGCGCAGTCGGGAGGATGCGGCCAATCAGGCCGACATCAGCATCCTTCTTGACGATTGCTGCGTGGCCGTCTGACGCAATAGACTCGCCAGCACGTCGATCTGATCCACGATTTCTTCCTGCGGACCCTCAATGCCGATCACCAGAAGCTGGCGCTCGTTGTCGAGCACCGCGGCCAGCCCGATATGGCCATCGGACGATGCGCCACCCCGAAACCAGCCACGTCGACGTCCTGTCTTCAGCTCCGAATAGAACTCGATGTGGTTGATCGGCTCTTCGCTCTCATTGCGCTCGGCGTTGAGGCGCCGGACCAGCTTGGCTATATAAGTTTCATCGTAGGTGCTCAGAAGCGCCTTGCCCACAGCAGTCCTGGCAACTGGCAGCATCCGACCTATCGACGCCGGATCATTGCTTTCGGCGTCGCGGCGGGCGCGCTGCACATAGATATACTGCGCATAGAGACCATTTGCCGTGGCCATTACCACGGTCTGCTGCGATGCCCTGTGGAGGGATTCTGCCGCATCGAGAAGTTCGCCGCGCTGCATAAGCGATTGATCGACCCAGCTGCCCAGCAGGCTGACACGCCGCGTGGGAAAATATGTCCGCTTGTAGCGATCATGCTGAAGATAGCCCATCGAAACCAGGCTGCGAAGCAAGACAGACGTGCTTGACTGGGGATAGTGAAGCGCACGCGATATCTCAGTCACACAGGCCTCGCGCTGCACCTCGTCAAAGAATTCGAGAATCTGCAGAGTGCGGCCCGCAGATTTCACAACTGAATCCGGTATCGCGCCCTTGGCTTGCGATGCGCCCTCCACAACGGACATTCCAACCATATTGCCTCTCCTCCCGATTGGTACCAAGAGTGGATCTCCTCCCTGTAGAAGCACCAGTTTCGCGCGCCTCTAGAAAACCTACTCGTTAGAATGCCTAAAACCTACTCGTTAGAATTTTTTCTGTAAAGCGTCGTTTTTAGATGCACGGCGATTTGGATGTAATATCGCGACGCACGTCTTCCGACATCCAGAATGTGATATCCGGTAAACGCCGGTATCCCTCTTCCCCCCACCCGGCTAACGTCACTTGACGGATGCTTGCTAGGCCTGACTTGGTCGACACACAACGAATCCGCGGCCACAGACAAAATGTGAGCGATTTCACATTCGTCCGCCTGGCCAAACAGCTACCAGGGAGTTGAGATGAGCTACGAGAATTACAATCACATTCTGATCGAACGCAAAGGCAAAGTCCTTACGGCGACGCTGAACCGTCCCGAGGCGCGCAACGCCATCAATCCGGCCCTTGACGCCGAGCTTCTTCGCTTCTTCTTTGAAGTCGATCAGGACGACGAGTGCACGGTACTGGTGCTGACCGGCGCCGGAAAATCGTTCAGCGCAGGTGGCGACATTCCCGATATGCTGTCTTCGATCGAAAACATCGAGAATTTCGAGAAGGGCTACAAAAACGGCAAGCGAATCCTGCAGAGCATGCTGGATTGCGACAAGCCCATCATCTGCCGGCTGAACGGCGACGCGGTGGGCCTGGGCGCGACGCTGGCGATCTTCTGCGACGTGGTGATCGCCGCAAATACGGCGCGGATAGCCGACCCGCATGTCCGCATCGGCCTGGTGGCGGGCGACGGCGGGGCTGTCATGTGGCCGCAGCTCATCGGTTATGCCCGCGCCAAGCACTATCTCCTGACGGGTGATTTCATGTCCGCCACCGAAGCTCAGGAAATGGGACTGATCATGTATGCCGTGCCGCCCGAGGAGCTGGATGCCAAGGTCGATGAATACGCCCAAAAGCTCGCAAACGGCGCCTCCAAGGCCATCAAATGGACCAAGGCGACGCTGAATATCGGCCTCAAGCAGATGCTGTCATCGATGGTCGACGCGGGCTTCGCGCTCGAAACAGTATCGAGCCGCTCGAAGGATCATGCCGAGGCGGTCAGCGCCTTCGTCGCCAAGCGCAAGCCTGAATTCACGGGTCGTTGAGGGTCATCATGGATTTCGCCGAACCAGAACATGTGACCATGCTGCGGCAGTCCGTGCGCACCTTCATCGCACGGGAAACCACCCCGGAGATGATCCGGGAATGGGATAAGGCCGACAAGATACCGCTTGAAATGCACCGCAAGATCGGAGAGCTCGGCGCATGTGGCCTGATGGTGGACGAGGCGCATGGCGGCTACGGCCGCGAGCTGATCGCCATGATCGCGGTGATCGAGGAACTCTCCAAGGCCTCGATGGCACTGGCGGGCCTCTACATCGCCACGGCCTGCTATGGCGGCATGAACATCTCCGCATCCGGCTCTGATGCGCAGAAGGCAAAACTGCTACCCGATATCGTCGAAGGCAAATTGCTGTTCGCATATGGCCTGTCCGAACCGGATGTCGGCGCCGACCTGCCCTCGGTCACGACCAGGGGCGAAAAGATCGGCGACAAGGTCGTTATCAACGGTGCCAAGCGCTGGTGCTCCGGCGCGGACACCGCCGACTACATGTTCGTTCTATTGAAAAGCGATCGCGACGCGCCGCGCTACCGCAATCTTTCCTTCGTGTTGGTGCCGCCGAACCTGCCCGGCATTACCATCACGACGGTCGATACCATGGGTGCCCGCGGCACATCCACCTGTGACGTGATCTTTGAAAATGTCGAAGTGCCCTTTGAAAACGTGCTCGGTGGCGAAGCGGGCTGGAACAATGGCTGGTCGCAGCTGGCCGGCCCAGCTCTCGAAGCCGAGAAGCTCGAAGTGCCGGCGATCGCGCTCGGTATCGCCGAGGCCGCTATGCAGGAGGCCTGGGAATACAGTCAGGAACGCAAGCAATTCGGCCAGCACATTTCCGGCTTCCAGTCCATCAGGCACAAGCTCGCCGACGGCAAGACAAAGCTGCAGGCCTGCCGGCTTATACTCTATTGGGCGGCGTGGCTGTTGCAGACCGGACAGCCGGCCTCGGCCGAAACATCCATGGCCAAGCTCTATGTCACCGACACATGCCGGGAAATCGTGCTCAATTGCCAGCAGGTCCTGGGCGCTTATGGCTATGCGGAGGGCTTTGCGATGGAGCGCTATGTCCGCGACATTGTCGTCACACCGATCTTCGGTGGATCATCGGCGATCCAGCTCAACAATATTGCCAATCGCCTCAATCTGGCGAAGAACTAAGCCAGTTGGACGACTCGATCGAAGGTCGTCGGGATCCCGGCGGCCTGCTTTTTTGTCCACATGCTAAAAGGTGTCAGGAATCGATCTTCCTGGCCGCGGGGCTGAGCAGTGCCTTGACGCAGTATTCCGCCAGGCAGTCGGCAATCGTGTCGATGTCCGAGAGTTCGCGATCGCTGGACGGTTCGAACCAGATATTGGCCCAGTTGAGCGCACCCAGCAGAGGCTTGGTGGCAAAACGTGGATCGATCTTGGCAAAATCTCCCTTTTCAATGCCCTCGATCACCGTCGATACGAATAGGTTTTCATATTCGTCTCGCAGTTGCTGTACATACCGGGTGGCATCGTGCTGATAGGGTGCAGTGATGGACAGCAGGAATCGGTTGAGACCGAGGATGGTGGACTTCTGGTAGGAAATCGTCGTCATGAAAGTCAGCGCGTGTTCGCGGCACATCGCATAGAGCCTGGTGGCGGGATCGAGGTCATGTCGCAGGGCAATCGCTCCGACACGGTCGAGCAGGACTCGTAGCGCCTCAAGGTGTATGTCGATGAAGATATCGGTCTTGGAACGATAGTAGTGATAAATTCGACCCTTGGTCGCACCAAGAGAATCGGCCACGTCGTCGATCGAGGTCGCCGCATAGCCGCGCTGCATGAAGGCCACGGCCGCCGCCTGCAGGATCTCAGCTCTTACGTCGTCGGGCGCGCTGGAGCGGGTGACAGCCACGACTTCATCCTTGCTATGTTGAGTTTGTTTCTTGTCTGACATGCTACTCCAGCCGATCTTCTTCTCGAATTCATCACCGGCTATAACACCAGAACCATGGTGCTCAAGTCAAATAATAGACGCCCTATACATAAATCCGTTTGAGTTCCTTGTATCCATTCTTTCGGAGAGACCGCCCATCTTCCATGTTTGTGATGAATTAGCGAGTTAGGCGGATCGACCTTCCCTTGAGCTGCAAGCCATGCCATCGATTTTGCCAGACTGCATCCGGAAAACGCTCGATATCGATGTTCTAGGAGGAGCCCTCATGAAAAACGCAATCGTGATCGGCGCGACGGGTGACGTCGGCCTTGGCATCGTGGAAGCTCTCCTCGGGGCCGAATTCAACGTACTTGCCATTGCCCGCAATGCGGCGAAGCTGGACCAACTTAGTGCTCAATTCGGTTCAGCCGGAAATCTCACTACGCTTGCCAGTAATGTCGGCACGGAGGACGATGCAGAGCGAACGGCGCGCGAGGCGCTGAAGGTGATGACGCCCGACCTCGTGGTTCTCAGCGTCAACGGCACGGCGGCGGCGACGGCCCTCGAAGGCCTGTCTCCTGACCATCTCTCCGATGTCATGAAGGACAATCTTTTGCCGCATCTCGCCGCGACGAAGGCTTTTGTGCCTTTGCTCCCGCGGGGCGCCTTGTTCGTTGGCATCGGCGGAGGCATGGCGGACTTTATTTTCCCCGGTATGGCTGCGATCTCGATGGCTCAATCTGCTCAGAGAACGCTCTACAGATATCTCGCTGCAGAGCCGGCCTACCAGCATGTCGTGATAAGAGAATTGATGCTGGTCTCGATGATCGCCGGAGCGAGCAAGGCGGGGATAGCGGAACCCCACTGGATCACGGCGAGCGACGTCGGCCGCCACGTCATTGCCATCTGCGCCGACCACCAGGCGTTCCCCGGCCCGATCCTTATGCTGAAATCGCGCAAACAGGTTGGACTGCCGGAACGCGCACCGGCAAATTAGTGAAATCCTGGCAGGGCACGGGGCTTGTTCCAGCCGACCGTGCTGAAAACGGAAATGCCCCGGTGTCCAGCGACTCTATTCGATGCGCCCGATCGCTGCCCGGATCGCGTCCAGCGTCACAGGCCGGCCGAGATTGCCAATATGTGGACTCGTCATGGTCAATCGTGCGATCTCGTCGAGATCGCACGCGGCGACATCCGTCATACCAAGTTCCGAGAGGGTCGTCGGCAATCCGACCCTGCGCAGGAAGCAACGCAGATCGGCGATCGCTGCATCATCGCGATCTTCCGTCGCGAACTGAACCATCAGGCCATAGGCGACATGATAGCCATGGGGCGCGTCCTTGACCTGACGCGCCTTGACGAGACCACGCGTCACGGAGTGCGCGATCGAAAGCCCTGTATTCTCGAATCCGAGCGCGCTCAACAGGAAGCAGGCCTCGACGGTGGCTTCCAGATCCTCGTTTGTCTCGCCGCGCTCCGCGGCCCGCAGGGCACCTTCGGCATGCGCACGCAGCGCTCTATAGCAACCATCTGCCGCGATTAGTCCAGCCTGGAGCGGGCGAGTGCCGTGCTTGTTGAGCCCGCCGCCGGCAAAGGCGCCCTCGGCCTCGAATTTCTTTGCGATCGCGTCGCCTATTCCTGCTCGGAGAAAGTGGACCGGCGCCGAGGCAATAATCGACGTATCGACCAGCACCGCGGCGGGGTTGGTGACCAGTTGCTCGACCAGCGCAAGCCGGTGACTGTCGTCATAAATAGCGATGCCGCGGCTTGCGGGAGCGTCCGTGGATGCGATGGTCGGCACCGTCACGACCGGCAGGCCAAGTCGCCGCGCCACAGCCTTGCCCGCGTCCAGTGCCTTGCCGCCGCCCATAGCGACAACCACGTCGGCGCCATGGGCGGCGGCCTGTCCCGTCAGCCTTTCAACGGCCTCCAACGTAATCTCACCGGAGAACGGAAACACCCGGGCGGCGTCGTGATATTGTTCCGCGATCTGTTCGCCAACGACAGTGAGGACGAAGGCATCGGCGACGATCGCACAGCGCGTGCCGATTTCCAGCGTGGTTTCCGCTAGCTTGTGCAGCGCTCCGGGTCCCTGGATATAGCGGGGGCACGCTGCAAAAATCCTGACCATAATTTCCTCTCATCATGGACGATCGTGAAGTCCGCATGTTTTTGGCGTAATGGTGCGCAAGCGCTTTCTCAACAGTTTCCGCGAGAGCGACAGAATTCATCAGATTCATGCTGATTGCGATAACGCGGAAAACTGATAGACGACACGGCACCAAAAAGCGCGTACCGTCATTTCAGCCGTACGCTCGGTGGCATGGTGCCACGATCGAGAACAAGTGTAAGCTGAAAGACGTTTTGGCAAAGACCGACGAGGACAAAGAGGTGACCACTCCGCCCAAGCGCAAAAAGACCAAGCCCAACCTGCAGCCGCTCTGGGAAACCGAGGCGCGTGCAGGCCCAAAGATGGAGGCACGCGCGCATTTGCTTGAGGCCGCTGCCGGCGCCTTCATGGAGCGAGGCTTCGCGGCGACCACGCTTGACCATGTCGCGTTGCTGCTGGGCACGACGAAGGGCCAAATCTATCACTACTATCGCAGCAAGAACGACCTCTATTTCGATGTAGTGGTTGGCGCGTTCTTCATGGTCAACGACACTACCGGCCCGGCGGCTGAGCAAAGCGGTGTACGCGCCACCACGCGCCTATTCGATGTTGCCAAGGCCCATGCCATTACCATCATGCGAAACTTCTCTTTTCAGCGCGTTGCGCTGGAGGCCACGCAGCATCAGCTGATCGCGCAGCTGTCCGCGCGGCAGGATCGCGCCATGCGCCGCATCCTGCATTTTCGCGACCAGTACGAAAACCTGTTGTCCAATCTGATCGCCGAGGGCGTAAGAACCGGTGAATTCGAGGTCGCGTCGGTGCCTCTTGCAACGAAAGCCGTGCTCGGTTCGCTCAATTGGCTGACGGTTTGGTTCGATCCCAAGAAGTCCAAGATCCATCAAAGCGAGAACGAGATCGCGACCGGTCTGGCCAATTTCGTGATCGCGGGACTGATGCCCTCCAGTGCGGGATTCAAGACCAATTCGCCCGGCCGCTCGACACCTTGACGAGAGACTGAAGTCTGGAAGGCGTCGCGTCAGCGCCCCGTGAACACGCTGTCACGCTTTTCCTGGAAACTCCGCATGCCCTCGGCCGCGTCCTCTGTCCGCATGATGTCTCTTTGCAAGGGGCCAAGGTCACTGATCGCGGTCGGCCAACCGTGAAACAGCCCCTTGCGGGACAAGCGGATGGTCTCCGTCACGGCGAGAGGTGCTTGGGCGGCAATGATCTCGGCTAATGCCGTGGCTCGAATAAGCTGCTCGCGGGATGGAACGACCTCCTGAACGAGGCCCATGCCGATTTCCGTCTGTGCATCAAATTCCTCGCCGGTCAGGAGATAGCGCATCGCGTCACCCCAGCCGGCGCGCTGAACGATCCTCAGCGTGGCGCCATGATAGGTGAAAATCCCCCGCCGGACCTCGATCCGCCCGAAACGGGCATCCTGCGCGGCAACCACAACGGGCTTTGTCCGCAACGGATTGAACAGATCGAAAGGATCCACCTTTCCCGGCGGTACCACATGGCGACCGTCCGCGAACCAGGGACCGATCTGGTCGAGTTGTGCGCCTTCGGTAAAATGCGGCCGACGCCATGGAGAACACCGACACGTAGCGCGCTGTCGCGTTCCATCTGATCGAACGCTTCACCCAGTTCGATCACCATCGTCTCGGAAAAGCCGTTAAGCTTTGCGGGCCGATTGAAGGCTATCAGCAGGACATAGCCTCGCTATTCAAAGCGAATGGTGCCTTGATCTGAAGCCTTGCCGGACATTCGACTCTCCCTGTTGAATCCCGAAATCGTCGGACCGTGCCCGGTCGATCGCTTCGCCATATTCAGTGATCAGACGGCTACAGAGATCGGCCGTGCCTAGTACATCGTTTATGGCGCCAACACCATGCCCGGCTGACCAGATCTGTTTCCACGCCTTCGCCTCCTTTCTCATGTCGAGTTCGTGATACGCTGGCAGATCGTCCGGATCTAGACCTGCCTGCACGATACTCTGACGCATGAAATTTGCGTTCACGCCGGAGACGTTGGGCGTATAGAGAATGTCGGATGCGCGTGATCCGACAATCATCTGCTTGTAGCCCTGCTCGACCAGTGCCTCCGCCGTCGCGATAAAGCGCGTGCCGAGATAAGCAAGATCCGCACCCAACATCCGCGCCGCCGCGATTTGCGCGCCGGTGCTGATCGATCCGGACAGCACGATTGTGCCCGAATAAAAGGACGCAATCTCTGCGACTAGCGCAAGCGGATTGATCGATCCCGCATGCCCACCCGCGCCGGCTGCGACAGCGATTATGCCGTCGACCCCGGCCTCCGCCGCCTTCTCCGCGTGGCGCCGGTTGATGATATCGTGGAAGACCAGTCCGCCATAGGAATGAACAGCTTCAACGACATCGGGCACCGCACCCAGCGATGTGATTATGAGCGGCACCTTGTGACGGACCACCATTTCGAGATCAGCGCTCAGACGCGGGTTGGATCGATGGACGATCAGGTTGACGCCATAGGCTGCATGGTCAGGAACTGAAGCGAGCCGCTCTTCTATCTCATCCATCCACGCCGCAAATCCGGCCGTCGTGCGCTGGTTCAATGCCGGAAACGTACCGATGAGACCGGATCGGCAAGATTCGACCACTAGATCTGGCCCCGATGTAAGGAACATCGGCGAGACGATGGCAGGAAGGCGCAGGCCTTGCTTGAGAGGCTTTGGGATCGACATGAATGGTTGTCCTTCGTTGCTGGTTTTCATTCCTGGAAACTTCCGTACTGGGTCGGTATCACTGCGATATGAACAACTGCACAGCCGCAATCCTGCTCGACAAGCCAAGAATCCAGCAAAATTCGTATCCTCCCAAGCAATCGCAAGTCAATTTCCCTAGCCCGCGCCCGAGAATTGCCGTCCGTTCAACCTATTGATAAAGTGCAGTTTTATGTCAAACGCCACTGCAATCCATCACGTCTCTGTTTTCACAGCCCCATCTTTGCTTTTGTGCGTAACCGTTCCGCTCGAGTTGCTATCCTCCACGCGTACCCGGTTTTCTCCAAAGCACGTTCCGCCATGCAGTAGGACTTCCCGCAGCCATCTTCGAAACTGCGCCTCATCATAATCTCGCCGGCGCTTGGCAATTTCGCCGTGGGGTTGGGTGCCTTTATCGTGGTTGGCCTGGTCACTCCGATCGCCGCGAGGTTCGCCATACCGACGTCGCGACCCGGAGGTTTGCTGAGCACATACGCCCTCGTCTACGAACAGAGTTCGCCGGTCCTGATCGCGTTGTCCAGTCGGGCCAGTCGCAAGCTGGTGCTGATGCTGATGCTCTCACTCATGACATTGGCGGCAGGCGTCGTATTCTCCGCTGTCGCATGGAACTGGGACGTGATGCTGATCTCCCGGGCGATCTCGGCAATTGGAGGAGGTGTCTTCACGCCTGCCGCCGCGAGTGTCGCCTATTCCCTGAGCGCGCCGCATAACCGCGGCAGAATGCTGTTCGCCGTTTTCCTGGGTATTACGCTGTCGCAGGCGCTCGGCGTTCCGCTCGCGCTTTTGCTTGGCCAGTGGCTTGGCTGGCCCGTGTCCTTTGAAATCACCGCAGTCCTGGCGGCTTTTGCATGGTCTATGCATTTCTCGCGCCCTTGATGCAAAAATCCGGTTCTGACGTCGTCATTGCGTTGATGATCTGCGGCATTGCAGGATTGGTCGGCGGTCTCTTCGGCGGGCGGCTGGCCGACAGGTGGGGCGCGCAGGGTCTTGACCTTCATCGTCGTTTCTCAGCTGGCGAATTTGCCGGTCTTTTCCTTCCTGCCGCTGCCGATCCCGCTGGCCTATGTCCTTGTCATGGCCTGGTCGGCCGTCGGTGTTGCGTTCATGGTGCCACAACAGATCTTGCTCGTCGCGCGTTCGCCCGAGCGTCAGCCTGTGATTCTGGCGTTCAATTCCACGGCCAACTATCTCGGCGCGGCAGCGGGCGCGGGGCTCGGCGGCCTTGTCGTCGCCCATGCGGGCCTCGATTGGCTAGGCATTGCTGCGACCCTGCTCGCAAGCCTCGCTGCACTCAACCTGCTAGGGATCAGAATGGTCAACTCAAGATCAGAACCCCTTCGAACTTGAGACTGATGTTGAAACTACCGGACACGTCACTATCCTTACGGGAGCAGCATCGAGGCTTGGCGCAGCGGCGGCGCGCAGGCGCCTAAGTGGCCCTTGTCGATTACAATCGCGAAGGCACACTCAGGCTCGCCGCCGAGAGGAACGGACTGGCCGTCAGCTGCGATGTGTCCGATGCCATGTATCGAGCTGAGGCTATCGACAAGATCGTGGCGACCCTTGCCGCGCTGCGCATTCTCATCAATTGCGCAGGCGTGGCGCCGAGCCGCAAGATGTTGGGCCGCACGAGGACTTCACCCTCGCGATTGGCATCAACCTGATCGGCACTTTCAACATGCTCCGGCTATTAAGGGCAGCCGCCATCGCCAACGAACCCCCGACCGATGGCAAGCGTGGCGTTGTCATCAACACCGCGTCGATAGCCGCGTATGACGGTCAGATAGGCCAGACCGTATACTCGGCATCGAAAGAAGACGTTGTCGGCCTGACCCTGCCGGACTGGCCGAACATGGCATAGTCGTCTGCACCATCGCTCCCAGCATCTTCGAGAGGCCCCCAAAACTCGTTTGGCGCCATATGCCGTTGCCCTCGCGTCTCGGGCAGGAGGATAATAAGGAGCGCCCGCGCTTGAGAGCGCCCTTGTGGGTCACGGTCAGGGTTTGCTTGCAATAGGGCAATGTGCCCACTGCTTTAATTGGCGTTACGCCGTTGCCATTAATACATCGCACTTTCGGATCAGCGCATCGACTCGCCCCCCGAAAGTTGCAAAGCGTGGGTTAGTGCGCTCTCCACGTAGATATCCAGCCCAGATTTGCTGCAGGATTACCGCAAGCTTGAAGGCGCCGAAGACCCTATACCAGTCGAGCGCGGCCGTATCGATACCTGTTAGCGCGCCATAACGCGATATCACGTCTCGTCGAGAGGCAAACCCAGTGTGCCATGTAGGCATCGAGGCTACTTCGAGCCACTCGTCGGGATCCCCGGCCTCTCCCCAATAGTTCAGAAGAAAGCCGAGTTCGACCAGCGGATCACCACGCGTGCACATGTCCCAGTCGATCACCGCGATCGCGCGGCTGGCGTCTTCCGGGTCGAGGATCATGTTGTCGAGCTTGAAATCATTGTGCAGCAGGCTGGTACGGGACGATATGGGCCTGTTGTCGTCCAGCCATCGAACCACGAGCTCGATATCGTTCCGGGGACGATCGGCGACGGCGGCCCAGCGCCGTTGCCAGCCGCTCAGCTGCCGCTCAAGGTAGCCCTCGGGGTTGCCGAGGTCCCCAAGCCCGACCCGTTCGGGATCCACCGCATGCAGCTCCGCAAGTGAGTTGACGATTGCCTCGCCCAGCCGGCCACAGGCTGCGGCGTTATTGGCAAGAACAGATGGAAGCTCACGCCGGACGACGATGCCGGGACGATACTCCATCACCAGGAACGGTGCCCCGATCAGGTCGATATCGTCAGACGCCAGATAAGCACGCGGCGCCAGGGGATAGTCTTCATGCAAGCGTTCCAGCACGCGAAATTCCCGGTTCATGTCATGCGAACCGGGTGCCAGCGTGCCGAACGGCGGGCGCCGCAGCACGTAGGCTGCGTCGGGATATTGCAACAGATAGAGCAAGTTGGCATTGCCTCCTGAGAACTGTCGTGCGATCGGAACACCTTCTGCATCATTGAGTCTCGCCGCCAGATACGGGGCCAGCCGGGTAAGATCGAGATCATTGTTCAACCGGCCGACAACGAGTTCGTCTTCTGGCTTCATTATCATCACTGCCCGTTCTGCATGGAGTCCGGCACCGAATCTGCGAACTTGGCCAGCTCAGCCTTGCCGATCGCGCGCTGGTGCACCTCGTCTGGACCATCGACAAAGCGCATGGCCCGTGCCCGCGCATAGGCATAGGCCAATCCGAAATCGGCACTCAGGCCTGCGGCGCCATGGACCTGGATCGCTCGGTCGATGACATTGGCCGCCATGCGCGGCGCCACCACCTTGATCATGGCGATTTCGTTGCGCGCGCCCTTGATGCCGAGCCTGTCCATGCTTTCGGCGGCGCGATGGGTCAGCAGGCGTGCCTGCTCGATCTCGATGCGCGATTCCGCGATCCGCTCGATTATCGTGTCACGTGTAGCCAGCGCCCTGCCGAATGGCGCGCGCGACTTTACCCGCCTGCACATCGTCTCCAGCGCCCGCTCCGCCAGCCCGATCAGTCGCATGCAGTGATGGATTCGACCTGGCCCCAGCCGGCCCTGGGCGACCTCGAAACCACGCCCCTCGCCCAGCACCATCGCTGAAAATGGGACCCGGACATTGTCGAAGTCGACTTCGTAGTGGCCATGCGGCGCGTCGTCATAGCCAAACAGCGACAGGCGCCGTTCGATGCGCATGCCCGGCGTTCCGATCGGCACGATAACCATCGATTGCTGCAAGTGTCGTTCGGCCTTTGGGTTGGATTTGCCCATGAAGATCACGAAGCCGCAGCATGCATTGCCGATACCGGTGGTCCACCATTTTCGACCGTTCAGCACCCACGCGTCGCCGTCGCGGGTGATGCTGGCCTCGATGTTGGTAGCGTCCGACGAGGCCGCGGCGGGTTCCGTCATCGCGAATGCCGATCGCATCTCACCGCGGAGCAGAGGCTCCAGCCACTGCTGCTTTTGATCGTGCGAGCCGAATTTCAACAGGAGTTCCATGTTACCCGTATCCGGCGCCGAGCAGTTGAACACTTCGGGCGCAAACCCCACCCGGCCCATCAGCTCGCAAAGTGGCGCATAGTTCCTATTGGAAAGCCCTGATATTTCGGGTAGAAACAGGTTCCAGAGACCGGCCGCACGCGCCTCTTCCTGCAGCCTGTGGACCACGGACGGCGTCGTCCAGCGATCGGCGGCAAGCTCTTGTGCATACTGGACCTCAGCCGGATAGACCCATTCTTCCATGAAGGCGACAAGCCTTGCGACAACATCTTTCGTGTTGCCTGACGGATGTGCTTCGCTTCGCCAACCTTGTTCAATCCATCTGCTCATGTGCTCTCCCACGCGGTCCATGCGGCGACCGACTTTGCGCACCATGACCCTTCCGGGAGGGGCAAGGCAAATAATGCCGACGGGTCGATCGATCAATTCACATATGGAGAATCGGACATTGCCGGACCGGCTGCGATGACCACGGGCTCAATTTCAACACCGGTAGAAACGGCTTGGGAAATCCACCGAAATCATCACGGTATGTCGATCTGGTCGGGCAGCGGCTCAATTAGTGTCCGACATCAGCGCCTTTGAGACAAAACTGGTTTAATTAAGAAGAGAGGATTTTCGGCTCATCATAGCTTTATCAAAGGACGCAAAGATGAGACAGAAACCCGTTCCCCAAACGTTTTCTG
>Ga0182744_1001686_pt1 | contig 19074 bp, 12 predicted proteins | sample eDN3rd30CKraftMG_FD_128525 | JGI IMG/M metagenome (GOLD analysis project Ga0182744, IMG submission 128525) | Enriched Miracle-Growth compost microbial communities from Emeryville, California, USA - eDNA 3rd pass 30_C Kraft MG (version 2) (version 2) ...
CGCCAGCACACCCGATCCCGCCTCCAACCCGCATCGCACGAATTGCCGAGACGGATCTCCACCGGATGATGGATGCGCGCGGCTCGTCTCTCGACGATGTCTCGGCGCATCGTTTGGTGGACCCGAGGGGATTCGAACCCCTGACCCCCTGCATGCCATGCAGGTGCGCTACCAGCTGCGCCACGGGCCCAGGCACCCTCCCATGACCTGAATCATTTCGGGAGGAATCCCTGGTCAGCAGGTCTGTCGAGACGATGCTGACTGGTTGACCCCTCAATGATACAGGCTCGGTAGGGTGAGCCGCGGCGAGGGTGAAGTGGCCCGTTTATGGCCCCTCGGTTCCACCACCGCGTTCATGCAGCCGGGAGCTTCATCTTCCCGTCGCAGGCCGGGAATCGGTTGCAGGCGAGGAACGCACCGTACCGACCCTTCCGCTCGACCATGAGGCCGTTGCCGCACTTCGTGCAGACGATGCCCGCGGGTGCGGAGGTGCGCGCGTCGGACTGCTGAATCGCGCCCTGCTGGATCAGCTCCGTGACGAACTCCGACTCACGTCCGCTGCGGGCGATCAGGAGGACCGACTGGCGTGCTCGGGTGAGCGCGACGTAGAAGAGTCGGCGCTCTTCCGCGTAGGGGAACGGGTCGGTATCCGGCATCGCGAGGCGAAGGAGGGGGTCGTCCTCTTTGATGCTGGGGAATCCGCCGCGGTCCATGCCGACGACGATGACGTGGTCGGCTTCGAGGCCCTTCGAGGCGTGGATCGTCTGGAACGACACGTCGAGTCGGGCGTATCGCCTGGCGGGCATCAGCTCTGCGGCGTTGCGGTAGCGGCCAAGCACCTTGACGCTCGCTCGCGCGCCGGGTGCCAGTCCCGACTGGATCGTCGTCAGCCGGTCAGCGACCGCCGCCGTCACCGCGGCATCCATCTCGGCACGAATCAGTGCAACCGGCGCTGAGAGCGACGTGGCCGATCGGACGGTCTTCCGGATCTGCGCCGGGTTCTTCATCACGAAGTCGCCGGCGATGGTGGATAACTCCTGCGAGTTGCGAAAGGTGCGCTCCAGCTTCAGCACATGCCCGCGGCCGAAGGTCTCCTCGAATCGGGTCATCGCAGCGATGTCAGCCCCGGCGAAGCGATAGATCGATTGCCAGTCGTCGCCGACCGCGAACAGGTATCGGTCCGGCTTGCTCACCAGCGCGCTCACCATGCGGGCCCGGGCGTGACTGGCATCCTGGAACTCGTCGACGAGGACCACCCGGTACGGCGACGACCACCGGCCGGACTCGATGAGGTCGATGGCGTCGTTGAGCATGTCGTCGAAGTCGACTTCGTTTGCCGCCTTCAGCCGCCGGTCCCACTCCGTGCGCAACGCGGCGAAGAGATCGAGGAAGGTGGTCTCGCGCCAGTTCGCGACGCCGATCCGATTCTTTCGGACGCGGGCACGAAGTGCCTGATCGTCGAGCCGGTTGCTCTTCGCATGGGTCAGGAACGTGCGGAACAGGTTCAGCATCTCGCGGTCGGTGAGCAGCGGTTGACCTTTTCCGGGACGGTGCGGGTCGAAGTCCGGAGTGATCCCGTGGGATCGCAGCTGCGCATCGAGCGAGCCGAATAGGGTGCCGTCGGCGAACTGACTCGCGGAGGTCTCGATGAGCTTCGTGCCGCGCTCGGCGTGGAGCGCCTTCTTCCAGGCGCGGTCCTCCAGGTATCCGGCGAAGCTCGACGGCACGGTCTCGCCGTCGACGAACGCCCAGTGCTCGTGCCAGACGTCCGCCTCCGGGTAGTAGAAGTCGGGGTGGTACTGCGAGTGCTGCGCGTCGGCGACATCGTGCTCGTAGGGGTACTCGTAGAGCACATCGATCCCGCACTGGATCAGCCAGTTCGCGATGGCCCGCTCCCCAGCACTCCTGACCACGTCGCCGTCGAGCGTGCGGAACCCGATCCGACGAGCCTGGCTGTCGTAGGCGTCCGGGTCGAGGTCCTCCTCATCATCGAGCGGGATGCCGAGCACGTTCTGCATCACCCACCACTTCGCGGCGAACTCCTGCGACGAGCCCTTGAGGTCCGCGACGACCTTCGCGAGCACACCGAGCCCGTGGTCTGCATCGAGCCCAGCGGCCAAACGCGGCTTCCTGCCGGTCGCCTCGCCGATCACGCGGAGTCCGAAGGCGTGGAACGTCTGCGCCTCGACCCCGCTCGACGGGACGCCAGCATTCGCCAGGCGAGCGTCGAGCCGCTCCGCCATCTCCTTCGCGGCAGCGCTGTTGAAGACCAGCAGCAGGATCTCCTCCGGCCTCGCGATGCCCTGTCGCACCGTCCAGCCGGCCTTGGCGACGATCGTCGAAGTCTTTCCGGAGCCCGCGGACGCAACCAGCAGCACCCGATTGTCGAAACAGACGACCGCCCTCGCCTGCTCCTCAGTCAACGGCGTCTTCTCGATCGAATCGAAGAACGCCTTCTGGTCGCGCAGCTGCATGTCGATCAACGCCTCGTTCTGCATCCGAGCGCGATCGCGAACGAAATTCGATGACCGGACCGCATCCCAGGCCGCGGAGTCGGTGAGGCGTGCGAGCGCCGCGACAGCCGGGGTGGACAGCCCGCTCGGGAGCGCAGTCGATCGGCGCCGATCCCACTCGGTGATCGCCTCCTCGGCGAACCAGCGACGCTCGCCCCGCGCCGCGCCGAGCGCGGTCTGCAGCCCGGCCCACCACGCGGCGAGTCCCTGATTCGCAATCTCCGCGTCGTGGTCGGCGACCACGAGATCGAGCACGTCCCGGTACTCGCGGATCGCCTTGTCGGTCAGCCCGCGAACGCTCGCGACACCTAGGCTGACCTGCCACCACCGGCCGACGCGAGCAACCTGAACCTCGGGATGCTGGAGCGCCGAAATCGTCGCCTGGCCCTCTCTGCCGGTCACGATGATCTGAGCTGAGTCGACACGGAGCGACCCGCCGCCGCGCCGACCGAGCAGACGCGCCCAGAACGACGGGCGCCACTCTCCTGTCACCGCCCCGTCCGCCACAGTCCCTCCCCGTGCTCGCGATCGACGCTATCGCCCGGCCGATTTAGTTGGGGTGAGGAGCCAGCGAGCGCTGTGTCACACGCCAACTTCAGTTGCACCAGCAACCATCAGAGCGGGGTGGTTGATCCTTCCAGAGAGAGGGGTCCGCGCGAGTGCAGGGCCAACAAACCGACCCACCGCCGCTGCGACTGGCCAGTGCTCTACGCCAAGCTTCGTGAACGCTTCGGCAATGGCGGCCCTGGCAGCGACACTTTCGAAAGCGGCTACCGTCGCGGCCAGGGCGCCGGACCGCTTTGCGCGACCCGGCATCCCGTCCTCGTTGAGTTCGTCGGTGATCTCCATCACGCGCCACTCTTCGAGCATTGCCACGACCAGCGTTCGACTCTCGACACTCAGAGAAGTTTCCGCCAGTAGGGGGCCAACCACTTCCGCTATCAGATGACCTGAGAACTTTGTTTGAGGGCGGGGGTGCTTGGGAGACTTCCAGCTCGCCGTAAGGGTCTGACCAAGAATCCCGCCGGCCTGCATGCGGTTGGCTATCGCTTGCTGTCGCGGGTTCCCGTTCAGGGCACTTTGGATGTCTGCGCGCACCTCCAGCAGGACTTTCGAGTCCGCTGTCGTAACGGCCGCAAGCCCAGCTCGCACAGCTTCGATGTCTTGCGGGACAGCGCCGGTCAGGGCGGCGATCGCCGCTTTGAGGAGCCGCCCCCGCCACTTTGGCGCCTGGGCGGCCATTCCGTCATCGAGCAGAGCAGAAGCAAGCACTGGGCCCAAGGGAGATAGCCAGCCCGGCCAGTCCGATGCAGTGTCGAACTGCTCAACTACCTCGACCACGAGGTTCTTTCGGTGCTCCTGCTGCTCGGCGAACTGTCGACCGGCAAGGAATATCCAGGTATTTCGCCAATGGGGACTCGGCGCGAGAGCCTGGAGCCGATCTCTAATCACGTCGTCAGTACCGTTGCTGAGAGCGCGCGCCGCCATCAGTTCTTGAAGACTCCGGATCTCAAAGGAGACGCCGTCGTCCTCTCCTGGCACAAGGAGCACAAGCCGCTCGGTTGTGGCCTGCAAGATCTGATCCACGACACGCTCGTACTGCGGAAACTCGAATCCCTGATTCGCGAGTCTTTCGGTCGCAATCCGCCGTAGGTCTGCTGCCGAGAGCACGGCGCGGGCATCGGCGGCACCCTCAGACTGCGCTTGAAGGTAGAGCCCAACGTGTTCGTGGACTTCAGTGATGACGGGGCGATGGTCGGCAAGCAGGCGCTGGAGATTTGTCGGCTTGGACTGCTCGCGCTGATACACATAGTCGAAGTAGCGTGCGAAGAGCTGATACCGATCTGCTGGAAGGCTGCCGAACCGCTCGAGCAACAGCGTCATCATGAGCACTTGCAACGGCGTCTTCATGAGGCGCTGGGTGCTGGCAGTCTTGGCTGACCGGTCAAAGCGGGTGAGGAGTTGATCCCTCTCGTCGGGACTATCCGCCAGCCTCAACCCTGTGACGTGGTGGCCGTAGGCGATCGCTGCTTCGGGCCCAAGTTCGGCGAGATCAACCTGATCGAAACGGTCCGGCATGAATCGCTCGTTGTATCCAGTGGGTCTGGTTGTCATGACAACCAGGAGGTCTGCCCCGTCCGCGTCTGCACTTTCGACGAAGTAGCGGACCTGATCGAGTACGCGCGGCCGCACTTCCGGTGCCGTCACTTCGTCGAGGCCGTCCAGAAGCACAAGGCACGGCCAGTGCTTCATCCACCTGGTCAAGGTGTTCGGTTGGATGGAGAGACCGGCGACCTTTGTTACTCGCTCTGAGATCCACCGCGCGAGCGTAAGGTCCCCGCTCGGGCCAAGCTCGTCGGCGAACTCGGCGAGGTTGATCCGAATCGGCCATCTCCGGTTCGTCGGGCCAATAAGCCCGAGCCGAGCAAGCGCCTCGGCGGTGCCGCCAACGATCTCCGCCGCAGTCTTCGTCGTGATGTCGTCCTTGGCGAAGTTGGCGCGAAACACCTGGGTCAGGAACTGCGTGGATGTGCTCTTGCCGCTTCCGGGCTGGCCGGTCACGACGAGGTGCCGAGACAGTGGGTCGATAGCAGGAACGAGTACGCGGTCGCCGCGCTCTATGACTTCCTGGAAGAGAGACAGTCTTCCGTCGCGCGTCCCCCTGGCCGGCAGGTCCACGACGACCCTGTCGACTCGATCTCGTGAGCCCCCGCCGCCAGACACATCGAGGTTCACGTGGGAGTCGAAGTGAAGTGCCGCGTCTGCATGTCCCTTGAGCACTGGCAGAAGCTCATCGGGGGCAAGTAGCCCAGCGAACCCGCCAAACCGCGCCGCCAGGTCTCCGACCGTAAGCAGCCCCTTGTATGCAGACCGAATGTCCGAATGGGCATCGATCATGGCGGTGAGGTCGTCGCGATGCCATATGCGGACTTCGCGCAGCCCGCGCTTGGCCAGCGTGTCTTTGCCGTCGCTCAGCCCGATGGATGCGGTCCGCTGCTCCTCAACAAAGGCTCGAAGGGTGTCCAGCCCTCCAGTGCCTGCAACTCCGCTGAGGCGCACATTGGTGACGAAGAGGAGATAGTTCGGGGTCTCACCCCGACTCGTCGACTGGCGCCAGGTCTCCATTTCGTCGGAGATCTGCTTTCGCAGCCAACTCGCATCCGATGCATTGCGTCTCAGGTCCTCGCGATGCTTGGCCTGCAAGACGATATAGCCGGTCCAGCTCCCCTTTCCAGTTCTCGTGGTTGCCGACCAGTTCACGGTGCCGCGCAGTGTCGCCTCGCGACCGCCGTCGGGTCCAGGCCCGAAGGCTTGAAGCCCGGGTCCAAGATCCTTCCGCGCGAGCGCGACGATCATCTGCTCAAAGACCCGAGCGCTCAGCTCCTCAAGCGGATAGTCGTGCTCACCCAAGGCTTACCTGCCTACCGATTGCCCTTGGCGCGGTTGTGCGGGACGCAGAGCATCTCGCAGTTGGCGAGGTCAGTGGCGCCGCCCTTCGACCAGGCGGCGACGTGGTCGGCGTCCATCTCGGTCGGCTTGTAGATGCGGGTCTTGTTTGCGTTCTCGCCGACCGCGCACAGCGGGCAGTTCGACGTGCCCGCCGCGGTCGCCGCGTCGGTCTGACGCTTGTAGGCGAGCGCCTTCGTCTTGTCGTCGAAGAGCCGCACCTCCAGCAGCTCGGGGTGCTGCTCGCCGCCGAGCAGGTACTCGTAGATGCCCTTGCGGCTGTTCACGAAGGGGTCGCCCATGAGTCGCTTCACCCCGGCGTCGATCTTCGCCGGGTCGTAGGCGGTGGTGTGGAAGGTCTCGTAGAGCCGCCCCCAGTCGAGCCCGCGCATCTCCTTCTCGGGCGAGGCGGTGAAGACGCTGTCGATCCAGTCGATAACCGTCGTGAAGTAGGTCTTCAGCTCGGTGATGGCGGCGTCCTGCCGATGCTTCGCCATGTAGGCGTCGATCTCGATGCCCTGCGACCCGGCCACCCAGTCGAGTGCGACGGCGAGGATCTCCTGTCGCCTCGGGTCGCCCTTCACATACGCCGACCACTTCTGCAGATTCGCGTTATGCGAGTTGCTGTACTCGGTCTTCGCCTTCGTCACGAACGGCCCGGAGTAGATGGCGTTAAGCAACTCCTGTGCGTTGAGCGGCACCCCGGCGATGTTGATCGTCCGGAACCACTCCTTGATCTCCTTCTCCGTCCCGGTGCAGACGTAGACGAGCAGCTCGCTGTCCATGATCTTGTCGCGCTCCTCGGCCGGCAGGGACGAGAACGTCTGCTCCTTGCCGTCCTGCTGGATCGCGAACTTGCCGGTGACGAAGCGCCCCACGCTCGTGATGCGCTGCTGGCCGTCGAGCACCTCGAGACTCGTACCGGCATCGTTGAAGTAGATCAGGCCCAGCGGGTAGCCCTTGAGCAGCGAGTCGATGACGGCGACATCCTTCTTGCCGTCGTTGTAGATGTAGTTGCGCTGGAACTCCGGCTGGATGACGAGCTTCCCTGCCAGGCCGAAAAGACCCTTGCCCTCGAACTCGTTGTAGACGAAGCCGTCCGCGATCTCCCGGACGGTGTAGTGCCGCAGTTCGGCCTTCATGCACTCGCCTTTCGCCGGATCAGAATCCGCTTGAAAACCTTCACGTCGTTGATGACTCCGCTCATGTTGAGCGGGATCGTTCCTGACTTTCCGAAGCGACGGAAGTAGGCGTCCTTCTGCTCCTGGGCTGAGTACCAGCGGGTGCGAAGCGTGTTCCCCGGGTCGCTCGACTCCAGAGTGCCCAGGATCTCGAACTGGTCCGGGTTGTACTTGTCGAGGAAAGTGATCGGGACGCCCATTGCGCCCTCGTAGTCGGCAGGGATCGCATCGACAAACGGCACCTCGATGGCGTCGTAGTTGTCGTACCGCTGGTAACCGAGCCCGCGCACTTCCTTGTGCTTGCTGAACTTGATGTTGTCGGCCTCGGACATGAGCTGGAGCGGCTGGTGACGTCGCCCGTGGTCGACGTTCGTGAACCAGCACGAGTTGCCGAGTCGCGTGTAGTCGTAGCGATCGTCGGACGGGTAGCCGAGCTTTGCGGCCTTCTGGCGGTCCTCTTCGGCAACCTCTGCGCCCTTCGGAACGCCGAACACCATGTCAGAGGTGTTCCCGGTCGCCCCCTTCCAGAGCTTGTTGCCCTGAATCAGAGGGAAGACCTCCTTGTACGTCGTGGCGTTGCTGCTACCGATCACAGCGAACTGCTTGCCTCCGTCGACGAGCCAGACGATGAACTCGCTGAATTGACTGAACGGCGGATTGGTGATGACGATGTCGGCCTCGTCGCGGAGTGCGGTGATCTCGTCACTGCGGAAATCGCCGTCGCCGATGAGATACGACCACTGGAGGTCCTCGATGTTGATGACGTCATCTGCCGTGACATCAGTCGCGTCGAGGATGTAGAGCTTGCCATTCGCCCGCGTCTTCGTCTCATCGAAGCGCGGGTCGCTCAGCTCGAAAAGCGTCGGCTGGTACTTGTCTCGGGCCGGCGTCCGCGCGGGCTTCGCATCCGGCGCGAACGAGGTCGAGATCAGCTTCTTCAGGCCGAAGTCCATGAAGTGCAGGGCAAAGAACTTCGTGAAGTTCGACCACTCAGGGTCATCGCACGGCAGCAGGATCACCTTGTCGCGAAACACATCCGGGTCGTACTCCAAGTAGGCGTTGATCTCCCGTTCAATATCGGCCCACTGCGTATAGAACTCGTCGTTCTTGGTCTCGCGGGCCGTCGTCAGGTTCGTGTTCGCTGCCATCGCTCAGCCCTCGGCTTCGTCGATGAGCCAGACCCGCTTGAGCGGGATCTTCGCCTTGATGTCATCCGGCAGGACTTCGTAGTGCTTGAGCAGGCGGCGGAGCACTTCCTCGGTGTCCCACACGGCGACCTTGAGCTGCTGAGCGGCGACCTTGTCCCGGGCGTCCTTCGTCAGGTCGCTCAGGGTGACGAGCAGGCCGTGGTCAGCGTTGTGCTGGCTCACGACGCCGCCGAGCTGGTCGAGCACCTGCGAGCCGATCGCGCCGGCCTGCGCCTTCACCTGCACGATGATCGTCGGTGCCGAGATGCCGAGCACGCCCGAGCCGGCGATGATGTCGATGCCGCCGTCCCTGCCCTTCGGCGGCACCTTGCACGTCATGCCTTCGGCTTCGAGCAGGGCGGCGACGAGCCCCTGGAATCCGTATCCGTCGAACTGCTCCCGGATTCGGCTACGAATCCGGTCGCGGGAGAACTGCTCGATGTCCTGACCGTCGTTGGCGATCGCGTCGTCCGTGTCGACGACGTCGTCACTGGCCTTCGGCACCGTCAGCGGGACACCGGCGCGCGCGCCCGGATCGGTCTCCGCACCCGCCAGCACCTTGCCGAGCCGATAGGCGGCGTCGTTCCGGCTGATCTGGACGACGGTGCTGAACGCGCCGAGCGAGTAGAGCAGGTCCTGGTTGATCGCTGCGCGAGCGACATCGGGGCGCTTCCAGTCGACCTTGCGGACGTGGTTGAGGATGTTTGCGCCCGGGAGGTACTCGTAGTCGCCGGTCACGACGCCGAAAGCGAGGCGACTCTGCTGCTTGAGCGGCAGCACGACGATGTCGCCGATGGCGATCCGGTTCGCGAAGGCGTTGAGCTGTGCGGCGTAGTTGCCGATCGCCTTCTCCGACTTGCCGGGCATGGCCGGGGTCAGGAGCGCGCGCATCGCCGGGAGGTCCGTCGCCAGGCTGAGATCGCCGACCTCCGAGAAGTCGACCGCGGTGTAGCCGTTGTCGAGCATCCACTGGTCGTAGGCCCAGTTCTTCGACCCACGCACCAGCCAGGCCCTCGGCTCCGTCGTCCCGCTCATGCCTTCTATCCTGCCGGGCAGCACGGACATTCGCCGCGGGCGCGCCCGGTGCTGGGGCAGAGCCGTCGATGGTCACTCGTTCCAACGGTCGCGCTCAGCGCGAAGCTCGCGGCGTGCGCGCCGGCGGCTGCGGCGACTCTCAGCTCGCAGTTCGTACCCGCCGTGGCACATCCAGCAGGAGCAGGCCGACACGCTCCCGGGCCGGTCGCGCGATCACCGTTCCAGCGTAGTGACGGGCGCAGACATTGCCGGGCAGCCCTCGGAGGTCAGTCGATCGCCTCGAACTCGCTTGCGAGCGGATCAGTCTGGAGCCCCTGCCTCAGCGAGGCGGGTGTCGCGCCGAGCTGCTGGGCAATCCAATAGCGAAGAACCAGCAAGTTCTCTCGAAGGGTGTTCAGCATGACCAAGGAATCGGGCTGCGGGCGATCGGGGTGTTTCGCCCCCATATACGCCGCGTCGGCTCGATCAATCCACGCAGCCGTGTCCTGGAGCGGAACCTCGGCCATATCGCCAAGCACGACTTGTAGCGCCGGCTTGAAGTTCATCTGCTTGCGACTGTTCAAGTGTGCGCCGGCGTTCTTCTTCACGTCGATCAGGTAGCCCAGTGCTTCCAGAGCAATCCCGCTCTGGACGGCACTAGACTGGCTCCATCGGTCATCCGCGCGGAGCACGCTCATGAGCGGACCCACAACCTGCGAGTACTCCGATCGCAGCTTTAGCCATCGGGCCACTCCCCTGGGACCAATCTCGCCCCACGGAAACAAGAAGCGGGGCTCCTTCATCCACGGCTCGTGGCGAGCCAATCGATGCGTCGCGACTGGCGACCACTTCTCCGCCATGACCGTGCCGCCCGCGCTCATCACCGGATCGTCTTCCCGGAGCACCTCGACTCCTGCGAATCCGAATGGTCGCCACGCTGCGAGAGACACCAGGTCGAGCACCGCCGCGTGGAGACGCAAGTGGTCATCCCAGGATCTCGCCGCGCCAACGCGAGTTTCCAGCTTCACACCCTCATACGCCAGGAAGCTGCCTCGGGGATTCTCCGTGCGCCACGTGGACTTCATCGTCAGATTCATCGGACGCGCGAGCTTCACCTCGGGCGCGTTGGTCAGCGTCATCTGAACCGACTGGACGCGATGCGACTTGTCGGTAGTTACATCCACTTTCATACTGCTGAGGCGCGTCCAGGCAGCAAGTGCCGGGACTTCGACGCGGAGTCCGTTGACCTTGTCGTACTTCAGAGACTGTCCGCCCAGCACAGCGAAGTTCGCCACGATGCGTCCCTGGCCGACGCGGAAGTTGTTGTTCGAGCCGGTTGCTCGACAGCCGACGAGTGCGACGCCGCCAGCATGATCGTGCATCAGGAGCACCTTCGGCGGACGGTAACTGTGCTTCGTTCGATCCGGATCGTCACCGAATACGACCCCGTGTGACCACCAGCGGGCGTAGGGGTCATCCGACCCGAACATGCCCTGCAAGGGAACGGTCAACTCGATCGTCTTCCCGGTGTCCCGGAGCATCACAGCGATCGACTCAGTGTCGGCGTTGCCGTCGATGAACCAGCCGAGCCGGGGCTCACCGACCACGAGCTCGTTCTTCGCCATCGGTCCTCCTCGATTCGCCTGTGCTCCATTCTCCCGACGGCTGATCAGATGACCGCGACGGCACGCCCGCCGAGAGAGGGTGCCGGACCGTTCCGAACGGCGCAAGCGGGGTCGTGGAACGCGGACTGGTGGAACGGCGTTGCGCCGTTCGGAGCGGTCCGACGGGAGACAGGGAGCGGGCGACTGGAAGGTGTTCGGGGTGTTCCGCCCTTCGACTCGCTGCGCTCGCTCAGGGACCGGAACATGCCCGGATCGGAAGCATTCTGAAACTCGAGCACGCCCTCCGAACACAACAAGGACCCCTCCCCGAGAACTCCAAGAATCTCCTCCCCCCACGACTTCTCCCTAAGCCCTCCTCCCCAATGAATACAAGCCCTCCAAGCCCTCCCCACCTCCCCTAAGAACTCCCCCTCCCTCACCATCACACGTCTTTCATTCCTCCCCGGCGGCCGTCACGAGCGCGGTCCGTGGGGAGCGCTGCGCACCTACCTGTCGACGGGATCATCCGGATCCCGCGAGACGGGAAGGAGTGGCGGCGATGGTCGTCACCATGCACAAGATGACGTCGGCCGACGGGGTCGACTACCTGTTGCGGTCGGTCGCGGTCGGCGACGGGGATCGCGACCTCGGCACACCGCTGACGCGGTACTACACGGAGGCCGGCACGCCACCCGGCCGGTGGCTCGGCAGCGGTGTTGCAGCGCTCGGCTTCGACGGCGCTCGGCTGGCCGAGGGCGATGAGGTCACCGAGGAGCATCTCCGGCGCCTGCTCGCGCAGGGGCGCGATCCGGTGACCGGGTTGCAGCTCGGGCGCGCGCCCGGCGCGTATGCAACCCCACCGCGCCACCGGGCGCGCGCGGGGCTGCGGCCGGCCGACGAGCCGACACGCGCGCCGCGCAACCGGAAGGCGGTCGCCGGGTTCGACTTCACGTTCTCGCCGGTGAAGTCCGTCTCGGCACTGTGGGCGGTCGCTGACGCGGGGACGCAGACGCTCATCGTGCAGGCGCATCACGCCGCCATGCGGGACGTGCTGGCGCTGCTGGAGTCGCGGGTAGCCCAGGTGCGGAAGGGCACCGACGGGGTGCTGCGTCTCGCGGCGCAGGGGGTGATCGCGACTGCGTTCGACCACTACGACTCGCGGACCGGCGACCCGCAGCTGCACACGCACGTCGTGGTGGCGAACCGAGCGCAGGCCCCCGATGGCACCTGGCTCACCCTCTACGGCAACCCGATCCACCAAGCCACGGTCGCCCTGTCGCGCACCTACGACGCGATCCTGATGGATCGGCTCACGGAGACACTCGGCGTCGGCTGGCAACAGGTCAACAAGGGCAAGGACCGGAACACCGGGTGGGAGATGGCCGGCGTGCCGGAGGCGCTGCGGCGCGAGTTCTCCCGGCGCACCGAGGGCGGGGCCGACCCCGGCATCGAGGAGCGGAAGGAGGCGCTGATCGCGGCCTACCGCGAGGCGCACGGGCACGAGCCATCGGCCCGGGTCGCGATCCGGCTGCGGCAGCAAGCGACCCTGGAGACCCGGCCCGCGAAGCAGCTCCGCTCGCTCGCGGAGCTGACCGCGGAATGGCGTGCCCGCGCCACCGAGATGCTCGGGCAGGACGCGACCACCCGGGCGTGGTCCGTCGCCGGGGCGTTCTCGCGCGCGAGCGTGCTGCGCGCCGATGACCTCACTCCGGCTGTGCTCGACGAGATCGCGGCCGAGGTGCTGCGCGTCATCGAGCGGCGCCGCATCGTCTGGGGCCGGTGGAACCTGTGGGCGGAGGCTGCCATGCAGACCACCGGCGTCCGCTTTGCCTCCGCGATCGACCGGGAGATGGTGCTCGACGCGATCGTCGGCCGCGCCGAGGACGCCTCGCTGCGCCTCACCCCCGCCTACGACCGGCTCGTGCCGGAGGCGCTGAAGCTGCCGGACGGCTCGCCCGGATTCGCGCCGCTGACCGAGGTGCTCTACTCCTCGCAGGCGATCCTCGATGCTGAGAGCCGGTTGCTCGTGGCGACCAAGGCGCGCGGGCCGCGCCTGGCCGAGTCCGCGCTCGACCGATACACCCTGTGGCCGCTCGCCGACGGCACGGTGCTCGGCGACGACCAGGCCGTCGCGGTGCGGCGCATCGCCCGCTCCGGCCGGGCGCTCGATGTCCTGGTCGGGCCTGCGGGCGCGGGCAAGACCACGACGCTCCGGGCGCTGCGCACCATGTGGGACGGTTACCTCGGGCGCGGCTCGGTGATCGGCCTCGCGCCGTCCGCCGCTGCCGCCGAGGTGCTGGGCGCCTCGCTCGGGATCACGACGGAGAACACCGCGAAGTGGGAGCACGAGCACCTCGCCGGACGGTGGGATCTCCAGCGCGGCCAGCTCGTGATCGTCGACGAGGCGTCGATGGCCGGCACGCTGCTGCTCGACCGGCTCGTCGCCCACGCCGCCGAGGTGAAGGCGAAGGTGCTGCTCGTCGGCGACTGGGCGCAGCTCTCCGCCGTCGAGCACGGCGGCGGCTTCGGCCTCGTCGCCCGCGCCATCGAGGATGCCCCGGAGCTCACCGACGTGCGCCGATTCCGCTACGACTGGGAGAAGGCGGCCACGCTGGCCCTGCGACACGGCGATGCCTCGGTGCTGGACGAGTACGCGGCGCACCACCGCCTGCACGACACTGCCGACCAGGATGCCGCGCTGAACGCCGTCTACCGCGCCTGGTACGACGACCGGGCCGCCGGGCATTCGTCCGTGATGATCGCCGCCGAGGCCGCGACCGTCGCGCTGCTCGGCAGGCGAGCCCGCGAGGACCGCATCGAGCTCGGGCTCGTTCAGGCCTCCGGCGTCGCGCTGCACGACGGGAACACCGCCGGGGTCGGCGATGAGATCGTCACCCGCGAGAACGACCGGCGCCTCAGCGTCGGGCGCGACAACTGGGTGAAGAACGGCGACCGCTGGCAGGTCGTGCGCGCCTTCGACGACGGCTCGCTTGCCGTGCGGCGGATCGGGCGCGACGGCGGGCTCGGCGGCTCCGTCGTGCTCCCGACCGCCTACGTCGAGGCGAGCGTCGAGCTCGGCTACGCGACCACCGTGCACCGCGCCCAGGGCATGACCGTCGACACCGCTCACGCGCTCATCGACTCGACCACGGCCACCCGCGAGCTGCTCTACGTCGCCATGACCCGCGGCGCGACCGCGAACCACGTCTACGTCGCCCGGCCGGAGTCCGAGTTCGGCGAGCCGCCGGCGCCGGTCGCCACCGGACTGGCCGGGTTGCTCGCCCGCACAGGTGCCGAGCAGTCCGCGACGGAGACGATGCGGCTCGCTGCCGACGCGCACTCGTCGCTGGCGACGCTCATCACGGAGTACGAGGCGATCTCCGCCCACGCCGTCGCCATCGGCGCCGCCGCCTGGCCACGCACCGGCGGCCACAGCGTCCTGCACCTCATCAACACGCCCTCCGGCCGGATTCCCGCCGACTACGCAGACGCGCTCCGGCAGCGCGAGCGGCTCATCGTCACCGCCGCGACCAAGGCAGGAGACGAGGCAGCCCGACGGGATGAGCCGTGGACCCGTGGGATGCCGGAGGAGGCCCGCCCCACCGTGGCCGCCTACCGTGCCCGCTGGGGTGTCACCGACCCGCTGCGCCCGCTCGGCCGGTTGCCACACGATGCCTCCCGAGCCCAGGACCGCGCCCAGTACGTCGCCCGCCTCATCATCGAACGGCATCAGGAGCAGCAGCCCGACTTCGGCCACAGGTCCCGCCGCGAGTCGGCGAGCCGGGACGGGATCAGCCTGTGACCGCACCGATCCGAACCACCGATGTCGCGGCTGCGCCGGTAGAATGGAGGACGCCATCGAGACCCCGGGAGGCCCGCCATGCCGCTGACGACGATCACCGCGGCCGAGCGCGCCGAGCGCGAGAAAGCGGTCACTGCCGCGATCCACAGCGGCGAGATGGAAGGGCTCCCGATGACCGAGGCGACCCGGGCCGACACCGCCGACTACGTCGCGGGCGAGATCGACCTCGACCAGCTCGAGGCCCGTGTCCGATCCCGGTACGGGATTGAGTGACTTCGTCGACCCCTACGTCGATCCCGCGACAGGCATCCTCAAGAACCTCGTCGGTGCGCGGACGCAGGCTGAACTCGACGCTATTGAGTCCGACCTCGTGCCGATCCGCGAGGTTCGGCTCAGGGCGCGTCCGCCGAAGCCGACCCGCGATCTGACCGAGCTCCGAGCGATCCATCGCACCCTGTTCGAGCCGATCTACGGCTGGGCCGGGGAACTGCGCACCGTCGACATCCGCAAGAACATCGAGGGCGGGGAGTACTTCGTGCCGGTCTCGATGATCGAGCGGTCAGCGCACTTCACGTTCACCGAACTCGCCGAGGACGATCACCTGAAAGGCATGAGCCGAGATCGCTTCATCGAGCGCCTGGCCCATCACTACGACCAGCTCAACTACGTCCACCCATTCCGCGAGGGCAACGGTCGCACCCAACGAGCCTTCTGGAACAGCGTCGCTCTCGCCGCCGGCCGAGAGCTCGACTGGACCTCCGCGACCGGAGAGGTCAACGACGCCGCATCACGACTTGCGGCTGAGAAACAGGACCACTCCCAGCTGATCGCGATGCTCGACCAGGTCGTCAGCCGCTGACCCGATCCTCCGGCAGCTTGCCGTCGGCGGGGATGTCGGGCGCGGCCCAGAAGTCGTCGTACTCGACGCCGCGCTCGTGCCACCACCGCCAACGGAGTTCCTGATAGTAGAACGTGCGATTGTCCTCGATGTGCTTGAGCCCGAGTTCGCGCAGGCCCGGGTCGGGGCTGATGGCCTGCTCGAAGGCGAGGGTGTGCGGCTTGACGGCCTGCGGGCCGATCCAGGGCGGCCACTCACCGCGGATCGCAGGCGCGACGGCATCGGCGATCTGCTCCGGCGTCCACTCGTCGATGCGCTTCCGGGTCCGGTGCGCGACCAGCGGTGAGATCCAGTCGGTCAGGCCGTTGCCGAGCAGGCAGATCAGCGCCCACTGCGACTCCAGGCTCAGCCGCCGGCCTGCGCGCGGATGCGCGGCACCCCAGCTCACGACGCTCGCCGCGTCCGCCGCCCACTGGCGCTGCCCGACTCGCACGCCGACGATCTCATCGCTGGCGATGAGGTCACGCACCCGTCGCTCGCTGACCCCGAGGTACTCGGCGGTCTGCCGCACGGTGACGTGATGATCCGGGATCATTCGCCCCATTGCACAATGCTTCCGCGAGTCGCGTCACCCGGCAAGCGGCAGGAAGCGGTGGCTCCCGATCGGGAGCCACCGAAGCTAGGCGCGCACGCGGAGCGAGGCTGCGCCGGCTTCCTTCGCCACTGCCGCGAGTGCCTGCCGGACAGCTCGCTGGAATCCAGGGTCACGGCAAATCGCGATGACGTGCTGCCCGAGTCGCGTGAGCAGGCCGACGGCACCGTTCGATAGTGGGCTGACGGCGCTCACGAGTTCGCCTCCGATGCACGGTTCGCCGGCGCACTGAGATCGGCGGCCGACACAGCCGACGGCCCGGTCCCGAGCCAGTCGGAGTAGGGGCGGGAGATGAGGCGCGCGTTCTTGTAGGCCATCGAGAGCGTAAGCACCGTGTGCGCCCGGTATCTCTTCTCGTTGAGGACCTTGTCGACAACGAGCGCGAGGTCGGCACGGTCGGGCTGCATGATGCAGAGAGGCAGCAGCAGCTGGATGTACCCCTGCCCGCGACCCGCGTACCCGAAGTAGTACTGCGGCACCGCGGTCTTCCAGTTCATCTGCGCGCGCTTCCCGGCCTCGCGGATAGCAGCATCAAGGCCGAGTCGCCGCAGGTGAGGGTTGGCCTGCAACGCTGCCGGGAATCGGTCGGCGTTCTCGTCGAGGATGTGGTCGAGATCAGCGACGAGCTCAAGGTCGGGGTCGTAGATGAGGTCGTCGGGTCGGCTGAAGTAGCGGGCCGACTTCACGTCGATGCTGGCGAAGGGGCGCATCCGGAAATCGGCGAGGGTGCTCCACTCCTTGAGCACCCACGGCTGCTTCTCGACGTTCGCGTTGGCCTCGAATGTCGCGTAGATCGGCTCGTAGTGCGGCGTGAACAGCCCGATGTTGAAAGCAGCGACCTGCTTGCCGTTCTCGTCAGTCGCGTAGGCGACCTTGTCCTCTTCAACGAGTCGTCGGAAGGTGTATCGGACGTAGTTCCCGAGGACCGGAAGTTTCATGTTCCCGGGGTAATCCGGCTCGTCCCAGCGCTCGGGCTGGGCCTTGCGAGCCAGGTCATCGAGCTTCGCGTCGAAGCTCGGGGGCATCCAGGCGAACTCGAAGAGGTCCGCGGGATCTGGCGCTGTGGGCGTGGTGATGCTCATGCATCGTCTCCTTAGTGTCTGTCCTCTGCTCCGAAGGCAGAGGTCATATCGCGAATGAATGCGGATTACTACCGCCGAAACCGGCGTCCTGCTCTTCTCCCGGGTCCTTCCCGCTCGAATGCAGAGAATCAAGTATCCACGTGACCTGGAGGCTGTCAAGTGGCAAGTTCCAACCGCTCATCAGACTCGCCAAGCAGCCCGTCGAGTGTCTCCTCCTCGTCGTCGGACAGCGGCATCGTGAGCACTGCATGGTCGGTCGCACCAGGGCGCAGGATGCGGTCGAGCGCAGCAGCGGGCGCAAGCTCGACGACCTTCGACGGCTCGATGTAGTAGCCCTCGGTGATCGCCGTCGACGTGTGGCCGAGGAAGGCGCTGGCAGCGTCGACCGACACCGCGCGGGCGAGGACGGTCGCCGCGGTGCGCCGGTACCAGCGGAAGGAGATGCCGGAGTCAGACATCCCGGCGAGTTCCAGGTACTCGCGAAAGGTGCGCCGCAGGTTGTGCTGCGAGTACGCGCCCCCGTCGCGGTTGTGGAAGATCAGGTCTTCGCCGCCGAGCCCGGCCATGCGCTCGCGGAGCAGCGCGGCGGCGAACTCGGGCACCGCGATCTCGCGGACGCTCGCCTCGGTCTTCGGGTGATCCTGCCGCACCCAGCCCTGGCCCTTCCGGGGCACGATCGTCCCGGTCACCCGCAGCGACATGCCGCGCGGCCGGTCGGTCACGTCGCATCGACGCAGCGCCAGCGCCTCGCCGGGACGGAGCGCCGTGCCGAGCAGCACCTCGATAAAGTCGCGGACCACCCCGTCCGGCTTCGGCCCCTTCACGCCCTCGCCGGTGCGATGCCGAGCGGCCGCCTCCCGGATCGCCGTGACCTGCTCCCAGGTGAGCGCCTGGGGTGTGCCCTTCGGCGCCTTCAGCGGCGAGGTGCCGTCGACGGGGTTCCGCGCGAGCGCGTCGTGCCGCATCGCGAACTTGAAGAGCTGGCTCAGCAGCGTCCGCGCCTTCTTCGCCCGTTGCCAGCCATCGGCGTACTCCGCCTGGAGTAACGCCTCGACCCGAGCCGTGGTGATCTCCCCGAGCGCGAACTGCCCGAACACCGGCAGCAGGCGGCTGCGGACCAGCTCGGCGTACCAGGCCTTCGTCTTCGGGGCGAGGTCGCGCCCCTCGTTCCAGGCGAGCCATCGCTCGACCAGTTCGCGGAACGAGGTCCGCACGCCGAGTTCCGCGCGCCCCGCCTGCGAGGGCCGATCCCGAATGCGCTCCTTGAGCAGCTGCGCCGCCGCGCCCTTCGAGCCGGCGGTCGCCTTCACCCGACGCAGCCTGCCGTCGTCGTCGCGCACCCGCGTCGAAGCGGTCCACCCGCCCGGTGCCTCGACGAGTGCGATGGACCCGAACGTGCCGATGGTCGTCCGGGGACGCCCGCCGCTCACTGCAGCCTCCAGGCAGGAAGTTCGTTCATGCCAGAGAGGTGCGCGACGCTTCCCGCAATCCGCGGCGCGTGCGACCGACGGCCGCGGTTTCCGAGATGAAAGAGGGCGCACCCCGCTGCGCCCGGAGAGAGCCAAGTGGCCCGTTTGTGGCCCCGGAGCACGAAATCCCCGATCGGTTAGGCTCGAAAACCTATCCTGACCAGGGATTTTGTGGACCTGAGGGGATTCGAACCCCTGACCCCCTGCATGCCATGCAGGTGCGCTACCAACTGCGCCACGGGCCCGTTAGGACTCGACAAGCTTACACGCGCTTCGACTTGCTTC
>Ga0182744_1001690_pt1 | contig 19060 bp, 17 predicted proteins | sample eDN3rd30CKraftMG_FD_128525 | JGI IMG/M metagenome (GOLD analysis project Ga0182744, IMG submission 128525) | Enriched Miracle-Growth compost microbial communities from Emeryville, California, USA - eDNA 3rd pass 30_C Kraft MG (version 2) (version 2) ...
GCGCAGCAACGGTTTCATATTTACCAGCGGCATGTAGGACTCCCTTGAAATTCCGAAAGGCGCAAAGCGCCCGTGAACAGGCGCATAGAGCGACCTTCGGGAGAGTCCAATACCCGTCGGCACGTCGGGCGGCCACAGATATCGTCAATTCGCCAAACGTCCCGATCTCGCACGCCGCCAAAGCGCCGCGCAACCGGGTGATTCCGATGGAGAAGGGGGTGGTGCCGGTGCCAGAAGAGGCATCAAATTCAACGTGTTTTCTGCTTAATATTCAGTACCTTAGTAAATTCGGTTGGGGCGAAAAGCCCGCAAAAGGCCCGCAAATGCCGCTTAATGTACTGGTTTGATGCCTTTTTTAGGACTCACGATCATATCAGCTAAGCTCCTTGCCTCTGACAATCTAAGGGCAGGTTCCGAGCTTCAGAACGACCCAAAACTGGCGCTCATGAGTGTTTAACATGCGGCATCACGAGCCTCAGTGACAACACTCGTATGCGCACTGATTGCTCGCCATCTGACTGTCAGAGCCAGGCTAAACGTTAGGGCAGTAATTCCAACACGAATGATCGGGGCAAGCACTGCTTCGAGCCAATTGGCGGCTTCGGGCTCCGCTGACAATCTGCCGCGGACATTATGCACGGAGGGATGCGGCGTTACCGCCGCATCCCCGATTCATTCGGAAGATCTCGTGAAGCAATTCAAAATCAACATTCCCCAATCGGCGATCGACGATCTTAATGAGCGACTGCTAAGAGCTCGCTGGCCCGATCGCGAGACTGTGCACCACTTTGGCCAGGGCGTACCGCTTAGTGAGGCGCACATGCTGGCAGAGCATTGGCGCTGCCGCCATGACTGGCGGAGGGTCGAGGAAAGGATCAACCGCTATCCGCAGTTCCTAACCTCAATTGATGGAACCGATATCCATTTCCTCCATATCCGCTCACCTCACCCTAACGCTCTTCCGATCGTGCTGACGCATGGCTGGCCGGGCTCGGTGATAGAGTTCCTCGATTGCATCGGTCCGCTCACAGATCCTCCGAGGTACGGAGGCAAATTATCGGATAGCTTCGATGTCGTCATTCCCTCGATCCCGGGCCACGGATTCTCCGGCCGCCCCTCGAGCCCTGGATGGAATGCAGAGCGAGTTGCCCACGCCTGGGGCAGCCTGATGGCACGGCTGGGCTATACTCGCTGGGTAGCTCAAGGAGGTGATTGGGGCTCACTCATAACGCATCGGCTGGCTCAGATCCGCCCCAAGGGGCTTGTAGCAGCGCACGTCAATTTGCCACTCGTGTTTCCCAGCACGACAGTACGGACCCTTGCTCCGGATGAACGTGAGGCACTGGAGGCTTTGGCGCAGTTCGATCGGGATGGCGGCGCCTATGCTCATCTCCAGGGCACAAGGCCGCAAACGCTGGGTTATGGGCTCGCCGATTCACCGGTCGCGCAAGCCACATGGATGTACGAGAAACTGGCAGAGTGGTCGGGAAATGACGGCGCTTCCGAGCCCGCGCTGACACTTGATGCTATACTGGACAATATCTCGCTCTATTGGTTCACGAATACCGGCACCTCAGCAGCACGATTCTACTGGGAAGTATTTCGCACAGGATTTTCCGGCTACTCCGCCGGCAAGATTGAACTGCCGATGGCAGCGACGATATTCCCTGGAGACTTCTATAAAGCGCCTCGACGCTGGGCCGAACTGGAATGGCCTAATCTCATTTACTGGAATCAGGTCGAGCGCGGCGGCCACTTCGCTGCTTGGGAACAACCTGAAATATTCGTAGGCGAGGTGCGGAACGCCTTTCGGCAGATTCGCTAACAACAACCTCAGGATGCCCCCGGCGCGTTGCTTGCCTACCGCTCACAAGAGTGGGAACAAGGAATCCGCCGCGATTCCTTGTGGTAGGCTCGATTACCATTGTTGCCCAACGGGGCAGCGACCACTCTTTCAAAGGGGTTGACCTGAGCGCTGACATCTTGGCGATGAATCCGGAACGCGGCGAGCTCTCTTCGAGGGCCCGCCGCGCTCCCAGATAAGGGTCAGAAGCGATAGGCGGCACCGACAAGAACCTGATGGCGGTCGAATTTGTCTGGGCCTTCGCCGAGATCAGCGTATCTGTATTCCAGGCGCGCAGAGATATGATCGGTGATCATTCTCTCGGCACCACCTCCGATCAACCAACCATCTCGGTTGTCAGACGACGACGTTCCTTTGGCGTCCTTCAAAATAGTCGTGCGGACACGGGCGTTGCTGTAGCCGCCCCGAACATAGATGAGCGTCTCGGGAGTTACGAGATAACCGGCGCGAGCTGTCAGGTCGAACGAGTATCTCGGGTCCAATCGTATCCCAGCTGTGTTCCCCGCGCTCCCGAAATCGTCGGAAGCCGCAACATTGAACTCGGCCTGGGCACCGATCACAACACTCGGAACGACTTCATAATCGTAAGCCAGGAAAGCACCGCCAACAAACGCATCGGTCGACTGATCGACGCCCGGAACGCCGCTCGTCCCGTCGGGAAGACGAACATCGGTACTGTTCCAGCCTGCCTGAACGCCGATCGATGGCCCATTGAATTCCTGCGCGGATGCCTGCACCGACCAACCGGCCAGCGCAGCGGCAATAATAAGACGAGTCTTCATTACAATCTCCTAGATCAGAGCCACGGCAACTGCTGCGCGTGCCCAGGAGATTGTTAGGTCCTGGAAATTCATCCGGGATGGTTCGTTCGGTTGAACCGCCTCCTCGATCCAGAGAGATCGATGTATTCGTCGGCAGTAGAAGATTGCTTCTGAATTAAACCAGGCAAAGCGCGACGGCGCAGGACGGAATAGAGCCGTAATCGCCAGTGACAACTAGGTGTGAACCTTAATGATTGCACCCGCATACCTTTGGACAGGGCTACCAGAACCAAAGAAGAATAGTTGAGGTCGGACCACACGATCAGTTTGCGCTCAGGCGACTGAGGCAAATCTTATGAAATCGAAACACCGGATATCCGCTCGTAACGAACCGAGGGTCACCAAGGCACGTGTGCTTGGATCGGCCTGGGACCAGCTCTCCGTCCTTATCCTGCCGGCGATAGTCGCACTGGTCGTGGGCTGGCGGACGTTCACGTCGCTCCGCGATTTGCCGCTTTCAATCGTTCTGGGCTGTGTGGCGTTCGTCACTCTCACACCGATGCTTGCATCCATGAGCGACAGGGACGCGGCGCGGCGGCGGCGGATCAAGTGAAGACGCGCCGTCTGGCCCTGGAAGGCGTCATCATGATCGTGACGATAGCCATGCGGCTTACGCCTCTCGAACGCGATCTGCTCGCCGCAGGCCTGTTTGCGCTCCAGCAGAAGCTCCGGCCCCGAGAGAATCCGCACAATCAGTTTTGGGGTCACTCCTCCAAAGGAAACGAGCAGCAAAGTCCGACAAAGCGAGATCACAATCCGCTGCCCAAACCTGTTGCCGAATGCCCCTTAACTTCTGAACTTGCCGCGATCCCCAACCAGGATGCCGGATAGCCTGGTCAGACCCCCTTTGCGGCTAGTCCCGTCCGTATCACTCCGTACGGCAACGTCCCACGCTGTTCCTAAGCATAGATTTCCATAGCCAATGGTGTGCGGCGCCTAGCCTCCGGCACGGTAGCGAAGCCGCGCACCATGCGCGATCCTCAAACACGTCCTCCAGGTCCCAAAAGCGGCGCCGCGGAGGCACGGCATTCATCGACGCTGCCTACCGAGGAGAATTTACGTGGCACAACATATTTTAATCGTCGGAGCGGGCTTCGCCGGCCTTTTGGCCGCTCTTTCGGCTGCGCGTTTGCGCGATCAGAAGGGTGTATCCCCTGATGACCTGAAAATCACCGTCGTCGCGCCCGAGCCAGTCCTCGTCGTCCGCCCGCGGCTATATGAAAGAGATCCGGCCTCGATGGTGGCTCCGCTCGGCGAACTGTTCGCAGCGACGGATATTGAGTTCTGCGCTGGCTGGGTGGACACCATCGACGCGGAGGGGGGAACTGTCTCCGTAGCCGGGGCCCATGGCCAAGCCACGACTCTGGCCTATGATCGTCTGATCCTCGCGGCTGGAAGCCACGGCTTCCACCCTCCAATCCCCGGGCTTTCCGAGTTTGGTCATAGCGTGACCGATCGGGACAGTGCGATAGCGCTCGACAAGCACCTCAAGGATCTCGCGAAGCTCCCATCCTCACCAACTCGTGACACTGTCATAGTGGGCGGCGCGGGCTTCACCGGGATCGAGGTTGCCACCGAAATCCCGGGCCGCCTTCGTGAAATTTTCGGCGAAGATACAACGCCTCGCGTAATCATTGTGGAACGTGGTTCGGTTGTCGCTCCGGACATGGGCACAGAGCCGGGCCCCTATATCGAGGACCGACTGCGGGATCTGAGCATCGAAACGATACTCGGCTCGGGCATTGCCAGTCTCGACAAGAATGGCGTTACGCTTGAGAATGGCGAGCAGATCGAAGCTGGCACCGTGATCTGGTCGGCAGGCATGCGGGCCTCGCCGCTGACCTCGCAGGTGCCTGCAGAGCGAGATAATCTCGGCCGGATTCTCGTGGGTCCTGATCTGCGTGTGCCGGGATACCCGCGCATATTTGCTGCGGGAGATACCGCAAAAGCCGCGACGGATGATCAAGGACACTTTTCGCTGATGTCATGTCAGCACGCCCGGCGCCTTGGGTCATTCGCCGGACATAACGCGGCCGCCGACCTTCTCGGGGAAGCTACGCTGCCGTACGATCAGCCCTCCTACGTTGTTTGCCTCGACCTGGGACCCGACACGGCCATTTTTACACGCGGCTGGTCTCCGCGCGCGGTGGAAATAACGGGCGCCGATGCGAAGAAGGTGAAAATGGATATCAACGCCGTGTGGATCTATCCGCCGGCCGCAGAGCGGGAAGCTGCATTCCAGAATGCTTATGAGGCCCGGACTGTAGATTTCTGACATCTCGTGATCGGACGAGGCGACCGGTCGGATGGTCCCATCCGACCGGTCGGGCACGAGCGTCTCCGTCTCGGCGATCGAGTATTTCAAACCGAGGCCAACATGCGGATTTGCGTCTTTTCCGGATCGAGCCAGGGCGCGTCACCGGAATATCAGAATGCTGCGGCTCGACTGGGTAAGCTTCTGGCCCAGAGTTCTATCGAGCTTGTCTACGGCGGTGCTGCTGTCGGGCTCATGGGCACACTAGCGGACGCCGCGCTGGCAGAAGGCGGGAGCGTGACGGGAGTTATTCCTCAGGCGCTGGTCGACAAGGAAGTGGCACATACGGGATTAACAGATCTGCGTATCGTCAGCTCCATGCATGAGCGTAAATCTCTGATGGCGAACCTTTCGGCAGGATTCATTGCTTTACCGGGGGGCATCGGCACATTCGAGGAGCTGTTCGAGGTCTGGACGTGGGCCCAGCTGGGTAGTCATTCCAAGCCATGCGCCTTGCTCAATATACTCGGATTCTATGATCGGCTTCTGGAATTTCTTGACCATGTAACCGGGCAGGGTTTCCTGAAAACGGTGCATCGCGACATGCTTCTGGTCGATGAGGAACCCGCGTCACTGCTGCGCGCAATGGCTGAATATCGTCCGCCTGTTGAAACCAAGTGGATCGCACCCGCCGAAACCTGATGTGCCGCGTGCGTCGATCGAGATGCGCGCTTTGGCTATGGCGACCTCGTCCGTGCGAGGCCGGCGACGGCTCACGACACTCTGCCTGCCTTTTTCTGGGCCTGGCGCGGTGTAAGACCGGTGATGCGACGAAAAGCGGAACCGAACGCGCTTTCCGAGCTGTAGCCGGCCTGCGCGGTAACGGCGGCTATGCTCGTTCCCGGCCGTGCGAGCGCTTTATGAGCGAGTGCCATCCGCAGCCGAAGCAGGTAGTCCATCGGGGCATGGCCGACAGCAGTTCGGAACCGCGCTGAGAAGCGTGAACGCGAGAGATGGGCAATGCCCGCCAAATCATCAATCCGCCAGCTTCGTTCCGGATCGCGATGCATGGCTTTGAGTGCGGCTCCGATCCGAGGCTCGGCGAGTGCTGCAAGCCAGCTACCGAACTGCCCATCCGAAACATGCCTGATGAGTTCGATGAAAACCATCTGCATGATCTGAGCGGCCATCGCGGACGCGCCGGCGAGGCCCGAAGTCAGTTCCTCCTCGAGCCGGTCGACAAGCCAGTGCAAGCGCCGGGCGACCGGATCGTCCGCGCGAACCACGACAACTGGCGGCAGAGAACCGAGCAGTAGGCCGGCGTCATCGGAAAGGTCCATTCGCCCGCTGAGGCAAAAAAATTCGGGCCCGGTCCCTGCATCAATATCCGCGTGCCTGGTGTTCCTGGTACCCGCGCCGAAAACCAGTTCAGCAGATCGGGGAGGCCGGTTGAGGTCAGTGCCGATGAGAAAAGGAAGATTTGCACTGATGAGAAAGCAGGCACCTTCCTCAAGGCGCCACCGCTCCTGGCCGATCTCCAGGTGGCAGGTTCCCCGTTTGACGACGTTGCATTTGAGGGCCTGCATGGGCGCAACCTCAACCGCCCAGAACCCCCGCGCCCGGAGTCCCGTCGAGACGACGGCCCGTGCCTCAACGAGAGAAAGGACCTGCGACAAAGGATCATCGGCAGGTTCAGGATAATCGCTACAGGATTTGGGATTTCCGGGCATAGTTTTCGTGTGCTTTCTTTCCATTCTTCTGTTTACCAAACAGGAGATTATTGAATGTTCTCTTCGCAGAAGCCTCTCGGCACTCCCTATGGCCCATTTACAACCGCTGCTGAGGTTGCCCGGGATCGCGATCTCTCCGCGACTACGGCGATTGTTACAGGAGGTGCCTCCAACCTCGGACGCGAGATGGTCAGAACACTCGCGTCAAGAGGAGCGCACATTGTCGTTCCCGCCCGTGATCCACATTCGGCACACCAGGCATTGTCTGAAATCCCTGGTGTTGAAGTGCGCCCCATGGATCTGCTCGATCCGTCATCGATCGAGAGCTTCGCGGCAAGCTTTACGGACAGCGCGCAATCGCTCCATCTCCTGGTACTCAGCGCCGGAGTGATGGCCAGTCCGCTGTTCCGCGATGCGGACGGTCATGAAGGCCAGTTTGCGACCAATCATCTGGGGCACTTTCGGTTGACCGCTGCACTCTGGCCAGCGTTGCAGCGTGCCAAGGGGGCGCGAGTTGTTGTCCTTTCCTCGCGCGCCCATCAACTCGGCGGGCTTGACCTGTCCGACCTTGATTTCAGGCGTCGCGACTATGACAAATGGCTCGCTTATGGTCAGGCGAAGACAGCCAATGCACTCTTCGCAGTCGGACTCGATGCACGCGGAGCAGAACACGGGATTCGTGCCTATTCGGTTCACCCCGGCTCCATCCTTGGTCCACTCGCGCGCTACCTTACCCGCGATGAGATCGAGCAATTCGGCGCCGTGAATGAAGACGGCAGCGCCGTTGTCGATCCCAGCCGCGACCTCAAAAATCCGCAGCAGGGAGCCGCAACAGCTGTATGGTGCGCCACCTCGCCCGACCTCGCCGGCATTGGCGGCGTTTATTGCGAGGACTGCGATATAGCGAGTGTCGAAGCGGATGGTCCGCTCGGAGGCGCTGGCGTCCGTCCGTTCGCGATCAATCCCGACATGGCTGAAGCGCTGTGGACCAAGAGTGTCGGATTGACCGGCGGCAATATTCAATGAGCCGCTACGGCAGTGTTCCGCATCGCACATTTCGCGATCACCGCGCCATGCGAGCAGCGTCAATGACCGCGCGAGCAAATGCACGGGGCGCTTCCTGCGGAAGATTGTGGCCTATCCCCCCGTCAATCAGCCTGTGCTCATAGGATGCTGCGAAACGCGACCGATAATCTTCCGCTGACGGATGGGGTGCGCCATTCGCATCGCCTTCCAACGTGATGGCCGGTATCGTGACCGGAGGGAAAGCCGCCAGCTTTTCCTCCATGTCCGCGTAGCGGGCTTCGCCTTCGGCTACGCCGAGCCGCCAGCGGTAATTGTGGATCGTGATGGCCACGTGGTCGGGATTGTCGAGCGCGGCCGCCGAACGCGCAAAGGTAGGTTCATCGAAGCTCCACGCAGGCGAGGCGGATTTCCAGATCAATCGCGCGAACTCGCGTGTGTGCATGGCGTAGCCGAGCTGTCCGCGTTCGGTCGCGAAGTAGTATTGATACCACCAGCTGCGCTCCGCTTCGGGAATGAGCGGCTTTGCGCCTGCCTCCTGGCTGCCGATGAGATAGCCGCTTACCGAGACGAGCGCGCTTATCTGCTCGGGGTAAAGGACCGCGAGAATACAGGCGGTGCGTGCGCCCCAGTCGCAGCCTCCGACGATCGGCCGGTCAAGGCGCAGCGCTTCAATCAACTCTATTGCATCGCTCGCCAGCGCGGCCTGTTGACCATTGCGGTAGCCGGTCTCGGAGAGAAAGCGGGTCGGCCCGTATCCTCGCGAATAGGGGATTATGACCCGAAATCCCGATGCCGCGAGCAAGGGCGCTACGTCAGCATAGGTGTGGATGTCGTAGGGCCAGCCATGGAGCAGCAGGACCGGTCGGCCGTGAGGCGGACCCGCTTCGGCGTAAGCGATGTCGAGCACGCTTGTCCTGACCCATTTCGGCGGCCCCAGTACCGTTCGGACTTGTGCCCCCGCCCGGGCTGCCAGGGCGGCTTCCGTAGATGTTGTCAGACAGGCCGCGCCGCCAAGGGCGGAAGCGAGAAAGCTGCGTCGCCCAAGCCCCATACCGCGCACGTCCATCATGCAGAAAAGTTCGTCACGTTCGGGCATGAGGCTCGCCGAAATTCAGTTCAGGGCCGACCGGCACGATCCCGGTTGGGTTGATTGTACGATGGCTCTCGTAATAGTGCCGCTTGATGTGGTCGAAATCGACCGTCGCAGCGACACCCGGCAGCTGAAATATGTCGCGGACATAGGCCTGGAGGACAGGATAATCGATGATACGCCTGACATTGCATTTGAAATGCCCGTGATAGGCCGCGTCGAAGCGAATGAGCGTCGTGAACAGACGAATGTCGGCTTCGGTTAGCCGATCCCCGATCAGGAAACGCTGTGCAGAGAGCCGCTCCTCGACCCAGTCCAGCGTCTCGAACAACGGTACGATAGCTTCTTCGTACGCGGACTGGGTCGTCGCAAACCCCGCTTTGTAGACCCCGTTGTTGATCGCATTGTAGACTCGGTCATTGATCCGCTCGATCTCTAGGTGGTCGGAGTCGGGGCAGTAGTTTCCGTCGCGCGCGCCGAGGTCGTCGAAGGCACTATTGAACATACGCAGAATGTCCGCGGATTCATTGTTCACGATGGTCCTGCGCTGCTTGTCCCAAAGTACCGGCACGGTGACCCGTCCGGTATAGGCCGCATCGGCCGCGGTATAGATCTGATGGAGGTAGGCAGCACTATGGATGGGGTCGGGAATGACGCCGGGTGCATCGTCAAACGTCCACCCGTTCTCGAGCATCAGCCAGTTGACGACCGATAGCGGGATCAGCTCTTCCAGCCCTTTCAGCGCGCGCATGATCAATGTGCGGTGCGCCCATGGGCAGGCGAGGCTCACATAGAGGTGATAGCGCCCGGACTCCGCCCTGAACCCAGCTTCCCCGGTCGGACCGGCGCTACCGTCTGGGGTGATCCAGTTGCGAAACGCCGCGTCGCTGCGGACAAAACGTCCTCCGCTTGAATCAGTGTCATACCAGATGTCCTGCCACTGGCCATCTACGAGCATGCCCATCTGTCATCTCCGATGTTAAACAAACCGCCATGCCGGGACGAACCAGACGGCCCGTCCCGGCTTTGCGCATCAGCCTCGGATGAACGCCAGTATATCCGCGTTGATTTCAGCAGCATTGGTCGCCGCCATGCCATGGGGGTAGCCTTCGTAGGCTTTGAGCTCTCCCCTGGGGAGAAGTCTGGCCGACAGCGGTGCGGAATCGGCGAAGGGAACGACCTGGTCGTCGGTTCCATGCATGACCAGAGTGGGCACTTCGATCCGCTTCAGGTCCTCGGTGAAGTCGGTTTCCGAAAATGCCTTGATGCAGTCGTAGTGAGCTTTGGCGCCGCCGACCATGCCCTGGCGCCACCAGTTCTGGATGAGCCCCTGGCTAATCTTCGCGCCCTCACGGTTGAAACCGTAGAACGGCCCTGAGGCGATATCGAGGTAGAATTGCGAGCGGTCTTCCGCGAGTGCCTTGCGGAACCCGTCGAAGACATCGATCGGCAAACCGCCGGGGTTGCTGTCCTTCTTGACCATCACAGGCGGAACCGCGCCGACGAGGATCAGCTTCGCGAGCGTCCCGGGCCGGGCTCTCGCGGCGTAATGTGCTGCCTCTCCGCCGCCGGTCGAATGACCGATGTGAATTGCTCCCCTGAGATCGAGCGCGGCGACCAGAGCAGCGACATCGGCAGCATAGGTATCCATTTCATTGCCGCTGTCGGTCTGGGTCGAGCGGCCGTGGCCACGGCGGTCATGTGCGATGACCCGGTAACCCTTTGCCAGGAAGAAGAGCAGCTGGTTGTCCCACTCGTCGGCAGTAAGCGGCCAGCCGTGATGGAAGACGAGCGGCTGCGCGTCACGGGGGCCCCAGTCCTTATAAAAGATCTGGGCACCGTCATTGGCGGAAATAAAGTTCATCGGATCAGCTCCTTGATGTGCTTCGGGTTGAGAAGCGCCGAGGCTCGCGACCGGCCAGGTGAGACCGCTCACGAGTACAGCAGCTCCGCCGGCACCGCAGAATGCCCGGCGATCGACCATGAAATTCTCGAGTATCGGCATGCTGTGCTCCTCTGCACTGCGCCAGCTTCGTTCCAATTGCGGGCGGACGGAGCGGCCTGTCCGAAATAGCAATTTACCGCCGGTCCACGACCATACGGGAGGCGCGATCAGGCTATGCGAAGGTCGAGTGTCGTAAGGCCAACTGGTCAGGACCCGCCCGTTCTCCGGGAGGCAATTCGGGGCTATGCTTATGCGAACGGGATTTGGCTGAACGAAGGCACTATCCTCCTACCGCTGCCGCACAGTCGCGGCTCGGTCCTGTCGAGGCCTAGCTCCCTTGCATCAACGGCAAGGAGACGTGGTCATGAGCAGCAAAATTCCGCTTCATCACGCGAATGGCGCACCGGTTGCGGATAATCTCAACATCCTCACAGCAGGACGGCGGGGGCCAGCGCTGCTGCAGGACCTCTGGCTCATCGAGAAGCTCGCTCATTTCGATCGCGAAGTCATTCCGGAGCGCCGGATGCACGCCAAGGGATCGGGCGCGCACGGCACCTTTACCGTCACCCACGACATTTCGCACATCAGCAAGGCGAGCATTTTTGCCAAAGTCGGCCGACAGACGCCGGTCTTCATACGCTTTTCGACCGTAGCCGGCGAGCGCGGCGCCGCCGATGCCGAACGCGACATCCGCGGTTTCGCGGTCAAATTCTACACGGACGAGGGCAACTGGGACCTCGTCGGCAACAACACTCCGGTCTTCTTCTTTCGCGATCCCCTGCGGTTTCCTGATCTCAACCACGCGGTGAAGCGCGATCCGCGCACGGGTCTGCGAAGCGCTCAGAACAACTGGGACTTCTGGACGCTGCTTCCCGAAGCGCTTCATCAGGTGACAATCCTGATGTCCGAGCGCGGTACCCCCCGCAGCTACCGGCACATGCACGGGTTTGGCAGCCATACCTTCTCGATGATCAATGCCGCCGGCGAACGCTCCTGGGTCAAATTCCACTTCCGCTGTGAACAGGGCATTGAAAACCTGAGCGATGCCGAAGCAGCCGACCTGATCGGTAAGGACCGGGAAACCCATGGCCGGGATCTTCTTGAGGCGATCGATCGCGGCGACTTCCCGCGCTGGACGCTCGCGATCCAGGTCATGACCGAGGCACAGGCCAGGGCGCATCGCCACAACCCGTTCGACGTCACCAAGGTCTGGCCGAAGGGGGAATACCCGCTCATTCCGGTCGGTACGCTCGAGCTCAACCGTAACCCCGTGAATTATTTCGCTGAGGTCGAACAGGCAGCTTTTTCGCCGGCGAACCTTGTGCCGGGCATCGGTGTGTCGCCAGATCGCATGTTGCAGGCGCGCCTGTTCTCTTATGGTGATGCACAGCGATACAGGCTCGGCGTCAATCACCAGCACATCCCGGTCAACGCGCCGCAATGCCCTTTCACCAGCTTCCACCGTGACGGCGCGATGCGAACGGATGGCAATCTCGGGGCGACAGCGAGCTATTATCCGAACAGCCTCGGTGTGTGGGAAGACCGGCAGTCCCTGAATGAGCCGGCGCTGCAAATTGATGGCGAGGCTGCTCATTGGGACCATCGGGACGACGATGATCACTGGGAGCAGCCAGGCATTCTGTTTCGCATGATGAGCGAAACCGAGCGTGATGCACTGTTCGCCAACACGTCGCGACAGATCGGTGGAGCGACTAGGGCCGTACAGGAGCGTCATATCCTCAACTGCCGCCGCGCCGACCCCGCTTACGGCGACGGTGTCGCAAAGGCGCTTGGGCTGCGCTGAACACGCCCTTTTCAGGAAAGGTCATCAAATGACAGTCGACGATGTAGCCTCGCGGGCGTTTGCGATGCCGGTGGCAAACCCTGCCTACCCACGCCCACCCTACCGCTTTTACAATCGCGAGTTCATCGTGATCACCTATCGCTCAGACCCCGACGCGCTGCGTGCGGTTGTGCCCGAGCCCCTGGAAATTGAAGAGCCACTTGTAAAATATGAGTTCATCCGCATGCCGGATTCCACCGGATTTGGGGACTATACCGAGACCGGGCAGGTCATCCCGGTACGTTACCGCGGCCAGGCCGGCAGCTATGTGCATTCGATGTATCTCGACGATGAGGCGCCGATTGCCGGCGGCCGCGAGATCTGGGGCTTTCCCAAAAAGCTTGCGAGGCCCGCGATTGCCCATGAGTCGGACGTTATCCGGGGCACGCTTCATTATGGTTCGGCACTCTGCGCATCGGGAACAATGGGATACAAGCACAAGGCCATCGGGCTGGAGCCGGTTCTCGCGGCAATGCGCGAGCCCAACTACATGCTCAAGGTCATCCCACACGTCGACGGCTCGCCGCGCATCTGCGAACTGGTGCGTTACTATCTCGAGGACATCGATCTCAAGGGCGCATGGAGCGGTCCCGCCGCCCTTGCTCTGTTCCCCCACGCCATCGCGGATGTGGCGGCCTTGCCGGTTCTCTCGATCGTTGGCGCGGCCCATTACATCGCCGACCTCACGCTGGGTATGGGCGAGGTCGTCCATGACTATCTCGGGGGAGCGGAAGCATGAGCCGGAGATTGACACAGCGCGATCCCGCGTATTTCGATCCAAAGCGGACGTCGCAGATCAGCGACATCACCGCTCGCTATGGCCGGGTAGCGCTGATCCTTCAGGGCGGCGGCGCGCTCGGCTCATACCAGGCCGGCGTTTACCGCGCGCTTGCCGAAGCGGGCGCCGATCCGGACTGGATTTCGGGGGTATCGATCGGTGCCATCAACGCGGCGATAATTGCGGGTAATCGTCCAGCCGAGCGAATGGAGAAGCTCGAGCAGTTCTGGTCGACCGTCTCCGGCCGGACGCTGTGGAACGATATTCTGCCGGATTGGGACGTATCCCGCCATTTCCGTAACCGGGTGAGCGCCTTTCTCACACTCTGCGGGGGCGCACCGGGGTTCTTCACGCCCCGCTTTCCTAACCCGTTCGTATTGCCAAGTGGGGCACCAGGTGCAGCGAGCTTTTACGACAGCAGCGCACTTAAGAGGACCCTGCTGCAGGTCATCGACTTCGACGTGCTCAACAATGGCGAAAAGCGCGTAAGCCTCGGCGCCGTCAATATCCGCACGGGGAACCTCATCTTCTTTGACAGCGCCAAGATGCGTCTCGCACCCGAACACATCATGGCAAGCGGAGCCCTGCCACCGGGTCTTCCGCCAATAAGGATAGACGGTGAAGACTACTGGGATGGCGGTCTCGTCTCGAATACGCCTCTCCAGCATCTGCTCGCGCAGGAAGAAGAACTCGCATCGCTGGTCTTCCAGGTCGATCTCTTTTCCGCCCACGGTGCGCCGCCGCGCGACATGGACGATGTGCTCACCCGCCAGAAGGACATCCTGTACTCGAGCCGGACGCGGCAAAGCACCGAAAGCTATCGCCGCATCCACGATCTCAAGCTGCAGCTGCGTGAAGCGCTGAAGCGCGTTCCTCCGGACCAGCTGACGCCGCTCGAAAAGACGCGCCTCGAGGGATCCGTCGTGCCTCCATCGGTCAACATCATCCACCTGATCTATCAGCAGAAGGCTTACGAGAGCCACGGCAAGGACTACGAATTCTCCGCCGTCTCGATGCAGGAGCATATGGCAGCGGGCTGCGAGGATACCCGCAAAACCCTCCATCACCGCCACTGGCTGGAACCGCAGGGGGGCAACGAGTGCATCGTTGTTCACGACGTCCACCGCGACGACGCCTTTTAAATTCTCACCGACCAGGAAAGGAAAACACCATGAGCCTTCATGGCAGGAATGCTCTGATCACCGGATCAACCAGCGGGATCGGGCTGGCATATGCACGAGCGCTCGCGACTTCCGGAGCCAATATTGTACTCAACGGTTTCGGCGATCGTCAGGCGATCGAAGCCGAGCGCTTAGCTATCGCGAACGGACAAAACGTCGAGGCGCTCTATCTTGAAGCCGACATGACATGTCCTGGTGAGATCGGCGACCTTATTGCAGAAGCCGAAACGAGGCTCGGCGGCATCGACATTCTGATCAACAACGCTGGCGTTCAGTTCGTGGCACCGGTTGAGGACTTCCCGCCAGAGAAATGGGACCAGATCCTGGCCATCAACCTCTCGGCCGCTTTCCATGCAATTCGCGCGGCTGCACCTGGTATGAAGGAACGCGGATGGGGCCGGATTATATCCACGGCTTCCGCACACTCGCTTACTGCCTCGCCATTCAAGAGCGCTTATGTAGCGGCTAAGCACGGACTTGCGGGCCTCACCAAGACCGTGGCTCTCGAATTGGCCACACATGGCGTGACTGCCAACTGCATCAGCCCCGGCTATGTCTGGACGCCGCTCGTGGAAAAGCAGATTCCTGAGACAATGAAGGCGCGGGGGCTGACGCGTGACGAAGTAATCAACGACGTGCTGCTCGCCGCCCAGCCGACAAAGGCATTCGTTCAGCCGGACGATGTTGCCGCGCTTGCCGTGTTTCTCTGCTCGGAGGCGGCGGCTCAGATCACGGGCGCCAATCTGTCAGTCGACGGCGGCTGGACCGCTGAATGAATCCGCCCATTGCCGGAACCGACCCCGCATTCGAACTCCCGGACGAACTCATTTCGATCGCGGCAAAGACCTGGTGCCGGGCCCGCCGGCTCAATCAACCTTCGATGCCGGCACTGCACGAGCTCTTCACGCCGCTTGGCCTGGACATGGTAACGGCTGGCTTTGACAGCCTCTTGTGCCTTGTCGAATCCGCAACCGGTCGCCCGATGCTCATCGGTACGCCTGACGAGCCGAGCGCCGACGAGATCGCACTTTGTGCACTGTTAGGCGGGCAAACGGTCCGGCCAGCGGATCGGGGGCTTTGCGTGAGATGTGTTGGCCCGCTCTCATTGGCAATCGAATGTGCCGCCTCTTCGATACTCCTGCTGGCGGCAAGCCCCTCAGACGCAATATAGGGCCTGCGCCCGAGGCCCGCATGTCAAGCCGGAAGCAGCCGCATAGTCACGCGTGATTACATTGACCGTTGGTCCCAAGCGGCAATGCAAACGTGAAAGTGGCACCGTGCGGCTCATTGTTTTCTGCCCATATCTGCCCGCCATGTGACTCTACAATCGAGCGGCATATGGCGAGGCCGATGCCCATTCCGTTCTCCTTGGTTGTAAAAAATGGCTCAAACATTCTGTCGGGCTGTTCGACGCCGGAACCATTGTCGCTGATTTCGGTCCGCACAACGTCTCCTGTTCGGTAGACATGCAAACGGACCACTCTTCTTTTCGCGATGGCATCCATCGCGTCCATGCCATTACGCACGAGATTGATCATTACTTGCTGAATCTGGATCGGGTCGAATGCGACAGCCGGTACGTCGTTCTGCACGTCAAATTCGAGTTGTACTCCTCGTCGTGCAGCCTCGTCTGCGAGGAGCTCGCGGGTCTCGGTCACGACATCGGCCAGGGACCTGACGGTTCTCGTCGTGATCGACTGGCTGAAAAGGGCGCGGATACGGCTCACGATGTCGGCGGCGGCATTGGCGTTGCGGATGATGCGCTCCGCAGTGACTTTTGCACGGTCGATATTCGCCGGTTCGGCCGAGAGCCAGCGATGGCAGGCGTGAGAATTCGCCACGATTGCCGCCAGAGGCTGGTTTACCTCGTGCGCGATCGAGGCCGAAAGTTCGGCGAGACTCGCTGCCTGGCTCGCACGCGCGAGCCGTTCCTGAGCAAGCTGCAACTCCTGCTGTGTGCGGACCTCGCCGTCGATGTCGAGACAGATGACATTCCACTGCCTGATTTCGCCATCGTCTCCGCACATGGGCGCAGCTCGCGTTTCCACCCAGCGGTACTCGCCGTTGTGACGTCTCAAGCGATGCCTTCGGGCATATGGTTCTCCGGTCGCCAGCGAATGCCGATAATTTGTCTGAACGCCCTCCAGATCGTCAGGATGAACGCTGGCCTCAAGCGTGCCATCCAGGCGGGACTTTCCCTGCTCATCCAGTTCGCCGAAGCTGTAGCCCAGATATTCGCTCATTTGCTGGCTGCGATAGATCGGTTCGCCGTCGGGTGTCGCACAGTCGATCATGGCCGGCAACGTTTCGACCAGCTGATGGAGCATGCGCTCGCGCTCTCGCAGGGCTTCCTGCGCGCGCATCTCGTCCTCAACGTCAACAGAAGCAATGTACCATTGCACGATAGCGCCATCAGGGGCGCGTAACGGCTGCGCACGTGCTTCTATCCATCGGTAGGCACCGTCCTTTTCGCGTCGGCGAAACCGGTTGACGAAGGCTCTGCCCGTCGCAAATCCGTCCGATGCCCTGCGAAACATGGTGGGAAAGTCATCCGGGTGAGAAACGTCCAGCGCCAGAGCATCGAAATCCTCGATATGCGACGGCGGCGCCCCGACCTTATCCATGTAGCGCTTGCTGGCGTAGGTCAGAGTTCCCGAAGGGGAGAAGCTCAGGATATTGACCGGCAGGGCATCAATCATCTGCTCGAGCTGCCGCTTGCTGCTCCGCAACGCCTCCTCGGCCTGAAGCTGGTCATCTATGTCATGGCACAGGCCATACCAGTTCACGATCCGCCCGCCTGAATCTCGCAGCGCTTCGGCGCTCGCAGACATCCAGCGATACGCGCCGTCCGCGCGGCGCATTCGCCATTTCATCGACAGATTTTCGCCGCTGGCCAGGGACCGCCCGAATGCTGCCGTAACGCTGGCGGCATCATCCGGATGAATGACGGCCTCAATGAAAACCGCCAGATCGCTGGTAGCAGCGCTATCAGTATCACCGACATCCAGGCCCAGATAGTCAGCAAGCCGCTGGTTAAAGAACTCCGGCACTCCGTCGGGCGTAATTCGCCATAAATAGCTTGGGATCATGTCCACCAGTTGCGACAACTCGCGCTGCTGGTGGTAAAGAGCGTCTTCGGCCCGTTTGCGCTCGGTGAGATCGAGAATGTAGGCCACACCCTGTCGGGATTGTCCCTCGAAGCAGGCGGCGCCGATCAGTACCGGAACCCGGCTGCCATCTTTTCTGAAGTACTCCTTTTCGCGCGGCTGCATCTTGCCCGTCGCAGCGAGCTCTTCCGCTTCCTCTCGGCCATGCACTTCCTGCCATTCGGGAGGCGTCATGTCGAACCATCGCAATCCGGACTTCACTTCCTCGCGATCATACTGGACCATGCGAAGAAACGCGTCATTGGCATCGATGAGAGTGCCGTCGAGATCCCAGATCACGATTCCAATGATGTCTGAATCGACCAGCCTGCGAATTCTCGCTTCACGTTCAGCAATGTCGTGACAGAGGCGGACCTGATCATCGATATCGATCGTCGTTCCGAACCACTCCAGAATGTTTCCCTGTTCGTCGAACGACGGTCGCCCCGAATTGCGAAACCAGCGATAGCTGCCATCCGCCCGCATGAGCCGGTGTTCGGTGTCGTAGTGATCCCCGGTGCGGAGACAATGGCGCCATTTTGCTGCGACACGGTCGTAATCGTCGGGGTGAACAACACGCCGCCAGCCAAACTCGTCATCGACTTGCGAGGCGTTGAGATCCTCGCCGGCGACACCGAGGAATTCGAGCGTGTTCGGAGTGACATAAGTGAACTGCCCATCGACGTTGGCGGACCAGCCGAAGCCCGGCATGCTTTCCAGAATCCGCAAAGCGCGCCGGACTTCTTCCTGATCCTCGCTTGTCATCGAGCCACCTTCCTAAGGCCTGGTCCCGACGGAAAGATCTCGGCAAGTCTGCATGCCGGCACCCGCCACCGCCACCTTATCGTTCTACCGTGTGAACCCGTTCTTCTGTTGAGCAAGCCCCATCAGGTTGCCGAGGATAGAATGAGGAAATCCAATTCGCACCTGTGCCAAGGTATAGCGCCGCCGTTCAGCGATCAGCCGATTGGCGCGTCGTACTTTCCCAGCCGCCGCCGAGCGCCTTGTATAGCGCCGCGAGCTGCTGCAATTCAGCAGCCTGTGCTTCGATGTTCGCCCGATCTGCCGCGTGCTGAGCGAGCTCAGTCTGAAGCAGCGCTGTGAGATCCTCCTCTCCGGCCCGGTAGCGGCGGCCGGCGAGAGCGAGGGCCTGTTTCGCGGAGACGCTCGCGGCATGGCGTTCGGCACGGACCTCTCTCACTGCAGCATAGCGATTGATTGCGGTTTCGCTGTCGGCAAGCGCGGCGAGCACCGCGCGCTCATAGCGGGCAATCGCAGCATCCTCGCGTGCGTCGGCCGCCCTGATCCGGGCACGGATCCGACCGCCGGAAAACAGGGGCCAGTGCAGCGCCGGACCGATCTGAAAACGCAGGCTGTCACCC
>Ga0182744_1001693_pt1 | contig 19033 bp, 18 predicted proteins | sample eDN3rd30CKraftMG_FD_128525 | JGI IMG/M metagenome (GOLD analysis project Ga0182744, IMG submission 128525) | Enriched Miracle-Growth compost microbial communities from Emeryville, California, USA - eDNA 3rd pass 30_C Kraft MG (version 2) (version 2) ...
AAGGGGCCAATGCGCCATGGCACGCGCCAGCTATGTGATCAGCGCACGCGCCATGGCGCGGTCCCGCCGCAACTGGCCTGGTTTTGCTCCGCCGCGTGGCCGGTTTTTGCGCCGCCGTTGACAGTGCCATGGGCGCTGACGGGGGACAGGAGGGCGGGGTCCGCGAGTTCCTGCGTGACGAGCAATGCGAGCCCGACGTCATCGAACGCATCATGGCCGACGAGAGCAGGTGCTGAGGCAAGACGGTCCTCGGCGTAGCCTTACCATGTAGTTCCTTTATCTGATGGAGTAGCGCTAGCTCAAAGGATTTGGGAAATTTGAGCTGTAGCGTGGTGTGGGTGAGGCCATCTCAACCACAAATATATTTTATGGGTGCTAGTTGATCCGGAGGGAGGGTCATGCGTGAGCCTGACCTTGCTTTGTGATCCCGGACTGGGTCTGACCTTTAGTTTTCAGGCTGTGTGGAACTGCTGGCCCGGATCTTGTTCCTGATCTTGGAAGCAAGTCCCTGGCGACCGCGGCTTTCTAGCGCTCTCAAGAGTTTGCCTGTGTGTGTTCCCCCGCTGAGTTCGACTGACCGCACAACTCCTAACAGATAGCGACGGCGATCTCGCGCGGTTCGATAGAGCTGAGCAAAGCGGGTAGCTGACATGGTGCCGTGAACACAATCTTCGACCACTGTCGACAGGATACCAATCTGACGCAAAAACTGCGCTGTAAAATGATCAGAATACTTAGCCCGGAGCAATTTGACGTTCGGTGCTGCAAGCCGTTGAGCGTGACGCTGATCCTCAGGAAGGGCAGGGTCAAAGATCACCCAAGCGTCGCTTGCTAATCGAAGGTCATTCGCAGCGTCTGAGAAGGGGCCAGACCAATCGGCACGTGAGCCGGTGGGGTATCGGGCATCCCATTCGACAATTTTTGGATCGAGCGTCGATTGCGGTGAAAATGCTATGACGGTGCTGCCCGGTGCCAGCGACGAAAACGCGCAGGCCGCGTAGCCTCCCATCGAGGTTCCGGAGAAAACTACCTTGCCATAGCCCTCGAAAAATCCACCATCGCGCAGGCGATATAGTTGTTCGAACAAATCAGGTGAGCGAAACCAGTTCTGGCTATAGGCCTGGACCCCAAGCGACGACCACTTTCGCTGTTCAGCAAAAACATAGCCCCAGGGATCACGAAGCTTGATAGAAGATCGGGCCCGCGAAAGATCGTCGAAACCCACATAAAGTACATTTGCTTCACGACGGGTGTACTGCAGAGAAAAGCGACCGTGCGAGATATAGAATCCCTTTCGATATTTGGAGGAGAACAGAGACGTGAGCCAATTTGGGGCCAGTTGCCTATCTGAGTCCACTTGGGACTTCGGCGGCTCAACCATTTCGTCTAGTCCATGCAGGCCGACAAGCTTCCTAGCAGTCGCGGTCAGGAACGGGAAGTTCTGCTCCAACCGTTCCTCAATTTCGCTGTCGGTCAGTTCGCCGTATTTTGCGAGTCTGGATCGTTGAGTAGCAAGACTTGTGTCATTGGCCCCGCCATGAGATGCCAGCGATAATCGATTATTGATGATGTTGGTTCGAAAACGTCGTCCCAGAGCAAAATGTCCAAACCGATAAATGCTTTTGGTATTATGCTTCAGCGCAGCTCCAGCGGAAAAAAACTTTACGGGCCAATGGTAGGCAATCGGCCTCTCCGTGCTCGTGGCGCAATAGAGCACGCCATCAAGCGATACCGCAAAGGGCTCCCTCGACGCCAGCATTGGGGTTGCTGCGGCGCGCAACTGTTCAATGAAGTCGACGCAGACGCAGTCGTCGTCATCCAGTCGAAACTGGATTGTGCGGGCAAACTTCAACTTCAAGGCTCTATATGCCTCGTGTTGCGCTTCGCCGACGTTCTTAACGCCGAAAAAATGAAGCGATATCTGGGGAACTTGTCTGCATAACGCGGTCAATCGATCCTGATAACTCATGGGCATCAACTTTGATGCCAAAACAATAAACCGAAAATTTTGGTCCGTCTGAGCGCGTAGAGATGCCAGCGTCAGATGCTCAAATGTCTTGAAGCGCGCTTCCATCCGTTCGGCGCGGAACAGCCTCTCAGCTTGTTGGGCAGCGATTGCTTCGCCTTCAGATGGATCTTTGCTCTTGTAGGCCCGCCAGTCGCCCCTTCCAACAAGCGAAAATCGGCAAATCCCAACAATAATCATCCTCAGCCTCAGTAACAGTAATCAGTAACGGCTCCGTGGGGTCGACTTTCATGCTGGGTGGGAGAGGGTCAAGGTCCTGTGGCGGCATTCCTCCCGATAGCGTCTGTCTTTAATCCGACAGTTGGAAATGGCAACATAATAGCCACACTAGTGTTCTGAGTCTGACGCTTGCTACCTGTTCCCGCGGATACCATCGAGTGCATCGAGCGCGCGCCGTTCACGGGTGAGGATATCGTCGGCTGACTTGGTCCAAACAAAGGGCCTCGGCCGGATGTTGTGCTGCGCCAGGTAGTCGTAGATTGCGTCCTCCAAGTCGCTCACGCTGGTGTAACTGCCTCTGCGAATGCGCTTTGCAGTGATCTCTGCGAAGAAGCGCTCGACAAGGTTGAGCCAGGAGGCGCTGGTTGGTGTGAAATGCAGCGTGAACCGTGGATGTTTCTCCAGCCAGGCCTGCACCTCGGGCGTCTTATGGATGGCGTAGTTGTCGAGCACGAGATGGATGTCACGTGGTTTGCGGACGACGCGGTCGATGCGGCGCAAGAAGGTCAGAAACTCCCGTGCCCGATGACGCGGCATGCAATCACCGATGACCAGACCGGATTTGACATCAAGCGCGGCGAACAGGGTAGTCGTGCCGTGGCGCTTGTAATCGTGGGTCATCGTGGCGGCGCGCCCCTTCTTGAGCGGCAAGCCAGGCTGGGTCCGATCCAAGGCCTGGATCTGTGATTTTTCATCAACACACAGCACGACAGCGCGATCCGGCGGGTTCAGATACAGACCGACGATCTCGGTGACTTTCTCCTCAAAAAGGGGGTCGTTCGACACCTTGAACCCGCGCGAGACATGCGGCTTCAACCCCGCCTCCGCCCAGATGCGTCCCACGCTCGAAGGAGAGATCCCCACCGCTTCGGCCATCATCGAGCGGCTCCAGTGGGTGGCGTTGGGAGGAGCCTCCTGCACGGTCTTCGCGATCACCATCAGCCGTGTCTCCCGGGGCAGCGGAGGCACCCGCGAAGGCCGGGTCTTGTCGCGCAGCAGCCCTGCCACACCCTCGTCGAGATAGCGGGATTGCCAACGCCAGACAGTGGGCTTCGAAGTCCTTGCACGCCGCATGATCTCGTTGGTGCCGTAGCCATCGGCGGTAGCCAGAATGATCTCGGCCCGCCAGACCACCTTGCGTGGCGTGTTTCGGTCAGTGAGCACGGTTTCAAGCCGCGCTCGATCGGCAGGGCCAAGGTAAAGGCTGATGTCGTCTCGTCTCATCCGCCGAACATGCCACACTCGACCACAGGAAGGAATCTTCCGTTAGGCGGTGAACACTAGAGCTTGTTGCGGTCAATGATAGGGGCGGATTTCTTCGTCCTTTCAGGCGAAGGAATAACCTAATCTGGCCTCGGTTTCGTGGTCCAGTTCTGCTCGAACAAAGGTACGGTCGGCCTCGGAATAAGTGGCGGTGGCGTCGCGGCGGTCACCTTGGATGCTGCGCTGGGTCATTTCGCCCAGCCTGCGGGCCGGGACGAAGAATTGGCTCTTATTCAGCACGATGCCGAATAGATCGCAAATCTGCCCGAGCGTGTCCTGTGGCTGGCGGGTGAAGTCCTCGTGCCGGATCAGGACCACGTTGCATCTGCGTTCAAGCACGCCAAGGAAGGCCGAGTTCTTCAGATTGCGCAGCTGGACCGGGTTCGCGGGCGGAAGGCCGGTGATCGGGTGACGGTCGCCTTGGACTGGCAGACCCAGCGATCGCCGCCGGCCGACGGCATTCATCGCCCCGGGCATGTCCATGACGGTTTCCCAGGGCGTGCGTAGAAATTCGGAGAATGTCACGTTCACGCTGGCATCCGGGACATGCCAGGGCTTAGTATACATGCTGCGCAGCCAAGTCTCGGGGTCGCGGAAGCAGATGACCAGTAAGTCGTCGCGCAAGACCGAGCTGAATTGCGGGAAGGAATGCTTCCAACCGTAGTCCCGCGTCCGCTCCAGCCCAGTATTGCGAGCCATCAGGACATCCAAGAAATTCGTCCCGCAGGAGCGCTCGCCAAGAACATGGAAACGCTTGAGGGGCGCGCGGTATTCCCGCTTCCACGCGATCGGAGCTGTCACAGGATGCCCTCGAACCGCGAGGGGATGCGGTAGGGTCCGCGGCGAGGATCCTTCCACATGAACTTGCCCCCGCGCGACTTGTAGTTTTCGATCTGGCAGTCGTGAAACGCCTCGACATGCTCCGGCGTCAGCTCCGGGCAATTCCTCGCATCCGCCAGCTTCAGGGCACGGGCGAGCCGGACGTCACGGTCAGTCCAAGTGCCGATTCCATGCTTGGTGCCATGCTCGTTGAAGGATTGGACCACCGCAACCCGATCCTTGGCCAGTTGCCCCGAGAGGTCGATATCGAAGAAGCGGAAATGGAAAAGGTAAATCGTTGGGTCGATCTCCCATTCCTCGCCCGCAAGAGAATGCTGGGTGCCGCCATTGGGCTGACGGCGAAAGATGCAAGGCTTGGAATAGGTTCCATCAAGAAACCCGAAGCTGCGCTGGCCAAGAATGGGGCGGGACATGTCCACTGGATCATTTTCGACGCGGCGGCGCTGAACCACGTCGAAGCCCAGCGGGGACAGGGCGGGCCCCTCGAACGGATGGGCCTCAAGATGCTCGGCCAGACTGGTGCCTGCCGCCGGATCCATCACGATGAATTCGTCGCAGTCCAGTGTTATGACATGCCGATAATAGCCACGCAGCGCGCCGGCTAGACCAAAGAAAAGCTGCCTGCGCGCATCTTCGAAGCCAGCGCCAGTCGGGTCAAAGGGCAGGGTCACAACTGAGCACTCCTCTGAGATCCGGCGCAGTTCGGCATCCTCTCCATGCAGGAAGACATGCAGCGCGCTCCGGCTAGAGACGTGACGGGAATGATGCGCAATCCATTTTCCCAGCATTGCATGGTCGCCGCGCACCATCGTCACAAAGCAGATCGGTTCAACACCCATGCGTTCCTCCCCCGGGTCGACTACCTTCGGCATACTTTCCGATCGCCCGGTTCCGCAACCCGGCATACGGGACGGTGTGGCACCAAGGCCAAGCCGTTGTCGGAGCGCAGCACATGTAGTAAATCAACTAGGCGGAAAACCGCTTCCTGATTTCCTAACCCGCCCGTGAGTGATAAAATGTCGTGATCAGCGAGTGTTTAACATAATAAAGTGACGGCGCAGTCCGCCGTTAATAAGACAGGTTTCGCGGGATGTGGGAGGGTATGCCATCGCTACCGGAATAAGTATCAAAAAATATTTGAAGTCTCGCCCACGATGCCCGGTGTGCGAAGATTTGACTTATGTTTCCTTGGAGGACGGCCGGGAATTTGGGAGAAACTTCTGCAAAAACTGTTTGTGGGAAAGTAAGGTAAAATTTGAAAAGCCATCAGATAAGGAAATTGAGGAGTTCGGAAAAAAACACCCGAGACTTTCTCCTGAAGAAGCGTTGGTTTTTTTATGCATCAAGAAACTTGATCAGCCGTTTGCAACGGATCAACACTGGGTAGAGGCATGCTGCAACGGTCTTCAAAAACTCGGATACTTGAGGAGGATACCAGGAGACCTTCAGGAAGTGTTCACTTGTGGTCCCTAAGGCCAAAAGCCCATCGATTTTTTCCAATCCCTGATGACTCCTCCGTGAGGATACGAACCCGCATCGGTACGGCTGAGAAAGATCTGCAAAAGGAAGCGGCGCCCAAACGATCCTTTCCAGTTTGCTGGTCCCCATATTGTCTTCGTGTCCACAAAGCCGGTAGAAGCTTTATTCATACCGAATTTACGATAGGATCGGGCATCGAAGTCTGGTTCAATCGCTCACTAACCATAGAAACGAGGCAGTCGGTAGCTCTGCGGCCTAGCCGAACTCCCCGAAGTCCTGAAGAGATGGCCGGAACGTCTGATAAACCTTCGACACCATCGATATCAGTAAAGACGGTATCATAATGGCATCGTGACACGTGCGCGCAACCAAGGAAGTCTCCCCAGCGGTGTAATTGCGTCTGCCTCGTACCGATCTCAATGACGAGCGCGCCCGGCTTCGCATAGATCATGTTCGCGAGTCCAGCCCCGTGAGGCGCGATTACGATGTCAGCCCCATTCATGGTGGCAATCTGCTCGAGCGGGGACAGATGCTCGAAGACCACTCGCTCAAAACCGAGTGCGGTCAGTTCCTCAAGCAAAGGTTCATGCCCACTGATGCCGCGCGCTCGCGCTTCGCCGCCCTCATCACGGCCCATCCACACCAAGCGGGGGGTAGTGGCTACTAACTTTCTCGCTCGAGTCTGCGCGAGCGCGGCATTGCGCAACATCTGCAGGCTGTTATCGAACGTCTGCATTGCCGCAAGTTTCGCTCGAGAGGGATTGCGTGCAATCCGTTCCCATTTCGAACTTTCACCAATCTCATGCAGAACGTTTTTAACGGTTTTGTCGGAGGTGGCGTAAAGATAATGTCGATGCGAGTAGACTGATCGAACCACGTCGTAGTTCTTCTTATTCGAAACAAGTTTTATCCGATCGGCCAACGAAGGATAGACCGCGTCGATAAATTGCCTTATGAAACCCTTGATCGGGCTTTTTTTTAAATGAAGTCGGATTGGCCGCTCATGCGGATCGTCCAGGAAATGTGCTAGCGATCCGAGAGTCTCGGTCGAAAAATGAAAATAATTGAATCCGTTTTTGAGCTCAATAGCGACATCGAGCCTCTCTGCCAAGTCCCGGTCATATAACGGAAAGGTTTTGGAGCCTGTCGCGCGGCTCCGACGAAACGCGCGTGTCAGCCGGTCGCGGCGCCATTTCGCCGAGTTCTCGGCATCGAACTTCGCGCGGACGCGGTCGCCGGAAGCGCCGTTTAGCAGAAAGCGGCCATCAACCGTCACCAATCCTCCCGCGAACTGAGCGTTCTGCAGCACGACAGGTGACGCGCGAATCTCCAAAACCTCGGAGGGCATACGGGCGAATTGCCGGTTGATCGACGCTTCAATCCTGTCCCTCATCTCGTCCCCTTCACATGCGGCAAACATGCGGATCCTAGCGCCGGCGACCTCGCGGATTAGCCATCCGGGTTCGGAGCCTATATAGGATACGCCGCCATGTACCGGGGGCATATGGATCATGTCTAAAGGGGGGCGACACCAATTGACGGACACGCGGGATTCTCCGGTTGCAGCCACGCCAAAGGGGCAGGAATGGGCGAAAAGGTCAACTGGATCGCGATCGCGATGTGGCTGCTCTCGCTTCATTGCACTCAGTTTTGTGGCTGGCTGGGAGGTCCAGGCCGACTGGGCCGCGCTATAAGTGAAGCCACCGGCGCCGCTGCGACGGCGCCGGAAGGCTGTCCGGCCGAAGGGCAGTCAGCCACGGACTGAGGCCGGACGCCGGAGGCGCGCCCGTTGTCACGGGCGCGCTCTTGTGGGCAAGTCATAAACCTCAGGAATGAACATGTCTGGCCAGCGCTCCGCTGCTTTGGCGAGTCCCTCTTGGTCAGCGATCTCTCGGTAGACAGCCTGGGCCTTTGAAAGGTCTCGAGAGCCAAGGTAGGTCAGAAACATCACGCTTGAGCCCTGCCGGGCCCGCACGCGCGCCCTTGCAGAGTTTGGATTCTGGTTGGAGAATATAGATAGGCCTGCAACCCAGATGCCTCCGTCCGCCGATGGCACGCCGAACCGGCGCAGCCCCGCCTCGACGGGACGTGGAGGGAGTCGATTTACCTTGTCACATTCGTCGAAAAGAGACTTTCGTCCCAAGCTGGCAATCGCGAGATCCAACTTTTTCAGTAAACCTACGCGAGGATCACCGCCGCCACCCCGCTCGATCCATCTCTGGATGGTATGATATGACAGAGTGACGACGGAGGCGTCGAGGTTCAGCGTTTTCGTGTTCAGACACAGGAAAAGATACCGGACGAGATCCTGCTCAAACCCCTCTTTGCGATCGATATACCTCATTGGCACTTGTCTTTTGGTCTTGCGCAAAATGGCATGCAACATGATGCCTGACGGGTCTTTTTGAGCGGCAGCGTATAGGCAACCTGGTCGCTTCATCATGTGAGCAGCCTGGCGTGAAATCGAAGTCAAGCTTTTGCCGGATCGGGTGGTGGACTGACTGAGGATGTCATCCGGGGGGGTCAAACCAAGTGCCTCGGCGATGAGTTGTCCGGCCAGCCCTCGCGACAAGTTCGCACGAGCAAATTCTTCCGAGATGTAAGGCTGGGGCAGCTCATTCAAATTCGGGGACCTCTCCACTAATCGTCGATCGCTTTCGAGGCTTGCCGTCAATCGCCCGTCACTGTGAGTGGCAGCTTGCGCTCATCTCTTCTGAGATATTGATGGCGTATGAACGCTTCAAGCAAGAGAACTGTGCGATCGCTCCGGACTGTTTCGATCCGGTCTTCCCAAGATCCGTCGCTGTCGAACCGGGGTTGTTCATGGCCGAATAAGATAGATAAAGGCCCGACTTCATCCAAGGACGCCAGTGCCCGCGATCCCCCTTTACCCGGTTTATATTGTCCGAATGGCAATAAATCCGCTGAAAATTGATCATTTGCGGATGGCATCCATGATTTTGCTCCGCTCCATTCACTTGCGATAAGTCCCGCTTATCGTGTGTCTTGAAATCCGGGCAAAACCGCACACACTGCCGCTATGAAACTGCCGATCGCACCCCCTGCCCTCTCTGCCGCCGAGGCCGAAGCGCTGACCGATCTCTGGCGTCGCGGCACCCCGGAGAACACCTTGCGGGCCTGGGAGCGCGACCTCGCCTATATCGCCGCCTGGAAGCTCTTGGCTCATGGCGAAGAGCTGGCCTGGCCGGAATCCGAGGCGGTGGCGCTGCGCTTCCTGCTCGAGCACGCCCAGGACCTGAGCGCGGCGTCCGGTCCGGCCCGCGAGGTGGCCGAGGCGCTGATCGCGGCCGGGCTGCGCCGCAGCCTCGCCTGCCCTGCCCCCGCCACACTCGACCGCCGCATCGCCTCCTGGCGCGCCTTCCATCGCATGAAAAACCTGCCCTCGCCCTTCGGGAGCCCACTGATCGCCGAGGCCCGCGGCCGCGCCCGTCGTGCCGCGGCCCGGCCGCGACAACGGAAATCGGCGAACCCGATCACCCGGGCGGTGCTGGAGCAGCTGCTGGCCAGCTGCGATGCCAGCCATCGCGGCTTGCGCGACCGCGCCTGCCTGATGCTGGGCTGGGCCTCCGGCGGCCGGCGCCGGGCCGAGATCGTTGCCCTGAACCGGGTCGATATCGACAGCGACGAATTTGCCGAAAACGGCCTGCTGCGCATCCGCCTGCTCAGCACCAAGACCACCGGTCCGGCCCTGGCGCCGCGATTGCCGCTGAAGGGCCGCGCCGCCCGCGCGGTAATGCGCTGGATCGCGGTCGCCGGCATCACGGACGGGCCGCTGTTCCGACCGGTGAGCCAGGCCGACCGGGTGCTGAAGCGCCGGCTCTCGGCCGACGGCCTGCGCCAGATCCTGCGCCATCGTCTGGTGCTGGCCGGCTACCCGGCCGATTTTGCCAGCCCGCACGGGTTGCGCGCCGGTTTTCTGACCCAGGCCGCACTCGACCACACCCCCCTACCCGCCGCCATGCAGCTCTCGCTGCATCGCAGCGTCGCTCAGGCCCAGAGCTACTATGCCGATGTCGACATCGCCGAGAACCCGGCGACGGATCTGTTGGAGTAAATCAAGCTCGATCTCGATGTGCCCGCCAGCGGCAGGTGCTGCAACTGGAGCTTTCGTCTCCGCGAAGATCTCCACCGGCAGAAAGCGCGCCTCCTCCGGCAAGATGGGAGCCGACGCCGGGTCCGGCGCATAGCGGGGATCGCGCAGCCATTTGAAGATCAGGTTCGCGTTCACCGCGTAGCGCCGCGCCACCTGGGCCACCGAAACGCCCGGCGCCACCGTCTGGAAACAGATCGACCGCTTCTCCTCATCCGTCCAGAGCCGCTTCGTCCGACGCGCCACGCCATCACCATGGTGTCCACTATCGATGGTGGACACTATCCCGCACTCTCACCCCGCGGCAGGGCGGTCCGTAAGCGTCCGGCCTGACCGCTACCGGTTCCATCGCCATGGAAGCAGGTCGTCGACTTTGGTGATCTTGTAGTCCGGGATACGGGTGATGGCGTCGGCGAGCCAGGCGTGGGGATCGACGGCGTTGAGCTTGGCTGTTTCGATCAGGGTGTAGGCGATGGCTGCGGCCTTGCCGCCTGCTTCGGAGCCGACGAAGAGGTAGTTTTTCCTGCCGAGGGCGATGGCGCGCATGCCGCGTTCGGCGGTGTTGTTGTCCAACTCCAGAATGCCGTGGTCGAGGTAGGGGCGCAGACGCTGCATGCGGTTCAGCGCATAGCGGATGACGGCCGCGAGCGGGGATTTGCCCGAGATCGTGGTGAGTTGCATGGCCAGCCAGGCTTCGAGGTCATCGAAGACCGGGGCGGCGTGGGCTCTTCGCAGTTCGGCGCGGCGATCCGGCGGGGATCCTCGTGCCTCCTTCTCGACGGCATAGAGTTGGGCGATCCGGCCGATGGCCTCGTCGGCGATCGGCGAACCCTGCGAGCGGTGGATATCGACGAACTTGCGTCGGACATGCGCCATGCAGGCGACCTCGCGGACGGCGCCGGATCGATAGAGGTCCTCGAATCCGGCATAGCCGTCGGCATGCATCCAGCCGCGGAAGCGGGCGAGATGGTCCTTCGGGTGTTGGCCTTTGCGGTCACCGGAGAAGCGATACCAGGCGGCGGGTGGCGAGGTGCCGCCCCAAGGGCGTTCGTCACGCGCATAGGTCCAGAGCCGGGCCGTCTGGGTCTTGCCGGTGCCGGGTGCCAGCATGGTAACCATCCGGTGTAGGCCGCGGCAGCGATGCTCAGGGGGCGCCCTTTGGTGCTTTGGGTTTTGCGGGCCGGGGAGCCCATCTTTTCGCGAGCCGGTCAAAGCGTTCGACGATGCTGTCGCTACAGGCATCTTCGGGATCAAATGATCCGCCTGACCAGCGGACCATATCTTCGTGCTGCTCGTGGTCCGGATCGGCGAGGGCTACGAGGAATTCCTCGTAGCCGGGAGCACCACCGACGTCCTCGGGCGGGCAGGCTCCGCTGGCTTTCAGAAGCCGCGGATAGGTCACACCCGGGACGGCCTCGTTGACCTTCTCGATCCGGATGCTGTGATCCCAGTCATCACCGAAGTCGTAAACATAGTGGATCGTCCTGGTGCCGGTGTCCTCGAGCACTTTTTGCAGCGTTGCCTTCTTCGCCGGCATGGGGCCGTCATAGAAGCCGTCGGGGTCGGGCATGCCCCAACCGGCGTCACCGGCCCGGAATTCGTAAAGATGGGTGTCCGTCCAGCCCATCGCCGCCTGGATCACCTCATGCAGCTGGTCGAGCCTGATCTTCAACGGCACTTCGATATGGCGCATTGGCTGCGGATCGACGTCGTTGAGGAGGATCCGGAGGCGGGCGATCAGGGTCATGCGGCCATCCTTTGTGGGGCTTGAGTCCAGTTCCACGGCAGTAATTCTGGCAGGCGGGACAGAGGCGTGTCTGCCAGCCGTGATCCGAATAGGCCGAACCGCTTCTCTTGGCATAGTGCTGCCGCCCAAATATCTGGACTGCAGCTGGCTATTTAGCTGGCACAGGAATGCGGCCTGTCACGCCGTTGGTGCGTAGGAAAAACCCGAAAACGCCACGTACGTCGGTGTCATCCGGGCTAGGCTGCGGGTAAAGGGAGGGTGTAAAGGAGGGTCCGGGAGCACGGTTTTCGCGGCTGCCATAAACTAGGAAATGCTGGAGCGCGGTTCCGATGACCCCTCTGCGAATGGCGTTGGACACGTCGGGGTATTGCTGCAGATACCAGCGGCTGTCGAAATGATCGATCGGCTCGATCTCGCTGGGCAGGCCAATCGTCAGGTAATGCCACAGCAGCGTATTTTCTTGCCCTCGGCCCCCCCTGCCGCGCAGGAGGTGCCGGTCTAAGTTACCGGCTTTCGCAAAGTAATGGCGGCTGACGAAGAACTCATTAGGGTCGTAGAACAGCCCAGATCCGATCGCGATGTAATGGGCCAGCGGTGATGGAACCAGCCCTGCGTCGATGGCCGCGGCGGCGTCGGGGTAGGTTTGTAGATAGTAGTCCTTATCGAACAGTGCCTGGAACGCATGGTTTAGGCGGGATGACACAATTCTCAGTTCACCTAGACCCGGTCGGTTACGAAGCATCCAGCTCGTAAACGTTCCGTCGTCCCCGGTCCGGTAGGGATGGGGAAAGGTCGACTGCAGGTCGGCATTCAACCGATAGGTCTTCCGCATGTCCGCTAGGACGGGCCTGCCATCGTCGAAGATGTCATAGGCAGGTGGGACATGCTCGACTCGTGCTTGGCCGTTGGCGGCAATGGCGTTCTCGTAACGGCGCTCAATTTCTGCGATGGCGCCGTTCGCCGGGTCAAAGATCTCGCGGATGCGCCGATGGGTTCCCGACGGACCCGTGCCCGAGAAATGATAGGTGACGAGAGGATAATCATCCACCCGGAAGTTACGCTCGTCGATCGCACCCTCGGGGCCGGTATTCGCATGCGAATCCATCCAGACCCGTCGACCAGCAAGATTCCAGCTCGCCACGTCGAGGTTTGGCTGCTTGAGAATGCGCACGCCATTGAATACCGCGGGCACCAGATCCATCCAGCGTTGATCTGTGAACAGCCCGAACTCTCGATCGTCAAAGCAGTAACGGTCTAGCCGTTCCATCCACCAGCGCGCCAAAGCACGTCCGTTTTCGTCGGGCCTGACGAACAGGTGCCCGAGGTTGTAGATGCCGTGTTCGGTGACAGACATCTCGGTCAGGCGCACGCCGATATCGGTGGTTTCGACCGCCAAGATGTGCGGCACTAAGCCAATGGAGGCATCGCCCAAGTAATCGGCGACCACGGACAGGTCGTTGTAGATATATACGTCCGGGTCGAGGTAGACATACAGGTCAGCGTCCGGTTCAACCTTCATCAACTCGACCAAGGCGCGTCCCTTGACCGCCGTGCACAGTTCCATGATGTTGTGCTGGAAGATCCAAGCTTCGTCATAGCCCAGATCGGTTGGAGTCCAACAGCGCTTGAAACCGTCGGCAACAGGGTCCATGCCCTCAGGAAGTGCATCACATAGGCACAACGTGACGCTGGCATTTGGAGAATTGCGGCGGGCACTTTGCACCAGTGCAAGAGCCTTAGCGTAATAGTTCAGTGCGCAGCTTGTATAGATGGCGATTTTCAAAACTGCTTCCTTCAGCCGACGGACGATGTCGTATTGTCTTGCCGCTGTAGGTCGCGGATCTCGATATCAGCAAGCCGGGTCCGCAAAGCGTCATTCTCGAGCCGCGCAACGGCCAATTCCCGACGTATACGATCGTCAGCCACGGGAAGCGGGGGCGGGACGGGATCGACCCGCAAACTGCCAATCTCGATCAGGGACTGCAACCGCCCCTCGCCGTTCAAGGAGTTGGCTATATGCAGGTCGTGGAGGAACATCGTGATGTCCCTGACCCAGCCGCTGCGATCTTCCTCAGTTACAGTGTTGGTGCCGTCGTCACGAATCGACACCACACAAAAGGGGCGCGGCACATCCAGGACAAGCGGGAGATCCGAGGTTTGCAGCAGCAGCAGGAACAGCGTGAAATCCTCGCTGTAGTCGTGTCGGAATTCGAAGCGTTCTACATGCGATAAAAGCCATTCGCGCGGCAATATCCCCGAGCAGATCGGCAACTGGTTCACGCCACGAAACATGGTGCGCCAGCCCTTGCCCGGATAGCTGTGGTTCGCAACCGAGGATTCTAGAATCCAGCGGTCATCGCCCGCCTGAAGCCAGCGTTCTTTGCGCAGTTCGGTATCCATGAACAGGGCCGGCATAGATCCGCGGAAGCGGATCGTAGACAGGATCGGCAAGGCCTTGAAATGGAGGTGATCGTCATCGTCGATGAAGGCGACATAGCTGCCGGTCGCTGTGGCGATGCCACCCAACAGGTTGCGCACCCGGCTGCGTTCGCGCCGTTCGCCGTTCCAAGCCAGAACTAGGTGCAGCGCAGGGAAATCCAAGCGCAGGTCGGCCAATTCGCGTTCCGCGTGCTCCCGGTCGATATCGGTACTGAGTACGATCTCCATGTCGACATCATCGGACCGCCAACGGCTGAGCGAAGTCAGAAGCCGGCGGAGCAGATGCGCGCGCGAGAACTGCGTCCGGGTGATGACCGACAGGCTCAGTCTTGTGCAGTGCGGTAGGATTGCAGCCGCGATCTGTCGATCGAGATCAACCCTGGCGGCCAGATGCCAATCGCGCGCATCACCGCTCTCTGCAGGGGCGTCACCCAGAACAGTCTGCCCGTCAAGTGTCGCCAGACTGGTCTGGATGATGCGCGAGCCAATCAGACGGCATAGGCTATAGCTGTGACGCTCGGCTCCCCGCGCTAGATGGTGTCCATAAAGCCCAGCGGCCAAGTGTGGAGAATACCATGACACCATGCCGTCGAGATATCCTTCAAGGATAGCCCAGCCGGCCAGGCTTTCGACCGGTGGGAGCGAACCACGCTCCAATAGCCGTTTTACTAGCTGCCTCGATATGATGAACAGATCCGATGCGCTGTCCACGACAGGCACCGACGTGCGGCAGAAGGGGAGCTGCGGTTCTGCTGAGGCGTAGAGCGCAGAAAACGTGTTGCCCCAGCGGTCGCAACCCCTGCTGGTGATGACGCCGGCGGCTCCGGGATCACCCACATCGGCTACTGCTCTGTCTAGCCGCAAAGGCAGTTCTGGGTCGATGACAATATTCGGATTGGCCAAAACTGCCACAAGAGGCGCATCTGATGTGCGAAGCGTGACGCTAAGCGCCTCGGCCAGGGTATAGCCCGGCGCTAGGCCGTCGATCAGGCGCAGCCGTCCGGCCTCACCTGCATGGCTTGCAAAATCCTCGGGCCGATCGGCGATAACGGCCAGCTTCGACCCGTTCGTGCAATCGATTTCCAGCACAAAAAACACGTCTCAACTCTCCGTCTGCATCTTGCGACGGACTTGTAAACAGCGCCCTATTAAAGTTCAATGCTGATCGGCTCGCCAGAATGGCCGGCCGGCAGGGCTGACAGGGCGCCGCGCCACATCGAGACAGAGAGAATCCATGCGCCGCATCATTTTTCACATCGGTCCCGAAAAGACGGGTTCGACGCTTGTGCAGGCGTATTTCGAACTAAACAAGGATGCGATCCTTGACGCGGCGGGACGGCGGGTAGTGTTTTTTGGTCCCGCCGCGGTTCGCGATTCCGGCCTTTTGGCGGAAGCGCAGGCTGTCGTGGCGGGCGGGCAAGGGGTTCTTCCCGGCTTGGCCTCGTTACTGTCGCAGACAGAGCACGATGCGACTGTTATTATTTCGCATGAAAGCCTGTTCGGTCATCCCGATACGGCCGGTTTTTACGGCTCGGACGGAGGCAGGCGGACGCTGATCCACCGTATGCTCTCAGGTTCACAGGAGGCCGGAGAGTTCGTTTTCTACTACAAGCAACCTTACAGGCTAATCGAGTCCTACTACCGGCATCACGTCATGCATGGCGGCAAGCTTTGCCCGATGGACTATCTGGAGCGGGTGCCTTTGCTGAAGATGTCCTTTGTCGCCTTGAAGAGCGACTTGGACGGGCTGGCGGGAGTCGGGCGAGTAACAATGCTAGACGGACGAATTGACAATGCCGAGGCCTTCTTCCGCCGTTTCTGCGCGGCTTTGGGACTGGTCATCCAACGCGAATATCTGGCGGTTCCCGCCCAGACCAACAAAAGTTGGAGTGCGCTGAAAACGGAACTGACACGTATCGCCAATGTCCGAATGAGCTCCGCGGAACGTCCCGGGTGGACACGCGCAATGGCCTCGATCCCGTTGGGCGAAGACAGCGATGTGGCTATGGTACCGCGGATCGTAACTGACCTAGTCGAGCGGGTCTATAGGGACGAACATGAGACGTTAACCGCCCTTCTGGCGGACAAGGCATTAGAAGGTGCGCGGTGAGGATCTACGCTGGCCGCGCCCGTAGCTTTGGCCTGTACGGGCCATCTGGGCTACCCTTGGAGTGTATTCGTCAAGGGTAGCCGGTACAGACCGCCAAGGTCATCTTGTTCGCGTTGCGAGGGCCGCGACCATCACCAAATGCTGCGAGCCAACCGTTCGAACCGCCGTCGAGATATGGGCAAAAGTTGGTGACGCCTGATCAGGCGGCGGCTTGAAGTTGACGGAGGCCGTCGCGGAACTCAATCCCCTGGATGATCTCCGGCAGGCGGTTCTGACCGTCGAGTTTGCGCCATTTCCCCTGCGCCGACATCATCAGCTTGAAGGCCATGGCCAGTCCGGTCCTGCGGCTGAGGCATCCTTTGGTGCGTTTCGTGCGGTGCCGAACGGTCGCGAAGGTGCTTTCAATTGGATTGGATGTCCGGATGTGTTTCCAGTGTTCGGCCGGGTAGTAGTAAAAGGTCAGCAACGCCTCGCGATCCTTGACCAGCTTGGCAACGGCCTTGTCGTATTTGACGCCGTAGGTTTCGACGAAAAAGTCGAAGGCGGCGCCGGCCTCGGCCTTTGTTTCAGCCTGCCAGATGTCGTGCAGATGGCTCTTGGCCTTGTCCTGCAGCGACTTTGGCAGGGCATTCAGCACATTCATTGTCTTGTGGACCCAACACCGCTGCTCGCGTGTGGTGGCGAAGACCTCGCGCAGCGCGGTCCAGAACCCGAGCGCACCGTCGCCGATGGCCAGGTTGGGATCCTGCTTCAAGCCCCGGCGCTTCAGATCGAGCAAGAGCTCACGCCAGCTCTCAGCGCTTTCGCGAAAGCCGTCGATCATCGCCAGAAGCTCCTTGCGGCCATATTCATCAGCCCCGACGATCACCAGAACACATTGCTTTTCTTCGGCCATGCGCGGTTTGAAATACACCCCGTCGGCCCAGATGTAGAGAAAGCGCCGGTGGCTCAGGTCGCGTTTTTGCCAGGCCTCATAGTCGTTCCACCAGTCAGCCTTCAGCCGCGTGATCGTCTTGGCGGAAAGCCCATCGGCGTTCGGGCCCAGCAGTGCCGCGAGCGCCTCGCTGAAATCACCCGTGCTGACGCCCTTGAGATAAAGCCAGGGCAGCAACTCCTCGACCGATTTCGCCTTGCGCAGGTATCGCGGCAGGATGCTGGGCGTGAAGGTGATCTTGTCCTCACCGGGCTTGCGATCGCGCACCCGCGGCACTTTCACCGGCACGGGACCAATCCCGGTCATCACCTCGCGTTCCGGCAGGTAACCATGGCGCACCAGGCGTGATGTGCCATTCTCCAGCTTCTCGGCGGAAAAGGCGGCCATCAGCACCGCCAACTCCGCCTGGATTGCCTGTTCGATCAGCTTGCGCGCGCCGTCACGGATAATATCGGTGAAGGGATCGGTACTGAATCCGGATGGATCGGGCAGCTTGGCAATGGTATTCTCTGGCATGTGGCATATCCCTTTCTCAGTTGAGAATTGACGGCGTTCTGAACACCGCCATGATATGCCGCCCCCTCAGGGCATCACCAACTTTCGCTCATTACTCACCGCCGTCCTTGGAGGTGTCGAACGCATCAGTTCACTATTAATCCATCCAGTTTGCCGGATAACCAAGCCGTTCGACCAAGGCACCAAGTCGGTCATCCAAAAATGTTAGATCGTGGGATTCGACGCTACTCCTGCCCGCGGTTAGGCGCGTGCCATCAGCATGAGCAAAGACCGGCATAGAGCTCAACCCTAAGGTCGCTAGTAGATAGTCGCCGCAGCCTACAGGATTAGCCACAACATCCTCAATTCTCATTTCGGTCAGCGGTATCCCCAAGTTGCTATAACGATCCTTAACATTAAACCATTGATTATAATAACTTTCTACCCATGCCGCCGCCGATTCCAGCGTATCCGGCCCCCATTTTTTTGACATTAGTGATACCGCTGTACCGCGAGGATCACGGATCACATGCAGACACCAAGAGGCATTAGCAAAATCTGCCAAAGCTTGAGGCGCCAGAAGGTTGTGTGGAGTTTTTTCTAGAAAATGGGTCGCTTCCGGTTTGTGGACTAGACCCAATGACACGACATCCGCAAAAAAACTACGAGCTGCGCTACAATAAGCGGCATGACTCATCGGCCGGCTGATTCCTTCAGGGGCGATCACCTTGTAGAAACGATCCAGTGCGCGATTAACTCCCGCATAAACACCAGCTCCCTTCAGCAGGGGTTGGTCAAATCCCCCGTTACGCAACTGGTTCATCAATGTGTGGAACCGCGCCAATCCTACCTTAGCTCGGTTTGGAGAGAAAGTATCGCATAACACCCAGCCGAGATCGACCAGCCCATCCCGCTCAAACAAGATCTTCAACTCCACATTCGGGAAGGTGGCGATCTGCGGATGCGCCCCTAGGGCGGTAGCCAGATAACTTGTTCCGGACCGGCCAGGGCCGCCCATGATGATGATCTTCGTAATGTCTGCCATCTAAGTACCCCTCGTCATAGTATGATCTCCTCCCGGAGTTCTCACAGGGAGGAGCAAGCTTCCTTGAGCTATCGTACCTCTCGTCACGATTAATAACCTGACAAAGCTAAATTTTAGTAGTGATTTTAGCAGAATAGCAAGCGACGGAGGCGAACCGCACCGGGGGTGTCTTTCTTATTTCTTCTTGGCCAGGAGGCGGCAACTGGTCTTGCCCCCGTTTCGCCGGACACTCAGGCGGTTGCGGTTTCAGCTGCGATGAACTCGCGGGGCGAGCGCATCTTCAGCCCTGAGTGCGGGTGGTTGTCGTTGTAATCCTCGATCCATG
>Ga0182744_1001696_pt1 | contig 19026 bp, 20 predicted proteins | sample eDN3rd30CKraftMG_FD_128525 | JGI IMG/M metagenome (GOLD analysis project Ga0182744, IMG submission 128525) | Enriched Miracle-Growth compost microbial communities from Emeryville, California, USA - eDNA 3rd pass 30_C Kraft MG (version 2) (version 2) ...
CCAGCCCCACGCACCAGGCAATGATTGGCCTCCACGGAAACTTTGCGTTTTGCTTTTTCATTTCACCTCCGTACGCACATGATCAAGCCAGTCGGCGAGACGCTCCAACCCGGCAGCCATCCTGTCAGCGTACTGTGCAACAAGCACGCCACACGCCATGAGCGCCAGAATCGCCACAACACCTATGTTGGTCATCATCCGTACCTCGCTTGCATCCGGCTCTGGGACGCTCCACTATCATGGACGGCGGCTCGCCGTTCTCTGCTTACACGGGAAACTCTTGTAGGCCCTTACATTTTCGGACCTCATCAGTCAGAGGGCAAGAGGCCCCGCCCCACGGTTGTCACGCCGTCGCATTGACGACCGACGCCCAGTGCAGCCGGGGTCTCTCGAAAATTTTCAGTAATTGTGGGAAAAATTCCGCGTTTTTTCAGTAATTATGAGAACATCGCGGCTTGCGGTCTCACAATTAGTGAAAAAACCCTTTGAAATCAATGACCCCTTTTTCAAGAATTGTGAGAATCGACAAGTGTATTGGATTCGTTGGCGTTTAGATTTTTTCAGATAAAACCGGATTCCGAGAGAGAGGCCGCTTGAAAAATAACCTCTTTGGTTTTTTGAGGTCGACGAGCGGAAGCATGTTGGTTCTACTACAGGTTGAACTCACGCCGTCACTGCAACCCTTTCTGATGCAGTTTCTTGATTTCGAAGAGGATGCCAAAGATGTCTGAAAAATCGATCGCTCATCGGCATCACGTTACCTTTGAGGGCATCCGCCACGTCGATGATCAAGGTAATGAGTTCTGGCTCGCGAGACAGCTGGCTGCGGTGCTGGACTATTCCCAGTACCGTCATTTTCTCCCTGTCGTTGAGCGGGCCAAGGAAGCTTGTCGCAATAGTGGCCAGTTAGTCGAGGACCATATTGAGGATGTCCTCACAATGGTCGACATCGGCTCGGGCGCAAAGAGGCAGGTTGAAGATTTCCGTCTGTCCCGCTACGCCTGTTACCTGATTGTCCAGAATGGCGACCCAAGTAAGTCAGTTATTGCCAATGGTCAAACCTACTTTGCAATGCAGACACGGCGGCAGGAACTGACTGGTGATGCTACGTTCACTCTGCTCAATGAAGACGAGAAGCGTTTAGCCATTCGCAACGAGTTGGCCACCCACAACAAGCACTTGGCGGCGGCTGCCAAGAGTGCAGGCGTTGCGACACCACTGGACTACGCCATCTTCCAGGATCACGGTTACAAGGGTTTGTATGGCGGTCTGAGCAACAAGGAGATCCACGCCAGGAAGAGCCTCAAGAAAAGCCAGAAAATTCTGGATCATATGGGCAGCACCGAACTGGCCGCTAACCTGTTTCGCGCCACGCAGACTGAAGAGAAACTACGTCGCGATCAAGTCCAAGGTAAAACTCAAGCCAATAAAACCCACTATGACGTGGGTCGTAAGGTTCGCCAGACAATTCATGAACTTGGCGGCACTATGCCCGAGAACCTGCCCAAGCCCGAAACCAGTATCCAGCAGATAGAGTCTGCGAAGAAGCGGCTGGGAAAGAAAAATCCTTGAGGGCGCTGACGGTACGGCTACCTGGTAGCTTGTTGCTCTGCATCAGCTGGATTTCCGCGAATAGCGTGAAATTGACTTGAACGGCAACCGACAGTCCCTTTGCGTCGTGTTACAGATTCCTGGCCTTATATTGTGGTTGTAGAAACACCACCACATCATGTCGCGCCATCGCTTACGCAACCGCACGGGTATCCCCGGTTTGTCGCAGGCCTTCAATGTCGCGCTTTGGTGGCGCCCCGAAAAGGCGGCTGTACTCCCGACTGAATTGGGAAGGGCTTTCATAGCCGACCTGAAACGCAGCCCCTGCCGCGTCCATGTCTTCATTCAGCATCAGGCGTCGCGCCTCTCTCAGGCGCAGCCATTTCTGGTACTGCAGCGGACTCTTTGCCGTCAGTTGGCGAAAGTAATGGTGCAGGCTGGACGTACTCATTTGCACATGCGCGGCAAGTTCGGCAGTGTGTAGCGGCTCGGCGTAATTCGTCTTCAGCCAGTCGATGGCCCGGGCGATGCGCTGGCGCTGGCCGCTCATCGAGGCAATCTGCCACAGGCGTGCGGCCAAATCGCTTTTCAGCAGTTTATAGTGAATCTCGCGTTCAACCAGCGGTGCCAGTACAGGGATATCCGCCGGTTCGTCCAGCAGCGCCATCAGACGGGAGCAGGCCTCCAGCAGGGTTGGACTGATCCTGCCCAGGCCGACACTCGCCTCGGCGGAGCACTTGCCGGGTGAGGGCAATTTCGCCTGCGAGATCAGTTCGGCAATGAGGCTCAGATCGAGCTTGAGCACCAACCCAAGCAGCGGCTTGTCCGGGCTGGCTTCGAGCACTTGGGAACTGGCGGGAAGATCCAGCGAAGTGACCAGGAAGTGCTCGGTATCGTAGGCATAGGCGTGATCGCCGATCAGCAGTTGCTTCGCGCCCTGAACGACGATGACCAGGCTGGGCTCCACGACACAGGCACAGGGTTCCGTGACCGATTCCCGGCGGGACAAGCTCAGGCTTTTGATGGCGGTGGTGCAATGTTCACGGCCTACCGTCCGTCGGTCGATGGCTTCGGCCAACTCGGTCTGCATGGCCGTGAGCGTCTTGCGCGGCAGGGGGTCAGCAGGGCTTTGCGTTGGCATGGCGGTCTCCGGATGGTACTGCTTGAACTTTAGACGTTCGAGCGGGTACCGTCGAGAGGAAATCCAGGATTCTGGACGATTAGGCAAGAATTTTGCCAAATCATGCTATTACTAGCCGGCCAACCGAGCGCATCATGACATCGTCATCGCAATACAACATGGGAATACGATCATGAACCACATCCAGCGCAACGGTTCGCAGGCTTCCATCAAGGGCCCGGCAGAATATTTCACCGGCAGCGTGCGGGTTGAGCCCTTGTTTCAGTCGCCCGGCCCCGCAAACGTCCAGGGCGCCAACATCACCTTCGAACCGGGCGCACGCTCGGCCTGGCACACCCATCCCTGCGGCCAGACCTTGGTTGTTACCTCCGGGCTCGGCTGGCATCAATGCGAAGGTGGGCCCAAAGAAGAAATCCGCCCGGGCGATGTGATCACCTGCCCGCCCGGCGAGCGGCACTGGCATGGCGCGACCGCCACGACGGCCATGACTCATCTGTCCATCGTTCAAGCCGATGCCAACGGCCAGGCCGTGGTCTGGATGGAGCAAGTCACCGACGAGCAATACCTCGCCTGAGGCTACGTCGTTACAGTTTGACCGGCTGGCTCCGCAGTGAGTCAACCCCCAACAGGAGAAACTCCATGAAAGGCACCGTGCTCTATGGCGCAAAGGACGTTCGATTCGAAAACGTTCCAGAGCCCAAAATCATTCACCCGACTGATGCCATCATCAAACTGTCCGCAACCTGCATCTGCGGTTCGGATTTGTGGCCCTATCGCGGCCTCAACGAAATCGAATCGCCGATGCACATGGGGCATGAATACTGCGGTGTCGTGGTCGAAGTGGGCTCCGACGTGAAGACCGTCCGGCCTGGCCAGTTTGTCGTCGGCAGTTTCTGTCTGTCTGACAACACCTGCCCGCACTGCCGGTTCGGCTTCCAGTCGTCCTGCGAACAGCGTGAATTCATGACCGGCGCGCAGGCGCCGTACGCTCGCGTGCCCCTGGCCGATGGCACCCTGGTCGCTACTGCCGAAATGCCGGACGCGGACATGATTCCGCACATGCTGGCGGTATCGGACGTTCTCGGCACCGGCTGGTATGCGGCCAATGCGGCACAGGTACACGAAGGCAGCACGGTCGTCGTCGTAGGTGACGGCGCCGTCGGGCTGATGGGTGTGTTGTCCGCCAGCCAGATGGGGGCTGGCCGTATCATCGTCATGAGCCGCCATGCCGACCGCCAGAAGCTGGCCCGTGAATTTGGCGCCACCGACATCGTCGAAGAGCGCGGCGAGGAAGGCATCGCCCGCATCATGGAACTCACCGACGGCGTCGGCGCCGAATCGGTGCTTGAGTGCGTGGGTATGGAAACGTCCATGCAGCAGGCAGTAGGGGTCTGCCGTCCCGGCGGTACCATCGGTTATGTCGGCGTGCCGCATGGCGTAAGCTTCGATGGCCAACAACTATTCTTCAGGCAACAGCGCATGCTGGGCGGCCCCGCTCCGGTACGCCGCTTTCTGCCCGACCTGATGAATCGTGTGCTTGAGGGCGGCATCCAGCCTGGCAAGGTGTTCGATCTGGTATTGCCCATCGCCCAAGTGGCCGAGGGCTACAAGGCAATGGACGAGCGTCGTGCCATCAAGACGATGCTGCGCGTGGATGAATGATCGTCGCATGGGTTGTAACCCCTACGGCACTTCGATGTGGCTCGAAGCGTTCGGGGTCATGGCCGAAGGCGGCTCAGGCGGGGCGATCTCCTCGCGGTTCGGCTATCGTATTCCCGCGCTGACTGCGGAGCAGGATGCGTTACTGGCCAGCGAGTGAGGTTTTACAAAGTATATTGCGTAAATTAGATTTACGCATTATGATTTGTAGATCATAAATACAGTCTGAGGTTTGTATGGCTGACTTCACCGTCCATACCGCGCAGCAACTGCCGGCGCTGCTTCAAGGCTTTCGCAAGCAGGCCGGTTTAACGCAGGCCGCCATTGCAATGCGGCTTGGCGTTACACAGCAGACATTCTCCGCGCTGGAGCGTAATGCGGAGAAAATCAGCGCTGACCGTCTGCTGCAGGTGTTGAACATTTATGGGGTGGAGCTTGTCTTGCGCCAGGCAGGTGCCCCCCCCTCGCGTCAGAGCCCCTCCGGCCCGGTATGGTGAGCTTATGGGCCGACGTTCCCGTACACGGGCCCTGGGCCTTTGGATGAATGGCGCCTTCGTTGGCACGTGGAGCATTCAGCCCCATATGGGTGAGGCCCTCCAATACGACCATGGCTGGGTGGCTTCCGAACAGGGGCGGCCGTTGTCGCTGTCTCTGCCCTTTACTCCAGGCAACCAACCCCATCGCGGCGAAGCAGTTCGGGCCTACTTCGAGAACTTGCTGCCAGACAGCAAGGCTATACGCGAGCGTGTTGCACGCCGGTTTCGGACAGGCTCTACCGATGCCTTCACCTTGCTGGCGGAGGTTGGCAGGGATTGTGCGGGGGCGTTGCAAATACTGCCCGACGGTGTCGCGCCCGCTGGCGTGACGTCTGTACAGGCAACGCCCATGAGCGACGCCGAGGTGGCGCAACGGCTGCGTGGGGTAGCGATGCCGGCGCAAATGGGCGGCCCTGAGCTCGACGATGAGGGCTTCCGCATTTCTATTGCCGGCGCGCAGGAAAAGACAGCCCTGTTGTGGTTCAACGGTCAATGGGGCCGGCCGCATGGCGCGACGCCAACCTCCCATATCTTCAAGTTGCCGCTGGGGTTGGTTGCCAACATGAAGTTCGACCTGAGTGAGTCGGTCGAGAACGAATGGCTGTGCTCGGAGATTCTTGCTGCCTATGGCTTGCCGGTTGCACGCACCGAGCTCCTGCGGTTCGAGGACATGAAGGTGCTTGCGGTGGAGCGGTTCGACAGAATGTGGTCGAACAACGAAAACGGGACGCCCTGGCTTGTGCGGTTGCCGCAGGAAGATATGTGCCAAGCTACCGGCACGCCACCACACTTGAAGTACGAGGCCGATGGCGGTCCTGGAGTGGAGCGCATCATGAGCCTGTTGGAGACATCCCGTCAGTCGGAGCGGGATCGGCGGGTGTTCTTTCAGTCCCAGGTGTTGTTCTGGATGCTGTGTGCGACGGATGGCCATGCGAAGAATTTCAGCCTGTTTCTGCGTCCAGGCGGTTCTTACGAGCTCGCGCCTTTGTACGATGTATTGTCGGCCTATCCAATTCTAGGGGAAGGGCCGGGGAAGCTATCGCCCTTCCGGGCGAAGATGGCCATGGCGGTACGATCGAAGAACTCGCACTGGATCATGCGCGACATCCAGCGCCGGCACTGGTTGGCCCTAGGCGAACGCTACGGCGTCGTGACGACCGATGGCCGGGGGGCGCAGTTTGTGGTCGATGGCCTGGTCGCACGCACACCGGATGTCGTGCGTATGGTTCGCGCCAAGCTGCCGCCAGGGTTTCCCGAAGGCCTGGTCGACAGCATTCTGGGCGGGTTGCAGGCCGCAGCTGATAGGCTTGCCGGCTTGGCGTGATAGGGCCTAGGATTTGCAGAACATTTTCTCGATGGGGCCATGACTGCCTCGTCATACAAATCAGTGACATTGACATATACTTTCCAATTACGTGCTCCGCTCGATCGCAGCGGAACAATGTAACTCCCTTCCCAGTAAATCTCTCCAACCGAAACAATGCAAAACAAGCCGCACACCGATCCAGGACTCAAGCACAGCCCCGGGGGAAATCTGATTACGGATCTGATCCTGCTGATCTTCAGGGCCAATGCCGACTTCCTCGAGGCGGGCCCGTTGGTAGCGAAGGATCCCAATATCAGTGCGGTCAAGTGGCAGCTGCTTCACATGGTTTCCCGGCAGGCGAGGACGGCTGCCCAGCTTGGCAGGGAATTAGGTCTTTCGCGGCAAGGCGCTCTTTGGAACGTTCAAGCCCTTGAAGAGCTCGAGCTAATTGAACTTAAAGACAACCCAGAGGATCGGCGTGCCAAGCTCGTTGCGATCACGGCCAAGGGAAAAAGAAAGCTTCGCACCATTACCAAACTTCAGTATGTTTGGTCGAATAAATTGGCGGAAAGTTTCGACATTGCCGACATCCAAGTTGCGCTACAGGTCGTTACCCGCCTCCGCGGGGATGTGCTTTCCTCCGTGGGTCTGGATACCGAAGAGTCGTGACATGGGCTGAAGCCCAGTGGCAGATTGCCGGCTTGTAAAGGCTGGCAACGCACACTGCTCGATGCATAATAAAAAATAGACAAGCACTTGTCAATATAAATCTGATCTTTTATCCTGCACGGTTATTGGGACGCCGAAGTGAACGATGCGGCCTGTCAACGTCGAGCGGGATGTATGCATGCAGCCGCCAAAATTATTTTGACGGCGGATGATGCGTAACGGTCCCGGGCGATCACACACTGAAGGAGAGTATTGATGTCGCGGGAAGATTATGGAGTTCCCAAATTTTCGTTGGATGAACGCGTGCGCCGATGGGCCCGGGTACGCGACCTTATGCGTAGAGATGGCCTCGACGCAGTCTTTGCGCCGCCTAATACCGGTATGTTCGATATGTTCCAGGCCAATGTCCGTTATTTGACCGGATTGGGGGGCAATCACTGCATGGTGGCCGCAGTCTTTCCGGCTGATGGTGAGGTTACTGCAATTACGAGTCCTGATGTTCCCAAAAGCACCTGGTTGGCTAGGCAGGATTGGGTAAACGATATTCGCCAAATCACTTCGGGATGGGGGTTCACGGATATGGTCATTGATCGCTTGAAGGAGATAAGGGGATTGAGGCGGCTGGGTGTGACAGGGCTATCTGGCAATACCCGCTTTCCTGAAGGCATTACGTCGCATGGGATTGTCGAACGGCTGCGGCAGGGGCTGCCACTTGTCGAGCTCGTCAATGCCAACCCGTTGATGGAGGAAGCGCGCTTCATTAAGTCCGACGAGGAAATCGCGTTCATAAAGAAGGCCGATGCATTGGTTGAGCGCGCAATCGATGTCTTGGCCGACGAAGCGCGTCCTGGTGTTCCTGAAAACGTGGTTTACGCGCGCATGCTCGCTTCTATGATCGAAGCAGGCGGTGAGATTCCAACGATGATTCTGTGGTCTGCCGGTTGGCCGCAGCCTCCGTCCAATGCCTATATGCCGACGCGCAGGCCATTGCAGGCCGGGGACATGATTCAAGTGGAGGCGGAGGCGCGATGGGCGGGATATGTGGCGCAAAATACGCAGCCGTTCTTCATTGGGAAAGCCCCTGATGAGTATCGAAAAATGTTCGCCAAGCAGCAGGAAGCCATCGCTCTTTGTTATGACCTATTGCGTCCGGGCGAGACTATTGGAAACATCGCCGCGAGGGTGGCTTCGATGTCGGATGACAACTGGGATTGTTCCATTCTGATTCATGCGCGTGGTCTTGGCGACGATTCGCCGATTTGCATTTATGCACCGCGAGATAACGTAATGGCAAACTGGCGGCTGGAGGAAAACTCCGTGTTTATCGTCAAGCCGCAGATAAGCAACAAGGACAGATCGAAGAGAATTTACTGGGGCGATACGGTTGTATGCACGTCTTCGGGGGCAAGGCGGCTTGGCTCCCGGCCGGCTTCCATCATGGAGCTTGGCTAAGCTGGATTCATGAGCGCGATGCTTGTTCCCTTGGGGGGCAGGCCTCGCGCGTCGGCGGCTATCGTCCAGATTTTTCGCGACGTTGCCCGTCGGGATGCCGCGTCGTGCCTGCGATAGGCGACGGCTCAGGCGTGGCGATGCAAGGACACTATCCTTAGCCTGTTTGCTGCCGCCCAGCGGGTGATCGAAATATCCCATTCCGATGTTGACGCTGTCTGCCCCCTATTTACCCTAATTGACAAGTGCTTGTCGAAATCGGAGAATTGCGCTTATCGAGAATATTGACTTGTTATCGAAGGAGCCGTTGTCAGTGAGTCACGCAATCACCATTCTTGTCGCCACCATGAGCGGGACGGCAGAACTTGTGGCGGACGAAGTTGCCGCCGTGTTCGAAGATGCCGCCTATGTCCCACAGATCCTGTTGATGGACAAAGCAACGAGCGCGGACCTGAAACCGGGTTCGTATCTCATATGCACATCGACGCATGGAACGGGAGAGGTGCCGGACAACGGCAAGCCGTTTTACTCCGAACTCGAGACAAGCAGGCCCAGCCTGAAGGGAGTTCTTTACGGCGTGATCAGCCTTGGGGACAGCATGTATCCGAACACCTTCTGTTTTGGCGGCAAGCGGTTCGACGAGCTCTTTGAGGCGCTGGGCGCCAAGCGTGTGGGTAAGCGGCTCGAGCATGATCGGCGCTCGGGGATATACCCCGAGGACATTGCGCGTGAATGGGCTGCTGAATGGATCACGCTTCTGGCACGGCACAGTTCGGAAATCCAGGCGTCGTGAAGGACTTTGAATGAAGAAGTTTGATTACGTGGTAATCGGGGGCGGGCCTGCCGGCGGCGCCGCAGCAGCCGAACTGGCGCGAAACGCAGATCGCCCATCTGTCGCGCTGATCGGCGAGGAATCGTTTACGCCATACGAGCGGCCACCGCTTTCGAAGGCCACGTTGGCCGCTCTGCCTGGCCAGCATAAGCCACGGCTCCTGTTTGGCAGCGCGGACGACCTGGCTGCTGCCGGCGTGACGCCGCTTATTCCGGCCAGGGCGGTGCGTGTGGATCCCGTTGCCCGAGTGGTGGAATTGGCGTCGGGCGTGTGCATAGGGTATGGCGGCGTGTTGTTTGCAACGGGTGCCTCGCCGCGAATATTGTCGGCGCCTGGAGCGATGCTAGAGGGTATTCATTATCTGCGCACCTTCGATCATGCCAAGGCGTTGTCGGCGGAGTTGAGTCCGGGAAAAAGAATCGTCGTAGTCGGCGGTGGTTTCATTGGACTGGAGGTCAGCGCCACGGCGCGCAAGGTTGGCTGCAAGGTAACCGTGATCGAGGCCGGATCGCGATTGATGGCACGTGGGGCACCGGAGGTGATCTCCCGTGCGGTGGAGGAAAAGTTCCAGACGGAGGGCGTCAACTTGATGCTAGGCCAGACTGTGCGTGCATTCCATGGAGAGCAGCGGATTCGTGCGGTGGAGCTCGGTGGCGGCACATTCGTCGAGGCTGATTGCGTGGTGGTTGGCGTTGGCGCGGTGCCCAACACGGCATTGGCGCAGGAGGCCGGACTCGAGATTCGGGACGGGATAGTCGTGGACGCGCAGGGAAGGACATCCGACCTGCATTGTTTCGCGGCGGGCGATGTGGCGAATCGGCATCAAGGGCTGCCTAGCCACCCGCTATACACACGCAGATTGGAGGCGTGGGAGCCGGCGATCGAGCAAGCCATTGCGACGGCGAAGGTGATGCGAGGAGAACTGTGCGAGCCGACGGGGTTTCCGTGGCTGTGGTCGGATCAGTTCGACTGGAACCTGCAGATTGCGGGATATGGCGAACTTGCGGATACGACGATTATGCGGCCGGGCGCGGAAGGTGTAGCCATGATCGTTTTTCAGCTTTGGCAGCAGCGCCTGATTGGCGTGGTGACGCTGAACGAAGGCCGCAACATGACGTTGCTTCGCCGCGCCTTACAGCGTGGCTTGCCACTTGACGCAAGTAGGCTCGCGGATCCTGGCGTTCCGTTGCGCCAGGCTTTGTCAGAGGCGGCAGCGACGATTTCGCAATCTTCCGTACATTGAGAGGAAAGTAATGAGCTTCAACGAAGTGATGAATCTGCCCGACGGCGATATGCAGTGTTATGCCGCCGGCGACCGGGACAGCCAAACGCCGGCTGTCATCGTTGTCCAGGAGATATTCGGCGTAAACGCCAACATCCGTAAAACCGTCGATCGTTTTGCGGAAAACGGATTTCACGCGATTGCGCCCGATTTGTTCTGGAGGTTGCGCCCGGGAGTGGAGCTCGATCCTGAGCTGCCGGAATCCCGAGGCGAGGCAATGCGGCTGGCGCAACTTTATAGCGAGGACATCGAGCGGGGAATAGGCGATCTGAGCGTTCTGGTGACCGGGTTGCGCGAGCGGCACAGGAAAGTGGGCATGGTTGGCTACTGCCTGGGTGGGCGCGTCGCGTTCATTGGTTGGCTCAAGTTGGGCCTCGACGCGGTGGCCAGCTATTACGGTGTCGGCCTGGCGCCGTTGCTGGAAAGCATGGTTGCACCGGAGAAACCGTTGTTGATGCATCTGGGCAAGGACGACCCGCTGAATCCGCTGGACGTGCAGGAAGCCATTTCCAGTCGTCTTGGCCGAGAGCCCAATGTCGACGTGCGTTTCTACGAAGGGGTGGGCCACGCCTTTGCCAGGCTGGGCGCAAGCACCTATGTCAAGGGCGCGGCCGGGCCCGCCGATGACGCGACGCTTCAGTTCCTGCGCGAACACCTGAAATAGTTGGCTGGGGTACAGCCGATGCTGGCTGGATCCTGTCATGTTGGAGAAGAGCCCCGGCAGTCGCATCGCTGCCGGAGGCGTAAAAACTTGAGGAGATGAACGATGAATGATTCACAGAATGTCGAGCCGATAATGCCGGCGCCAAAGCCTGGGAAGCACCCGATGAAGACCAATGTGTACTTGCAGGCTAGGCACTCGAATGCGCAACTGCTTCCGCTGTTCCCTTATGACGGGGCCGGCGATATGGTGCCGGCCTGCGCATCCATGCGCGGTTTTCCGGGCGGGCCGGGGATAGGCTACTTTCAACACACCAATACGGTCGACGAGATCATGGTGTCGTTCGGATCGACGGGCGATATTCGATCCGGCGATGTCGCGGTTGGTTCGAGGACGCACGGCGTTGGCGGATGGGGGGCGACGCATGAGTTCTTTGCCGTCATGTCGATCACGCAAAGGCAGATGGAGGGCCCGGGGCAGACCGAGGCGCTGGCATTCATCTGCGAAGGGTGTGGCGCGGAAATAGACCGGATTGATTATCCAGGGCAGATAGGTGCCGACGAGCACGGGCATTTTCCCGCAATGCCGACCATTGACTACAGCGCAAAGTGGGCAACCCGGTACAACGAAAGCGAAGCGTTGCGCACCTGCAAGGCATGTGGTTGCGTCAACAAACCGTTCCCGACGTATATCTGGGGGTGGGATCGTTATATGTTCAACACCGGCGTCGTCGAAGAGGCGCGTGCGGCACTGGAGGAAGCAGCAAAATGAGTTCGATCGAAATTCGCCGAAAAAACCAATTGAACCTCTTTCGCGAGAAAGCGAAGTATCGCGACTACGATGAGGTTCCTTTATTGAAGGAAGACGTGGATCCCCAGCTTCATGCAAGCCTGAATACCGTCGACCAGCCGTTCTACCTGATCTGCGAGAAAGATACCGTTCTAGCTGCCGTGTCGGGTAGCGCGAAGGTGGTTTTTCACAATGCCTCGATACGCTACTTCGACCTCGATCCTGGGGATCATGTGTACGTTCCGGGCGGCATCGCGCATCGCATCGAGTGCTCGCAAGAGTCGTTGCACCTTCGCTACAAAGCACGTGTCTCGGGGCTCGAGGCCATTGCATGGTTTTGTGAAAGTTGCGGGAACGAGGTGGACCGTTATACCTGGGACAACGCAAAGCAGTCGCCACAGGCTGGATACAGGATCGGCTCGAATCGATTCAATGCGGATGCCAGCCGCCGCGTATGTTCACACTGCGGCGTGGCGCATGCCCCGCTTGACTTGACCCGCTTCCGTTGGGATCAGTTCCCAGACATCGGCGCTTAAAACCAAAATTTTTTCGGCCAGCACTGCTGGAAATGCCAATCAGGGGAAGACCTTCTGATTGCTTGGATTCGTGCGGCCATATGAATCAAAATACAAGGAGGAGACAGTGAGCAATCTATTCAAATACAAGCTTGGAAAACCTGTTGCCGGCATTTGCGTGGCCATGGCGATTTCGGCCGGCATGGCGGACGTTTGTTGGGCAGGAACCGGGTTGTACACGACGGGATACGGAACGAGAGAGCAGGGGATGGGCGGGGTCGGCATAGCGACCGGTGAATCCGGCCTTGCGCCGGCAGTGAACCCGGCCGGCATCGCGTTTTCAGGCGACAGGCTGGATATCGGTGGTGGCTTGCTTATCATTAATGCCGGGTCAACAAGCAATGGCACAACCTACGCCGGGAAGACGGGATTCGTGCCGCTGCCCGAATTCGGCTATGTGCATTCGCTGTCCCCTTCTTTTGTATTTGGCGTGGCTTCCTGGGCATCAGGGGCGCAAATCGATTATGGAACGCCGTTTGGCGGCATTCCGGGAAACTCGGACACATCCGCCCAGGCCATCTTCCTGCACGTTGCGCCCACCGTCGCATACCGCTTCGGCCTTGGTGGACAGAAGAACCATGCTATCTCATTGTCGCTGGTCGGCGCACTTTCTACGTTGGATGCCAAAGGCATTGAGGCGCAGACCGGCCAGTCGAACCAGGGGCGTGCCTGGGCGCCAGGCTACGGCTTCAAGGTTGGCTGGATGAGCCAGATCACATCGCAGCTTGCCCTGGGCGCGTTCTATTCATCGAAGATCTCGTACTCTTCCTGGAGCCGGTACAGCAAGATTTTTGCGGATGGCGCAAGGTTCGAAGAGCCGGAGCAGTACGGCATTGGCGTTGCCTTCCGGCCAACCCCGAAATGGCTGCTGGGATTCGACTGGATCCGCTTTAACTACGGCGATACGCATGTCCTGGGAAACCCGGTTACCTTTGCCGAACCTCTCGGCAGCCCCAACGGGGCGGGCCAGGGCTTCAACAATATCAATGCCTATCGCTTTGGCGTGCAATACGACTTGACCGACCGGATCACAGTCCGAGGAGGCTTCGAGTACACCGATCAACTCATGTCGTCGGACAACACCGGATTCGGGTTCCTGGTTCCAGTTCCAGCCAATCGTACCTACACGTTGGGCAGCACTTACAAGATCGACAAGAGTTCGGAATTGTCGTTCTCGTGGGCAATATCGCCGCGTGTGCAAGTTACGGGCACTGGGATTGGCACAGGAGCCAATCCGTATGCCCAAGACAATGTCATTTCATTCTCATACACGAAAAGGCTATAGAGCTTGATTCGTTATACCCGCGGCACGTGGTGCCGCGGCCCATTGAAGAGGATCCGGAACGTATGTCCGCCAGCCGCCCCAACCCCGTTGCGCCGCCCGATGCGGCATTGATTGACGATCTCGTCTATGCTAACCGCATTCTGTTCGATCAGGGCATTGTCGATGCGTTCGGCCATGTCAGTGTCCGCCATGACAAAGATCCGAACAAGTTTCTTCTTGCCCGGAATATGGCGCCTGGTACCGTTACCCGTGACGACATCATCGAATTTTCGTTGGACGGCGTTCCAATCGATGGCGGCGGCCGTGCCGTCTACCTCGAACGATTCATCCACGGTGAAATTTACCGGTCTCGCCAAGATGTGCATGCCATCGTTCACAGCCATTCGCCTACCGTCCTGCCGTTCAGCGTGGTGAAGAATGTTCCGCTCAGGCCGCTCTGCCATATGAGCGGCTTCCTGGGCAAGGAAACACCAGTCTTTGAAATCCGTGAAGTCGCCGGCGAGGCGACCTATCTTAGTGAAAAAGAAGCGGATGCCGCGTGCCGCAATATTGAAACCCAGATCGAGCGTCCGTGGGCCTTATGGAAGAAACGCGTCCAAGACGACATTCAACGACGATGAAAGGCGCAATTCCGGTCAATTGGCTCGAACCGGGCAGCAGGCAAAATTGCCAAGGCAGATGGTGACTCGTTATGGAGTGTCTAGCCCCTACTGAAGAAACCCGCCGCTCTGGCGCCGCCACAGCCTTGCATACATACCGTTTTTCTCCAGCAGCTCGGCATGGCTGCCCTCCTCGACGATGCGTCCCTCGTCCAGGACGATGAGGTGGTCCATGGCGGCGACGGTGGAAAGGCGGTGGGCGATGGCGATGACGGTCTTGCCTTCCATCATTTTGTAAAGGCTTTCCTGGATGGCGGCCTCGACTTCGGAATCGAGCGCGCTGGTGGCCTCGTCCAGCAGCAGGATGGGCGCGTTCTTGAGCATGACCCGGGCGATGGCGATGCGCTGGCGCTGGCCGCCCGAGAGCTTCACGCCCCGTTCGCCCACCAGGGTGTCGTAGCCGCTGTTGCCTTGCGGGTCGCTCAATAGCTGGATGAAGTCGTGGGCCTGGGCGCTGATGGCGGCGGCCTGGATCTCCGCGTCGCTGGCATCGGGGCGGCCATACACGATGTTGTCGTGGATCGAACGGTGCAGCAGGGACGTGTCCTGGGTGACCATGCCGATGGCGGCGCGCAGGCTGTCTTGTGTGACGTGGGCGATGTCCTGGCCGTCGATGCGTATATGGCCGCCATTTACGTCATGAAAGCGCAGCAACAGGCTGATCAGGGTGGACTTGCCCGCCCCGGAACGGCCCACCAGTCCGACTTTCTCGCCGGGGCGCACAGTCAGGTTCAAACCGTCGAATACCTGGCGTTCGCCGTTGTAATTGAAGGCGATGCGGTCGAACTCCACTTTGCCGTGTGCCACCTTCAGTTCGGGGGCGCCCGGCGCGTCCTGCACCTGGGCCGGCCGCGTCAGTGTGGAGATGCCGTCCTGCACGGTGCCGACGTTCTCGAACAGCGAGGTCATTTCCCACATGATCCACTGCGACATGCCGTTCACCCGCAAGGCCATTGCGGTCACGGCGGCGACCGCACCGGCGCCGATTTCGCCGCCGTGCCAGAGCCACAGGGCGTAGCCGCCGGCGCCAAGAATCAATCCGGTGACCAGGGTCTGGTTCGTGATCTCGAACTGGCTGACCAGACGCATCTGCCGGTGGCCGGTGTCCTTGAAGTCTTCCATGGCCGCGCGGGCGAACCGGGCTTCGCGGCGGGTGTGCGAGAACAGTTTGACGGTGGCGATGTTGGCGTAGGCGTCCGTGACGCGGCCGGTCATGGAGGAGCGGGCATCGGCCTGTTCCTGCCCGACCTTGCCCAGGCGCGGCACGAAGTAGCGCATGGCCAGCCCGTACAGCACGATCCACGCAATGAAGGGAATCATCAGCCGCAAGTCGAAGCTGCCCGCCAGCGCGATGATGGTGAAGAAGTACACGCCGATGCCGACCACGATTTCGAACACGGTGAGAAGCACGTCGCGCACGGCCAGCGCGGTCTGCATGACTTTCGTGGTGACGCGTCCGGCGAATTCGTCGGCGAAGAAAGACAGGCTTTGCCGCAGCATCAGGCGATGGAAATTCCAGCGCAGCCGGAGCGGAAGGTTGACGGCCAGGACCTGGTGCTGCACCAGGGTGCGCAGGGCTACCAGCACGATGCTGGCCGCCAGCACAATGCCTATACCCCATAGCACCTGGCGCTCATGGGTCGATGCCGGCCCGCCGACCTGCCAGGCGGAGAGAAGGTCCACCACTTGCCCCAGGAAGGCGAACAGCCACGCCTCGTAGATCGATACCCCGGCGCTCAATACCGCCAGCGCAAGCAGATAGCGCCGGGAGCCCCGTGTGCAGCACCATAGGAATGGCAGCAGGCCGCGCGGCGGCAATCGGGGATCTTCGGGCGGGAAGGGATCGAGTAGTGGTTCAATCCGGCTCAACAAGTTCGTCTCCGATGCTATGAGAATTTGCCCTTGGAGCCGGTTATTCTATGCTACTTACCTCCAATGGGATTACATTCAGGCAATAGGAAAAATCTAGCACGATGGAAAACAAAGGGGAACTGCGCCGACGGGCGCTCGATGCCTTGGCATTGCAAGATGCCGAGGCAAAATGCGCGGCGGTTTGGTCGTTGCGCGCTTTGGTGAACATAGATGTCGATGTGCGCCTGGATGTTCCGCCCGGCATTCCGGGCAGGCCTGCGCGCCCTGAACTCATAGCGCCCGCAAGTGTGCCGCGCCGCACCATGTCGACGATAGAAGGCCGGGTCGTGCTGTTGCATGCGTTGGCGCACATTGAATTCAACGCCATTAACCTGGCGCTGGACATCATGTGGCGTTTCCCAGGCATGCCGGAGGCGTTCTACCAGGACTGGTGCGTGGTGGCGTTCGAAGAAGCGACGCATTTTGATCTGCTTTCACGCCGTTTACAGGCATTGGGCCATGTTTATGGGGATTTTCCCGCTCACAATGGCTTGTGGGAAATGTCTGAAAAGACGCAGAGTGATTTGTTGGCGCGGCTGGCCCTGGTGCCGCGTACGCTGGAGGCGCGCGGCCTGGATGTCTCGCCGCAGATACGGCATCGTCTTGCTCAGGCGGGCGATAATGAAAGCGCGGCCATACTGGACATTATTCTGCGCGATGAGGTCGGCCATGTGGCCATTGGTAATCGTTGGTACAAATGGCTTTGCCTGCAACAGCGGCGTGACGCCCTGGACACATACGAAGCAATGGCCAGGCAGTATCGGGCGCCGCGCCTGCGCGGGCCATTCAACCTCGATGCCCGGCGTGCGGCGGGTTTCGATGAATTGGAACTGGAAGCGCTGCAGCGTATGGCTGAGTGAGCTGTATTCGATTCTTAAAAAATTCCACCGCAAGAATCGGATTCTTTGCGATGGGATTCGGGTTTAAGCTGTCGCCATGGATCAAGTTTTCGGGATGGCAGCCATGAATACCAGCGTTTTGATTTCTGCGGAATACTCGACGGACGAAGCTCGTTGGCGGGCCGTCCAGCGGCGTGATGCGGCGGCGGACGGTTGTTTTGTTTATGCGGTGCGGACCACCGGTGTGTATTGTCGTCCGGGCTCGTCCGCGCGTTTGCCAAAGCGCGAGAACGTGGAGTTCTTCGACACGGCCGAGGGCGCCGAGGCGGCGGGCTATCGTCCCAGCCGCCGTGCCGGGGAGGCTGGGGCCGGCGAAGGCCCGGGGCGGGCGGAGCTCGTGGCGCGGGCCTGCCGGCTGATCGAATCCGCCCAGACTCCGCCGAATCTGGACGAACTGGCGGCCCTAGCCGGCATGAGCTCTTTTCATTTTCATCGTGTGTTCAAGGCGGAAACGGGGCTGACGCCCAAGGCCTATGCCTCGGCCTACCGGGCCCGCAAGCTGCGTGAGGAGTTGAGCGTGGCGGGGGCCTCTGTTACGGATGCGATCTATGGTGCGGGGTTCAATTCCAACAGCCGGTTCTACGAGGCCTCGGAACGGCTGCTGGGCATGCGAGCGCGCGATTACCGGGCTGGCGGCACGGGCGCGGTGATCCGGTTCGCGGTGGGCCAGTGTTCGCTGGGCGCCATCCTGGCTGCCCAGAGCCAGCAGGGCATTTGCGCCATTTTGCTGGGCGAGGACCCGGATGAGTTGGTACGCGGCCTGCAAGATCAGTTCCCCAGGGCGCAGCTGATTGGCGGCGACGCGGGCTTCGAGCAGCTGATGGCCCGGGTCGTGGGGTTTGTCGAAGCGCCGTCGATAGGCCTGGATTTGCCGCTGGACGTGCGGGGCACCGCCTTCCAGGAGCGGGTCTGGCAGGCGCTGCGCGAAATTCCACCCGGGGTTACGGCAAGCTACGCCGAGATCGCCGAACGCATCGGCGCGCCCAAGGCCGTGCGGGCGGTTGCGGGGGCCTGCGCAGCCAATCGCATTGCCGTGGCGATTCCCTGCCATCGAGTGGTGCGGCGCGATGGGCAGCTTTCGGGCTACCGTTGGGGGGTGGATCGCAAGCGCGAGCTGTTGCGGCGGGAGGCCGCTCGGCCTGCGCCGGGCTCATCGGGGTTGTGAAAGGCCACGCACGTAACCTTATTATCAATAAGAATTAGTTGCATTCTCGATATTAATTTATAATCCTGATCAAAATTATCTACTCGATCAGGATTTTTATGCCAGTTGCAAGAAGAAACGTAGGGAAAGGTCTGTCCATATTGACGCGTACGCCACTGGCGGTGGTGATCGCGGCGGGCTTGGGCGCGGGGCAGGCTGCTTGGGCTCAAAGTGCGGATTCAACTGCAAAGCCCGTAACGCAACTGCCTTCCGTGACGGTGACCGGCACAGCCGTGGACGATACGCTGCAGCACCTTCAAGTGCCGGTGGATGGCGGCGCGCTGGGCAGCCGCAGCCAGCTCGAGACGCCGTTCTCGTCGTCGGTCGTGACCAGTGCCGACATCGAAGCCCGCCAGGTGAACAAGCTGGGCGATGTTTTCATGCTGGACGCATCGGTATCCGACAACAGCGCCGCGAGCGGCGCCTGGGCCAGCTACCTGACCGTGCGCGGCCTGGATCTGGACTGGCAGAATTCCTTCCGCATCGACGGCAAGCCGTTCATCAGCTACGTCACCACGCTGCCCTACGAGCAATTCGAGCGGATCGACCTGCTCAAGGGGGCATCGGGGTTCATGTACGGTTTTGGCGCGCCGGGCGGCCTGGTCAACTACATCACCA
>Ga0182744_1001697_pt1 | contig 19018 bp, 16 predicted proteins | sample eDN3rd30CKraftMG_FD_128525 | JGI IMG/M metagenome (GOLD analysis project Ga0182744, IMG submission 128525) | Enriched Miracle-Growth compost microbial communities from Emeryville, California, USA - eDNA 3rd pass 30_C Kraft MG (version 2) (version 2) ...
GATATCTGAAACGGATGCAGGTGGCGCGGGCTCTGGCTTGCGATCCCGAACTGCTGCTGCTCGACGAGCCGCTGGCGGGGTTGAACTATACCGAGGCCGCGCGGATGGCCGATACCATCGTCGAGATCAACCGCGAGGGCCGCGCGATCCTTCTTGTCGAACACAATCTCGGTGAGGTGATGCGCATCGCTCCGCGGGTTCTGGTGCTCAACAACGGAGCGGTTCTTGCTACGGGCAAGCCAGACGAGGTCATGCGCCGGCCCGATGTGCGGGTGGCCTATCTGGGTGAAGTCTCGGCGGATGCCGGAGGCGTCGATGCTTGATGCCCGGAAACTGTCCTGCGGCTACGGCTCCGTCACCGTGGTGCATGGTCTCGATTTGAAGGTTGAGCCAGGCAAGGTGACTGCGCTGCTCGGCCCGAATGGCGCCGGAAAGACCTCGGTGATCATGGCGATTGCCGGCCATACGCGGGTCACGGGCGGCAGCCTGACGTTTGACGGCGAGGATATCCTCGGCCTTTCGCCCGCTGACCGCACGCGGCGCGGCATCGCGATCGTCCCGGAAGGCCGTCGGATTTTTCCGGACCTGACGGTCGCCGAGAACCTTCTGGTCGGCGGCTATATTCGTTCCAAGGCCGAAGCGTCGGTAAACAAGGAGCGCGTGCTGGCGCTGTTTCCGCGCCTCGGGGAACGGCATCGGCAGAGCGCGGGAACGCTGTCGGGGGGCGAGCAGCAGATGCTGGCCATCGGCCGTGCGCTCATGACCTCGCCCCGCTTGATGATGATCGACGAGCTGTCGCTCGGTCTGATGCCGGCCATGGTCGATATCTGCATGAAGGCGGTTCAGTCGCTGGCGGATGAGGGCATCGGTGTTCTGCTGGTCGAGCAGAACACGCATCGGGCGGTTGCCGTTGCGGATACCGTGACCGTTCTCGCCTCCGGCAACATGGTGTTTTCCGGTGCGAGCCAGCTCGTGCGCGACGATCCGACATTCGCGGACCGCTATCTCGGCGTAGGTGCGCATTGATGACGAGGCACAACAGGATCCTCGCCGCGCGCGGCAATGAATTGCGTTGCAAGGGTTGGCGGCAGGAAGCGATCCTGCGTTTGCTCGAGAACAATATCGAGAATGCGGAAGACCCCGATTCGCTCGTGGTCTATATGTCGATCGCCAAGGCGGCGCGCGACTGGGACAGCTTTGAGCGGATCGTGCAGGCGCTCAAGCGGCTCGACGACGGCGAGACGCTGGTCATGCAGTCGGGCAAGCCCATCGGCATTTTCCCGACGCGCGGCGGCGGGCCGCTGGTGGTGATGGCAAACGGCAATCTGGTCGGCCGCTGGTCCTCGGACGAGGAGTTGGAGCGGCTGACCGCCAAGGGGCTGACCATCTATCCCGGCATGACCGCGGCCGCCTGGCAATATATCGGCAGCCAGGGCATTCTCCAGGGCACCTACGAAACCTTCGTCGCCTGCGCGCATACGCATTTCGGCGGCACGCTGGCCGGACGGTGGATTGTCACCGGCGGCTGCGGCGGCATGGGAGGCGCGCAGCCGCTGGCCGGTCAGCTCGCCGGCGCGGTGACGCTGGTCATCGACGTCGATGCGGAAAAAATCCGGCGACGGATCGAAACCGGATATTGCCAGACCTTGGTCACAAGCCTGGATGAAGCGATCGCGCTTTGCCAGGCGGCAAAGCAGCGCCGCGAAGGCGTGTCGATCGGGCTGGTCGGCAATTGCGCGGACATCCTGCCGGAGCTGGTGCGGCGCGATTTGATCCCGGATATCGTCACCGATCAGACCTCGACCGAGCCGTTGATGGGGTATGTCCCTGCCGGCGTGTCGATGGCGGAAATCGAAACGCTTCGCCGCACCGACCCGAGCCGCGTCAAGGCGCAGGCCCTGGCGTCGATGCGCGTGCATCTGGAAGCGATGCTGACGATGCAGCGCCGCGGCGCCATCGTCTTTGAATATGGCAACAATCTTCGTACCCGTGCCGAAGCCGGAGGAGCGGCATCGGCTTTCGATATCAAATCCTTCATCGAATTGTTCATCCGGCCGCTGTTCTGCCAGGGCATCGGCCCGTTCCGCTGGATCGCGATATCGGGGGAGGAGGCTGATATCGGCACGATCGACCAGATCATTCTGTCGGAATTCTCGCACAACAAGCGGATCTGCGACTGGATTCGCCTCGCCCGCGATCATGTGAAATTCCAGGGATTGCCGGCGCGCATCGGCTGGCTCGGTCACGGCGAGCGAAGCCATCTGGCGCAGAAGGTCAACGAAGCCGTTGCCGACGGGCGGCTGCATGGTCCTGTCGCGTTCACGCGCGACCATCTCGACAGCGGTTCGGCGGCCATGCCGTTTCGGGAGACCGGCAATATGCTGGACGGCAGCGATGCGATCGCGGATTGGCCGATCCTCAATGCGCTGCTCAACGGTGCCGCCGGCGCCGATCTCGTCACCATCCACGGTCTTGCCGACTACGGCAAAAGCGCGGGCGTGACGATTATCGCCGACGGGACCGCATCGGCTGCCGGGCGTCTGCGCAACACGCTCAACTGCGACACCGGAATGGGCATCCTCAGGCATGCCGACGCCGGCTACGAGACGGCGCAACAGGCCCGCGCACGATTCAATCTCGGTTTGTAATTCCCTCTTTGTAGTTCTCTCTTTGTAATTCTCTTGGAGTGACAGCATGACGACCGCGAAGCCCAATGTGCCTGCTTTCGATATCGGCCGCGGTCTCGATCTGCGCTGTCAGGGCTGGCGCCAGGAAGGCATGCTGCGCATGCTGGAGAATACCTTGGCCAACGGCGAACGTCCGGAGGACCTGATCGTCTATGGCGGTTCCGGCAAGGTCGCGCGCAACTGGGAATGTTTCCACGCCATCGTCGACACGCTGAAATCGCTGCGTGAGGACGAAACCATGGTGATCCAGTCCGGCAAGCCGGTCGCCGTTTTCCGCACCCATGAGGATTGTCCGCGCGTCATCTGCGCCAACACCAATCTGGTCGGAAAGTGGGCGACGTGGGACCACTACCGGATGCTCGAGGCCAAGGGCCTCATCATGTACGGGCAATATACCGCCGGCACCTGGGCTTATATCGGCACGCAGGGCATCCTTCAGGGGACTTACGAGACGTTCGCCGCCTGCGGCAAGCGGCTCCCGGCCGGAGACCTGTCCGGCTCCATCGTGCTCACCGCCGGGCTCGGCGGCATGGGTGGTGCGCAGCCGTTGGCGGTCAAGATGGCCGGCGGCGTGTGCATCGCCGTCGAAGTCGATCGCAGCCGCGCCGAACGCCGCGTCAGGGGCGGTTACTGCGACATGATCTGTGACAGCGTCGAGGAGGCCATGTCGCTGGCGCAGACGGCTGCCCGTGACAAGAAAACGCTCGGCATCGCTCTGATCGGAAACGCCGTCGAGCTGCTGCCGCGCCTGCGCCGAATGGGCCTGAAACCCGCCGCCGTCACCGACCAGACCTCGGCGCACGATCCCTTGAACGGTTATATCCCGGCCGGCTTGTCGCTGGCGCAAGCGTCGGATCTGCGCGAGAAAGACCCCAAGGAATATATCCGCCGCAGCCTCGACAGCATGAGCGAGCATATCCGCTGCATGCTCGACTATCAGGCCGACGGCGCCATCGTTTTTGAATACGGCAATTACCTGCGCGGGCACGCCAAGGAGAACGGCACGGCGGATGCGTTTGAGATCGGCGGCTTTGTGCCGATGTTCATCCGGCCAAGTTTCTCGCGCGGGCGCGGTCCGCTGCGCTGGGTCTGCCTCTCCGGCTCGGTGGAGGACTTGCGCGCCACCGACGAAGCGGTGCTGGCGGAGTTCTCGGACGATCCGCTGCTGCGGACCTGGATGGACATGGCGACGACCAAAGTCGCGATCGAGGGATTGCCGGCGCGCACCTGCTGGCTCGGCATGGGCGAGCGCGAGCGTCTCGGTGCGCTCCTCAACGATCTTGTTCGCAGCGGAAAAGTCAGCGCGCCGCTGGTGATTTCACGCGATCACCTCGACACCGGATCGGTCGCGCAGCCGACCCGCGAGACCGAGGCGATGAAGGACGGCTCGGATGCGATCGCGGACTGGCCCTTGTTGAATGCCCTGCTGAACGCCGCCTGCGGTGCCGATCTCGTCACCATCCATCAAGGCGCGGGCAGCGGCATGGGCGGCTCGATCTCGGCGGGCCATCTGCTCGTTGCCGACGGCACGCAGAGCGCCGGGCGGCGATTGGCGCGCTGTCTGCATGTCGATCCCGGCATCGGCGTCATTCGTCACGCAGACGCGGGCTATGAGGAGGCTTTGCAGGCGCACCGCGCCGCGAAGCTCCGCAATCCGATGCAGAGCGCCGCCGCTCGATAAAGTCCGCCGCGCGGATAGGCTCCGGCTTAACCGTCAACCTGCCGGCGATGCCGGGGGTCTTTTGGCGTGATCGGCGCCGGCCACCGGCTGGTGGGCTGGGGCGGACGGCAAAACAGGCGCGCAATAGTTTTGCATCGCTTGCGGAGGAATAGAGCCCATTTTGCATGCCGGGCGGAATATCTTATCGCGAAGCCGGTCACTGGCTGAGCCCGTATGAGGGCGGCGCCGGATCGATGTGCAGCAACGGGATGAGACGATGGCGAAGACGGCGCGGGCGGACATTCTCAATGTCATCGATCGGCACAAGGACAAGGCGATCCAGTTGCTTCGCGACATGGTGACGATCCCCAGCGTCACCGGCGACGAGGCGGCGATCCAGCGGTTTCTCAACGGCTATCTCGGCAAGATCGGCCTCGATGTCGATATGTGGGAGACGGACTGGGAGGAATTGAAGAAGCATCCCGGCTATCGGCCGGTCGATCGCAGCTATGAGGGACGACCGAACATCGTCGCCACCTGGCGCGGCAGCGGCGGCGGCCGCTCGCTGCTGCTCAACGGCCATACCGATGTCATTCCGGTCGGCAATGGCGAGGGGTGGGACGACGATCCGTGGTCGGCCTCGATCAAGGACGGGCGCCTCTACGGTCGCGGATCGGCGGACATGAAAAGCGGCGTCGCCAGCCACATCATGGCGGTCGAGTGCCTCAAGGCGGCCGGTGTGACGCTCAAGGGCGACGTGCTGATCAACATCGTCATCGACGAGGAGGTCAGCGGCCACGGCACGCTCGACACGGTGATCCGCGGCTACAAGGCCGACGCCGGGATTTCCGGCGAGACCAGCGATCTGGCGGTGCAGCCGGCCTGCATCGGCCGCATCTGGTTCGAGATCGAGATCAACGGCAAGCCGGCCGGCATTCAGAAGCGCTACGAGGGCATCAGCGGCATCGACCTCGGCAACAAGATCGTCAAGGCGGTGAACGATCTGGAAGCTCGCCGCGTCGCCACCGTCAAGCACCCGCTCTATCCGAACGCGCTCGATTCGCTGCCGTGCATGGTCGGCAGCTTCTCGGCCGGCAATTATCCGAGCGCCTTCCCGACCAATTGCCTGCTCAAGGGCAGCATCGGCACGGTGCCGGGCGAGGACCACGAAGGCGTCAAGCAGAGCCTGGTCGATGAGATCGCCAGGGCGGCGGCGGACGATCCGTGGATGAAGGACCATCCGCCGAAGGTGCGGTTTGTCGGCTACGACGCGGAAGCCTCGGAAATCCCGGTGGACCACGGCATCGTCACCACGGTGTGCAGGAACTACACCGAGATCACCGGCCGGCAGCCGGTGATCAGCGGCCGCCAGGGCGCCGCCGATACGCGCTTCCTGAACGAATACGCCGATACGCCGACGGTGATCTTCGGGCCGGGCTCGACCGCGATCATGCATTCCGACAACGAATATGTGTCGGTCGACGACTATCTGACCTCGATCAAGGTGATGGCGCTGTCGATCCTCGACTGGTGCGAGCAATAACCGGCGCGCGGATACACCCGCCGCTGCGTCAGCCCTTCGCCGGCACCGGCACGTTCAGGCAGACCTTCACCCGGTTCATGCTGACATATGTATTGAAGTGCTTCACGTTCCGGTTCTCGAGGAACAGCCGGCGGCTGAGGCTTTCATACTCTTCCATCGTCGAGACGGTGAGCACCAGAATGAAATCGACCGCGCCGGTGACGTAGTAGCATTGCTGCACCTCCGGCGCCGAGGCGAAGTCGTTGCGGGCGCTGTCGAGAATGTCGGCGTGCTCGCTGTCGATCACCACCTCGACGATCAGCGTGATCGGCCGGCCGACCGAACTCGGATCGATCACCGCGACATTCGACTGGATGATCCTGGCTTCTTCCATGCGGCGCACGCGGCGCTGGACCGCCGCGGCCGACAGATTGACGCGCTGCCCGATGTCTTGCAGCGCGATCCGGTTGTTGCGCTGAAGAATGTCGAGGATTGCGAAGTCGAACGGGTCGAGTTGATAGGGTTTTGGGTCGGCCATCGGTTGTTTGCAAGATTTTTGCGTTTGCATGAGTGTTTCAGCGCAAAAATCCCGCGTCAAGTGAGCTAAATTTCCATTTCCAGGAGCTCACTGATGATCGAACGAAACCGGACCGCCGACTACGGGAAGCCGCTCGATGCCCTCGATCAGCAGATGTTCGGGGTCGATGCCGCCCGCCGCGCGGCGGCGATGCTGGCCTTGCACCCCAGCAACAAGGAAACGCCGCTGCACGATCTGCGCGGCCTTGCCGCGGCGATCGAGGTCGGCGCGATCCATATCAAGGACGAGAGCACGCGGCTCGGCCTCGGCAGCTTCAAGGCGCTGGGCGGCGGCTATGCGGTGGTCTGTCTGGTGCTTGAGGAGGCCAGCCGCAAACTCAATCGCGCGGTGTCGGCAAGCGAACTGCTCGATCCCTCGATCCGCGCCACCATCAGCCGCGTTCAGGTCGGCTGCGCCACCGACGGCAATCACGGCCGTTCGGTTGCGGCCGGTGCCAATCTCGTTGGCTGCAAGGCCAACATCTTCGTGCATGCGGGCGTCAGCGACGAGCGTGTCGAGGCCATCGCGCGGTTTGGCGCCAACGTCATCCGCGTTCCCGGCAGCTATGACGATGCCGTCGCCGAGGCCGGGCGCATCTGCAAGGAAAACGGCTGGATCACCGTGTCCGATACGTCGTGGCCCGGCTACGAGCAGATCCCGCGCCTGGTGATGCAGGGCTATACGGTGATGGTCACCGAGGTGCTCAAACGGCTGCGCCAGCCGCCGACGCATGTGTTCCTGCAAGCGGGCGTTGGCGGCTTCGCCGCGGCGGTCGCCGCCAATCTGGCGCTCACCCTGCGGGCGGCGCGGCCGAAATTCATTATCGTCGAGCCGGACCGCGCGGCCTGCCTGTTCGAGAGCAACAGGGCCGGAAAGATCGTCAGCGTCAAGCCGACGCAGCCGACCGTCATGGCGATGCTCGAATGCTACGAGCCTTCGTTGATCGCGTGGGGCGTGCTGTCGCGGCTTGCCGATGCGTTCATGACCGTGCGCGAGGAAGACGCCATCGACGCCATGAACCGCCTGGCGCGGCCGGCGGGCGCCGACGAGGTGATCGTCGCCGGCGAGAGCGGCGGCGCCGGATTGGCCGGCCTCATCGACATTGCGGCGTCGCCGGAAGCGCGCGCCGAACTGCATCTCGATGCCAAGTCGCGCGTCCTCCTGTTCAATACGGAGGGAGCGACGGCGCCGCGCGTCTATCAGGAATTGACGGGCCTCAACCCGGTGGAGCTGCTGCTGGCCTGAATTTTGCGTTCAAGTTTTGCGTTCAAGTTTTGCGTTCAAGTTTTGCGTCTGAAACGTTGCTGGTTGCATGCGGGCAGCAGCAATCGCGACTGCCGCGACGGAAGTCCGAACGAGGGAGAGCAGCAGACGGCAACAACCAGAATCGCCGGGATTGAACCGGCTCATTGACGGCACGACAAAACGACCAACGGAGGAAAAAAATGACAGGACGGCTAAAATATGTGCTCGCGGCTGCGATATTGCTCGCGGCTGTCGATGTGTCCCAGGCGCAGCAGAAGCTGGTGGTCAGCATCTGGGGCGGCAACTGGCGCGACGGGGCTAAAGAGGCGATCGCCACCGAGTTCACCAAGCGGACCAAGATCCCGGTGGAGTTCATTACCGGCGGCACGATGGATCGCCTGACCAAGGCGAAGATGGCGGGCGCCCGGCCGGAATCCGACGTGACGCTGACGACGAGCCACGTCGCCTATCTCTATGTGGCGGACAAGCTGTTCCAGCAACTCGACACCGCCAAGATCCCGAACCTGAAGCAGGCTTACCCGGAAGCGGTGCGCAGCCCGTATCATATCGGCCTCTATTCCTACGTCTTCACGCCGGCCTTCCGCACCGACCTGATGCCGAAGGACTTCAAGATCGAGAGCTGGAAGGACCTGTGGGGCGCGCCGGTGAAAGGCAAGCTCGGGCTGCCGGACTTCGACCCCAGCCATATCATCGTCGTCTCGGCCCTGTTGTCGGGCGGTGATGCGCAGAACTGGAAGGTCGGCATCCCGATGCTGGAAAAGCTCAAGCCCAGCATCAAGGCGTTCTATCAGTCCGACGCCACCTCGCAGGAGCTGATCAAGACGGGCGAGACGCCGGTGCAGGTGATCCTGTCGATCAACGCCTATCACCAGATGTCGCAGGGCATCCCGCTGAAGGTGGTGGTGCCGAAGGAGGGCGGCGTCGTCGGCATCGATGCGATCGGCATCAATGCCGGCTCCAAGATGACCGACGCGGCGCACGAATTCATCAACGTCGCGCTCGACCCGAAGGTGCAGGAAAAGCTCTGCGACATCTACAAGTGCTCGCCGATGAGTTCGGCGGCGCATGTCAGCCCGCAACTGGCGGCGTTGCCCGGCATCGTGACCAGCGCCGAGCAGCTCAAGCACCAGATCCTGATTCCCGACGAGGTGCGCGCCAAGCTGCTGCCGGAATGGAAGGTCTGGTTCACCGAGCACATGACCCGGTAGTCTCACCGTCCGACAATCCCTGCGAACTGCCTTTCTCCGATGGGAGAAAGGCAGTTCTACAAGGTGGATCACGATGACCAAACGCCAGATCTGGTGGTTGCTGATTATTCCCTGCGTGCTTGTCGCGGCGGCGATGATCGCCTCGCTGCTCGGGGTCTTCCAGTTCAGCTTTCGCCGCTTCATCCCCGGCTCGCTGAGCGCCGGCGGGTTCACGCTCGACAATTTCTACGGCATGGCGCGGCCGATCTATCTCCTGGTCATCCTCGATACGTTGTTGATCAGTTTTCTCACCGCCGTGTTCTGCCTGATCCTGAGCTATCCGGTGGCCTATGCGCTGGTGCGCACGACGAAGGAATGGCTGCGCACGCTGCTGGTGATCCTGGCGATCACGCCGCTGTTCACCGGCGAGATCGTGCGCACTTATGCCTGGATGCTGGTGCTCGGCACGCAAGGCTTCATCAATTCGGCGCTGCTGTCGATCGGGCTTATCGATACGCCGCTGCAATTCATGTATACGCGCTTCGGCGTGGTGGTGGCGCTGGTGCATTTCTCCATGCCGGTGATGATCATCCTGCTGGCGACGGCGATCGGCCACGTCAACCGCGATTGCGAGAAGGCTGCCGCCAATCTCGGCGCCCCGCCGCTGTCGGTGTTCTGGCGCGTGACGGTGCCGCTGACCATGCCGGGCATCATTGCCGGCACGGTGGTGATCTTCGCCTGGACGATGAGCGCCTTCGCGACGCCGCAGCTCATCGGCGGCGGCAAGGTGCTGATGATCTCCAACCTCGTTTATCTGCAAGGGCTGTCGTCGTTCAATTTCCCGCTGGCCGCGATGCTCAGCCTGATCGCCTTCATTGCCGCCATCGGCAGCCTCGGCGCCATCCAGCCGATCGTCGCGCGGCTGGAGCGGCGGGTCGCGTTGCAATAGGAGCGGGGGGATGCAGGCAATGACCCTTCAGAAGACTTCGTTCTGGGTGCTGGTCGCGATCATCCTCGCGTTCCTGACGCTGCCGGCGCTCGTCGTCATCATGACGTCGTTCAACCCGACGGAGATCCTGCGGTTTCCGCCGCAGGGATTCTCGCTGCGCTGGTATGCCCGCGCCTTCACCTACAGCGACTTCCAGAACGCATTCTATAGCGGTCTGATCGTCACCGTGGTCGCCTCGACGATTGCCTCCGTCGTCGGCGTGGCGGCGGCCTATATCATCGATCGCTATCAGTTCACCGGGCGGCGCCTGCTGGAGTTCATCCTGGTGTCGCCGCTGATCGTGCCGCGCTTCACCACCGGCTTCGGCTTCCTGCTGATCGGCGCGCAGATCGGGCTCGCCGGCAGCTATCCGCTGGTCATCCTGACGCATATCGTGCTGGTGCTGCCGTTCGTCATGCGCAGCGTCTATGTGAGCCTCGCCAATATCGACCCGGCGCTGGAGCGCGCCGCCGCCAATCTCGGCGCCTCGCCGATCAACGTCCTGATGCGGATCACCGTGCCGCTATTGACGCCGGGCATCGTCGGCGGCTGGATCGTCGCGTCGATCCTGTCGTTTACCGAGTTCACGGCGTCGCTTTATGTGACGAATTACTCGACCCAGACGCTGCCGGTCGCGATGTATACCTATGTGCGGGAATATACCGATCCGACGATCGCGGCGATCTCGGCGCTGCTGATCGTTTCGACCACGGTCGGGATGTTCGTGGTGGACCGGTTTCTGGGGCTGAAACGGATTCTGGCGATCGAGACTCATTAGTGTTGAGGGAGCAGACAGGGTGACCGCCAAGGACAGATTACAGGAGACGGGGACGGACAGCGTCGTCGAGATCGACAAGGTCGCGAAGACCTTCGGATCGGTGACGGCCGTCAACGAGGTGTCGCTGTCGATCCGTCGCGGCGAATTCCTCACATTGCTCGGGCCGTCGGGCTGCGGCAAGACCACGCTGTTGAACATGATCGCCGGCTTCGAGGCGCCCTCGGCCGGGCAAATCTGCTTCGACGGGCGCGACGTCACCGCCGTGCCGCCGCACCAGCGGGAAACCGGCATGGTGTTCCAGAACTATGCGCTGTTCCCGCATATGAACGTGTTCGACAACGTCGCCTTCGGCCTGCGCATGCGCAAGCTCGACAAGCAGGCGATCGCGCGCGAAGTGGGGCACGCGCTCGACATGGTGAAGCTGTCGGGCATGGCGGAGCGCCGCATCCGCCAGCTTTCCGGCGGCCAGCAGCAGCGTATCGCGCTGGCGCGCGCCATCGTCTTCAAGCCGAAGGTGCTGCTGCTCGACGAGCCTCTCTCGGCGCTCGACAAGAATCTGCGCACCCAGATGCAGTTCGAGCTCAAGGAACTGCACGAGAAGACCGGGCTGACGACGGTGTTCGTCACCCACGATCAGGGCGAGGCGCTCAGCATGTCGGACCGGATCGTGGTGATGAGCCGCGGCGAGATCCAGCAGGTGTCCGAGCCGCTCGAACTCTATTCGCGGCCGGTCAACAGCTTCGTCGCCTCGTTTATCGGCGAGATCAACCAGTTGCCGGCGGCGCGGCTGCGCACGCAGGGCGGGCTGGTGTCGTTCGAGTTTCCCGGCGCGTTGACGCTGGCGACGCATCGCGCGGCGCACACGCTGCCCGGCGACAACGAGAGCGTGCGGATTTTCGTGCGCCCCGAGCATGTGTCGGTCGCCGAGGAGGCGGGCGACGCTGCGAATGTCGTCAGCGCGACGGTGGTGTCGCATATCTATCAGGGCACCCACACGGTGACGCGGGTCGAATCCGCGGCGCTCGGGCGCATCGACATGCGGGTGCCGGGCGGACGGATCAAGGAGGAGAAGCCCGCCGGCTCGCCGATCCGCATCCGCTTCGCGCTCGACGATGCCGTGGTGCTGCGGGAAGGAGCTGCCTAGCGGATGAAACCGGCGCCGTTCACCTATATCCGCGCGGACACCGCGCAGCACGCCGTCGAGCTGCTGAAACAGCACGGCGACGATGCGCGGCTGTTGGCCGGCGGTCAGACGCTGGTGCCGATGATGAATCTGCGCCTCTCGCGCACCGAATATCTGATCGATATCGGGCGTCTGCCGTTGAATTCCATCGAGGCCGCGCCGGGCTTGCTGAAGGTCGGCGCGCTGACGCGCCATCGGCAATTGATCGAGAGCCGCGAGGCGGCGGCGGTGGCGCCGGTCGTGCCGCAGGCGATGTGGCATATCGCGCATCCGACGATCCGGAATTTCGGCACCGCCGGCGGCAGCGTGGCTTACGCCGACCCGACGGCCGAAATCTGCGCGCTGGTGGTGCTGCTCGACGGCGATGTCGTGACGCTGTCGGCTGCGGGTGGCCGCGCCATTCCCGCGCCCGACTATTTCATCAGCGCGTTCCAAACCGCGCTCCAGCCGGACGAGATGGTCGTCGCCATTCATCTGCGCCCGCCGGCAGGGCCGCACGGCTCGTGCTTTCTCGAAGTGTCGGAGCGCAAGGGCGATTATGCGATGGCCGCCGCCGGTGCGGTTGTCGTCGTCAACGACGGCGCCATCGCCGAAGCGCGCATCGTCATGAGCGGCGCCAAATCGATCCCGGTGCGCGCACGAGCGGCGGAGGCGCGCCTCAAGGGCGCGAGGCTGACGGAAGCGCTTGTGGACGAGATCGGTGCAATCGCGGTCGAGGGGTTCGACTGCTATGCGGATATCCGCGCCTCGGCCGAATATCGCAAGAGCCTGCTGATGTCGTTGGTGAGCCGGGCCGTCGCTCGGGCATGTGATCGGGCGGTGAGCAAGTCATGACGGCGGTGATGTTGACGGTGAACGGGCGGACGCAGACCGTCGAGGTCGAGGACCGGCGGCTGCTGGCCGACGTGCTGCGCAACGACTTCGGCTGCTATGGCGTGCATTTCGGCTGTTCGCACGGCGCCTGCGGCTGCTGCACCGTCCATTATGACGGCGTGCCGCGCCTGTCGTGCCTGGCGTTTGCCGCCCAGTGCGACGGCGCGACGATCACCACGATCGAGGGCATCGGCACGGACGGCGCGCGGCACGCGCTGCAACAGGCGTTCATCGACCAGCACGGCCTGCAATGCGGCTTCTGCACGCCGGGCTTCATCATGGCGCTGCTGCCGTTCGTCGAGCGGGCGAAGGAGCCGACGGAAGACCAGATCCGCGAGGCGATGTCGGGCAATATCTGCCGCTGCACCGGCTATCACGGCATCGTCGATGCGGTTCGCGCCGCCATTCGCGCGCACGCGCAGAACGGGGGTGCGTCATGAACGCGGTGCCGGAGCGGCCCAAATTTCTCGGCGCCGCCGTCAAGCGTCTCGAAGACCCCCGCTATGTCGCCGGGCAGGGGCGGTTCATCGAGGACCTGGCGTTTCCGCACACGCTGTATCTGCGGTTCGTGCGCTCGGAAATGGCGCATGCGCGGATCAACCAGATCGACCGCAGCGTCTTGCAGGAGACCTATCCCGACGCGCTGCTGTTCACCGCCGAGGACGTCGGCGATTACGGCATCCGCGCCACCGCGGATTTTCCGCAGGCGCAGGTCTCGGTGCAGCCGCTGTTGGCGCGCGGCAAGGTCCGCTTCGTCGGCGAGGCGATCGCCGCGGTGCTGACCGAGGACCCCTACCGGTCCGAGGATGCGGCGGAACTGGTGTTCGTCGATTACGATCCGCTGCCGGTACTGAGCGATCCGCAGACGGCGCTTGCCGCCGATGCGCCGCTGATGTTCGACAACTGGACGCGCAACGTCTTCGTCGAGCAGACGCGCACCGGCGGCGATCTTGCCAAGGCGCGCGCCGAGGCGGCGCACGTCATCCGCCGCAGCTTCCGCAACCAGCGCCAGGCCGGCGTGCCGATGGAGTGCCGCGGCGTGATCGCGCAGCTCTCGCCGGCCGGCGATTATCTGACGGTGTGGTCGTCGACGCAGATGCCGCATCTGCTGCGCACCTATATTTCCGAGGAGCTGGGCTGGCCGGAGCATCGGCTGCGGGTCGTGGCGCCGGATGTCGGCGGCGGATTCGGCGTCAAGGGGCATGTCTTTGCCGAGGAAGTGCTGGTCGCGCGGCTGGCGATCCTGACCAAGCGCACGGTGAAGTGGATCGAGGACCGGCGCGAGCACCTGCTCGCCAGCATCCATGCGCGCCCTCATGAGCACACGCTCGAGGCGTATGTCAGCGCCGAGGGCCGCCTGCTCGGGCTCAAGGCGGACATCACCGTCGATGTCGGCGCCTATTCGGTGTGGCCGTTCACCGCTGGCAGCGATCCCGGCATGGTCGCCAAGGTGCTGCCCGGCCCTTACCGGATCGAAGGCTATGAGGCGACGTTCCGCGCCGTGGCGACGAACAAGTGCCCGGTCGGCACCTATCGCGGGGTCGGGCGTCCCGGCGCCGTGTTCTCGCTGGAAGTGCTGATGGACGAGATCGCCAGGGAACTGTCGATCGATCCGTTCGAGCTGCGGCTGCGCAATGTGGCGCGCGAATTTCCGTACAAGAACGTCCTCGGCTTCACTTACGACGAAGGCTCCTACGCGCAATGCGTCGAGAAGGCGCGGGAGCTGCTGGCCGCCGATATCGCGGAGAGCGGCAAGCTGAAGAACGGCAAGAAGACCGGCGTCGGCTTCTCGCTGTTCATCGAGCAGACGGCGCACGGCACCCCGGACTTCACGCGCCGGCGCTCGCCGATCGAGACCGGCTACGAATCCGTCTGCGTCGAGATGCAGCCGGACGGCCGCGTGCTCATCCAGACCGGCCTGCAATCGCATGGTCAGGGCTATGAGACGACCTTCGCGCAGCTCGCCGCCGACCAGCTCGGCATCGGCCTCGAAGACGTCGTCGTCCGTCACGGCGATACGCTGGGCAGCCCCTACACGGTCGGCACCTGGGGCAGCCGCGGCGCGGTGCTCGGCGGCGGCGCCGTCCACAAGGCGTCCGGCATGATCCGCAAGAAGCTATTGGCGATCGCCGCGCAGCATCTCCAGGCATCGCCGGATGCGCTGGAGCTTGCCGAGCGCACGGCGCGCGTCATCGCCGATCCCGGCCGCGCCATCGAGATCGGCAAGCTCGCCCGCTTCGCCTACCGCAATGTCGAGCAACTGCCCGACGGCATGGAGCCCGGCCTGATGGCGCATGGTTTCGTCGACGGACCGCCGGACGGCAGCTATTCCAATGCCGTCCATGCCGCGGTGGTCGAGATCGACATGAAGACCGGCGAGATGCGTCTGCGCCGCTTCCTTGTTGTTGAAGACTGCGGCACGGTGATCAATCCGATGATCGTCGACGGCCAGGTGCGTGGCGGCGTCGTGCAGGGCATCGGCTCGGCGATCTGCGAGCACTTCGTCTATTCCGATGACGGCCAGCCGCTGACCACCAATTTCGCCGACTATCTGATGCCGACGGCGCCGGAAATCCCGCCGATCGAGGTGCACCACTTCGTCACGCCGTCGCCGGTGACGCCGCTCGGCATGAAGGGGCTGGGCGAGGGCGGCGCGATCGGGCCGGCGGCGGCGGTCGCCAATGCCGTCGCCAACGCGCTCGGCGTCAGCGTGCGCGAGACGCCGCTGACCAAGCATCGGATCTGGCAACTCATTAACGGCGTGGCGGAGCAGCCGCTTTAGAGGCTGTCCGCTTGTGACGGGCGCATCATCGTCATGCGCGCATGCCGGTGCGGCCGTCCCGACTGTAAACTTGCTCCGCATCGTCATGCGCGGGCTTGACCCGCGCATCCATCTCGTCGTCATGCCCGGACTTGATCCGGCCATCCATCTTCTTTGAAAGGCTGGATTGCCGGGTCAAGCCCGGCAATGACGCATCTGTCGGGCGATGCCGGCAATGACGCCTCATGTCACGGCTCTCCGTTCTAGCCGGGAAACCGCACGCAGACGTTCTTCGGCTGCTGGTAGCTCGCGAGTGCTTCGAGCCCCTTTTCGCGCCCGAAGCCGCTCTGCTTGAAGCCGCCGAACGGAAATTCGACGTCGAGCCCGACAAAGAACGAGTTGATCCACACCTGCCCGACGCGCAGGTGCTGCGCCATCGTCATGGCGCTGTCGATGGCCCGCGTATGGACGCCCGCCACCAGTCCGAACGGCGAATCGTTGGCGATGCGGACGGCCTCGTCCGCGTCCTCGAAGGGGATCACCGTCAGGATCGGGCCGAACACTTCCTCGCGGGCGATGCGGGCCGCATTGGAGGCGCCGACGACCAGCGCCGGCTGCACGAAATTGCCGTCCTTGAGCGCCGGGTCGCTCGGCAGGCTGCTGCCGAGGATCAACTCGCCCTCGGCGGAGGCGATGTCGTAATATTTCAGCACCTGGTCTTTCTGGTTGCGGCTGATCAGCGGCCCCATGTCGGGATCGTCGATGCCGGCGCCGAGCTTCATCTTGCTCATATGCTGCGCCAGCCGGTCGACGACCTGGTTGTGGATCGACTTCTGGACGAGCAGGCGGGTGCCGGCATTGCACACCTGGCCGCAATGCAGAAACACGCCGCCGGCGACGATCGGGATCGCCTGATCGAGATCGGCATCGGCGAACACGATCTGCGGCGACTTGCCGCCAAGCTCCATCGCGCAGGGAATCGTATGCGTCGCCGCCGCGGCGAGCACCTTGCGGCCGGTTTCGACCGAGCCGGTAAAGGTGATCTGATCGACGCCCTCGTGGCGGGCGAGCAGGTCGCCGACCAGCCGGCCCTTGCCGGGGACGAGATTGACCTGGCCTTCCGGCAGTCCGGCCTCGCGGCAGATCTTGACGAACTCGTAAGCCGTGACCGACGTCTCCTCCGACGGCTTGATGATGACGGCGCAGCCGGCGGCGAGCGCCGGCGCGACGCCGCGCGCGATCAACTGGAACGGATAATTCCACGGAATAAGATGCAGGCTGACGCCGATCGGCTCGCGCACCGTCCAGTCCATCCAGCCGGGACCGAGCGGGATCGAGGTGCCGAGCATCTTGTCGACGTGGCCGCCGTAATACTCGAAATTGCGCGCCGCGCAGTCGACTTCCCAGTAGGCGTCGCGAAGCGGCTTGCCGCTGTCCGCCGATTCCAGCCGGGCGATCTCGTCGCGCCGCGCGTAAATCAGTTCGCCGATCTTCTGCATGATGCGGCCGCGCTCGAACGGCCGCAGCCGCATCCACGCGCCGCCGTCGAAGGCTTTGCGGGCGGCGGCGACGGCACTGTTCACCTCGGCTTCGCCGGCGCAGGCGATTTCCGCGATTTTCCGTCCGGTCGCCGGATCGAGCGCGAACGACGTGCCGCCGCTCGCCGCCACCGTTTCGGTGTGGCCGCTGACCACCGGAATGTTCCTGAGTTGGGCCGACATGGCTGGCGTCCTCTGTAAGATATTGATGTATTTGATTTATTACGAGAAGTATCAAATATCCCGTAACATTGCATGCAATGATAATTGCAAATGTCGACATTGGTGTCTACAACAACACGACGGGTTGTTGATGCCGCCGTTGGCGGATGCAGGGAGCGGGGCGCATGGACCTTGGATTGAGAGGCAAGCGGGCGCTGGTGACGGCCGCGTCGCGTGGGCTCGGCCTCGCATCGGCGCGGGCCCTGGGCGAGGAGGGCGCAATCGTTGCGCTGACCGCGCGCAACGCCAGCCGGCTCGAAGCCTCGGCAAAGGAGATTGCCGCCGCCGGCAACACCGATGCCTTCGCCATCGACCTCGATCTCTCCGATCCCGCGAGCATCCGCAGCGGCGTGGAGCGCGCGCTCGCGCGCATGGGTGCAATCGACATTCTGGTGGTCAATACCGGCGGCACCGATGCCGGGCCGTTCCTCTCGCTCAGCCGCGATCAGTGGGTCGAGGCGATCAACGGCACGGTGATGCCGGCGGTCGATGTGCTGCACGCGGTGCTGCCGTCGATGAAGGCCAATGGCGGCGGCCGAGTGATCTTCATCACCACGGTCGGCGTCAAGGTCATCCAGCCGAGCATGGTGCTGTCGAACGCGACCCGTCTGGCGATCACCGCGATCGCCAAGACGCTGTCGGTCGAGCTTGCCGCCGATAACATCCTGGTCAACTCGATCTGCCCCGGCCCGATCGACACCGACCGCATGATCGATCTGGTGAACGCGACGGTGGCGGAGCGCCACGTCAGCCAGGAGGAAGCGGAATCGATCTGGCTCGACGAAGTGCCACTGCGGCGCATGGGCAGCGCCCGCGACTTCGGGCGGATGGTCGCGGTCCTTGCATCCGACGCCGCGTCCTTCGTCACCGGCGCGGCACTGGCCGTCGATGGCGGAAAATCGCGGGCGTATTGAGGGTCACATAGATTGAGGGTCACATGGCAAGCTTGAGCGACGCTTCAAAAACGGCGGCGACAACGAGCAACCGCTACGAGGGCGGCGACCTCTTGGTGCGCGGCCTGATGGATTTCGGCGTCAAACAGGCGTTCTCGATTTCCGGCGGCCCGTTGAACTCGATCTATCATGCCTGCGCCGTCCACGGTCTGCCGCTGCATCACACGCGCCATGAATCGGCCGCCTGCTTCATGGCGGAAGCGATCAGCCGCACGACCGGCGTGCCGGGCGTCGCCATCGTCACGCTCGGACCGGGCGTGACCAATACCGTGACGCCGGCGCTGGTCGCCAAGATGGCTTCGACGCCGCTGCTCATTATCGGCGCGCAGGCGAACACGCGCAGTTTCGACCGCGGCGCCGGCATGTCCGCCGATCACATTCCGATCATGGCGCCGGTGACCAAATGGTCGGCGCGGGTGCTGCAAACCGAGCGCATCCCGGAATATCTGGAGATCGCCTGGCGGCGGATGTGGGCCGGTGCGCCGGGCCCGGTGTTTCTGGAAATTCCCGTCGATGTATTGTCGGCGCCGGCGACGCCGCGCGCCGTTACGGCATCGCCGCCGCATCGGCCGGGGCTCGATCGCGGCGAGTTGCCGCGCGTCGAGGCGGCGTTCGCCGCTGCCCGCCGCCCGATCGTGCTCATTGGCGACGATGTGCGCTGGGACCCCTCGGGCAAGCTCGCGCGGCTGATCGAGAACCGGCATCTGCCGTTCGTCACCATGCGGCTCGGCCGCGGCGCAATCGACGAGCATCATCCGCTGTGCGCCGGCCCCGGCTATACGCCGTGCAATGCGACGCTGCGGCGGGCGCTGGCGGAGAGCGA
>Ga0182744_1001698_pt1 | contig 19006 bp, 18 predicted proteins | sample eDN3rd30CKraftMG_FD_128525 | JGI IMG/M metagenome (GOLD analysis project Ga0182744, IMG submission 128525) | Enriched Miracle-Growth compost microbial communities from Emeryville, California, USA - eDNA 3rd pass 30_C Kraft MG (version 2) (version 2) ...
ATCCCGGCCCTTTTAGCGGAAACCGGCCGGGCAGCGCAAGCGGCAGGCCGGATGCCGGCTATCCGCCGTTCTTGCTTCCATTCTTGCCGCCGTTCTTGCTCCCATTTTTGTCCTTGTTTTTCGCGCCTTTCGGGGCCTGCGCCAGCAATGCCTGCTCGGCACGGGCGAAGGCGTCGCGCTCACCCGGCGGGATCGGCGGCGGCGTCGGATCGAGCCGCGTCAGCGTGTCGAGGAGCACGCCGGCCACCGCCGTTGCCGCCAGCCATTTGCGGTCCGCCGGGATCACATGCCAGGGCGCCTCCGGCGTCGCGGTGGCGCGGATCGCCGCCTCGTAGGCGTGCATGTAGCGCTCCCACAATTCGCGCTCGGCGAGATCGCCCAGCGAAAACTTCCAGCGTTTTTCCGGCTGCCGGATGCGGTCGAGGAACCGCTGCCGCTGCTCCTCCGGCGACAGGCGCAGATGGAATTTCAGCACCCGGGTGCCGTTGCGGACGAGATGCCGCTCGAAGGCACGGATCGATTCGAAGCGGCCCTCCCAGAACGCATCGCCGATCTCGCCCACCGGCAGGTTCTGCCGCGCCAGCCAGTCCGGGTGGACGCGCACCACCAGCACCTCCTCGTAATAGGAGCGGTTGAAGACGCCGATGTGCCCGCGCTGCGGCAGACGCAGCGTCGTCCGCCACAGGAAATCGTGCGCCAGTTCCTCGGCGCCCGGCGTCTTGAAGGAATGCACCTGGCAGCCCTGCGGGTTGATGCCGGAGAACACCCGCTCGATGGTGCCGTCCTTGCCGCCGGCATCCATCGCCTGGAGGATGACGAGCACCGCGTGCCGGCCCTCGGCATAGAGCAGTTCCTGCTTGCGGGCGATCTCCTTCACCAGCGCGGAGAGCATGTCGCGGCCGGCGTCCTTGTCGATCGCCAGACCGAGCTTGCCGGCCGGGTCGTGATCGGCAAGGCGGAAACCGTCCGGCCGGTCGATGCGCACCCGGCCGACGATATCGGCGACGAATGACGCAAGTCCGTCGGCTGCCGCCGTTGTCTGTTCGAGCGCCTTCTCCGTGGCTTTGTCGGACGCCATCGATCAGCCTCCCTCACCGCATCGTTGCCAAACGTCGCGCAGAAACGCCGCGGCGAACGGCGCGATCCGCGCATCGATCCGCGCACGCGAACCAACCACCACGACGTCGGCAAGTTCCGGCTGCCGCTCGCGCCGCAGATGCGCGAGCGCTGCCGCGCGCAGCACCGCGGCCGGCTCGGCGGCGCGCATATGCCGAACGAGCGCGATCAGCGCGCCGCTGCGCACCACGCGCCAGCCGGGCATAAGCGCAAGGCGCGCCGGATCGATGCCGGTTTCCTCCTGCAATTCGCGATGCGCGCTGAACGCGACATCGACGTAACCGTCCCGGACATCGGCCCTGTCCGGCGTACCGCAGGGAAAATAGATTTCTCCGGCATTGGCGGTGCCCGGCGCCATCTCGCCAAGCAGGAAACCGCCGTCGCTGCCCTCGACCGCTGCGCAGGCGAACAGGTTGCGCACCGCCGGATCGGCCTCCGGCCGCCGGCGCCACGCGAGAAAGCTCGCATAGTCGGTGACGAACGCCTCGCCGCGCAGCACGCCATCCGCAATCCGGCAGTTGCGGAACAGCAGCACCTCTCCGTTCCACAAACCCGGCTTGTGGCGCCGCGCCTGCGCGAATGCGGCATCGATCTCGGCACGATGCGCGACGGCGAACGGCCAGGTGGCTTCGCGCACCGCCAGTTCCACCGCCTCGACCGTGCCGACGACGGCCGTCTCCTCCTGCGGCAGCGGCGCGGCGTTCACGCGGCCGCCCCAACGGGCTCGGCGGGGAAGATGCGGCTCGGCGCGGCGATCTCCGTCTGCGCCGCGATCAGCGCCAGTTCGCGCGTGCCCTTGGCCGCCGTCGCCGCGACGATACCGTAGACCGAGGACACGGCGAGCGACACCGCCTCGGCCAGGCTCCCCGCGCGCAGGTGATGCGCCAGCAGCAGCGCCGAGAGCATGTCGCCGGCGCCGTTGACCGACACCGGCAACAGCGGCGTGCGCACCCGCAGGCGCTGCCGCGCATCGCCGGCGAGGATATCGACGTGGCCGGCCGGCGTCTCGTCCGTCACCACCGAGGTGGCGACGACGATGCCCGGTCCGCGAGCGCGCAACAGATCGATGGCGGCGAAGGCGTCGACGGTCGATGCGATCCGGCGGCCGGCGAGCGTTTCCAGCTCGAAGCGGTTCGGCGTCAGGATATCCGCCATCGGCAACGCCCGCTCGCGGAAAAACGTCTCCACTGCCGCGGGTACATAGCGGCCGCCGGCGTCGCCGATCACCGGATCGCAGGCATAAAGCGCCCGCGGATTGCGCCGCTTCACCAGCGCCACCGCGTCGAGGAGCGCCTCGCCGACCGGCACCGTTCCGATATAACCGGAGAGCATGCCGTCGCAGTCGGCAAGCGCGCCGCGCGCATCGATGCCGCCGACCACGGCGGCGATGGTGGCGCCGTCGAACGCCAGGCCCGGCGGCGGACCGTAGCCGGCATGATGGGCGAACTGCACGGTGTGGACCGGCCACACCTCGACGCCGAGGCGCTGCAACGCGAACACCGCCGCGGAATTGCCGACATGGCCGTAGGCGACATGCGACTGGATGGACAGCAGCGTCATGATGGAAGTCTAACAGAAAACGCGGCGGGGACAGCCCGCCGCGTTCAACAACATGACCTCGAAGGACAGGATGGCTTGAATTATTTGGCCTTGGTCGCCGCCTCGACGAACTTGTTGGTGTAGGTCTTCGTTACGTCGATCTTGGCGGCGCGGACTTCCGGCGACGACTGGCTGAACACGTCGAGCACCGCCTGCGCGCCCTTCGGGTCCATCAGGCCGGTCAGCGAATACATCGGCAGCGTGTTCTTGAGCGCCGCAAGATAGCCGGCCTTGTCGGCGCCGACGAGTTCCGGCGGCATCTTCGCCATGATCTCTTCCGGCGTGTGCGAGTGAATCCATTTGAGCGTGTTGACGATGGCGTTGGTGAGCGCCTGCGTCTCCTTCGGATGCGCGGCGATCCACGACGCCTTGGTGTAGAGCGCGCCGCCCGGATATTCGCCGCCGAACACGTCGAGCGTGTCCTTGGCGGTGCGCGTGTCGCTGAGAATGCGCAGGTCGGCATTGCGGCCCTGCAACACGGTGACCGCCGGATCGAGCAGCACCGCCGCATCGACCTTGCCCTGCTCCATCGCCGCGACGGCGGTGGCGCCGAGCCCGACGCCGACGACCGCGACCCCGTTCGGATCGACACCGTTCTTGTGCAGCAGATATTTCAGGAAGAAGTCGGTCGAGGAGCCCGGCGCGCTGACGCCGACATTCTTGCCGGCGAGATCCTTCACCGACTTGATCGTCGCGGTCTGCTTCGGCGAGACGACGAGCGCCAGCCCCGGATAGCGGTCGTAGACCACGAAGGCTTGCAGGTCCTGCTTCTTGGCGGCGAGATTGACGCAATGGTCGAAATAGCCGGAGACGACATCGGCGCTGCCGCCGATCACCGCCGCCAGCGACTGCGAGCCGCCCTTGAAGTCGGCGATCTCGACATTGACGCCGGCCTTCTCGTATTCGCCGAGCTGCTTGGCCAGCATGGTCGGCAGATAGCACAGGCAGGCGCCGCCGCCGACCGCGATCGTCACTTTGGACTGCGCCATCGCCGCGTCCGTCGCCGCGCCGAGCGACAGGCCGAGCGTCGTTGCCGTGACCGCGACCGCCATCGTCGTGCGCCGGATCAATGCTCTCATCGTTTCCTCCCGAATTTTGCGATTTCGCCGGCCACGATAAAGGAGCCGTGGCAGCCTTGGAAGACCGCCAAAATACCAATGCCGCCCGCGCATATCGCCCGCATATGGGATGGCGGGCCGCGGCCCACCTGAGGCTCCGCCAGCGGCGTCAGCCGTATGCTTTAACCACGCACTTCGGCCGTCGCCGGCCGCCAGACCAGGAGCCGCGCCTCGATCAGCGACACGATCATGTCGATGACGATGACGAAGGCGGCGAGCACGAACATCCCGGCGAACACGCCGGCGACGTCGAACACACCCTCCGCCTGCTGGATGAGATAGCCGAGCCCGGCGGCGGCGCCGAGATATTCGCCGACCACCGCGCCGACCACGGCGAAGCCGACCGAGGTGTGCAGCGAGGAGAACATCCACGACAGCGCCGAGGGCCAGTAGACGTGCCGCATGAGCTGCCGCTCGTTCATGCCGAGCATGCGGGCATTCGACAGCACCGTCTGGCTGACTTCTTTCACGCCCTGATAGACGTTGAAGAAGACGATGAAGAACACCAGCGTGACGCCGAGCGCCACCTTCGACCAGATGCCGAGCCCGAGCCACAGCGTGAAGATCGGCGCCAGCACCACGCGCGGCAGCGCATTCGCCATCTTGACGTAGGGGTCGAAGATCGCCGCTATAACCGGCTTGCGCGCGAACCAGAAGCCGATCAGCACGCCTCCGACCGAGCCGATAACGAAGGCGAGCATCGCTTCCGTCAGCGTCACCCACAGATGCTTCCAGATCGTCCCCTCGGCGAACCATTTGACGATGCGCTGCGCGACATCGACGGGGTTGGAGAAGAAGAACGGCGGCAGCACCATGACGCCGAACACCGGATAGGTGGTCAGCACATGCCACAGGGCGATGGCGATCAGGCCGACCAGCACCTGCCAGGCCGTCAGGCTGAAGCGGCTCATGATCATCCGCCGCCTCCGGTGCGCACATAGCCCTTCATCACTTCGTCCTTGAGCTTCTCCCAGATCTCGCGATGGATCGCGTGAAAAGCGGGGTCGAGCTTGATCTCGGCGATGTCGCGCGGCCGCGCCAGCGGAATGGTCCAGTCGCCGATGATATGCGCCGCCGGGCCGGCCGACATGATGACGACGCGGTCGGAGAGCGCGATCGCCTCTTCAAGATCATGGGTGACGAAGATCACCGCCTTGCGGTCGGCGCTCCACAGGTCGAGCAACTGGTTGCCCATGATCTGCCGGGTCTGCGCATCGAGCGGGCCGAACGGCTCGTCCATCAGCAGGATTTTCGGGTCGCGGATCAGCACCTGGGCAAGCCCGACGCGCTTGCGCTGGCCGCCGGAGAGCATGTGTGGATAGCGGTCGGCGAAGGTGGCGAGGCCGACGCGGCCGAGCCAGTCCTGCGCCAGCGGCCGCGACTTCGCCTGCGGCATGCCGGACGTCTCCAGGCCGATAGCGACGTTCTCGATGGCGGTCTTCCAGGGGAACAGCGCATCCGCCTGGAACAGATAACCGGCCTGCCGGTTGAGGCCGGCAAGCGGCGCGCCGTCGATGCGCGCGACGCCGGAAGCCGGCGCGATGAGCCCGGCGGCGACATTGAGCAGCGTCGATTTCCCGCAGCCGGTCGGGCCGACGATCGAGACGAACTCGCCGTGGGCGACCGACAGCGTCGCGTCACGCACGGCGTGGTAAGTGCCGCCGCCGGAAAGGCGGAACGAAATATCGACCTGTTCTAGTGCAACTGCGGCAGCCACGCGGAAAAGCCCCCGTCCGATGGCGATCGGACAGAGCGCAAAGTAACGGGTTGTCGGCCGATTGCAATGCGCCGAAGATCGTAGCCCATGGCGTTGCCGCTCTTCGACGATTCGCGCTTTGCCGAGGCGTTCGCCCGCCTGCCCGACTATCTCGGCAGCCATGTGCTGGTGAGCGTGGTGGCGATGGCGATCGGGCTCGGCGTCAGCCTGCCGCTCGCGGTCTTCGCCTTGCGGCGGCCGAGGCTGCGCGCCGCACTGCTCGGCGCCGCGAGCATCATCCAGACGGTCCCCGGTCTCGCTCTGCTCACGCTGTTCTATCCGCTGCTGCTGGCACTGTCGGCGCTCACCGGCGCGCTGATCGGCGTCGAGTTCTCGGCGCTCGGGTTTCTGCCCTCGGTGCTGGCGCTGGCGCTCTATTCGATGCTGCCGGTGCTGCGCAACACCGTCACCGGCCTTGCCGCCGTGCCGGACGGCATCCACGACGCGGCGCGCGCGCTCGGCCTCACCCGCCGCAAGACCTTCTGGCTGGTCGACCTGCCCATCGCCATGCCGGTGGTCATGGCCGGCATCCGCACCGCGACGGTGTGGGTGATCGGCACCGCGACGCTGTCGACGCCGATCGGGCAGACGTCGCTCGGCAATTACATCTTCGCCGGCTTGCAGACGCAGAACTGGGTGTTCGTGCTGTTCGGCTGCGTCGCCGCGGCGGCGCTGGCGCTGATCGTCGACCGCTGCCTCGCGGCGATGGAAGCGGGCGTCGCCAGGCGCAATCACCGCGCGCTCGCGGCCGGCACCCTTGGCCTGGTGCTGATCGCTGGCGCGGCGCTCGTACCGCAATTCGCGCGGCCGCAAGCGCACTACACGATCGGCGCCAAGACCTTCACCGAGCAATATGTGCTGGCGTCGCTGATCGAGGGAGAACTCGCCGCCGCCGGCCTCTCCGCCACGCGGCGCGAGGGACTGGGCTCGACGGTCGTCTTCAACGCACTGGCGGCGAACGAGATCGACGCCTATGTCGATTACTCCGGCACGATCTGGGCCAATCATATGGGCCGCCACGACGTGAAGCCGCGCGGCGAGGTGCTCGCCGAACTCGGCGCCTGGCTGAAACAGACATACGGCATCACCATGCTCGGCAGCCTCGGCTTCGAGAACGCCTATGCGCTGGCGATGTCGCGCACGCGGGCGCAGGCGCTCGGTATCCGCTCGATCGCCGATCTCGCCCGCCACGCGCCGCAACTCACCATCGCCGGCGATTACGAATTTTTCGCCCGCCCGGAGTGGAAGGCGTTGCAGGCGGCCTATGGCCTTGCCTTCAAGAGCCAGCGCCAGATGCAGGCGGAGTTCATGTATCCGGCCGCCGCCGACGGCGCGGTCGATGTCATCACCGCTTTTTCCAGCGAGGGCCTGATCGCCAAATACGATCTCGTTCTGCTCGACGATCCGAAGCAGGCGCTGCCGCCTTACGACGCGGTACTCATGATCGCGCCCGCCCGCGCCGGCGACCGCAAGCTGATCGATGCGCTGAGGCCGCTGATCGGCGCCATCGATATCGAAACGATGCGCGAGGCCAATCTGCGCGCCGCATCAGGCGCGGCGACGGACGAGGTGGCGCGCTGGCTACGGGAGCGGATCGCCGCTAAGCGCAAATAACAGGAGAAACAGAAACGGCCGCCCCGGCAAGGGCGGCCGCTGTCGATATCGCGATAGCGACAGGTCGATCAGTTCTTGTTCTTGTCGACCAGCGCGCCTTCCTTGATCCACGGCATCATCTCGCGCAGCTTCTCGCCGATCTTCTCGACCGAGTGCTCGGCAAGCTTGGCGCGCGTCGCCTTGAACGAAGTCTGGTTGACCTTGTTCTCCAGCATCCAGTCGCGGGTGAAGCGGCCCGACTGGATGTCGCCGAGGATGCGCTTCATCTCCGCCTTGGTCTCGGGGGTGATGACGCGCGGGCCGGAGACATATTCGCCGTATTCGGCGGTGTTCGACACCGAGTAGTTCATGTTGGCGATGCCGCCCTGATAGATCAGGTCGACGATCAGCTTCATTTCGTGGATGCACTCGAAATACGCCATTTCCGGCGCATAGCCGGCCTCGCACAGCGTCTCGTAGCCGGCCTTCATCAGTTCGACGACACCGCCGCACAGCACCGCCTGCTCGCCGAACAGGTCGGTCTCGCACTCTTCCTTGAAGGTCGTCTCGATGATGCCGGCGCGGCCGCCGCCGATGGCCGAGGCATAGGAGAGGCCGAGGTCGTGGGCGTTGCCGGAGGCATCCTGATGGATGGCGATCAGGCAGGGCACGCCGGCGCCGCGCTGATATTCGCCGCGCACCGTGTGGCCGGGACCCTTCGGCGCCACCATCAGCACGTCGAGATCGGCGCGCGGCTCGATCAGGTTGAAATGCACGTTGAGGCCGTGCGCGAACATGATCGCCGCGCCGTTCTTCATGTTGGCGTGCAGATGGTCGCGGTAGATGTCGCCCTGCAATTCGTCGGGGGTGAGCATCATCACCACGTCGGCCCACTTGGCCGCCTCGGCGACCTCCATCACCTTGAAGTTCTGGGATTGGGCCTTCTTGATGCCCTGCGAACCCTTGCGCAGCGCGATCACGACCTCCTTGACGCCGGAATCGCGCAGGTTGAGCGCGTGGGCGTGGCCCTGGCTGCCATAGCCGACGATGGCGACCTTCTTGCCCTTGATCAGATTCAGGTCGGCGTCGCGATCATAGTAAACACGCATGGATTGTCCTCTATTTGCCCTTATTGGCCCCCGGATGGAAACTCTGCCGCAGCTTCTAGGGCGCGGAAGGCGGCCCGACAAGGCCCCCCAGAAGCGCCTCAGAAGCCCCTCGAAACCCCGTCAAAAGCCCTCCCGAAAGCCTCGCCGGAAGGGCCGGCAGACGGATGCGGCTCCCCCACGGGGGGCCTACATCGCCTCCGGCCCGCGGATGATGGCGACGACGCCGGTGCGCGACACCTCGACGAGGCCGAGCGGCAGCATCAGCGCCACGAACTGCTCGATCTTGTCGCTCTTGCCGGTGATCTCGAACACGAAGCTCTCCGCCGAGGCGTCGATGACGCGGGCGCGGAAGGCGTCGGCGAGCCGCAGCGCCTCGATCCGGTGCTCGCCCTTGCCGCGCACCTTGACCATCGCCAGCTCGCGCTCGATGGCGCGGCCGGTCGCGGTCATATCGACGACGCGATGCACCGGCACCAGCCGGTCGAGCTGGTTCTTGATCTGCTCCAGCACCATCGGCGTGCCGGTGGTGACGATGGTGATCAGCGACAGGTGCTTCTGATGCTCGGTCTCCGACACCGTCAGCGACTCGATATTGTAGCCGCGGCCGGCGAACAGGCCGATGACCCGCGCCAGCACGCCCGGCTCGTTGTCGACCAGCACCGAGAGCGTATGCGTCTCGTTCTTCTGCGCGGCCGGCGCGGCGGGATAGTGGGAAGTCGGCGTCTGAGCGTTCACAGATCTCTCCTCGTATTCGGTGTCATTGCCGGGCATAGCCGTCAAAGACGCCTTATGACCCGGCAATCCATCTCAAGTGCGCGGTGCGCGCGATGGATGCGCGGGTCAAGCCCGCGCATGACTGCTGAGTTTGTTTCAGCATCACACCAGCATCTTGCCTTCTTCGGTGATCGCCTCGTCGAGCTTCTCCGCCGCGTCGCCGAGGATCATCTCGTTGTGCGCACGGCCGGAGGGGATCATCGGGAAGCAGTTCTCCTTCTGATCGACGATGCAGTCGAAGATCACCGGCTTGTCGACGTCGATCATCTCCCTGATCGCGTGGTCGAGGTCGCCCGGCTTCTCGCAGCGGATGCCGACCGCGTGATAGGCTTCGGCGAGCTTGACGAAGTCCGGCAGCGCCGCGCTGTAGCTTTCCGAATAGCGCCCGCCATGCAGCAGCTCCTGCCACTGGCGCACCATGCCCATATACTGGTTGTTGAGGATGAAGATCTTGATCGGCAGGCGGTACTGCACCGCCGTCGAGATTTCCTGCATGGTCATCAGCACCGAGGCTTCGCCGGCGATATCGACGACCAGCGACTGCGGATGCGCAAGCTGCACGCCGACCGACGCCGGCAGGCCGTAGCCCATGGTGCCGAGGCCGCCGGAGGTCATCCAGCGGTTCGGCTCCTCGAAGCCGTAGAACTGCGCCGCCCACATCTGGTGCTGCCCCACTTCCGTGGTGATGTAGGTGTCGCGGTCCTTGGTCAGTTCATAGAGCCGCTGGATGGCGTATTGCGGCTTGATGACCTCGTTCGACGGCCGGTAGGCGAGCGACTTGCGCGCGCGCCAGCGCTCGATCCGCGCATTCCATTCGGCGAGCGCCCGCTCGTCGGTCTTGCCGGGGCTCTCGCGCCACAAAGCGAGCATGTCGTCGAGCACATGCGCGCAGTCGCCGACGATCGGGATATCGACCTTGACGTTCTTGTTGATCGACGACGCATCGACGTCGATGTGGATCTTCTTCGAGTGTGGCGCGAAGGCGTCGAGCCGTCCGGTGATGCGGTCGTCGAAGCGCGCGCCGACGCAGACCATCACGTCGCAGTCGTGCATCGCCATATTGGCCTCGTAGGTGCCGTGCATGCCGAGCATGCCAAGCCAGCGCGTCCCGCTCGCCGGATAGGCGCCGAGCCCCATCAGCGTCGAGGTGATCGGGAAGCCGGTCAGTTCCACCAGTTCGCGCAGCTTCTGGCTGGCGCCGGGGCCGGAATTGACGACGCCGCCGCCGGTATAGAACACCGGCCGCTTCGCCTTCTTCATCAATTCGATCGCGGCGCGGATGCTCTCCGGGTCGCCCTTGACCTTCGGCCGGTAGCCCTTGTGCGCGAACTCGGTCGGCTTGACATAGGTGCCCTTGGCGAACTGCACGTCCTTCGGGATATCGACGACCACCGGGCCGGGCCGGCCGCTGGCGGCGATGTGGAACGCCTCGTGCAGGATGCGCGGCAGGTCGTCGACCGACTTCACCAGGTAGTTGTACTTGGTGCAGGGCCGGGTGATGCCGACCGTGTCGCATTCCTGGAAGGCGTCGTTGCCGATGAGATGCGTCGGCACCTGGCCGGTGATGACGACGAGCGGGATCGAGTCGCACAGCGCGTCGGTCAGGCCCGTCACCGCATTGGTGGCGCCGGGGCCGGAGGTGACGAGCACGCAGCCGACCTTGCCGGTCGAGCGCGCATAACCCTCCGCCGCATGCACCGCGCCCTGCTCGTGGCGCACGAGGATGTGCTGCACCTTGTCCTGCTGGAAAATCGCGTCGTAGATCGGCAGCACCGCGCCGCCCGGATAGCCGAACAGATGCTCGACCCCCTCATCGGCAAGCGCCGTGATGACCATTTCGGCGCCGGTCATTTCCCGTGACGTGGTGTCCCCTGACATGACTGTACTTTCCTTCTCGTCTTCTCGCCTGCCGCGTTCCCGCAATTCCGCATTGCACCAATAAAAAATGGCCCGCGCGGGCCATGATCGGACACTCCCTCCGGCCGGTCGCTCACGACCGCCGCGGAAGCATCCGTAATTTTACGAGGATAACAAAATTGCGAAACACGACTGTCTCCAGAACGATCGTTGCGCGCAACATAGGAGCGCGCCGGGGGTCCGTCAAGCTGAAAATCCGGCGGCGAGCTGCGCTTCGATCGCCGCCAGCGCCGTTTCCGGCGACGCCCACGGCCAGTCCGGCAACTGGTTGCGGAACCAGGTGTGCTGCCGCTTGGCGTAGCGGCGGGTGTCGGCCTTGCCGCCGGCGGCCGCCTCGGCAAGCGCAATCTCGCCGCGCAGGTGGCGGATCAGCCACGGCACGCCGTGCGCCTTCATCGCCGGCAGCAGAGGATCGAGCCGGCGCGCCGCCAGCGCCGCCACCTCGTCGAGCGCGCCCGCCGCCAGCATCGCGTCGAAACGCCGGTCGATGCGCTCGGCCAGCGCGTCGCGCTCGCAGGTCAGGAACAGTTTCGCCGCCCGCGCCGCATCGGGAAGCGCCGGCATGCCGTCGCGGTGCCAGTCGCCGATGGTGCGGCCGGTCGCCTCCAGCACCTCCAGCGCGCGGGTGATGCGAGAGCGGTCGCGCGGCATGATGCGCGCCGCCGATGCAGCGTCGCGCCGCGCCAGTTCCGCGTGCAGCGCCTCGACGCCTTCGGCATCGAGCCGCGCCCGCACCGCCGCGCGGATCGCCGCCGGCACCGGCGGGATCTCGGTCAGACCCTTGACGAGCGCGCTGAAATAGAGCCCGGTGCCGCCGACGACGATCGTCATGCGGCCCTCGGCCCGCGCCGCGCGCAGCACCGCCGCCGCGTCGCGGCACCAGCGGCCGACCGAATAGGTCTCGCCCGCCTCGACATGGCCGTAGAGCCGGTGCGGCGCCTCCTGCTCCTCCGCCACGCTCGGCCGCGCGGTGATGATGCGCAGGTCGCCATAGACCTGCATCGAATCCGCATTGACGACGATCCCGTCGTGGCGGCGCGCCAGCGCCAGCGCCAGCGCGGACTTGCCGCTCGCGGTCGGCCCTGCGATAAGCACGACCCTGCCCTGATCGCTCACATCGGTCTCATTCGATCGGACCTCGCTGGATCGCGCGAGACGGAATCAATCCACATGACTCTGGTTGCCACTCTCATCGCCGCCGACGGCGCCCTCGACACGGACAGCGCGGAGCGCGCGCGCGCTTTGCTGCCCGGCGCCGGGGCGGTGCAATGGCTCGCCGCCGCCACCGCCGCCGATATCCCCTTTAGCGCGGAAGGCGCGGCCGACGGAAGCGCCGCCGCGCGGCTGGCGCTCGCCGAGCGTCTGCGCGCCGCGCTTGTCGCCACCGACGTCGTGGTGCAGCCGGCCGCCGAGCGCCGCAAGCGGCTGTTCCTCGCCGACATGGATTCGACCATGATCCGGCAGGAATGCATCGACGAACTCGCCGATTTCGTCGGGGTGAAGGAGCACGTCGCCGGCATCACCGAGCGGGCGATGCGCGGCGAGATCGCCTTCGAGCCGGCGCTGCGCGAGCGCGTGGCGCTGCTCAAGGGCCTGCCCGGCACCATCGCCGACGACGTCATCCGCGACCGCATCCGGCTGACCGACGGCGCCCGCACGCTGATCGCCACCATGCGCCGGCACGGCACCTATACCTGCCTCGTCACCGGCGGCTTCACGCTGTTCTCCGACCGTCTGGCGCCGGCGATCGGCTTCGACGAGGCGCGCGCCAACCGGCTGCTGCTCGACGCCGAGGGCAAGCTTGCCGGCACCGTCGCCGAGCCGATCTTCGGCAAGAGCGCCAAGCTGGCGACGCTGATCGAACTGCGCGGACGGCTCGGGCTCGGCAAGGCCGAGACGATGGCGACCGGCGACGGCGCCAACGACATGGAGATGATCGGCGAGGCCGGCCTCGGCGTCGCCTTCCACGCCAAGCCGAAAGTGGCGGCCGCCGCGCCGGCGCGCATCGACCACGGCGACCTCACGGCGCTGCTTTATGTGCAGGGATATCGCAAGGCGGAGTTTGTGACCGCTCTCTAAGTCGGCACGCCTTCCCTATCCCCTTGCGGGAGAGGGAAAGAAAGACCAGACCTTCAAACAAGCGAGAGGCACGAAAAAGCGCGCGGCGAACCGCGCGCTTTGTCATTAATCCCCTTCGCCGGCTGGCTTGGGCTATTTCACCTCCAGCGCCACGAACTGCGTGTCGCCGTCGGGGTTGGCGACGAGCAGGACGACGACCTTCTTGCCGTCTTTCTTGAGCGCGTCGAGGCGGCTGCGGAACTCGGTCGGGCTCGTCACCGGCTGCTGCTGCAACTCGACGACGACATAGCCTTCCACAAGCCGCTTCTCGGCCGCCGGCGAATTGGCATCGACGCCCGTGATGACGAGGCCCTTGATGCTGTCCTTGATCTTGTAACGCTTGCGCAGCGTGTCGGTCATGCCGGCAAGATCGAGGCCGAGCGCCTTCTGCGTCGCCGTCTTTTCCGCCGGCTCGTCCTTCTTCGGCGTCAGCGATGCCTGCATCTGCTTCTCGCCGTCTTCGAGGCGGCCGAGCTTCACCGTCTTCTTCTCCTCCGCGCCCTTGCGGATGACGATGACCTCGACGTCCTTGCCGACCGGCGTGTCGGCGACGATGCGCGGCAGGTCGCGCATCTCCTTGATGTCCTTGCCGTCGAAGCGGATGACGACGTCGCCCGGCTCGATGCCGCCGGGCTTGGCCGGTCCCGTGTCCTCGACGCCGGCGATCAGCGCGCCGCGCGCCGGCTTGATGCCGAGGCTGTCGGCGATGTCGTCGGTCACCGGCTGGATGCGCACGCCGAGCCAGCCGCGCCGCGTCTCGCCGTAGGTCTGCAACTGGTCGATCACCGCGACGGCGATCTTCGAGGGCACCGCAAAGCCGATGCCGATCGAACCGCCGGACGGCGAGATGATCGCGGTGTTGATGCCGATCACCTCACCGGCGAGGTTGAACAGCGGGCCGCCGGAATTGCCGCGATTGATGGCGGCGTCGGTCTGGATGTAGTTGTCGTAGGGCCCCGAATTGATGTCGCGGTTGCGTGCCGAGACGATACCGGCGGTGACGGTGCCGCCGAGACTGAACGGATTGCCGATGGCGATCACCCATTCGCCGAGCCGCACCTTGTCGCTGTCGCCGAACTTCACCGCCTTGAGCGGCTTGGTCGGCTTGACCCGCAGCACCGCGAGGTCGGTCTTCTTGTCGCGGCCGACCACTTCGGCCTTGAGCCGCGTCCCGTCATTGAGGATCACCGTGACTTCATCGGCATCGGAAATGACGTGATTGTTGGTGACGACGACGCCGGCGGCATCGATGATGAAGCCGGAGCCGAGCGAATTGACCCGTCGCGGCGAGCGATCCGGTCCGTTCGGCCCGCTGCGGCCGTTCTCGTTCGGTCCCTGGTTCTGTCCCTGCCGGTTGTTCGGGCCGGGCGCGCCGGGGCCGCGGCGGTTCTTGAAGAACTCCTCGAAGAACTCCTCGAACGGCGAGCCGGGCGGGATCTGCGGTCCGGCACCGCCGCGCAGGTCGATCGCCTGCGACGTCGAGATATTGACCACCGCGTCGATCACCTCCTCGGCCGTATCGGCGATGTTCTCCGGGCCACGGGCGGCCGCCGGCGTGGCCAGCAGCATGGCGCCGACCATAACCGGCAGCGCCAGGCGGACGGTCGCCGCGACGAAGGGGGAAGATGCAAAAGAGCCGCGCATCGGCTTGAGCCTCCTCAAAGGCATGGCTGCGAGACACATCTCGCCTGTTGGGCGGACACTGCCATATCGGCCCGCCGTTTCAAGCAGTTCCGCGCGGTTCCGGGCAGCGGCGCGGACAACTTGGCGTTATTGACCGCGCCGGCGGCAGCGGACCACGTTCCCGAAAACCGGCGCCCGTTTTTCGGGATCGTGCTCTATCCGCGCATCAGCCAGACCAGCAGCAGGCCGGCGATCGCACAGGCGATCCCGACCTTGCGCAGCACGGGTTCCGCCGTCTCGATGACGCACATCATCGCCCGCTTGGAAGATGCGGGAAACGCCGCGAACATCACCCCTTCGATGACGAAGACCAGACCGAACGCGACGAGGAAATCGGTCATGGGCGCTTCGCTCTTGGCCGGGGATCAGCGGGTTGCCGGTTGCTGGGCGGCGGCCGGCGGCGCCGCACCCGCATTGGCAGGAGCCGGTTTCCCGGACGGGTTGTTGAAGAACCGGAAGAAGCTGGTGTCCGGCTTGAGCAGGAGACGGGTATCGCTCGAGCGCAACCCGGCCTCGTAAGCCTGCATCGAGCGGTAGAAGGCGAAGAAATCCGGGTCCTGGTTAAAGGCATCGGCGAAGATCCGGTTGCGTTCGGAATCGCCCTCGCCGCGGATGCGCTCGGCGCTCGACTGCGCGTCGGCGACGATGACGGTGACGTCGCGGTCGGCGCGCGAGCGGATCTCCTGGGCGCGCTGGGCGCCCTGCGCACGGAACTCGGCCGCTTCGCGCTGCCGTTCGGTCTGCATGCGCTGGTAGACCGCCTGGCTGTTCTGCTCGGGCAGATCGGCGCGGCGGATGCGCACGTCGACGACGGCGATGCCGTAGTTCTCGGCTTCCTTGTCGACGGATTCGCGGATGCGCGCCATCAGGTCGGCGCGCTGGTCGCGCACCACATGGGTGAAGGTCGCCTCGCCGAGCACACGCCGCAGCGCCGAGTTCAACAGAATGGCGAGCTGCGAATTGGCCCCGGGGATGGTGCCGACGGTCTGGTAGAAGCGCAGCGGGTCCTTGATGCGGTAGCGGGCGAAGGCATCGACCACCAGCCGCTTCTGGTCGGAGGCGATGACTTCCTGCGCCGGCGCCTCGAGATCGAGGATGCGCTTGTCGATGGCGATGACGTTATCGATGAACGGCGCCTTGAGATTCAGCCCCGGCTCGCTGATGACGTGGATCGGCTGGCCGAGCCGGACCACCAGCGCCTGCTGGGTCTGATAGACGGAAAACAGCGAGCTGTAGCCGACGATGGCGGCGGCAAACAGCAGGACGACGACAACGCCGCCGGTCACGCCGAGCTTCATTGCCGCCCTCCCTGGCGCTGCGCCTGCGGCTGGCCCTGCGAAGTTTGCGGCGCCGGCGGCGATTTCGTCAATTCATTGAGCGGCAGATAGGGCACGACGCCGGGCGAACCGGAGCCGGCGTCGAGGATGATCTTGTCGGTGCCGCCGAGCACGCGCTCCATGGTTTCCAGATACATGCGCTCGCGGGTCACGTCCGGTGCCTTCTTGTACTGCTCGTAGATCGACAGGAAGCGCGCCGTCTGGCCGGTCGCCTCGGCGACGGTCTGCTGCTTGTAGGCTTCCGCCGACTGGGTGATCTGCGCGGCGCGGCCCCTTGCCTCCGGCACCACCCGGTTGGCATAGGTCTGCGCCTCGTTCTGCGCGCGTTCGAGGTCGGCGCGCGCCGCCTGCACGTCGCGGAAGGCGTCGATCACCTGCGAGGGCGGATCGACCTTCTGCAACTGCACCTGCTGCACGACGATGCCGGCGCCGTAATGGTCGAGGGTCTTCTGCATCAGATCCTGCACGGCAAGCTCGATGGTCTGCCGCGCTCCGGTGAGGATCGGCTGGATGTCGGAACGGCCGATCACCTCGCGCATGGCGCTTTCGGCGACCGCCTTCACCGTGCCTTCCGGGTTCTGGATGTTGAACAGATATTCGCCGACGCCGGTCGGCTTGACCTTCCACAAGACCGAGAAATCGACGTCGACGATGTTCTCGTCGCCGGTCAGCATCAGGCTTTCTTCCGGCACGTCGCGCACCGTCGAGCCGCGGCGCGTGTCGTCGACGACGCGCATGCCGATATCGATCTTGTTGACGCGCAGCGCCTTCGGCGTCAGCACCGTCTCGATCGGATAGGGCAGATGATAGTTGAGGCCCGGCTGCACCTCGCGGACCTCCTTGCCGAAGCGCAGGACGACGCCGAGTTCGTCCGGCTCGACCCGGAAGAAGCCGGAGAAGCCCCACAGCACGATGGCGCCGATCACGACGATCGCCAGCCCCTTGCCGCCGAAATTGCCGCCCGGCATGGCACGGCGGAGCTGCTCCTGTCCGCGCCGCAGGATTTCCTCAAGGTCGGGCGGCGCGCCGCCACCACCGCCGGAAGGCTGCGGTCCCGATCCCCATGGCCCCTTCGGGCCAGAGCCCCACGGACCACCGCCTCCCTGATTGCTCCACGGCATCGATTCAAGTCTCCATCGCCCGGCCGGAGCCGGGCTGTTGGCTTGCGTTATAGGGGAGCGGACCAAGTGTGACAACGCGGCCCGCCTGCAACGATTCGCCACAATCGTCGGAAAGCGCATCCTCGCGCCTGAGCGACGGCACCCTCAGCGCCGCCGGTAGATGGCGGTGGCGAAGGGGGCGCTGTCGCGCTCGCCTTGCGGATGCTCGATCCAGGACGTCCGCTCCCAGACGGCCGGATCGATCGACGGAAAGAACACGTCGCCCTCCGGTGCCGCATGCACATGGGTAATCTCAAGCCGGTCCGCAAGCGGCATGGTTGCCGCAAAGATATGGCTGCCGCCGATGATCATGATCTCGCCGGCGCCGGTGCGGCGCGCCGCATCGCGGGCGACGGCGAGCGCCGCGTCGAGGCTCGTCGCCAGCACCACGCCCGGCGCCCGCAGGCCGAAACTGCGGGTGACGACGATATTGGTGCGCTCGGGGAGCGGCTTGCCGATCGATTCATAGGTCTTGCGGCCCATGACCACCGGTTTGTGGAGGGTGACGCCGCGGAAATGCTTGAGATCGGAAGGGAGCCGCCACGGCAGCTGGTTGTCGCAGCCGATGACGTTGTTCTCGCCGATCGCCGCAACCAGCACGATCTTCGGCGCACCGTGCGGCACGCTCTGCGTCCTGTCCGCCGGATCGCCGCTCATACCGCCACGGCCGCCTTGATGTGCGGATGCGCGTCGTAGCCTTCGAGCACGAAGTCCTCATAATGGAACCCGAACAGATCGGTGACCGCCGGGTTGAGCCGCATCGTCGGCAACGGCCGCGGCGTGCGCGACAATTGCAGCCGCGCCTGTTCGAGGTGATTGAGATAAAGGTGCGCGTCGCCGAACGTATGGATGAAGGCGCCCGGCCGCAGGCCGGTCACCTGCGCCACCATCATCGTCAGCAGCGCATAGGAGGCGATGTTGAACGGTACGCCGAGGAAGACATCGGCGGAGCGCTGGTAGAGCTGGCACGACAGCCGCCCCTCGGCGACGTAGAACTGAAACAGGCAGTGGCACGGCGGCAGCGCCATCGCATCGACCTGCGCCGGGTTCCAGGCGGAGACGATCAGCCGCCGCGAATCCGGGTTGCGGCGGATCGCCGCCACGACGTTGGCCATCTGGTCGATGGTGCCGCCGTCGGGTGCCGGCCAGGAGCGCCATTGACGGCCATAGACCGGACCAAGGTCGCCGCGCTCGTCGGCCCATTCGTCCCAGATGCGCACGCCGTTGTCGTTGAGATATTTGATGTTGGTGTCGCCGGCCAGGAACCACAGCAATTCGTGGATGATCGACTTGAGATGCAGCTTCTTGGTGGTGACCATCGGGAAGCCGTCGGCAAGATCGAAGCGCATCTGATGGCCGAAGATGGAGCGCGTCCCGGTGCCGGTGCGGTCGCGCTTCTCGACGCCCTCGGCGAGCACACGTTCCATCAGGTCCTGATACTGGCGCATCGAGGCGGTCCACCAAGCGAGTCACACACGGCAGGCTATCGCCTTTTCAAGCGAAACGGCTACCGGCAGCGCTCTGGATATCGGGAAAAAGAGAGCGGCCGCAAGAGGCCCGATAGGCGCTCCTGCGGCCGCTGTGGACGGTCGGACGATGGTTATGCCGCCCCTTATTCCTCGACGAACACCTCGTCGCGGCGTTTGCGGATCGACGGCAGCACCGCCAGCACCAGCAGGATCAGCGACAAGACCAGGAGGCTCGCCGACAACGGCCGGGTCAGGAA
>Ga0182744_1001702_pt1 | contig 18971 bp, 21 predicted proteins | sample eDN3rd30CKraftMG_FD_128525 | JGI IMG/M metagenome (GOLD analysis project Ga0182744, IMG submission 128525) | Enriched Miracle-Growth compost microbial communities from Emeryville, California, USA - eDNA 3rd pass 30_C Kraft MG (version 2) (version 2) ...
CAGACGCGCAGCGTCGAGGAGGCTCGACTTCCTCCCCGCGGAAAGCAAGCACCTGTAGCGGAAAGGAACGGTCCATTTGTATACAAAAAACTACATTCTATACGATAAGACCCAAAATAAAGACTGTCGAGAATTTCTCGAAAGCCTGATGACGTTGTTCAAACGTCATTTTTTTTGATTATTTAGGATTTAGCAAAATAACAAAGACAGCTCATAAAAGCCAAATCAGTCACGCCATTATAACCCACCACATAGGATGCAATATCACAAGTGGGGTGATTTGGGTGAATAATTGGTTAAAAGCCGGTATTCTACTATATCTTTCTTTGTTGTTTTTTGGGAGTTTTATAGCTATAGGCATAGTGTGGACAGGGGTACTTGAAGAATCATTGCCATTTATCGATGACATAAAAATCTTTTTGTATTACTTCTTCGCAGGGTCAATCGGAGGCTCTCTCAGACATTTATATATGTTCTGTTCCCACTATATGAAAGATGAACTAAACGACTATAGAGAATGGATTATGTATATTTTTTATCCAATCTTCGCAACAGGTACAGCCATCGTGGCAGTAACTTTAATTCAAAGTGGAATCCTACTAATCGAATTCGTCGACTTTGAAGATACCCCTTATGCCCAAATAAGCTTTGCCTTCTTCGTAGGATTTGGATTCAACCGCTTCGTAAACAAACTAAACGCCCTCTCCAAAGACATATTCAAAACCAATCATCAGCAGCCAAACGATACAGAAACAAAAGAAAAGCAGCCAGAGTCCAAATAGGACACTGGCTGTTTTTTCGATGATATTTTTTCGGTGACATTTTCCGGTGACAGGCACCATTTATACATTTTCATCAATTTATGCAGTTTTTTATGAATGACTGCTGTTTATTAACATACATTTTAAGGATTTTAGCAAATGAAGGAGTTGGTAGCTTTGTGGAATTATCAAGGGTATCAAAATGGTCCATATAATCTTTATAGTTATTATGTCGGCTATAATCCCCCGACTTCGGTGAATCCATTTCCAAGGTTTCCGAGTATTGATCGTTCTGCATTCTTGAGTCCCTTTACGTTTGTGGTAGGAGATGTTACGATTCATAAAAATACTTATGTTGGACCGTTTGTGAGTATCCGAGCCGATGAAGGGACTCCATTTTATATCGGAAATAATAGTAACCTTCAAGATGGTGTAATTCTTCATGGATTAAAGAACAAGTATTTTGAAAAGAACAGCAGGAAGTACTCCATTTATATCGGGAACCGTGTTTCTATCGCGCATGGTGCCTTGGTACATGGTCCATGCCTGGTGGATGATGATGTTTTTATTGGATTTAAAGCAATCGTCTATAATGCAATTGTTGGGGGTGGAAGTTTTATTTCTTCTGGAGCTGTGGTTACCAATGGGGTGGAGCTTAAACCAAACAGATTTGTCCCGCCAGGTGCGAACATCGATACACAGGAAAAAGCAAATAAATTAGCAGCTGTACCTAATACGGAAGAGGAGTTTGCTAAAGCGGTACAGCAGGTTAATCAGGAATTTCCTGCCGCTTATTCGTTATATTTTGGAAAAACGAAGTGTTCGTGCGGCCTAGCCTGTTAGGTCCGTACACAACCCTGCATATCTGTGCTCTAGTAGGAATCAAAAAGAGAGTTCCAATTATAAAATCCAATTATCGTCAAAAAGCCCGCAGTTATATACTGGAGGGCTATTTTTGTCAGAAGTCGTTCACAATCTAGACATATATTTTCATAATTTTCAATTTACATTTCGACATTAAATGGAAGTATTCTAGTGTTATTCTACTCCAAAAATCGCTTATGATGAAATTTACAGTGAATTTTGTAGGATTTAGTTAGAAACAGTCGACATTTTTGATTTTTCAATAAATAATTTGTTTGGTAAAATGATAATACAATTACAAAAAAATAAGATATATGATTTCATAGATAAAAATTAGTAGAACGGTGTAGAAGTAGGGGCCAATTAATAATTGTTAGGAGGGCTTTTTATGTATTTAAAAGTTAGTTTCTGGAGAAGATTAACCAAAAATCAGAAGTTAAGACTACTAAGACAAAAAGCTCACGTTAATTTGGTCAGTAAAGGTTTTATTGCATAAGCGGTTAATATGTTTGATATAAAAGTAATCTCTAAAGTCCGAATACATTCCAGCTATGGATGGTATTTTGGGCTTTATTTATTTTGTATTTAAGAGGTTTGTACTGTGTAATTCTTTAGATTCTTGGTATGATAGAGTAAAAATGCAGGCATCAATTCATAAAAAGGCAGGGACAATTTAATGTACAGCTTTAAAAACGATTACAGCGAAGGTGCACATCCTAGAATTTTAAATGCGTTATTAGAAACCAACCTGGAGCAGGACGAAGGGTATGGGGAAGATCGATACTCCCAAAAGGCCATGGAACTGATAAAAGAGAAATTGGGAACACAAAAGGTTGATATTCATTTCATATCAGGAGGAACTCAAACCAATTTAATCGCCATATCAGCTTTCCTTAGACCACATGAAGCGGCAATTGCCGTTAGCAGCGGACATATTCTTGGACATGAAACAGGTGCTATCGAGGCAACAGGTCATAAAATACTCTCTGTTGTGGGAGATAATGGTAAACTTTCACCATCAGATTTGCAGGTAGTACTCGACGGACATCCAGACGAACATATGGTGAAACCAAAGCTAGTATACATATCAAATTCTACTGAAATTGGATCCATTTATACAAAAAGCGAACTTCAGAATTTACATGATTTCTGTCAACGTAACCAACTGATATTGTATATGGATGGTGCGAGACTTGGTTCAGCATTGTGTTCGGAGGAAAATGACCTTCAGTTAAGCGATCTCCCTAATTTGGTGGACGCCTTTTATATTGGTGGAACCAAAAATGGGGCATTAATTGGTGAAGCACTAGTGATTTGTCGAGATCCTTTAAAAGAGGATTTTCGTTATCATATAAAACAAAAAGGAGCACTTCTTGCAAAAGGAAGATTATTGGGCATACAGTTTCTAGAGCTTTTTCGTGATAATTTGTTCTTTGAGTTGGCCAGCCATGCAAACAAGATGGCAAGCAGGATTAGAGAGGAACTTGTGAGAGCAAATATTACGTTTCTAACCCATTCACCGTCGAATCAGATTTTTCCGATACTTCCGAATGGTGTCATCAACAAGCTGCAAAATAATTATGCCTTTCATGTTTGGGAAAAGGTAGATTCTGATTCATCAGCTATTCGCTTCGTTACCTCGTGGGCAACAAAAGAGGAAGAGGTAACTAGTCTTATTGAGGATTTGAAAAAGATTATATAATTATATGATTAGATACAAAAGGCAAAACTAAAGCCTTTTGTATTTTTTTGGATATATCTTAATTTGAAAAAATAATAAAGTTCATTCATACTTGAACATAATCATTTCCGTAATAAAAAGGGGTCGTTTTATGCATATAAATGAGTTACATAAATGGGTTTCCAAACTTGGACTTTCTCCACATCCTGAGGGCGGATATTTCAAAGGGACTTTTGAGTCTAAAGAACTTATAAGTGACAAAGAGTTGTCCGTGAATTACGAGGGAAAACGTAAGCTTTATACGAGTATTTACTTCCTTTTATCCTCTGATGATGTGTCCCATTTTCATCGTCTGAAGTCAGATGAATTGTGGTACTATCACGCTGGCAGTTCTTTAAGTATTCACGTGATTGATGAATATGGGAACTACCAGGAAATAAAGCTAGGAATGGATCTTGATGCTGGCGAAGTCCCCCAAGTCTTAGTGAAGAAGAATTCTATATTTGGGTCATCAGTTTCGGAAAAGGATACCTGTTCACTAGTGGGATGTATGGTTTCCCCTGGCTTTGAATTTGAGGATTTTGAACTTTTTACACAGGAAGAACTATTGCGAAAATATCCGGAACATAAAGAAATCATTATGAAGTTAGCTTATCAACAGCTGCCGAGTTTGTTGGAATAAATATAGAGGTATAGTAGTGGCCTGCCAGAGGTAGGTTGGATGATCTACATAAAAGTACATATCGGAATCAAAATAAAGATTCTTAACATGAACTCGCGCATGCAGTAAACCTCCTTCTCTTTGCATCTTAGTTACACTCAGTATAGATGAGAATTGTTAAAGCACAGTTGATGGAATGTAAATTTTTTGTCAATTATCGAGTCACCTAGGTTCGCAATAATTCCCCATTGATCATGTCAATGGGTTTTTTGTGATTACAATTTCTAGCAGGATATCCCATAGAATCCTTTTCTAATTGAAGTAGATAATAACGTTAGATCAATTTAGAAAATGGGTGAAAATGTAATGAAGAGTAAGCGAAAAGGTTTGTCTGCATGGCAGTTAACGATGATGGCTTTGGGAAGTGTGATCGGGGGTTCTTTTTTTCTAGGCTCGTCTGTTGCGATTAATGCAGCAGGTCCATCGATATTATTGTCGTATGTTCTTGCTGGGGGACTTGTGTATTTAATTCTTTATGCCTTGTCAGAAATGACGGTTGGTAATCCAACGGTGGGATCCTTCAGCACTTTTGCAGCACGGGAACTTGGACAAGGTACTGGATTTGTTGTGGGCTGGCTTTATTGGACAGGTACCGTTCTGTCAATGTCCAGTGAAGCAACAGCGATTTCATTATTGGTTCGAGAGTGGTATCCGAACGTATCAATTGCTTGGTTAGGGAGCTCGATAATCATTGCTGTTACACTATTGAATTTATTAGGTGCAGATAAAATTGGAAAGCTTGCGAGTGGTCTATCGGCCATAAAAATTTTCGCAATCATTTTTTTTATTCTTACAGCTTTGGTACTTATATTAGGGTTCATGCCTGGGACACCAGCAATTGGTGCTGGTGAACTGGCAAGAGAACCGATTATGCCAGGCGGAGTGCAGGGGGTAGCAGGCAGTATGCTGCTAGTGGTTTTTGCATATGCGGGTTTTGAAATTATTGGTTTAGCCGCAACTGAAACAGAAAACCCAACTGAAACGATTCCAAAAGCGATACGCTATACGGTTTTTTCACTTGTGGGATTGTATATTTTGTATGCAGCAGTTCTTCTTCCACTAATTCCGACTACAGATCTAAGCGAGAATGTTAGTCCGATGGTGGCTTCGTTGAACAGATGGGGAATTGGCTGGGCAGGTACAGCACTTAATTTGGTACTAATTTCAGCAATCCTTTCAGCCATGCTGGCATGTATTTTTGGTCTCGGAAGAATGATACGCTCTCTATCAGATGAAGGGCATGCACCTGTGTGGATGAAAGACAAAAAAGATGTTCCATACCGTGGTATCTTATTTTCAGGCTTATCGATGCTTATTGGATTATTTTTTGGTCTACTTTTTCCAAGAGCCTACTTAGTATTGATCACGTCAGGAGGATTTGCCTTAATCTTTACTTATGCCGTCATTATGGCAAGTCATATTCGCTATCGTAAAAGAGAAGGATGCCCACCTGGAGGTATTTGTCAAATGCCGGGTTTTCCCTTAACCTCTTGGATCGCATTAATTAGCTTAATCATTGTTTTATTGTGTATGCCATTTATTTCAGGGCAAACGGCTGGACTTGTAACAGGCAGCTCCATGGTTGTTGTATTTTCCCTCATTTATTATGTGATGTATTATCGCAAACGCACTAAGGTGGCTATTGCACCAAAAAAAGGACTGGGACAAAGAGAACTCCAACCAAACTTTGCTGCCGAGATATCTGAGGAAATCGTTGAAAAAGTTGACGAACGACACAAGGAAAAATAAACTAAAAGAGGTTCTTTTAAAAAGCTTTGATTTTAAAACAATAATGATTTTACCGTATGTTGATTTTCGTCCCAGTCATGAGACTCTTGCGGTATAAGCGAGACAGGAGAAACCCCACAGACTCGGCAGTAGCAGCGAAAAGTGAAGTAAATGGGGGTAAAGAATCATCACCATAGTAAATAGAGCCAAAAAACATAGTATTTGAGGGGAAAGTTAAAAAATGGACCATAAAGAACCTCTTTTAACATTTGAATTTGCAGATTCGACCGGAAAAATAAATCCATTAACTTTTCAAAATCCACATAGTGTAATTATTGCACATAAGATTGAAGAGGTCTTAGCTAGTCTTCAGCTCGTTCAAGAAGCTGTTGAAAGAGGGTTTTACGCTGCCGGTTTTTTATCATACGAAAGTGCGCCCGCCTTTGATCCATCCTTTAGAGTAAGAGAGGGAGGAACATTTCCCTTACTTTGGTTTGGGATTTTTTCCAATCCTGAGCTTGAAATCCTAAGCAGTTCGGGGGAGTATACAGTAGGTAATTGGAAACCTGCTATTACGATGGAAGAGTACAATCAAGCCATCACCTCGATAAAAAAGTCAATCCAGGATGGCGTTACATACCAAACCAATTATACGATCAGGCTCCATTCATCATTTAATGGAGATGGGCTTGCCTTTTATACGAGGCTGAAAAAGGCACAAAACTCTAATTATTGTGCTTATATCCATACAGGTGACCATAGCATTTTATCTGCCTCACCAGAATTGTTCTTCCACCTTAATAATGGGAAAATTACAACTAAGCCCATGAAAGGGACCATAGAAAGAGGAACGACGTCTGAAGAAGATACTGCCAATGCCAATTGGCTGCTCCATTCTGAAAAAAATCGTGCTGAAAATCTTATGATTGTTGATTTGCTTCGGAATGACCTTGGGATGATTGCCCAATCTGGTACGGTCAAGGTCGAAAAAATACTAGAAATTGAAAAATATCCAACCGTTCATCAAATGACATCTACAATATCCGCACAGGTTTCTGAAACAACCAGCATCGTTGATATCTTTAAAGCTCTTTTTCCATGTGGTTCGATTACTGGAGCACCTAAAATCAGTACAATGGAAATTATTGCAGAGTTAGAAAATGAACCACGTGAAGTATACTGTGGCGCGATCGGCTATATTACACCCAACAAGGAAGCTGTTTTTAATGTACCAATCAGAACCGTACTGATAGACCATCAAGGTGAGAATGCAGTCTATGGTGTGGGCGGCGGGATAACCTGGGATTCGACATCCGAAGGGGAATATCATGAAATACTGGCAAAAGCGAAGCTATTAGAGGAGAATCCCTCTGAATTTCAATTGCTAGAAAGCTTATTACTAGACAACGGAGATTATTTTTTACTTGATGAGCATATAAAGAGGCTGGAGAATTCAGCCCGCTATTTTGGTTTTCCTTTTGACGGAAAGAGATTAAAGAAAACTCTAAATGAATATTGCGGTTCTAATCAGCATGGATTAGTAAAGGTTCGTTTGCTTTTGGAAAAAGATGGAGCTTTCATGATAGAAGGACAACCTATCACCCAACAGGAAAATGTACTGAAGGTTAGCATTGCTAAGGAGCCGGTGGATAAAAGCAACATCTTTTTGTATCATAAAACGACTAATCGAGAGATCTATTCTACGTTTCAAAAACAGAAGCTTCCTGAGGTTTTTGATATACTGCTTTGGAATCAAGAGGGTGAGTTAACAGAGTTTACAAACGGTAACGTAGTATTAGAGCTTGGCGGAATCTTATGGACACCTCCAGTAAAAAGTGGTTTATTGGCAGGGACTTTTCGTGACAGGTTAGTAGAAAAAGGAGAAATTCAGGAAAAAGTCCTTACACACTCAGACTTAAAAAGCGCTTCAAAGATTTGGTTTATTAATAGCGTGCGTAAATGGAGACGGGTACAGTTAATTTAAATCAGCAAAAATCAGAATCATTTAATAGATTAATTTTAATGAATAAGGATTGAAATTTATATAAAAAACGTGTTAAGATTAAAAAATCAGTGTGTAGCGAAAGAGTGATTCTGGGTGAGATGTTAATCGCTCAACCAATAGCTAGATTTGCGATGAAGAAATTGCATGTAAGACAGGCACGCAATGCCGAACATATATATCTGTAGCAGACAAAACGATTTTAAAACAGAATAGTTTCTTTTAAGAAAGTCGATTGGTTTGATATAAAATCAGTCGACTTTTTGTTTCCTGACACTTACCTCCTAAAAAGCTTAAGAATATCTTAAGGATTCTATAAATCTTTTCTTAAGTTTTTGTATGTATAGTAGAAACGAAAGAAGTTTTCTTGAGTACTTATAAAGGAGGCTTATGATGGCGGAAAAAACGGTGTTCATTCTTCTAACGAATACTGGTTCTTTATTAACAAAAATGATAAAGCTGTATACAAAAAAACCATATAATCATGCATCAATAGCCTTTGACCGTCATTTATCAGAGGTATATAGCTTTGGGAGAAAAACAGCCCGGAATCCATTTATCGGTGGATTTGTAAAGGAAGATCTCAGGACTGGTTTATTTAAACAAGCGGACTGTGCTCTTTATTCAATTACGGTAACAGATGACCAAATTCAAAAGATGAAACACTATTTACAAGAAATTGAGGCAAGAAAGAAACAATATCGCTATAATTTTTTAGGATTATTCGGTGTTATGTTAAACAAACCACTCAAAAGAAAAAATGCTTTCTTTTGTTCTCAATTTGTTGCTTTTGTCCTTACAGAATCAGCAATCATGGACTTTGAAAAGCCATTGTCTCTTATAGCACCACATGATCTACAATGTGTTCCAGACGTTCAACTTGTCTATGAAGGAAAGCTAGAAGCTTATCTTAAGGATAATATTTGTTATCAAAACCAGGTATTTTCTCATAGCTTAAAATGGCTCAGTTTCATTGACTGAGCCATTTTTCTTATTCTACGTTAATTTACGATTATGCAGGTTTACAGTAATGGTTTGTGGAATAGTAGTCCTTTTTATTGTGAATTCTAGTTAATTTTCGCCTAAAATGATATGTACCAGCAACGCATCAAATGTTAATATAATGACATCTAGAGCAAAAGAGGTCTTTAAAACATGAACAAAACTGAGGTAATTGCACGGAGAATACTTGGTTGGAAATTAAATAGATGGGATCGGTGGTATGATCCAGAAAAAGAGGTCTTTATTTATGACTTCCAACCCGAGAAGAATCTTGAACAAGCGTTATTAATTGTTGAAAGATTAAAAAGCTTCGGCTATACATATCAGGAAAAAGGGGAAAATGAGGTATGCTTTAACGATGTGTGTGAAGCTGGGAAGTCCTTACCTGAAGCCATTACCAATGCTGCATTTTCGCTTGCAGATAATAGTACGATACCAGAAGAATGGCTTTAAAAGTTGAAAATGGGAGAGAAGAAGATGGAAATTATTGAACTAAAAGATAGGAATGACCTTTTTGAAGAGGCGACTCAGGTATTTTGGGAAGTATGGGGTAACGAAGATAATTTCAAGTTTTATGAGGATTGTATGATTCATTCTGTAGCTGCCTCCTCAGATTTGCCAAGGTTTTATGTGGCGGTAGAAAATGAGAAAATTATTGGTACATATGCTTTACTAAGAAATGATATTAACAGTAGACAGGATTTATGCCCATGGCTGGCATGCCTATTTGTTGATAGAGAACATAGGGGAAAGGAAATAGGATCCTTACTGCTGAAACATGGTCGCAAACAGGCAGCAAAAAAAGGTTATAAAAAGCTTTATTTGACCACTGATCTTGAAGGATATTATGAAAAATATGGATGGAAGAATAATGGTGTGGCATATGGAGTGAGCGGTGGATATCTCAAAATATATGAAATAGAAACAGGTTTATAACCTATATACAATAAATATTCTCATATGATTGCTAATGCTCTAGTCAGGACATACACCCAACCCTAATCTATAAAATAAGATACTCTTAGCCCTGCTATGTAAGGGAGAGAGAACTTGAGGAGTGGTGTAGAGGTGTTTTATCATATTAAGGAATTGCAATACAATGCAAAACCTGAAAGACCAGATGTGTTCATGGCAAAATATATGCAAGAATTGATTGGTGGTCAATTCGGTGAAATATCAGTTGCAATGCAGTATTTATTCCAAGGATGGAATGTCCGTGGTAATGGAAAATATAAAGACCTGTTAATGGACACGGGGACAGAAGAACTTGCGCATATTGAAATGCTGGCAACCATGGTAGCAAGATTACTGGATGGGGCACCAGTAGGGGACCAAGCTGTGGCTGCACAGGACCCGATCATCGGCGCAGTCCTAGGCGGAATGAATGTGCAGCACGCTATTGTTTCAGGCCTTGGTGCAATGCCAGCAGATAGTGTAGGAAATAGATGGAGAGCAGAGTATATTGCTGCCAGTGGAAATTTGCTGGCAGATTTCAGAGCAAATTTAAATGCTGAATCACAAGGAAGGTTGCAGGCAGTTCGTATATACGAAATGACCACAGACCCAGGTGTTAAGGATATGCTATCTTGGTTAATTGCGAGAGATACGATGCACCAAAACCAATGGCTTGCTGCTATTCAAGAGTTGGAGTGTAAAGAAAATATTGTAGTTCCTAGTACATTCCCGCGTCATCTTGAAAAAAGGGAAGTTTCACATGTGCTCTTTAATTTCTCAGCTGGCAATGAAAGTGCTGCAGGCCGTTGGGCGAATGGACCAAGTCTCGATGGTGAAGGAGTATTCCAATTCGTTGAAAATCCTGTACCACTTGCTCCTAAGCCAAAATTAAAACCAGCCCCGCCTTATATCCACGATACACCACCAGCGGTTATAAAGGATATGCCTAATCCAGGCAGTATCCCGCCAAGTATGTATTAAAAATATAAACTCCAAATTTATATAAATAGCCCAATGACTCGAGCTAATTCGATCATTGGGCTATTTATATTATACCTTTACTGCTTCATGTTTATATCCATTCTTTGTTGCGTAGACTTCATACCATTCGTATTTCGGTGATTTAAACCATTCATACCTTGGTAAATAGACTAAGTATGTAGTAGTGCCATCAGCATTAAGGACAGTTTTATAGATGGTGACCGTACCGAATCCAAAGGTTCGATCTAAATAACCCTCCATTCCGTCTCTAATGATCTGTTTCTTCTCCTCTCTTTCTTGCTTATGTAACTCCATCACACCATCAATAAACATACTCAACAAGACCAGAGTAATTAGTATTAAAACGAAAATCATTAATTTTATCAAGAGAATTTCCTCCTTCTTATAATTTGAATAGTCAAGATTATTTTACAATCTTAAATTTACAAAAGGTGTGATGAAAATAACAGGGAAGGTATTGATGTATTGAATTTTTTAGTGCAATAAAAAAAGGTCAACACCTTGTTAGTGCTAACCTTTGTTCTAGGTATGATTATTCCCCTTTGATAATTTTGATGCGATCTTCCATTTGCGGTGGTTCCTCAAACCATCCGTTTTTTATCTTAAGCTTAATCCCTTCTTGAGCGTATGTATAACCATCTTTGGCTAAGAACATTGTTTTTACGGAAATATCCCTCCTCATACTAAAGTAGGTTCCAAAAGCATTTCCTACCAAACCAAATCCATTAAGAAGGTAAATACAGTGCATCATTAACTTATCAGAAAATGGGGGCACAGTTGATGTTGTTACCGTGCATCCTGAAGTAGCTGAGAATTGGACATCACTCTCGAGAAGGATGTCTTCCATCACTTTGATTTGCTTCTTAGCAAGCTCCATCCCTTTAGAAAAATATTGCTTAACCTCTTTATTCCTAGCACATTGTGCAAAACCTGTAATGAGCTGCAGCCCAATATTATTTGTCTCAATTCCATGATGAAGAATACCCAGCTCTAAGTCATTTAATGCTCGTTTATCACCAAAAGGGTTTAAGCCATCCAAGTAGTTTTTACTCTTAATAAATTCATTTGTCTTGGGCATTGTCACTTTTGGAGGTAATGTAAGTATTCCTTTTTCAAGCAAGTAAAGGGTAGACAGTTTATAAATTTTCTGTGTGACGGCTGTTAATCCCTCATATATATGCATAACCTTATCATTATAAGACATATTCATATTGATGGTGTACATGCCCATACTTACTTCTTTTAAAATCCGGACAAACATGACATCAAAGCCATTGTCAAATAACTTAGGGGCTTCTAAATAAACATCTTCCTTTGTGTAACCAATCGGTCTTACCATTCCTTGCTGTTCAAAGATTTGCTCCATTTGCATTACATAGTAATTTAACTCCTGCCACAAACCACCAAGAATATTAGAGGCTTGCTGGTCATCTGACTTTTCAATAAAATGTTCCAACATTCTCATAATTAGTGTCTTTTCTTGATAAGTAAGCCAAAGTGTTCCTACTTCTGAAGCGCTCAAAGGGTTTGTTAAAATCAATACTATACCTCCTGTTTTTGTGATAAAAAAATACATTTAACCTTAATTTACCCAATTTTGTATAAAAGTCTATATGCTTGCAAAAAAGTTATTTTAAAAAATAAATTGTTAATGAACCTGTCCTTTATTGTATTTTATTTATATATAAAAGTTGAAGGAATGTCTTTGTTTGTTTCTTCTTAGGAAAAAAAGGAGGAGAGTAAATGATAAAAATAACTCATGCCGCGGGACATGCACTCGTTACAGCAGGAAAGCAATCACCTGATGGGTATAAGGAATGGCAGGTTACCAGTGAAATTGTTCAGCAAGTGATGAAGGAATTGGAAACATATGAAGGTGTATCACAGAAAAGGATTGATGATCCAACTGGGAAAAGCGATATACCACTTAAGAAGCGATGCGATCTCATAAATGAATGGGACGCTGATGTTCACATCGACTACCATCTGAATGCTTACGGGACTGGGTGGAACACTGCAGGCGGCACTGAAACCTACATATTTATAACAAAGCCTAAAGAGGCGGCAGACCTTGCTGAAAAAGTACAAAACAACCTTTTAAAAGAATTAGGGTTTCGAAATCGTGGAGTGAAAGCTGCAGATTTCCAAATGGTAAGAGAAACGAAAATGACAGCGATATTAATAGAATTCGCCTTTATGACCAACCAAAACGAAGCCTTTAAAATGAGGAGTGCAGAGTATCAGAAAAGAGCAGCAAAAGCAGTTGCCGATGGTTTAGCACTTCAGTATAAACTGAAAAAGAAACCTGCTGGTTCCTCAACTACTAATGTGATTTATCGTGTACAAGTTGGAGCATTTACAGAAATTCATACAGCAAAGGGATTGGTAGAGGAGTTAAAAGAGAAAGGGTATCCCGCGATAATGGTTTAACATGCACTCAAATATAAATATCAGTCATAATTATATTTATTTTACATCTCTTATAAAGAGGTGTTTTTTTATGAGAAAAAAGAAGATTATTTGGTCTATTATCATAGTAATTCTGTTCGTAACATTTTATCAAATAATGTTAAGAGGAAAAACAGTTACCTATATGGGTGAGGATGAGAATTGGCGGATTACAATAAATTCAGAAATAGAAGGACTAAATAGCAGCTACACCATTGTAGTTAAATATAAAGGGAACAAAGAGATTGAACATCTGAATTTTAATATTCATCCTCATTATGAAAGTGGTATACCATCATTAAATAATGATGGATATTATATATATGAATGTAAAAATGAGTGCACCTATTATGATAAAGAATCTAAACTGCTCCTATTTATTATTTGGCAGGAGAAGAATCATTTAGTAGAAAAAATGGATTTTATTGAATTAAGAAAAATTAAGAATGAATAGGTCTATAAGTCTATTTAATAGTAATAACTTTATATAAAAAGCATATAATGGTTGTGCGAACAATGATGGTACATAGAGAAATTAATAGGAGGTTTTGTAATGGATTTTATGAATAGAGTAGCACCAGAATTGAAGGAAATACTGACAGTTTTCCCGCCGCTTAAACTTCCTGAAGGATTGGCAGAAGCTAGACAAGCCCCTGCCATACCTATTGACAAGTCTGAAAATGTTACCATATTAACACGCACAATACCAGGTGGAGACGGCCAGGATATGAAGGTTAAGATATATGAACCCGTAACGAGAAATGCAGAAAAACTTCCAGCATTGTTGTTCATCCATGGTGGCGGTTATGTACTGGGAGATGTAGATGGCTCTGATGGGGATTGCCAACTTTTTGCTGAAGAAGCACATTGTGTGGTCGTATCGGTGGATTACCGCCTTGCTCCAAAGCATCCATATCCGGCTCCTCTAGAGGATTGTTATGCTGGTTTGGTATGGATGACAAAAGCTGCAGAAGAGCTTAAGATTGACGTGTCGCGAGTGGCTGTAGCAGGTCAAAGTGCTGGGGGTGGGTTAACCGCTGCTTTAAGTTTGCTAGCTCGTGATCGCAAGGGACCAGCCATCTCTTTCCAAATGCCACTTTACCCAATGATTGATGACCGAAATTTGACACCATCTAGTTACGAAATTACAGACGAGCGTGCCATCTGGAATCGGGGAAATAATTTAGCAGGCTGGAGGATGTATTTAGGTGAACATGCAAATGGAGAAGTTACACCATATGCAGCACCGGCTCGTGCAAAAAATCTGTCTAACCTGCCGCCAACGTATACATGCGTTGGCCAATTGGATCCATTCCGTGACGAAACGATAGATTACGTTGCAAAATTAGCTCAAGCTGGAGTCGCGGTAGAATTCCACCTGTATCCAGGAGCTTATCATGGATTCGAACTCTTAAATCCAACTTCTGAAATCGGAAAAAAGGCAAAAAATGAGTACGTTCAAGCATTGAAAAAGGCGTTCGGAGCCTCTGTTGAATCTGTTCGTATATAACATTACTCTAGCGCAGCGGAATAGCTATTCCCGCGCATTTTTTGTTTACAGACAAAATATTGAATATTAAAATGAATGAAAGGGTTTTCAGTGTTTTTTAAGGAGGATACTATTGTGATTGTTAGTGCAAAAGTGTGTAACATTAATGGTTTATGTTATTCCATCAGGTCTGCAGGGGAGCAAGACGCGAGGAGTTTGTCTGAAGTACGCGTGCAGATTGACGGTGAAACAGAGAATTTAGATAGAGAACAAGGTGAGGCATACATAGATGAAACAGGTTTTAAACAGATTATTAAGGAGGATTCAGAACGGTCTAACCATTTATTTCTAGTGGCTGTTGTGAATGATAGAATTGTAGGTTTCTCCCGATGTGAAGGGAACCCACTGAAGCGTACCTCTCATAAAGTAGAATTCGGTGTTTGCGTATTAAAAGAATATTGGGGCTACGGTATAGGCAAAAAACTCCTAGAAGAATCTGTACAGTGGGCAGATGCAAATGGAATAAAGAAAATAAATTTGAATGTTCTCGAAACCAATGATAAAGCTATATAGTTATATCAAAAATATGGATTTGAAGTAGAAGGAATACTTCAAAAAGACAAACGATTATCCGATGGAAATTATTATAATACCGTATTAATGGGGAGATTTAATATATAAGAAGTTACATAGTGTGTTTGAATATAGTAGTTCAAAGTGGATGGTTTATTTTTTAGTGAATTGGATGGTAAAGTATCGATCAAGTTGCGCTATTATAATTTGTAAAAGCACTAAATAATACGACGAGGTGCAACATGGAGATATTATCAGTTTTAGTCATACTCATCTTAATTATCGCTGTCGGCTCGACCCTAGTCTTGACGGGGAAGCCTGATGAAAACTACAGAGGTTCTACAAAAAGAAATACAACCAATTTAACCTTAATATATGTGGTAATTATTTTTATTGCATTAGTTTCACTTGGAATCTACATTTGGTTAACGTAAAAATGGTTAAAAGGATCAGAATGCCTCTGATCCTTTATTATTTCTTTGAAACAGTATTAAGAGCAATTGAAAACCTCTTTATTCCTTCATTAATATCTTCTTCTTTTTCCCTTGAAAATGTAAAACGGACAAATCCTTTCTCAGAACCCATTGTCGATCCAGGTACATAGATGACGCCTCTTTTAATGGATTCTTCAAGCAATTGAATTTCATTCACTTCATGCCTTATCTTACACCAAATATGAATACCGCCTTCGGGAATGGTAAATTTGATTTGATCCTTTAAATAAGTTTGAAGGCTGCTGACAATTTGATTCCTCCTGCTTTCTAATTGACTAACTAAATTCTGTATATGAGTTCCAAAACCCTCGGATTCTATAAAGTCATTCGCAATCCATTGCGTGTAGCTGGCATGTCCAAAATCGACCTGCTGCTTGGCATCAGATAACCTTTCAATCACCGCTTTAGGTCCAATTATCCAGCCAATCCTCAAACCAGAAGCAACGATTTTTGTCAGGGAGCTAATATATAAGACATTCCCATATTGATCTAAGGATTTAAGCGTTTGAATACTTTCACCAGTAAAAGAGGTGAGGCTGTAAGGATCATCCTCAACAACGGGAATTCCATATTCAGATGATAGTTCAAGAACTTTTTTGCGCCTTTCTTCCGACATTAATGTCCCGGTAGGATTCTGAAAAATAGGGTTCAAAAATATCATCCGGATTCTATGTTTTTTATACAATGCAGTTATATCATTGGGATTGATTCCATTATGGTCCCCCATCAAATTATATGTTTTGATTCCCGCTGATTTGAAAACTGGGAGATTGTAATGATAGGAAGGATTTTCAATCGCCACAGCTTCCCCAGATTTTAACAAACATTGTACAACCAGATGCAGTGCTTGTTGTGCACCTGATGTAACGAGTATCGAAGATGGGTTTGTTTCAATTCCACGAAACTGCTTAACATGATTGGTAAGGGTTTGTCGCAGGATAGCGTTTCCTTGAGGATGGTCGTATCCTAATGATCCGATAAAGGACCGATTAGATGTAATCTCTCTTAATGAATTCATTGGAAATAGATCCTTCGACAATTCACCACTAGCTAAATTAATGAGGCTATGTTGTGCCATTTCTTTGTGTATTCTTTGCGTCACAGGCAAATTTGGTAAAAACGAACCAGCCTCAATATATCGGTTCCAACTAGGCGTCCGTTTCTTGGACATGCCCCAAATATCTTTACTGATGGTTGTTCCGCTGCCCCTGTTCCGGTCAATTAAACCATTTGATTCCAATTCATCATAAGCAGCAATTACTGTGCTTCTATTTATGCCAAGTTCCTTAGCTAAACCTCTTTCGGAAGGTAGAGGTTTATCATGCAGAAAAGTTCCATTAGCAATTCCGGTCTCAATATACAAAGCAAGTTGTTTATAAATAGGTGTTTTTGAATCTCTAATCGGTTTCCAATCCATGTGATACATCCTTTAATTGAGGTTCTACCTTATCATTGTATACCTTTCCAAAGAATAATTCATTGGTTGGAACTGAGAATGGAGGGGGAGGTGCTTAAATGTACATTTTGGAGTTGGGGGAAAGTAAATTTTTAAAAAAAGGTAAGCATCTAAAAGTGCTTACCAATTAAAACTTCATCTAGAGATAGAACTCTATGTTTTAATTCTTTATTGGAATCTAAGAAACCGATAACCATTTGATTTTTCTCCGTTATGGTCGCATACCTGAAATGCTCGCTTCCATTGATAAAAAATGCTTTGTTTGCTTCCATTTTCGCAAAGACACAATCTGTATACTCTAGAGATAGAAAATCATCAATTCCTTCTGGCGGCTTTCCGACCCATTTATATAGGAAATCTTTAATAGCGTATTGCTCAATCATGGTTAATCTTTTTTTAAATAATAGTTTATCTACTGTAACAGTGTTCAGGATAATCCCTCCTTAAATAGTACGTAAAGTTTATCCTTTCAAACTAAGAACATCAACTCTATTACAGTAACAGAATATTTACATTTTGATTGCGAGGACAAAAGAGACCGCTGTGAGCTTACTGAAATAAAAAAAGCGATGCTTTAACAGGCATCGCTTTCCTTGTATACTTTCTTCATAGCAGGTCCAGCATTAATTAGCTAGGATCGTTTTCATCTAGAGTCAAAACCGTAACATTTGTGGATTCACCGTTTTCAATTTCCTCTTGAGTGGCATCTTGATTCAAAATATCCTCTGTATTAATACCCTCTGCAAGAGTAGGTTCACCTTTTGAATAGGAATCTTTTTTCATGTCTGTCACCTCGTATCGTTTAGTTGTAAAAATAACACTGAATTTATTGTTAGCCAAAACTAAAAAGACATTCTTTTTATTTAAAGAATTTAGTGTACACGAAAAGTAAAATTATGTAATAATTGAAACTTATCAGTATTTATCCCGTACTACTATATTTAAGAGAAAATGAAAAAATATATGGTTTTTATGAGGCGGAAAAAACATTAACAAATCTTATTATGGAAAAAATTATGAGTAACGATAGGGAAGATGTAAATATTGGATAATAGATTTCACCATTTCCTTTACCTTGTTACTGGAGGTCCTAATGGCACTATTAGATAAAACAAAACTTTTCAAGTTCATTAGCATTCTATTTACTAAGCTAGCTGGTGCTGGTTTTACACTTTTGCTGTTCTTTACTTTACTATTTTTACAAGGTGAATGGGATATGGTTGAAAATGTCGATTCCATTTCTAGCGGATCCATTTGGGGCATTAGCGATTTTTGATTGTGGAACAGTTTTTAGTGGTTAGTATGTCTTTAATCAGTTTCCATTAAGGTGCATATCCAATAGGGTGCGCTTTTTTCTACTTACTAATGGGTGTAAAAGAAGGGATTCTGTAAAAAAGAGAGAATGTATAAACTTCGTAGTGAAGGATTTTGGAGGGGAATTTCATGAAATTTGTTTTGATATTTGGCCCACAGGCTGTTGGTAAAATGACGGTTGGGCAGGAATTAGCGAAACTAACAGGTTTAAAGCTTTTCCATAATCATATGAGCATAGAGTTGGTTACCCCTATTTTTGATTTTGGCACCAAAGAAGGCCAAAGGTTAGTAAGCTTAATCCGTCAAGAAATTTTTGAATCTGTAGCAAAAAGCGATTTAGAGGGTTTAATTTTTACATATGTTTGGGCCTTTGACCATCCATCTGATTGGGAATATGTCAATAAAGTCTGTGAAATCTTTGAATCGAGAGGCGGAAACGTTTATTTCGTAGAACTTGAGGCAGATTTGCATGAAAGACTTGA
>Ga0182744_1001703_pt1 | contig 18964 bp, 18 predicted proteins | sample eDN3rd30CKraftMG_FD_128525 | JGI IMG/M metagenome (GOLD analysis project Ga0182744, IMG submission 128525) | Enriched Miracle-Growth compost microbial communities from Emeryville, California, USA - eDNA 3rd pass 30_C Kraft MG (version 2) (version 2) ...
CTAGCCACTACTCAGAAGGTGGCTGGTTAAGCCCATTATTTTATTTGAAATTTTTGAATGACATCGCGCGGCAGCCGTGACGGCGTTGCGGCTACCATGTGTTGCGACTATAATTATGAGGGGTGGCACCTACCGGTCATAGACGAACGGAGATGAGCCATGGCCATTGCGATTTCACTCCAGCAATATCTTGATGGACGTGGCGTCTCCTATGACGTCTCGACGCATGAATGGGCGCATTCAGCTGCGGCGGCGGCGCACGCCGGCGCGATCTCGGAAGACAATCTCGCTAAAGGCGTTTTGATGCGGCGCGAGGATGGATATCTTCTCGCCATCGTGCCCGCTTCTTACCGTGTTCAGCTCGAGGCTTTGTCGCAGTGGCTCGATCAGCCGATCGTCTTGGCGACGGAGACGGAAGCCTCGACAATCTTTGGTGACTGTGAACGCGGTTGTGTTCCGCCGGTCGGCGGTGCGTACGATTTGATGACCGTGATGGACGACAGCCTCGAGGGGTTCAAGGACATCTATTTCGATGGCGGCGACCACCGGACGCTCGTGCATCTGACGGGAGGCGATTTCCGACGCCTCATGCATGATGTGCCGCATGCCCATATCGGGGTCCGGAGCCGCTGACGGCGACGCGCGGCTCCTCGCACGCTAAAGCAACCTCTCTGCTCACTTAAGGCGATCGGCGCTCTTGCGCTTATCGCGGCGGCGGACTTTTGAAATCGTTCCAAATTTCGAAATAATCTTGACTATTTTCGTGGCGTTCGCTCTACCTCATGCTTACCTGATCTCAGGACCTTGAATCCTGACCTATTAGGAGTGGATATGCCTTTCCGTGCGTCTCGGCGCTCATTTGCCGTTTTCCAAAAATCATTGGCTTTTTCGGTGATGGCCGCGGTCGGTTTCGCCGGTGCATTTCACTCCATAACGCCGGCTAAAGCGTCCGAAGAATTCGAGATCGAAATTTCGATCAAGGATCACAAGTTCGAGCCCTCGGCGATCAAGTTACCTATCGGCAAACCGATCAAGATTTCCGTCAAGAACCTGGATCCCACGCCGGAAGAATTCGAGAGCAATGATCTCGGCTTTGAAAAAATCATCGCCGGAAACAGCGACGCGACGATCCGCGTGAAGCCGTTGCAACCGGGCACGTACATCTTTTTCGGCGAGTTCCATATGGATACCGCCTTGGGTCACATCGTAGCGGAATAGTGGTCGAATGCTTGCTGCCCTCGTTATCATTTTTCGCGAAGTTCTCGAAGCCGGACTGATTGTCGGCGTCGTTTTGGCGGCGTCGCGGGGCGTTCCGGGGCGAAGCGGTGCGGTGTCGCTCGGCGTTCTTGCCGGCATCGTTGGCTCCATGATCGTTGCGCTGTTCGCGTCGCGCATTTCGGACGCGTTCGATGGACGAGGGCAGGAGATTTTTGTTGCCGCAATTCTTTTGTTCGCGGTGGTGATGCTTGCCTGGCACGTTGTCTGGATGGCGCAGCATGCTCGCGAGATGACGCAGCAGTTGCGTGAGCTCGGCAGCGATGTTGCGGCCGGCAAGCAATCGCTGTTTGCATTGGGTGCTGCCGTCGCGGTCGCGGTCATGCGCGAAGGCAGCGAAGTTGTCTTGTTCATGACCGGCATCGTCATGCAGGGAAAGGATACGACCAGCGAATTGCTGCTGGGATCGGGCCTCGGTTTGCTGCTCGGGGCAGGCGTATCGCTCGCGCTCTATCTCGGCTTGGCGGCGATCCCGTTGAAGCGCATGTTCGCGGTAACGGGCGCGCTGGTGACGTTGCTTGCCGCAGGACTTGCCGCATCAGCTGTTCAGCAACTTTCAAATGCCGGGCTGCTCAACATTCTCGATACGCGCGTTTGGGATACATCTTGGCTGTTGTCGGAGAATAGCTGGCCGGGCCGTATTCTCCACGTTCTGATCGGGTACATGGATCGTCCGACGGGCATGCAGCTGCTTGCATATGCGATCACCGCGTGCACGATTTTCGGCTTGGCCTATGCGAAGCAAGCGCCCGCTACCGAGAGTCGCCAGACATCGGCGCGCGCCTGAGAATTTCAGGCGCGTCGCACGATTTTATGTTTCGAAGACAATCAGGATTGCGGCTGCTGCCGCGATCATAGCCCGAGTTCTGAAAGTCCGGGATGGTCTTTCGGGCGCGGGCCGAGCGGCCAATGAAATTTGCGCTCGGACTCGGAGATCCTCACGTCGTTGATGCTGGAGTAGCGGTGGTGCATCAGACCGTGAGCGTCGAATTCCCAATTTTCATTGCCGTAAGCGCGATACCACTGGCCGCTGTCGTCGTGGAATTCATAGGCATAGCGGACGGCGATGCGATCGGTATCAAAGGCCCATAGTTCCTTGATCAGCCGATAATCGAGTTCGCGGTTCCACTTACGCGTCAGGAATTCGATGATCTGCTCGCGGCCGACAGGAAACTCGGCGCGGTTACGCCAAACGCTGTCGACGGTATAGGCCAGCGCTACCTTTTGGGGGTCGCGGGAATTCCAGCCATCTTCGGCGCCGCGGACTTTCTGAATTGCGGTTTCGCGTGTGAACGGCGGAAGTGGGGGCTTGTCGGTCATTGGTCGTTCCTTTCCTTCACGTCTTGAATCGAGGTGCTTGACCACTCGCGCGAACGCCACGACGCTTCAGGACAGATCGCAGCGGCCAGTTCCGGCGCTCGAGGGGAGCTTTCGCCATGTATGACATTTCCAACTTATCGAACTTACCGCAATTGCGCAGTCTATCGCCTGCGACGATGGCAGCATTCGAGAATTTTGATCGTGCCGCGATGGCGCCGGGTGCGATCCCGCGACGTTACAAAGAGCTGATCGCCTTGGGTGTCGCGATCGCGACGCAGTGTCCTTATAGCCTCGAAGTGCATCGGACGAACGCGGTAAATGCCGGCGTTACCGAGGCGGAAATCGCTGAAGTCGTCTTTCTCGCGGCGACGATGCGCGCCACGGCGGCGATTGCGCATGGGACGCATCTCGTCGGGCCGCGCAAGGCGAAAGCGTAATTGTCGCCTATCGCGTGCGGTTTGTCGGGCAAGACAATCGAGCCGGATGGATCGCGGTTAGAGCACGCCGTAGAGTTTCAGCGCGATGGCGGCGATGCCAAGCGCTGCGATCCAAAGGGCGACATCGGCGGCGCGGCTCCGCCGTGATCGCGCCGCGAGATTTTCCAGCGTCGCATCGTCGAGCTTCAGGCCGGTTTGCGCCGTCTCGGAAAACCCAACGATCACCTGTTCGGCCTTTTGCAGAAGGCCGGGCGTTCGCATCAGGACGTCGCCGATGGTCTCGGCGCCGCGTCCGGCCCCTTTGAGACGGCCAAGCAGCGAGAGATTGGATTCCACCCATTCCTTGGCGACCGGTTCGGCCGCCACCCAGACATTCAGATGCGGATCGAGATCGCGGGCCACGCCTTCGACAATGACCATGCTTTTTTGCAGCAGGATCAGCTCCGGGCGCGTCTGCATGTCGAAGACTTCGGTGTACGCGAAGAGCTGACCGAGCAGGTCGGCCATCGAAATTTCTTCTGCTGTGCGGCCGTGGATCGGTTCGCCGATGGCGCGCATCGCTTGCGCAAATTCCTCCACTGTATGATTCGGAGGAACGTAGCCGGCCTCAAGGTGCACGGCGGCGGCGCGATAGTAGTCACGCGAAATCAGGCCGTGCAGGATCTCGGCAAGGAAGCGGCGCTCGCTGAGACCAAGGCGGCCCATGATGCCGAAATCGACGGCGACGACTTTGCCGTCGTTATCGACGAACAGGTTTCCCTGATGCATGTCGGCATGAAAGAAGCCATCGCGCATGGCGTGGCGCAGGAACGACCGCAGTACGGTCATGCCGAGCGCGTTGGTATCGAAGCCCTTGGACTGCAGAACGTTACGGTGAGAGATTGGTGTGCCGTCGATCCATTCGACAGTCAGCACGCGTTTGGCCGTGCGCCGCCAATCGACCTCGGGGACGCGGAAGCCTTCATCGTCCTTGATGTTGCCCGCCATCTCTGAGATCGCGGCGGCTTCGAGCCGCAAATCCATCTCGAGGTCGGTGGTGTGCTTCAGATTGTCGACGACGGCGACCGGCTTCAGGCGACGCGCGGGCGGATAGAAACGCTCGATCGTTCGGGCCGCGAAGTAATAGCTGTCGAGATCGCGGTAGAAACGCTTTTCGATATTCGGGCGCAGGATTTTGACGGCGACGGCCTTCTTCACGCCGCCATCCATCACGTAGGCTTTGTGGACCTGAGCGATCGATGCGGCGGCGACGGGCGGTCCGAATTCGATAAAATGATCTTCGAGCTTGCCGCCGAGGGCGCGTTCGACGGCGCTTCTGGCTTCGGCCATCGAGAAGGGTTCGGCCTTGTCCTGCAGATGGCGGAGGTCGGCCGACAATTCGGGTCCGATGACGTCGGCGCGGGTGGCCAGGAACTGGCCGAGTTTGACGTAGCTCGGACCGAGTTCGGCCAATGCCGTCGCGACGCGTGCGGCCCGGGGTTCTTCACGGCGGAACGGCGCGGTCAGAAGGCGCACTGGCACGGTCGCGGCGCGCGCGATTTTGAGCGGCAACGGCACGGGAACGCCGGCTGGGACAAAGCGCACGCCATGCTGGGCCAACACGAAGCCGGCCCGTGCCAATCTCAAAGTGTTAAGAATTGCTCCGGCCATAACCGCGATTTCGTCGTCCTTCCGCCGCGGATGCGCCGCCGAGCCAAGGCCCGCACAATGCGCCCCAGAAGGTTTCGGTCAAGTGAAGTCGGCGAGACGGGTAAAGACCGTTCGACGCGCCGCGCCAATGCGAAGCAGCGGATCGGGTGTCCTACAACATAAACGGCGCCCAAGCCTTGCGGCGGGCGCCGTTAAAATCCGATTGGGCCGAACCCGATCTGGAAATTACTTCCTGCAGAAGGTCGCGCGACCGTGGCAGGTCACCATGCCGCCGTCCGGGCGGCAGTTGTAACGCTTGTTCATGACGCGATAGCCGGCAACGTCACCGGTTGCGACGAAGCCCGGCCACAGGCCCCAGCTGACGTGCTGAACCATCGTTTCAAGGGCGAACCAACGCGCCGATTCCGCCGAGGTCGACGTGGCAACGGCGGCCTTCGTCGTACATGCAGCATTGGCGGCGCCGGCTCCCAGCGTCACCGCGGCGGCGAGCGCCGCGCCAATCAAAAGTTTCGAGTTCATGCGTCCCATCCTCCAACAGAAGAAAAGATTCTTCTCCCCATCCGGGCGGAGGCTATGAGCGGTGCCGGCCACGGTCAATCGCAGTCGGAAATTGATCAACAAATCACTGAAGACGTGTGGCCGATTAGATCTTCCAACCGCTGTGAATCGCCGCAATTCCGCCGGTCAGATTGCGGTAGGCAACCCGGGAAAATCCGGCTTTGCGAATGAGTTCGGCGAATCGTTCCTGATTTGGAAAGCGACGAATGCTCTCAACGAGATAGCGATAAGGATCGGCAGCACCGGCCGCCAGTTTGCCAAGGCGCGGGATGACTTCGAAGGAATGGAAGTCATACAGGCGGTCGAGAACCGGCACCTGGCATTGCGAGAATTCGAGGCAAAGGAAGCGGCCGCCCGGTTTCAGCACGCGGTAGGCTTCGGCGAGGGCGCGGTCGATGTGCGTGACATTGCGAATGCCGAAGGCGATCGTGTAGGCGTCGAACCGGCCGTTTTCGAAGGGCAAGGATTCGGCGTTGCCCTCGACGCAGGCGATGCGATCCTGAAGACCGGCTTCGGCAATGCGGCGCTGGCCGACGGCGAGCATCTCGGGGCTGATGTCGCAGACGATGGCGGTCGTCGCCGGGCCGCCGTCTCGTGCATAGCGCATCGCGATGTCGCCGGTGCCGCCGGCAACGTCGAGCAGCGCGAACGGCCTATCGGAGCGCGGCGCATTCAACATCGTGATGAGATCGCGCTTCCAAAGCCGGTGCAGGCCCCCGGACATCAAATCGTTCATCAGGTCGTAGCGTTCGGCGACGGACGCGAAGACCTCATTGACGAGGTCCTGGCGTTCGTCCTCAGGCACGGCGCGAAAGCCGAACGAGACGGTGGTTTCGTTGTGCGGTTCAGAGCTATGATCGATCATGTCGCCCAGGATAGCCGTGCCGGACGCTCCGCGCTATCGTCAGCGTCACTTAGCGTCAATTCCGGCTTACGAGCTTTATGCCCGAACTTCCCGAAGTTGAAACCGTCCGGCGTGGCCTAGCGCCGGTTGTCTCGGGGCGCCGCGTGACGGCGCTCGACATGCGCCGCCCCGATCTCCGGTTTCCGTTTCCTGAACGATTTGCCGAGCGGATCGTCGGGCAGGAGATCGTCAGCCTTGAGCGGCGCGCCAAATATCTGATTGCCGGACTGTCGGGCGGCGAAGATCTCGTCATGCATCTCGGTATGACTGGGCGGTTTACGATTTTGCAAAATGGCCGACGCGATACGCCAGGCGACTACGCCAACGCGGTCGGGCCCGTTCCGGCGCACGATCACGTCGTGCTTCATCTCTCGGATGGCACGCGCATCGTCTACAACGATCCGCGCCGGTTCGGTTTCATGATCATGATGCCGCACGCGGATCAATCCCAGCATCCGTTGTTTCGCGGGCTCGGTGTCGAACCACTGGGTTCTGATCTGACCGCTGAATATCTGGCTGGGCGGGCGCGCGGCAAGAAGGCAAATCTCAAAGCCTTCCTCATGGATCAGCGCATCGTTGCGGGGCTCGGCAACATCTACGTTTCCGAAGCGCTATTTCGCGCCGGTTTGTCGCCGAACCGTGCGGCGCGCACTCTCGCCGACCGGCGTGGGGCGGCGACCGAACGCGCCAAACGGCTTGTTCCAGCCATTCAGGATGTGCTGCGGCAGGCGATCGAAGCCGGAGGATCGACGCTGCGCGATTATCGCGATGCGAATGGTGCGTCCGGCGCGTTCCAGGATGCGTTCGCCGTTTACGATCGGGCGCGGCACGTTTGTCCGCGTCCGGGATGTGGCGGCGAGATACGGCGCGTGGTGCACGCCGGCCGCGCGAGCTTTTATTGCCCGCGCTGCCAGAAGTGACGCGTGCGCATCAATGCGCCCGCCGTTCGCTCAGGGCGGCGTGAGTCTTGATGATGACGACGCTGAGACACATCACGGCAAAGCCGCCAGCGAGAAATAACTGATTGGCGGCCCAATCGCCTTTCGGTGACGAAAGTTTTCCGGATTGGATCAACCAGAACAGTCCGATCGCAATGGCGATGGCTTGATAGGATGCGAGACGAACGGCGCGATCGAGGGCGCTGGGCGCTGACACGGGATCGTTGGGATTGGACAAGCGCCGAAGATAGTAGATGTGACCGACGGCGATCAGAAGCATCGCCGAGCCGTATTCCCAGCCGTGCTGCCAATGCAGCGCCGTGCCGAGATAGATGGCGTAGAACGCCAGCGCGCACCACAGATAAGCAAGCATGACGAGCAAAGTCGTCTGCCAGAGCGCGGTACGCGGCGTTGTGCTGGATCGCGCTTCATTACGACGCCAGAATCCGGCATTCGTGCGGACAGCTGCAATAATCAGCAGGATCGCGAACACGGCTGCGGCGACGGCCGCTTCGGTCTTCTGAAAATTTTTGGCCGCGAGGAACATGGCCAACAATGCCGCTGCGAGCGTCACAAGCAGCCAGGGAAGCGGTGGGCGTAAAGACATGCCGGACGACTCCGAGCGAGACCTCGATTTTCGGATTGCATCACACGTGCGCAGGGGAACGTAAAGCGTCTAAGCTGATCGCGGCGATCGCCAGTGCACCGAAAAAGAGAATGTTGCAGCCCGCCCAATCGGCATGGGCGATGTCGCGCGGAAACTTGTTATCGACGAACAGACTGATGATGCCGATCACCATGCCGACGAGCTGCACCTGGGCGAGAATCCGGCCGGCTTTGACGATGACCGGATCGGAACGTCCGGCGGCCCGGTCTCGATCAAGCAATGTCGCGAAGGCGATGCTGGCAATGGCCGCGAACGAAAAGCCGAGAAAGAATTGCCACCATTCAGCCCATCGTTCGTCGAGTATGACGACATAGATCGCGAGTATGGAGAGGGCGCCCCAGGCCCAGACGAGGCCGAGATAACGCGCCGTCGAGCTGGCGATGGCGCTTGTCGGAGCGCCATTGTTCATCAATCGCTGGTGATCCCACACTGCCGTGACGGCGAGGACCAGGGCCACAATGGCGCAGGCTGCGATATGCAGGTTCGGCTCTTTCGCGGCCGCAGCCAGGACCGTGGCGCACACGGCGACTGCAAGTCCGAATATCCATCCCACAAGCGACAGCATCGTCGGCTTCCCCCGTTTCAACCCCGTTTCAGCGCCCCGGCCGATATGTGTATCGCCGAGCGGCCATTCCTGCGACTGCGCTGAACCGCCGCCGGGCAAGAAATTCCGCATTCGGGGCGTGTGGCTTCATTGACCGGCGATTGGCAGACCGCTATACCGCCAGCAAACCGAGCCTGGACCACCCGTCCGGGCCGATGAGGTTTTTCTTCAGCCGCAGCCCCGCTTTGTCATTTAGGCAGCGTAGGGCGCTTTTGGACCAGCAGTAAGGACTTTTCCATGGCTAATACGTCGTCGGCGAAAAAAGCCGCGCGCCAGATGATCCGCCGCACTGAAATCAACAAGGCCCGCCGCACGCGTGTCAAAAGCGGTGTTCGCGCCGTCGAAGAGGCCATCAAGGCTGGCGATCAAAGCAAGGCATTGGCAGCGCTTGCCGCCGCCGAGCCGACTCTCGTGCGCAGCGCGCAAAAGGGAACGATGCACAAGAAGACGGCCAGCCGCAAAGTTTCGAGGCTGACTCAGCGTGTCAAGGCTATGTCAGCCTAAGCACGTTCAATTCGCGGCAGGGCAATTTTTCTCCCTGTTGCATATTCGCGACGGTAAAGAGCGGGCCCGACAAGGGCCCGCTGTTTTTTTAACACCATTAACTCCCTGGAATTGCGCCTTCCGTGCGTGCTCGATGGCATCCGAGAGACTCAAGTGGATGCGCCCGCCGATCTGCAACCAAGAATAAAATGACAATCGGATGACGCTGCAAGCCGGGCCGAACGGGCGGCGTAGGGATCATGGAATCCTCTGTTGAGTCAGGGGTCTTTTGCACAGGAACTGCGATGCTGGATCAGTTATTCGGGGCAGTTGTGGATAACTTTTTCGAGCCCTGCGGAGGCGTCTTCGGCGCTCGAAGCGCTTGTCGAGATAATGGTTACCGGTTAGTTAATAGTCAGTGGATGGCAGCGGGGTAACGCGATCGTTCGCTGGGTGGAGTCGACGAGCGTGGCATCCGAAGTTTCGGCTAGGTCAAGAGACGCGGATGCATCGTCAAATTAGGTAAAGATCTTTGTTTTGACTGTGGGCCCTGCAGCGCCAGGGCCCATGAGGAAAGTCTTTCTCTGGCAGTACTGGAGAAAGTCTTACACAGATCTTTATCAAATCTAGTAATGCGTGAGAGGGGGCTCGTGGAAAACATCGAGGCTTCCCACGTCGAGGACGTTCCAGTCCTCGAAACGTGGGAGCGTCTGAAGGCCGATCCGAAGGCGGTTTTGGTGGACGTTCGTACGCGCGCCGAATGGGCGTTCGTCGGAGTTCCGGACCTTAGCAGTCTCGATCGGGAGGTGTTGCTCATGGAGTGGCAGACATTCCCCGATAGCGGAATCGCTCCGGATTTTCCGGATCGGCTGGATGCGGCGCTTAAGGCCCGCGGTGTCGAGAAGACGGATCAGGTTTTCTTTATTTGCCGCTCCGGCGGGCGCAGCCGAATGGCTGCAGAGATGATGGCGACGGCGGGATATCGGCGTTGCTCGAACGTGGCGGAAGGCTTCGAGGGGCCAATTGATTCCGACCGCCACCGGGGCCAGGTCGCGGGCTGGAAATTTGCCCGTCTGGCATGGGTGCAAGGGTAGCACCCAGGACTGGAAGTGCACGAATGCGCAGCATTGCCCAGAGGGTCTTGGGCATGAGGCGCAGAAGTTGGGGGGACGCTTCAGGCCAGCGTCTCGCGTAAATAGCGGGAGTAATCACAATGCAGGCAGCAAAGACGGCAGAGGCGCAGAGCACGAGTGGCGCGACGGGGACGGCTGTCACCGATCCGGCGGGTGGCGCGGTTGAGGGCCGTGGCCAGAAAGTTCGGGCCATGCTTCGCGCGCAGCTCGGCGATGAAATTTATTCGAGCTGGTTCAAGAGCCTCGAATTCGAAAGTTTTGATGGGCGCATCGTCAAGGTTTCGGTGCCGGTCAAGTTCGTGCGGAACTGGATCCAGGAGCACTACGCCGAACGCCTTCTGCATTGTGCGCGCGTAGAATTCACGAGCGCGGAGCGAGTCGAAGTTATCTGGCGGCAGCCGGGATTGGGAATTCAACGAGCGAACGACGCCAAGCCAGCCGAAGCTGCAACTGCGGCAAAGCCAATCGCGTCGTCGGCTCCGCAGCTTGATATGCAACAGCGCGTGCAGGTGATGCGCGCACCGATGCAGCCGACGCAGCGCACATCCGCCGGGGGGCTTGAAGGCTCGCCGCTCGATCCGCGCTATACGTTCGACAGCTTCGTCGTCGGCGCCTCGAACCGCATGGCGCACGCCGGAGCGACGCAGGTCGCGGAAACCGTGCTTGCCGACGCGCCAGGCTACAATCCGCTGTACATCCATTCCGCGGTCGGCCTCGGCAAAAGCCATCTGCTGCAAGCGATCGCGTGGGAGGTGAAGCGCCGGGCTCCGACGGCCCAGGTCCTTTATCTGACGGCCGAGCGCTTCCGTTATCAATTCGTCGAAGCGCTTCGCTCTTCCGATCCGCTGGCGTTCAAGGAGCGCTTCCGCAATATCCACATGTTGCTGATCGACGATCTTGAGTTTCTGCAGGGTGAGCGGACCGAACAGGAGTTCGATCACATCATCAATGCGCTGCTCGACGGCGGCAAACAGGTCGTCGTGGCGTCGGCGCGGGCTCCGAACCAGATCGAGCGCCTCAACGAACGCATGCGGTCGCGCCTGCAGCGCGGCCTCGTGACGGAGCTGATGTCGCTTGATCATGAGCTTCGCCTCAAGGTTCTGGAAAAGCGCCTGGCGGAAAAACGCGCCGCCGATCCGTCCTTCACGCTGTCGCGCGACGTCATCGATCTTCTGGCTCAGCGCCTGACAGAGAACGGCCGTGAACTCGAAGGCGCCGTCACGCGTCTTTACGCGACGTGGCAGTACATGCGGACGCCGATCACGCTCGACATCGCCGAGACGGTAATCCGCGATCTGGTGCAGAACCTAGAGCCACGCCGCATCAAGATCGAAGACATTCTGCGGATCATCTCGCGGCACTATGGCGTGTCGAAGGGCGATCTGCTGTCTCAGCGCCGTCATCGATCGGTTGTCTGGCCGCGGCAGATCGGCATGTACCTCGCCAAGCATCTGACGGCGCGGTCGCTGCCGGAAATCGGCCGGCGCTTCGGTGGCCGAGACCACACGACGGTCCTGCACGCGATCCGCAAGATCGAGGGTGAGATCAGCAAGAACCCGCACCTTGGGGATGAGCTTGAGGAATTGAAGCGGCTTCTCAATCACTGATTGAGCACTGATCGCGGCGTCCCCACGCCGCGACCTGTCAGGCGTAAGGCCGGTCATCCCAAGCCCTCGGGAGGCCGGCCTCGTTGTTTTCGGGCGTATAGCCGGAACTTAAAGGCAAAAATGCCGTCTGGGCGCTACATCTTTGCTTGAAATGTGGGCGCTGTTCGGTTCTGATCCGGGTCCGTGAGCGATTCCGCTGCAAAGCCGCTTCTGGGCCGCCTACGGGGCCAAATCCTTCGCGCGTGATTGCGACCGACGGCGTGTCGATGCCGCCATTCCACGCGCTCTCCGAAATCAGCACTGAGGACAAACATGCGTCTCGAGATTGAACGTGGGGAACTCTTGAAGGCGCTGAGCCACGTTACGAGTGTCGTCGAGCGCCGAACGACCATTCCGATCCTTTCCAACGTGATGCTGAAAGCTTCGGGCGACGCGCTGATGTTCAAGGCGACGGATCTTGAACGTGAGGTGAGCGAAAGCGTCGGGGCGAAGGTTTCGACCCCGGGTACACTGACCGTACCGGCGCACGTGCTGCACGATATCGTGCGCAAACTTCCCGAAGGCGCTGAAATCGAGATGAAGCGCGAGGGCGACAAAGAGCGCCTGATGATTACATCAGGTCATTCGCGCTTCAGCCTGCAAATGCTTTCGGCGGATGATTTCCCTGATCTGGCGGTTGGTGAGATCGGTCATGAATTCACGATCGAGGCGGGCGATCTGAAACGCCTCATCGACAAGACGCGCTTCGCGATCTCGACGGAGGAGACGCGCTATTATTTGAACGGCATCTATCTGCATCCGGCGGAAACGGCGGGTGCGAAAACCTTGCGCGCGGTCGCGACCGACGGCCATCGGTTAGCCCAGGTCGAGTTGCCGTTGCCGAAAGGCGCCGAGGGTATGCCGGGTGTCATCGTGCCGAGGAAGACTGTGCACGAGTTGACGCGATTGTTGGAAGACACGAATGCGATGGTGAAAGTCGGCGTATCGCAGACGAAGGTTCGTTTTGAAATCGGCTCCGTGGTGCTGACGTCGAAGCTGATCGACGGCACCTTCCCGGATTATGGGCGGGTCATTCCGCACAACAATGACAAGGAAATGAAGGTCCCGAACGCATCGTTCAAAAGTGCCGTCGATCGCGTGTCGACGATCGCGAGCGAGCGCGGGCGCGCGGTGAAGCTCAACGTCGCAAAGGACAAGCTGATCCTGACGGTGAATAATCCGGAAGGTGGCAGCGCGACGGAAGAGATCCCTGTCGGCTACAGCGCTGGGCCGCTGGAGATCGGATTCAACGCGCGTTACCTGCTCGACATCGCCGATCAGCTTGAGAGCGAGGACGCGCGGTTTTTGCTCGCCGATCCCGGTTCGCCGACGATGGTGCGTGACGGCGGTGACGGCAGCGCGCTGTATGTGCTGATGCCGATGCGGGTTTAAACTTCCCTTCTCCCATTGGGAGAAGGTGGCCGAAGGCCGGATGAGGGTCTCTTCGCGATAAACGCCCCTCACCCTGACCCTCTCCCTAAGGGAGAGGGAGGCGCTTCGAGTTCGACCAGTTGCCCGGATGGACATGGAAAAAAGCGGACTCTGGGTCGAGCGACTGACGCTGACGAACTTTCGTAGTTATGCGGCGGCGAACGTTGTGACGGACGCGGGACCGCAGGTGATTGTCGGCGCTAACGGCTCGGGCAAGACCAACCTTCTCGAAGCGCTATCGTTGCTGTCGCCCGGGCAAGGCTTACGGCGCGTGCCGTTCGTCGATCTGGTGCGCGCCGGAGGCGACGGCAGCTTTGCCATTGCAGCGCGCGCGCATACGCTCGCGGGGCCTGCCGATATTGGAACAGGGCTGTCCGCCACTTCTAATTCCTCCCCGCAGGGCGGAGGGGAATTTCTACGAACATCAGGACGACCGACATCGGAGCGCTCAGGGCGCATCGTGCGCATCGACGGCGCGGCGCAATCGGGATCGGGCGCGCTCGCCGACTATCTCGAAATCGTCTGGGTGACGCCGGCGATGGACGGGCTGTTCACTGGGCCGGCCTCGGAACGACGCCGCTTTCTCGATCGGTTGATCCTGTGCTTCGATCACAGCTATCGCACGATTGCGGGGCGTTTCGAACGGGCGATGACGAGCCGCAACCGGCTGCTTGCCGATGGCGTCCGCGACAACGCGCAGCTTTCCGGGTTCGAGCAGGTGATGGCGGAGACGGGCATCGCCGTCGCAGCGGCGCGTCTCGAAGCCGTCGCAGCGATGGGGCAAATCGTCGAGAAGCGGCAAGCCCGCGATCCCAACTCGGCATTCCCGTGGTCGTCCCTCCGCCTGTCGGGCAGCATCGAGGATAGTCTGCAACGCCTTTCCGCCGTCGAAGCGGAAGATCGCTATGCTCAGACCCTGCGCGAGACGCGCGAGCGCGACCGCGCGGCGTCACGGACGCTTGATGGTCCGCATCGCTCCGATCTCATCGTCGAGCATGGGCCCAAGGCCCTCGCGGCCCGTCACTGCTCGACAGGGGAGCAGAAAGCGCTGTTGCTCGGCCTCGTTCTGGCGCATGCGGAACTCCTGACCGAACGGCAGGAAGGGGCGGCGCCAATCCTGCTGCTCGACGAAATTACGGCGCATCTCGACGCCGATCGCAGGGCTGCATTGTTCGAGGAAATTCTCCGGCTTGGCGCGCAGGCGTGGATGACCGGCACGGATGCCAATGCCTTCGATGCACTGTCCGGAAAGGCCCGTTTCTGGCAGGTGGCCGAAGGGCGGATCGCGGTTCTGCCGTAGGCTGCCGATGGGGGACAAACGGTCACACGCAAAGCGATGAAAAACAAAGGTTTTTTCGACGCTTATTGAAGCGATTTCATGCGGTGTTTTGGGGTGGTTTGTGGTATAAATACGGACCCTCATTTCGTCCCCTGAGAAAGCTCAGAATGAACGCTCAACCGCTGAAGAAAACGCCTGCGCCGGAAGACTACGGCGAAGACAGCATCAAGATGCTGAAAGGCCTCGATGCGGTTCGCAAACGCCCTGGCATGTACATCGGCGACACCGATGACGGATCGGGTTTGCATCACATGATCTACGAGGTCGTCGATAACGGCATCGACGAGGTTCTCGCGGGGCACGCCACGCGATGTGAGGTGACGCTCAACCCCGACGGGTCGTGCACGGTGCGCGACGATGGGCGCGGAATTCCGACCGGCATCAAACGGGATGACGACCACGATCCCAAGCGTTCGGCTGCCGAGATCGTTTTTACGGAACTGCATGCGGGCGGAAAGTTCGACCAGAATTCCTACAAGGTCTCGGGTGGTCTGCATGGCGTCGGCGTGTCCGTCGTCAACGCGCTTTCGACCTGGCTCAAGTGCCGCGTCTGGCGCGAGGGCAAGGAACACGTCGTCGAATTCCGCAACGGCAATACCGTCGCGCCACTCACGGTCGTCGGCGATGCAAACGGTGAGCGCGGCACCGAGGTTTCGTTTCTGCCGAGCACGGAAACTTTTCACAACGTCACCGAATTCGATTTCGCGACGCTCGAACACCGCTTGCGCGAATTGGCATTCCTGAACTCGGGCGCAAAAATCGTGCTGACGGACGCACGTCACGCCGACGTCAAGCGCCAGGAATTCATTTACGACGGCGGCACCGCGGCTTTCGTGCGCTATCTCGATCGTTCGAAGACGTCGCCGCTTGCCGAGCCGGTGATGGTCCGTGGCGAGAAGGATGGCATTACGGTCGAAGCCGCTCTGTGGTGGAACGACAGCTACCATGAGACGGTGCTCTGCTTCACGAACAACATTCCGCAGCGCGACGGCGGCACGCATCTCGCGGGCTTTCGTGGCGCGCTGACGCGTATCGTCAATAAATACGCGGAAGAGTCGGGGCTTGCGAAAAAGGAAAAGGTCACGCTTTCGGGCGATGACGCGCGCGAAGGCTTGACGTGCGTTCTGTCGGTGAAGGTGCCGGACCCGAAATTTTCATCGCAGACGAAGGACAAACTTGTTTCGTCAGAGGTGAAGCCGATCGTCGAGTCGACCGTTGGCGATCAGCTTGGCGCGTGGTTCGAAGAACATCCGAAAGAAGCCAAGCTCATCGTCGGCAAGATCATCGAGGCGGCTCTGGCTCGCGAGGCGGCGCGCAAGGCGCGTGATCTGACGCGGCGCAAGGGTGCGCTCGACGGCCTCCGCCTTCCCGGCGGGCTTGCCGAATGCCAGGATCGCGATGCCTCTAAGACTGAGCTTTTCATCGTCGAAGGTGACTCAGCCGGCGGCTCCGCGAAGCAAGGCCGCAAGCGCGAGTTTCAAGCCGTGCTGCCGATCCGCGGTAAAATCCTGAACGTCGAACGGGCACGCACCGACAAGATGCTTTCGTCGGAGCAGGTAACGAACATCATCGGTGCGCTGGGTACCGGCATCGGGCGCGATGAATTCAAGCTCGATAAGCTCAGGTATCACAAGGTCATCATCATGACCGACGCCGACGTCGACGGCGCGCACATTCGCACTCTGCTGCTGACATTTTTCTATCGGCAGATGCCGGAGCTTGTCGAGAAAGGGCATGTCTACATTGCGCAGCCGCCGCTCTATAAGGTGGCGCGGGGCAAGGCTCAGTCGTACCTGAAGGATGAGCGGGCGCTGGAAGATTATTTGATCGACCAAGGGCTCGCGGACGCCGTTCTGGTGACGGGCGACGGCACCGAACGCGCTGGCCGCGATCTTCGCGAAGTGGTCGAGCAGGCTCGGCAGATTGCGAGCGGCATCAACGGCTTGCATTCGCGCTACAATCGCGACGTTGTCGAGCAGGGGGCGATCGGCGGTATCTTCGATCCGGAACTGCTGCATTCAGCCGTGGAGGCAAACGCAGCGGCGGATCGCATCGCGAAGCGTCTCGACGATATCTCGGAAGAGATGGAAACGGGCTGGCAAGGCAGCTTCGGCAACGACGGGTTCATGTTCAAGCGTGAAGTGCGCGGCGTGACGGAAGTGCATTTCCTGGATCGCGCTTTTCTCGGCTCGCTCGATGTTCGCCGTTTGAACGAACGGCATCCGCATCTCATCGAGGTGTACGACAAGCCTGCCAAGCTGAAGCGCAAGGACAAGGTCGAAGTCGTGAACGGTCCGCGCTCGTTGCTCGACGCCGTTTACGACACGGGCCGCAAGGGGATCGAACTGCAGCGCTACAAAGGCCTCGGCGAAATGAACCCTGAGCAGCTTTGGGAAACGACGCTCGATCCGGATGTTCGCACGTTGCTGCAGGTGAAGGTTGGCGACATCGCGGAAGCCGACGAGATTTTCGCCAAGCTGATGGGCGATATCGTCGAGCCGCGCCGCGATTTCATTCAGGAAAACGCGCTCAACGTGTCGAATCTGGACGTGTAAAGGACACGATCGTCCAGGTTGCGCTTTCCAACTCCACAGCCCGGCCTGGCTCGGGCCAACCAGCGCCATTTCAAGAATTCACGTATTCGCCTGGATGGCGGCCTCGGAGGGCGGCCATGACGGAGAAGTGCCAGTGCGTCCACGAACGTCTCGATTGCTGTCATAGCGGGCGAAGCATAGCGAAGAGCCGGAATTCAGACGGCACTACGATAAACTGGGTCCAGGGTCTCGCAATTGGGCTCGCCCGGGATGACACTATCGGGTCGACTCGCGACTTCGTTGCGTGCAGCAGAAAATCAAACCCGTCTGCGGCTCGGGAGTGCCCGGGTTTCGGTTCCGGCTTTGTGGGCGGCGCCTTGCAACTTAGCGCGGAACTGATCGCGCCGTTCATGGATCGAGGCGATGACAAGGCCGGTGGGAATTCCGAGGCCGACGAGCGCGGCTTCGGATAGCTGCAGGCTGGCTTCGATGGTTTCCGGAACCGCGTCGGTGACGCCGATTTCGTACAGGTGCTGCGCGTGGACGGCGTCCTTGGCGCGCGCGACAATGACGAGCTTCGGATAGCTCGATCGCAGAGCCTGGACGATTGCGTCGATCTCTGCGCGCTCGTGGATCGTGATGATGGCGGCTTTCGCCGTATCCAGGCCGCAGGCTCTGAGGAAGTCGAGCTGCCGCACGTCACCGAAATAAACGGGCTTGCCGTCACGGCGCGCATTGGCGACGAGACGCGGGTCGCGGTCGATGGCGATGTATCGGACCTGATGTTCGGCCAGCATGTCGCCAATGAGCTGTCCGACGCGGCCATAGCCAACGACGAGTGCGGCGTTCTCTATTCCCGTCGGAAGGACCGATAGCGCCGGATCGACCGGGGCGGGTGGCGCATTGCGCTGTGCGAGCCAGCGGCCGAGCTTGGCGGTTGCGGGGATGCAGGCCATCGTGAGGGAAACCGACGTGAGAAGGATGCCCGTCAGCTCGCGCGTTACGAGGCCGGACGTCAGTGCGACCGTCAGGATGATAAAGGCAAACTCGCCGCCGGGGGCAAGCAGGGCCGCAGTTTCGATCGATGCAGGCCGAGCAATACCGAAGACGCGGGACAGGCCGTAGATGATGACGGCTTGCAGCAAAATCATGCCTCCGGCCGTCGCGAGGATGTAGCCGGGGTCTGCAATGAGCGCTTGCAGATCAAGGGTCAGGCCAACCGAGAAGAAGAAGATACCGAGAAGGAGCGATTTTATCGGCTCGATCGTCGTTTGGATGGCGCGGCGGTATTCGGTTTCCGCGAGCAGGAGGCCGGCCACGAATGCGCCAAGCGCCATCGACAGGCCGGCTGAAGCGGTAATGAAGCTGGTCCCGACCGCCACAAAGAGTGTCGCTGCGATGAAGAGATCGTCGTTGCCCGTCTGCGCCACGACGCGAAACAGCGGCTGCATGAGATATCGCCCGACAAGCAGAATGACGAGCAAAGCGCCGGCGGCTTGAAGCAGCGCGGTCGCAATCCCAACCAAAAGCGATTGCTTGCTGCCGGGCTCCAGGATGCCAACGAGAATGAGGATTGGAACGACGGCCAAATCCTGGAACAGCAGAATCGAGAAACTCGTACGCCCGACGACCGACGAGAGCCGTTTCTGGTTGGCGAGAAGTTCAATAACGATGGCGGTTGACGACAGGCAGAGGGCGGCGCCAATGACGATGGCGGTCGCCGGAGGCTGGCCAAGCTCGATGGCGACGATCGCGATCGCCACCGCCGAGACGACGACCTGCAGACCGCCGAGACCGAATACGAGCCGCCGCATCGTCGAGAGACGCTCGAAGGACAGCTCCAGGCCGATCAGAAAAAGAAGAAAAACAACGCCCCATTCGGCGAATTTCGCGAGGCGTTCGGGGTCTGTGATCGTCAGCCACGTCAGTCCGGGGACGTATGCCGTTAAGACGCCAAGGCCGCCCGGGCTCAGGACCGCGCCCGATATCAGGAACGCGAGGACGGTACTTACGCCAGCCCTATGCAGCAGCGGGACGATGACCCC
>Ga0182744_1001706_pt1 | contig 18943 bp, 18 predicted proteins | sample eDN3rd30CKraftMG_FD_128525 | JGI IMG/M metagenome (GOLD analysis project Ga0182744, IMG submission 128525) | Enriched Miracle-Growth compost microbial communities from Emeryville, California, USA - eDNA 3rd pass 30_C Kraft MG (version 2) (version 2) ...
TCAGTCCTTGGATCATGCTTACAGAACGCGTTTCGTCGGCGTTTGTTCGCCCGGATTTTATTGCCTGCGGTCCAGGTAAGCGGCCAGAGATTGATCGATATCGCGTGAAACGTTGGCGCTCCGTGCGACGTATTCGATCTTCAGCATGGCAGGTGTAGGATCGAACGCATCCGAAGGATCGACATGGACGCTTTAAGCATGGATGCCCGAAGCAAATCGGCCGAGGCGGGGGAAATCGTCTACCGCCATGCCTTGCCGGTGCGCTTGACCCATTGGATCAACGTGCTTTGCCTCGCCATCCTGCTGATGAGCGGTCTGCAAATCTTCAACGCTCATACAAGTCTCTATCTCGGCAACCGCTCCGATCCCCAGCATGAAGTGCTTTCGATGCGTGCGGTTCAGAAACCCGATGGACGTTACGCGGGTCAGACGACGATCGGCAACGTGACCTTCGATACGACAGGTGTGCTCGGTCTTTCCAAGGGCGCGAGCGGGCGCTGGGAAGCCGTCGGCTTTCCGAGCTGGATCACGCTCCCGTCCTATCGCGATCTCGCGACGGGACGGCGCTGGCATTTCTTTTTTGCGTGGCTCTTTGTTCTGAACGGCTTTGCCTACCTGATCTATGCTCTCGTCAGCGGCCACTTGCGACGCGATCTGGCGCCAACCGGGCGCCAGCTGAAAAACATCGGTCACGACATCGTCGAGCATCTAAAACTGAAATTTCCGAAAGGTGAGGATGCAAAGCGCTACAACGTGCTGCAGAAGCTCGCGTACCTCGCCGTCATTCTGGTGCTGCTGCCGCTGGTGGTTCTGTCGGGGATGACGATGTCGCCGGCGCTGGACGCGGCGTTTCCATTTCTTGTCGATTTTTTCGGAGGGCGGCAGTCGGCGCGTACGGTTCACTTCCTCTGTGCGACGGGCATCGTACTGTTCGTTTTGGTGCACGTCGTGATGGTGCTCGTTTCCGGCGTTTGGAACAACATGCGTTCGATGATTACCGGACGCTATCGCATCGAGCCGGCGGAGTAGGGTCATGGGATTCAATTCGAAGCTCAGCCGGCGCGGTTTTCTCACGCGGATTTCCGCAGCCGGCAGCGCTTTGCTGCTCGGCGGCTGCGATCAGCTTTCCCAGTCTCCGGCGTTTCGCGATATTCTGAGCAAGGCCGAGGGGGTGACGCAGCGCGTACAGCGGTTCGTGCTGTCGCAGAAATCTCTGGCGAGAGAATTCAGTGAAAACGATTTGTCGGCGCACTTCAAGGCGAACGGTTCACTCAACGTCGATGACCCGACCTACCAGGCGCAAGTGCCGCTTGGTTTTGCAAATTGGCGCTTGAAGATCGATGGCCTTGTCGCGCGGCCGACGGAATTAAGTCTCGACGAACTGCGCCGATTGCCGTCGCGGACTCAGATCACGCGGCATGATTGCGTCGAAGGCTGGAGCGCCATCGGCAAATGGAAGGGCGCGCAGATGACGCCGCTGCTGCAGAGCGTCGGATTAAAGCCGGAAGCCCGCTACCTCGTTTTTCATTGCGCCGACATGCTGGCTCCGGGCGCGCGCTATTACGAGAGCATCGATCTGATCGACGCCTTCCATCCGCAGACGATCCTGGCCTATGACATGAACGATGCGGCGCTCTCGGTTCCGCACGGTGCTCCCATTCGTCTGAGGGTCGAGCGGCAGCTCGGCTATAAGCACGCCAAATATGTGATGCGGATCGAAGCCGTGTCATCGCTGGCCAGCATCGGGGCGGGCAAAGGCGGCTTTTGGGAGGACCGCGGATACGAATGGTACGCCGGGATTTAATCCCGGCGGCGGCCTCTGACATCAAAGCCTTTTCCGAACATTCCCATTGTAATAGAGTAACAGCCTTGTGAAACCTCCGGCCTGTGTTTTCTCGTAAGAGCAAGCTGCCAGAGGAAACCAGTGGGAGTGGAACGAATGAGGTTTGTGAAGGGCATCGCGGTTGCCGGCGTTGTGGCGCTTGCCGGCTCCGTTGCGGCCGGTACGGCAGCGAATGCAGCGAGCATTGCGGTTGGCAAGAAGCTTGAGCTCAGGGTCGATCCGTCGAAAATGAACGAGGAGCGGACGCGGCTCTGGGAGCAGTTCGGCGGATGGTGTGCGATCAAGGATTGGCATCCGGCCATCGCGAATTGCGAAGAGAGCACCGAGGATGGCGCGAAAGTTCGCGTGCTGACGCTGAAGGACGGCGGCAAGATCAAGGAAAAGCTTCTGGACGTGAAGCCCAACTTCTACCGTTACGAAATTCTCGAGAGCCCATTGCCGGTCAAGAACTACCAGGCACAGTTCGCGCTGACGCCCGACGACGACGATGAAGACGAAATCAATTTCGCGTGGTCGGCGACGTTCGATGCCAATGGCAAAACGAACAAGGAAGCGCACGATGTCATCGACGGCATTTTCCAAGCCGGACTCGACAACATCAAGGCGCAGGCGGGCACGAAGCCGGACGATGACAACGACAAGGACTGAGCGAGGCTCTGTCCGCAATTCGGATACATTGTGATGAAACGCGACATCATCCCGGCGAAAGCCGGGATGATTGTTTTCGGGGGCGTGGCAGCGGCGCGAGAGCGCCAATCAGGTCCTGAGCGTCTCGATCGCGAGACGGATCAGATCGGCTGTACGATCGACACCGAGCTTGACCTTCATCTGGGTGCAGATATTCGCGACCGTCTTGTAGGCGATGCCAAGACTTTCCGAGATGGCCGTCATGCTTTTGCCTTGCCCGAGCATACGCAGAATTTCGACTTCGCGGATCGATAGCGACTGCAACGGGTCGTCCGTCGATATCTGGCTGACGGCGATGCGCGAAGCGAGGTCGCGGTCGATGTACTGCTCGCCGGCGCGTACCTTGCGGATGGCGGCGATCAACTCCTCAACCGGCGCGCTCTTGCTGACGTAACCGCGCGCGCCGCCGCGAAGCGCACGAACCGCATAGATCGGTTCATGGTGCATGCTGAAGACGATGATGCGGGCGTTGCTGTCGGCCGACAACATGCGGCGGAGGAACTCAAGTCCGCCGGCTCCTTCGAGATTGAGATCGAGGATGATGATATCGGGCCGTTCGCGGGCGTAGACGGCCAATCCCTCTTCGACATCGGGGGCTTCGCAGACCTGGGCGTCGAAGTGTGCCGCAAACAATCGCTGCAGACCTTCGCGGACGACACCGTGATCATCGACGATGAGTATTTTCATGCTGCACTCGTGGCTTTCGGGGTTTCTTCAGTTTTCCCACGGCGTTCAGGGGGAAGTGGAATCTCAGCGACAAGAATGACGCCTTTTCCATTTTCGTGAGAGGTGACTTTCATTGTTCCATTAAGAGCGGCGACGCGCTCGCCCATGCCAACAAGGCCAAACCCGCGTTTTGCCGGTCCAACTATGCCTTGCCCGTCGTCGGAAACGACAATGCGCAAAAGGCCGGTTTCGGTTTGCGTCGCCAAAAGTTCGATGGTGTCCGGCTTGCCATGCCGGACGGCGTTGCTTGTGCCTTCCTGGAAAATTCGAAAGGCTGCCTCTTCAATATGCGCGGGAAACCGCGCTTCGCTGACATCGCTGTGAAACGTGATTTTCGGCCGGCGCGCCCGCCAGAATGCGATGAGTTGCTCGACGGCGTGCGTCAATCCCTGGTCGATCATCATTGCAGGACGCAAGCGGCTCAGAATTCCGCGCAGATGCAACTGCATGTGATGGACGGACTGGCGGATCGCCGAAACACGTCCCGCGACGTCCTCGCCTGCGTCCCGCGAGAGCAAAGCCGGGATCGACTGGGCATCAACGTCGACCGCGAACAGGAAAGGGCCGATCTCATCGTGAAGGTCACGGGCAACCTCGGAGCGCTCTTCCTCCTGGACGGTGGAAAGCTGTTCGTTCAGGCGCCGGTTCTGCAATTCCGCGGCCTGTAGGCGTTCGGCCATGCGGTTGAAGGCGCGATAGATCATATTGAGGTCTTCCGGGCCTTGCTCTGCGACGTGGGCGGTATAGTCGCCCTCTCCGACGCGGTTCAGCGCAGCCGACAAATCTTCAAGCGGCTTTAGCGCCCGGCCGAGACTGGCGTAGATCAGCACCAGCACGGTGCCGCAGAATCCCGCGATGATGATGAACTTGAGTTTCAGATCCTCCCAGACCTCGCTGACCTCGTTGTGCGGATCGGACCGAAGTTCGACCGTGCCGATGTCTTTGAAGGGTGCAGGAAGTTGAAACTCCCGGACGTGCGTTTCTCCGGCGAGGAGCCAGTACAGCCAATGCGGCGGCGGATCGACGGGAACCTCCAAGCGGGAGGCGGCCTTCGTCGTCCCATCGGGAGAGATAAGCCGTGCCGTGAGGTGCCGATCGCCATCGAACGATCTAACCACGCGTTGCAAATAGGTGTGCGGATCGTCGCTGATCGCGATCGCCGCCAGCGCGTCGCCAACGGTGCTGTTGCCGACCTCGATCGCCGACGACATCTCGATTTCGACTTTGCGCAGACTCGTCCAGTAGGTCAGCACGCCGCCGATGAGGAGGCACGCTCCCAGCACGAGCGCCACAAGGACCATAAGGCGGCGTCTCAAGAACATTGAGCCAGCTACTCCGCCCGATCTTGTAACATTGTAACAATTTGAAGCAGTGTGCGCGGCGCGTCAAGGCATTCTGGCGCGATTGACGCGGCATGGCAGAGAACCTGCATCGGAGGAACCGAAAGCAGGGAGCGTTTCATCCTATGACGCCGTACTTCGGAACCTACGCATTGAATCTCAATCGCGTTCGGCTTGCGCAGTTCGTCGATCATCATGTGACGCTCCTGCGTCATGAGCGGGCGCGCCCCTCTCTCATCGTTAATCCGCTTGATGGGCAACCCTACACGGGCCGTGCCGTTAGAATCCAAGACGCTTCACCGCTTCGCGGGGAGCCGCGTTAGGTTCGGGTCAAGTTCTTGATCGGCCATCATTCGGATCCGGATTAACTCCGGTTCAGCACTCATGCTGGTGCAATAATCCGACCGCGCTCCGGACGCCATCCGGGAATTTTTCCTAAAACGTGTGTTCGCAGCTTTTGGACGCCAATCTTTCTTCGGATGGCTAAGATGCTCGCTTGCCGCCGCGATGGCGGAATGAGCAGGACGCTGCGGAGAAGGATCGGCCGGAGATCGCGCAACATTCGCGCCGGGCGGGCGGCGAGTTCGTACTGGTCGGCGGCCATCATCCCCCAGACGAGCGCCAGCAATAGATAGAAATGCCGCCAGTGGTCGCTGTCGATCAACACGCCTTCGCAGATATTTCCGGCGAGGGCGGCAAAGGCGATCAAGAAATAGGGAGATGTCTCCGTTCGCTTAAACGCATGCCGGAATCCGAGCACCAAGGTGCCGAGGCACGTCATCAGGTAGAGCAGCCCGCCGACCCAGCCGGCATTGAGAAACATGCTGAGATAGATGTTGTGCACTTCTTCGTGATGGTAGAAGCGCGTGAAAATCGCCGATCCGATACCCAGCGGATTTTCGAGTATGAGGCCGACGGCTTTTCGCTGTCCGCCGAAGCGGCCGTCGGGTCCGACGTCGTACGACTGGGTCAGTGAGGCGCGCTGCTCAAGCAAATCCGAGATGGCGGACGATTTCAGGGCGGCGGCGAGGATCATGGCGAGCGTGAGCGCGCCGAGCAGCACGAGCGCCGCCAGTTTCAGGCGTTCGCGGTTGGTCTTCACGGTGATCGTGTAGACGTAACAGAAGATCAGCAGGCCGATGGCTGTCGCGGCCCAGGCACCGCGCGAAAAGCTGAAGAGAATGCCGACCGCCAGGATCGCGGCGGAGATCAGCGGCAGAATCCCGCGCCGGAGCGGCCTGACCAGCCACAGGTGCAGCGATAGCAGCAGCGGTGCAATCAGGAACGGCCCGAACACATTGGGATCCTTGAACGGACCCGAGGCGCGGCCATAGCGCGTGAAGTGATCGAAGGCGCCCGGGAACAGGCTGAGATACCCGGCGATGCCACAGAGCGCGGCGATGATGCCGGCAAGGAGGTAGGCGTTGAGGATCAGCCGCGTGTGTTCCTTGGGGCGTTTGGCGATGAAGGCTGCGAACAGGAACCAGGCGCCGACAAGATAGAGCGAGACGTTCATATGCGACACGGCAATGCCGGTTTCGCGCGCCAAGGCGGCGCTCAGTTCACCACATGCGGTCATTGTGAAGACGACGGCAAATCCGGCCCAAAGCATCGGCTTTGCATCCACGAGTCCGACGACCGGCAACAGCAGCATGAGCCCGATCGTCAGCGCATCGACGGGAGCGGGTTCCGTGTAGACGATCGAACTGAGGGCGATCGTCAGCCACACGAGAGCCAAGGCAATGCGATGCGCGAAGCTCTTTCGGCCTCCTCTCGCGAGGTCGAAGCGGACGAGCGTCGGTGGCATGCCTAAGACCGGCGACATTTCAGCGGGCTTTCGTTATCCGCGGTTGAAGGACGTTGGCGATCGCCGTCAGTAGGCGCTTTCCGTGTTGAGAAGAGAGAGCGGCGTCTTCAAGAGAATGTAGAGGTCGAGGAAGACGCTCCAGTTCTCGATGTAGTAAAGATCGTGCTCGATGCGCTTGAGGATCTTTTCTTCCGTATCGGTCTCGCCGCGCCAGCCGTTGATCTGCGCCCAGCCGGTGATGCCGGGTTTGACCTTGTGACGCGCGAAATATCCATCCACGACTTCGTCGTAGAGATGTCCCGCCGCTTTCGCCTGCACGGCATGCGGCCGGGGGCCGACCAGCGAGAGATTCCCCTTGATGACATTGATGAGCTGGGGCAGCTCGTCGAGACTCGTCTTGCGGATGAAGCGGCCGACACGTGTTACGCGCGGATCGTCCTTGGTGACGAGTTTGGAGGCCGTCGCATCGCACCGGTCGGTATACATCGAGCGGAACTTGAAGACTTCGATCAGCTCGTTGTTGAAGCCGTAGCGCTTCTGCTTGAAGAACACCGGTCCACGACTTTCGAATTTCACGGCGAGCGCGATGAGTAGCATCACGGGCGTCAACACGGTGAGGGCGAGAAGGCCGATCACCTTGTCGAAGAGCCACTTGGAGACGCTGTCCCAGTCGGCAATGGGCCGGTCGTAGAGATCGATCATCGCGACCGAGCCGACATGCGAATACGTGCGCGGCGAAAATCTCAGGCCGCTGGCGCGGGCGGGCATTTTCACGTCGGCCGGCAAGACGGACAGGCGCCCGACGACGTTCGAAAGGCGTCCTTCGGCGGCGAGCGGCAGGGACACGACAACGAGATCGAGCTGCTTGGCGCGGCTCATCTTGATGAGGTCGTTCATGTTGCCAAGGCGAGGATAGCCCGCAATCAGGTTCGGCGCGCGCTCATCGTTGCGATCGTCAAAAATTCCGGCGATGCGGACGATCGAATTTGAATCAGCTTCGAGTTCATTGAGCAGTGTCTCGGTCAACGGGCAGGCGCCATAGATCGCGACCCGCTGGTACAGGCGCCCGGTGCTCGCCGCATTGCGGATGAAACAGCCGGTCGTGACACGTTCCAGCATGACCAAGGCGGCGCCGGACACGAACCAGGCCGCAAGCCAGACGCGGGATACGTCGGCGCCGACTTTCAGGAAGAACATACCGGCGACGAGAGCCGCGAATACGACGGTCCAGCCGAACATCACCGCGGGCAGGTTCTTGATGTAGGCGGAGAGCGCGCGAAGGCTATAGAGATCGAGCAGACTGAACACCACGACGGTCGCGGCACCGACCGCCGCAGTTGCGAGAAGGTAGATCGTGTTGCTCAAAACGCCGGTTTCATCGACGTAGAGATGCGCGATGGCCAAGCCGAGAATCGTCACCATCAGGAATTCGATGGCGCGGATGGCACCGCGAACCACAACCGGCGAAAACGTGCGCTGATGGTCGGTGCGATCGACGAGTTTCGGCTTGCGGTAGGTGAACGCGTGCTTGAACGCAGCAGCGTTTGCGAAGCCATTTATCGCCATAGGTCTGATGTCGCCGGTCATTGACATTTTTTTGGTGCGTCCCGTTTCGGAAAACGTGACGGCTCGAAGCAGACTGCGTGCCATTTCGGTTAACCGCGCTGGCTGTGCAATTTGGTCGCGGGATAGCCTCGCGGTTCGGGGCGTGATGGTCGTGCGCCGTAGAAATTCAGCACGGCATCGGTCATCGCGGCGACGGTGAATTTTCCTTTAATTCCCGCTTTGAGACGCGCGGCGCGAGCGCGAGCGAATTCGGGATTGTCGAGCGTTGCTGCGAGGGCGGTGGCGAGTGCGGCTGGGTCGCCGGGCGCGATCAGAGCCGTGTCCGTGTCCGCGACGATTTCCGGAATGCCGCCGACGTTTGTCGCGATGAGGGGAAGGCCGGCGGCGCTGGCTTCCAGCACCACATAAGGGAAACTTTCGGCGCGCGAGGGCACGACCATGATGCGTCCGAGGGCGAACGCTTCTCGGATCGGCATGGCGCCGGTAAAGCGCACGCGCTCGCCGAGTCCAAGCGTCGCCGCCATCTCCTTGAATTTTGCTTCGTCCGGACCCGCGCCGACGATCGTGGCCGTAACTTGACGCTCACTGAGCCCGGCCAGCGCGTTCAGGAGGACGTCGACGCCCTTGAGTTCGCGAAGCTCGCCGACGAACAGCACGTCGGTCGCGTCGGCTCGCGGTTCGACGGCGTTGAGATCGGCGGCTTTGAGACCGTTGGGAATGATGCGCTGGGGTGCGCCCTTGGCGCTGACACGGGTGCGATAGGTGCGCGCCGCATGTGCGCTCTCGAAGATCAGGCCGGTTGTCATGCGTTCCAGCGCGCGTTCGGCCATCATCAAGGCCCGCTGTTCCAGCCCGGGCTTCAGATTGAGGCTGCCGCCGTGCGGCGTATAGAAAGTCTTCACGGGTGGGTGGCGCAGCGTCAGGCTGCGAGCGGCGAGCCGGGCGTAGGCTCCGCCCTTGGCGCCGTGCCCATGCAATACGTCGAGGTCGAGCGTCGCGATGTGGGAGCGGACGGCGCGGACGGCTGCAAGGTCGCCGAGGCCCGGCTGACGGCGCATCGGAATGCGCGCGATGCCGAGTTTCATCTTCGGCGCGACCGCCGCAAATTTGGTGGACGTCAATCGGTCTTCGGCGTTGCTATCTGCAAGGATGCCGACGTCATGGCCGCGGTTCGCCTGTTCTTCAGCGAGATCGAGAACGTGGCGGAAGAGGCCGCCGACCGGGGCCCGAAGACAGTGGAGGATACGCATGCTGACCTACCCCGATACGCCGGGAAAGGTTTGATGTGTCTCAGAAAAACCTCTCGAACACGTAAACGGTGTCGCCGGGCCGCAGCAGCGTATCGCTCGGCGCCTCGATTTGCTGGACGACGCCGTGCTCCTTGCGCGTGATGCGGAACATTCTTTCGCTGGCGCGTTCGGTGTAGCCGCCGGCGATGGCGACGGCGGTCTCGACGGTCATGCCGGATACATAGGGGAACTGGCCGGCATTCTTGACTTCGCCGAGGATGAAGAACGGCCGGTTCTGCTGAATGTCGACCGTTACCTGCGGGTCCTTGACGTATTCGGAACCGAGGCGGGCGCGGATTGTTGCCTGTAGCTGGTTCGTCGTCTTGCCGCGTGCGGTGACGTTCCCGATCAGCGGCACGGCAATCTTGCCTTCGTGATCGACGATATAAAGCCGCGACAGGTTCGGCTGGCCGTAGACGAAGATGCGCAACCGATCACCCGTATCGAGCCGATAAGGCCCATCGGGATCGACAATCGTTTCGGATTGAATGACGGCGGGAATAATTGTCGGTTCGCCCCACATCACTGGCCGCGCCGACGCGGTGGTTATTGGAACTGGGTAGCCGTCAACAGGTTGGGCGTCGCCGGGAACTGGGCCGGCGATGACCGTGTCGCCCTGCAATCCGGGGTTAAATCCCGAAAAGAAATCTGGTCCTGAGGCGCATCCACCGAGCAGCGTTGCCGCTGCCGATGCGACCAGGAGAATGCGTACTGACATCTGCAACAATTCCCGCGACGACTACAACGCCCGTGACCGTAGCCATGCGGAGTTAATAAAATCTGAGAGCACGCGTTTTTTTGAAACGCTTAAGGACTTGCTAACCGCGCCCGCCGATATCTATCCGAGGCGAAAAACCTTTGATCGAGTAGAGTTATGCGGCCACGCGGTCATGCCTCTCCAGACGACATCGATATGGCATCGGTGTTCAATGCCTTGAAACGGCGCGCACCCGGCCTGCTGCTCGTAAGCCTGCTGGCCGGTGCATTGACGTACGGCATTCTTTTACAAGTCGCGCCGCGCTACGAAAGCGAAGCCCAGTTGGCGATCGTCGCCAAAGGGGCGGCGGGTACGTTCTCCGATCGCAATGCTTCGGCGGGTCCTGACCTTGTCACCACGCGGATGGATAAGGAAGCGATCAACACGCACGTACGCGCGATGCAGTCGCCAGAGTTGCTGGAGAAGATCGCCAACGACCTGAATCTCGCGAAGCGGCCCGAGTTCAACAGCGCGCTGGGCCCAGTCGATAAGCTGGACGCGGTCTTGCGCTCCATTGGGATTGGCGGCCCGCGCAAGGGCGAGACGACGCGGGATCGCGTGCTCGACGCATTTCGCAAGCGTCTCGAAGTCTATGCCGCAAAGGAAAGCCGCTTCATCGGCGTGCGCATGACATCGAACGATCCGGCGCTTGCGGCCAAGATCGCCAATGCGCTGGCCGAAAATTATCGCGCGTCGCTTGCCGAGCAGGGTGTGACGGAAGTCGATGACCTGCAGGACGTCCTGCAGGCGAAGATCAGTAAGCTGACGAAGGAAGTCGCTGCGGCCGAAACCGAGACCGATCGCTATCGCGGCAAGATCGACGGCTTCAGCGGGGGAGCCCAGAACACGGGACTCAACGCTCAGCAGATGTCGGAGCTGACGGCAGAGTTGACCAAGGCCAAAGCGGCGCGCGGCGAAGCGGAAGCGCGAGCACAGTCGGCGCGCGAAATGATCAAGGTTGGATCGGCGGATCAACTGGCGGATGTGCAAAAATCGCCGCTCATCCAGAATCTCGTGCAGCAGCGCGTGCGCATCGAGCGGCAAATCTCGGAGCTTTCCACGACGCTTTTGTCCGGGCACCCGCGCATGCGGCAGCTCCATGCCGAGCTGGCGGGCCTGAAGGTTCAGATCAACAAGGAAATCTCGAAGATCGTCGATAGTCTCGACAAGGAAGCGAAAGTTGCCAAAGGGCGCGAAGCGAGCATCGAGCAAAGTCTGGCCGACATCAAAACGCGCATCGTGAGCAATGCGCCGGAGGAAGCCGCGCTTCGGCAATTGGAGGCGACGGCCAAAGCCAAACGGACCGAGCTTGAGAACATTCAGGCGCAGCTTGAGGCCAACCGCAAGCGGCTGGATGCGCGGGCGCAGCCCGTTTCGGCGCAGATCATCTCGAATGCGCAGCCGGAAAGCGTGCCCGTGTTTCCGAGGAAGGGCTCTTTATCGGCATTGATCGCTCTGGCGATCCTGATGTTCGGGACGGCGTGGGTGGTGACGGTTGCGCTCTTCCGCGAAGCTCGGCGGAGTTCGCTCGGTGACAAGCCGCAACTGGCGGCTGTAAAGCCTCTCGCCGTGCGCGCCGATCCGGTGTTGCCGCCGCGTCCGGAGCCTCTGTCGGAACCGGAGCTAGAGGCTGTCGAAGAGGACGCCCGGCCTGCATTGCCCGAGCCGTCGCAGCGAGAGCCCGTCGCTGTCGTCAACGAAAGCGAAATGAGCGCATTGGCGTCGCGCCTCAGCGAGAAACGTCCTGCCGGTAGCGGACACAGGACGTTGCTGACCGGCAATACGGATGCCATCGACGTCACGAAAGAGACGCTGGACCTGGTGAAGATGTTGGCGGAAAGCGGCGCGCAAACGATCCTGATCGACTGGAGTCCGAAGGGCAACGGTATGGCGCGAGAAATCGGGCTCGATGCGGATGTTGGCATCAACGATCTGCTGCGCGGAGACGCGGGGTTCGGCGATGCCATCCAACGCTTGCCGGGAACGAACGTCCACGCGATCGCCAGCGGCAAGGCGCTGGATGGTGACGCGATGACAATCGATCCCGACCAGATCAATCTCGTGCTCGATGCGCTCGACGAGGCTTATGACCATATCGTCGTTGCCGGGCCGCATGAGGAAGCGCGCAAGCTGTTTGAAACAATCGAAGGCCGTTTCGATGCCGGTGTTGCCGTTGTCGAGCCACGGGAACGGGCGCCGGTTCTGGACGATCCGGCCGGCACGTTCCTCGGCTTCGAAGTGGCGGACATAGATGTCATCCGCTTCGAGCGGAAATCATCGGATGGGGCGCCGATCCAGCAGCGGATCGCTCGCGCCACGCGCCGAGGGGCGGGCGACATGGCTCGTTCGGCCTGATCACCGCCGCCCGGTCGTCATCTCGCTGGTTGAGAGTGAGTTATTCGATGTCTCGCCGTACCACGAAAATTTTGAAAGGCGTTCTTTCGGCGCTTCATTATACGGGCCTCGATCGTCTCGCGGCGCCGGTGACAGGCGGCGACGGCGTCATTTTCATGCTGCATCACGTGGTGCCCGATGCGCCGCGCGCCTTCGAGCCGAATGGATTGTTGAAGGTCACGCCCGAGTTCCTCGAAGGCGTCATCACGCACGTGCGGGCGGCGGGTTTCGATATCGTCGGCCTCGATGACGTCAAAGCGCGCCTGGGTGGCGGACGTGTAGCGAAGCCATTCGCGGTCTTTACGCTGGATGACGGCTACAAGGACAATCGCGATTACGCCTATCCGATTTTCAAGACGCATAGCGCGCCATTCACGATCTACATTCCGACCGCGTATGCGGACGGGCACGGCGAGCTGTGGTGGCTGGCGCTCGAAGAGGCGCTCAGGCGGTTGCCGTCGGTGGACGTCCAGCTTGAGGGGACAAAGCGGACGTATTCGCTGGCGACCGACGCAGAAAAGAATGCGGCGTTCCACGACATCTACTGGAATTTGCGGAGAATGCCGGAGGCCGATGCGCGCGCAATTGTGCGTGAGCTCGCCGCGACGGCCGGGTTCGATATGGCGCAGCAATGCCGCGATCTGGTGATGAGCTGGGATGAAATCCGAGCGCTCGCGGCAGATCCGCTCGTTACAATCGCGGCGCATACGACCAACCACTTTGCTCTCGCGAAACTTTCCGCTGAAGGCTCTCAGCGCGAGATCGCCGACAGCGTGGCGCGCGTGGCGAAAGAGCTGGGCAAGCCGATCCGGCATTTCAGCTATCCATACGGTGACGAGGGAAGTGCCGGGAATCGCGAGTTTGAAATCGCGCGCGAGCTGGGCCTCGAAACGGCTGTGACGACGCGCAAAGGGCTCTTGCGGTCAGGGCACGCTAATTCGATGACGGCGCTGCCGCGTTTGTCGCTCAACGGCGATTACCAGGATGCGCGCTACGTCAAGGTGCTGCTTTCGGGGCTACCGTTCGCGCTGCGCGACGGTGTGAAGGGCGCGCTCCGGTTGGCTTCCGGCGGGTCACGCGGCGCGGCGGCGAGCGGGATCAGGTATCCGGCTTCTGCATCCACCAGATGAGCGCGCCGGCCGGAACAACCCACAGCAGCCCGGCCACGACGTAGTACAAAAACTCGACAAATTTATTGGCATTGTGCACCTGCAGCACAATGGCGACGGCCATCGCAATCAAGGCATAAACCGCGATGAGCACGAAGAGTGCGATCGTGCCGAGAAACTTGCGTTGGCGCTGGGTCATACGGAGCAATTCATACGGTGAGACAGCCTTGCGGGAAACCGCGCCGGTTGGGCGCATTGTTCGCGACGGGGGAGGGAGTATCACATCGCGGATACATTCGTTTAAGGATATTTACCGCATGACGATGGCTCACGCTGAAGACCATGCCCGGAGCGCCGTATCCGCCGGTGGAATTGCCGGGGATCGTGCGATTTCCATCTGGTTGTGGGGCGTCGCGGCTCTCGTCATCGCGATGGTCGTCGTTGGTGGCGCGACGCGTCTTACCGAAAGTGGCCTGTCGATCACCGAGTGGCAGCCGCTGCTCGGCGCGATCCCGCCGCTGACGCATGCGGATTGGCTGGCGGCGTTCGAGAAATATCAGCAGATTCCGCAGTACCACATCATGAACCAGGGCATGACACTGGATGCGTTCAAATTCATTTATTGGTGGGAGTGGAGCCACCGGTTTCTTGGCCGCTTTATCGGCGTCGCGTTTGCGCTGCCGCTGGCTTTTTTTTGGATCACCGGCCGCCTGAAACCAGGCAGCGGCGCGAAGTTCCTTGGCGTGCTGGCGCTCGGCGGCGTGCAGGGCTTCATCGGCTGGTACATGGTGAAGTCGGGATTGGTCAATCGCGTGGATGTCAGCCAGTACCGCTTGGCGCTGCATTTGACGACCGCGTTCGCCATCCTCGGACTGCTCGTCTGGCTGGCGCTCGAAGAGTGGTCCGATGCGGCGCGGGCCGCCGCCGCTTCTGTGACGCCGGTCATTCGGCGCATGGGCACATTCATCGTGGCCGTCGTTGTGCTGCAGGTGGTGCTGGGTGCGTTCGTTGCGGGCCTCAAGGCCGGATTCATCTACAACACTTGGCCGACAATGAACGGTCAGTGGGTGCCGAGCGATTATTGGACGACGCCCGCATATTTGACGTTCTTCGAAAGTCACGCTGCGGCGCAGTTCAATCACCGCATCATGGCGTACGTCGTCTTCGCCGTCATTTTGGCAGAACTGTGGCTGGTGATGCGCTCGCCCGTCGATCATCGCGTTCGGACGACGGGGTTGTTCCTCGCTTGCGCCGTCTTCGGGCAAGTGGGGCTCGGTATCGCAACGCTGCTGGCGCACGTTCCGCTTGAACTTGGTGTCGCGCATCAGCTCGGCGGCGCGATCGTTTTCGTGCTTGCAGTCGTGCACCTGCACGCGATCCGGCGAGCCACTGTGGAATAGGGTTCCTCTCCTTTGATGGGGAGGGGTTAGGGTGAGGTGAAAGCTCGCGCAAAATCTTTCGAGCAATCACTCACGCGGTGTCGCACCGTCCGTCATTCGTCGAACAATCACGCCGTAATCTGTCCCCCACCCCCGACCCCTCCCCGCGAGGGGGAGGGGAGAAGAGCGGGGTTTCCTCTCCAACGGAAGAGAAGGGATTCGTGAGCGGCGCAAGGGGGGAAGAGGTCTACGATCCTCTCCTGCACGCGATCCGGCGAGCGGTCATCGCCGCGCGTGCTCGCCCTTAAATTGTCATCCCGGGCGAGCCCTCTTGCGAGACCCGGGACCCATTTCTATTCGGTAGACATGATGAAGCTGGGTCCCGGCTCTCCTCTATGCGTCGGCCGGGATGACACTCCTAGCTATTCTCTGCCCAGCATCAGCTTGATGTTCTGAACCGCGGCACCGGCTGCGCCCTTGCCGAGGTTGTCGAGGCGGGCGACGAGCACGGCCTGGTTCAGCTCCGGTTTGCCGAAGACATAAAGCTCCAGCTTGTCGGTGTCGTTCAGCGCTTCGGCATCCAGGCGTGCGCTTTGGGCTGTCGGCTCGGGCACGACGCGCACGAGTTCGCTGCCCCGATAGCGGTCATCAAGGGCAAGTTCGATATCGCGCAGGCACGGCTTTCCCGGCAGTGTATCGAGATGCAGCGGAATCGAGACGAGCATGCCCTTGTAGTAGTTGGTGACGCTCGGGACAAAAATCGGCCGCCGCGTCAGTCCTGAATACTTTTGCAGTTCCGGGATGTGCTTGTGCTGGAGGCCGAGGCCATAAAGCTCGAACGACGGCGCGGTTCCGGCTTGATAAGATTCGATCATGCTGCGTCCGCCGCCGGAATAGCCGGAGACGGCATTGACCGTCAGCGGATAGTCGACGGGTATGATTCCCGCATCAACGAGCGGACGAACGAGAGCAATCGCACCTGTCGGGTAGCAGCCAGGGTTGGCGACGCGCGCCGCTTGTCGGATCGCATCCGATTGACCGGGCGTCATTTCAGCGAAGCCGTAGACCCAGCCGGGCGCAACGCGGTGCGCGGTTGAGGCATCGACGATCTTTGGCGCATCGCCGCCAAGCTCGTCTGCCATGGCCACCGCTTCCTTCGCGGCGTCGTCGGGCAGGCACAGAACGACGAGATCAACGCTGCGCATCATGTCGGTACGGGCGGCCTTATCCTTGCGCCGCGCGGGGTCGATGCTCTTGACGGTGACGCCGCGCAACTTCGCCAGCCGTTCACGGATTTCGAGGCCGGTGGTTCCGGCTTCGCCATCGATGAAAACGGTTGCGTCCTTCGCCATTTGTGCCGTTGCCGCCGTCATGTCAGCCGCTGAACCCGAGCCGATGCAGAATGCCTTCCCAGATCGATTCCGAACAACCGACGCCATAATTGACGCAGGCGATCCGGTGGCTGTCACGATAAATCATATCGAGTGCGACATAGAGGATGATCAAGAGGCCGACCCAGGCGATCCAGGGATAACGCGCCAGCAGCTTGGCGATGTACGACGAGGCGACGGCCATCAGAACGATGGCTATGGCGAGGCCGATGACGAGAACGAGCGTCGATTCACCGGCGGCGCCCGCGACCGCGAGGACGTTGTCGAGCGACATCGACAGGTCGGCGAGAATGATGGTCCAGAGGGCAGCCCAGAACGTCGTTTCGTTCGGGTGCGCCGTTTGGGAGGCGAGGTTCTTTTCGACCTCGTGAATGGAATGCGTGTCGGCTTCGACAATCTGCTTGTACATTTTCCAGCAGACGAACAGCAGCAGGATGCCGCCCGCAAGCGTCAGGCCGATGACCTGCAGCATTTGCTGCGCGATGCTCGAGAAAATGATCCGCAGGATAACGGCGCCGGTTATGCCCCAGAAGATGACCTTGGCGCGCATCGAGGGCTGAACGCGGGACGCGGCCATGCCGACGACGATGGCGTTATCGCCGGCAAGCGTCAGGTCGATCATAAGGATGTTGAAGAGCGGTACGCTGTGCGTGCGCCACCATTGCGGCGATAAAAGATAGCCAATGTCCGTGACAAGCGTCGAGAGCATCTCGTGGAGACCGTGCAGCAGCCAATCCATTTCTTTCTCCGAAATTCCCGGCTGTGCATGGCCCAGGCGTTTGTGCAGAACCTGCCGGTATGTGGCATTGCTCCGGCGTGTCGGCAACCCTTTTGCCGACCAAATGCGCAAACAAAAACAGCCCGCCGGTGAGCGGGCTGTTTGAAATCGTGGCGGGTTCCCGGCTTAGCGCTTCGAGAACTGGAACGACTTGCGCGCCTTGACCTTGCCGTACTTCTTACGTTCGACGGTGCGGCTGTCGCGCGTCAGGAAGCCCTGCTTCTTCAGCACGCCGCGCAACTCCGGCTCGTAGTAGGTCAGAGCCTTGGAGATGCCGTGGCGCACGGCGCCAGCCTGTCCGGAGAGGCCGCCGCCTGCAACCGAGATACGGATGTCATACTGCGTCGCGCGGTTGGCGATGTTGAGCGGCTGCTGCAACAGCATCTGCAAAACCGGACGGGCGAAGTAGGCCTTGAAGTCCTTTTCGTTGACGGTGATGACGCCCTTGCCCGGCTTCAGCCAGACGCGTGCAACGGCATCCTTACGCTTGCCGGTCGCGTAAGCGCGACCGAGCTTGTCGAGCTTCTGCGTGCGGACGGGCGCCGCCTCGGGCTCAGCGGTCTTGACGTTCGCAAGATCGGCGAGGGTCTTGGTTTCGGTGGTCATGGATCTCAGACCCTCACATTCTTACGGTTGAGTTTCGCGACGTCGAGCTTCTCGGGGTTCTGTGCCGTGTGCGGATGCTCGGTGCCCTTATAGACGCGCAGATTGCGCATGATCTGGCGATGAAGAGGGCCGCGCGCCAACATGCGTTCGACGGCTTTCTCGATAATGCGCTCGGGGTGCTTGCTGTCGAGGATCTGGCGCGGTGTGCGCTCCTTGATGCCGCCCGGATAGCCGGTGTGCTTGTAATAAACTTTGTCTTCGTGCTTGGCGCCGGTGAAGACAACCTTCTCGGCATTGATGACGACGATGTTGTCGCCGCAATCGACGTGCGGCGTGTAGATGGCCTTATGCTTGCCTTTGAGGCGGGTGGCGATGAGAGCGGCGAGGCGGCCGACAACGAGCCCTTCGGCATCGATGAGGACCCACTTTTTCTCCACCGTGGCCGGTTTGGCGACATAGGTAGACATTGACGTGAGGCTCCTTGGCGGAATGAGCCGGGATCGACGAACGTGCTGTTGCGCGCAAGCCGGGCCGGTTCGGAAAGCGGGTTTGATATCGAATGCGTCGGAAGTTGGCAAGATAAAATCTTCTGCCACACAAAAGAGTCAATAAAACCAGCTTGTTATTCGTAGGGGTATCATGTTACCACCTTACGGTATTATGATACCATCATTTTAATCCACGCCTGCATAATTGCTGGGGAATCTTCCCGGCGATATCTCCGAGGAATTCAATTCGGTGGGGAGAATCAGCGTACATACTTTTTTCATACTTTTTATTTTTTCGCCGTCTCGGCTTTTTCAGGGGAGAGCAAATATGTCGACCGCAGCCCTCGCCAGTGGATGTTTCGTTTGCGGATGTTACCTCGTTAGCAAGTCGTTCCGCAGGTCGCGCGTCGGCAAAATTTGCGCACAGTCCACGCGCCAACTTGCGAATGATCTGGTCAAGCGTCGGCATATGCGCCGGGAAACCCTGCTTGAGATGCAGGCACTTGACCCCGATTGGCTGGTTGCGCTGTACGTTCGCGCCGTGGCTATTGGAGTGGCGTTCGGGTGGCGGTCGCCACAGGCTGTCTAAGCAATTTGCCACGGATCCGGCACGGTTGCTGCGCCTTGGTCTGATCGGCCGTTCCCGAGTGGAGCGAGCCTTTCTTAATCTTGTCTCAGTCGCCATGTCAGGTCACTGAACCGATCAGGCATGTGGTCGGGTTGGGTTCAACGTGGAGGAATACGATGCTGGTCTCGAAAGCCTTGATGGCGGGACGGGCTGGA
>Ga0182744_1001709_pt1 | contig 18928 bp, 17 predicted proteins | sample eDN3rd30CKraftMG_FD_128525 | JGI IMG/M metagenome (GOLD analysis project Ga0182744, IMG submission 128525) | Enriched Miracle-Growth compost microbial communities from Emeryville, California, USA - eDNA 3rd pass 30_C Kraft MG (version 2) (version 2) ...
GAACCGGAGCATCTGGTGGGTGCCACGCATTTCGTGGAACACCTGGTGTTTAAGGGCACGCACAAGCGCACGGCCTTGGAGATCGCGGAAAGTCTGGAAGTCGTCGGTGGGGAACTCAACGCTTACACCACCCGTGAGTTGACCTGTTTTCACACCCACTCCCTGAAGGAAGATCTGCCTTTGGCTTTGGACGTTCTTTGCGATCTGGTCACCAATGCGACTTTCGATCCGGAAGAATTCGAAAAAGAACGCCAAGTGATTCTTCAGGAAATCGACATGTCCAAAGACGATCTGGAAGAATACATTCTGGATTTGTTTTTCGAGAAGGCCTTCAAGGGCCATCCTCTTGCCCGCTGGATCACGGGCACCAAGGCTTCTTTGCGCCCGATCACCAGGGATCAGCTTTACGCCTATTACAAAACCAATTATTGCGGATCCCGTTTGGTGTTGGCGGTGGCGGGATCGGTGAACCATGACGAAGTCGTCAAGGTCGCCGAAAAACTTTTGGGCCATCTTCCCAAAGGCGAGGAAATGCAAAGACGCCCCCGCAAGGGGATCGAGGCTTTTTCGGAATTGATTCCGCGTCCGTCCGAGCAGGTGCATCTTCTTTACGGCCTTCCCAGCACCACTTTCGTCAATGAGGATCGCTTTGACGCCTATGTTTTCAACGCCCTCATCGGTGGCGGCGTGACCTCGCGCTTGTATCAGAAAGTGCGCGAGAAGGGCGGATTGGTTTATTCCATTTACAGTTATCTGCAAACCTTCGTGGAGCACGGACTGCTGATGATTTACGCCGGCGCTTCCGAAAAGACCTACACCGAAGTGGCCCATTTGATTCAGGCGGAATTGAAAAAACTCGGCGAAGAGCGTCCGCGCGCGGAAGAGGTGGAAGGTTTCAAGCGACAGATCAAAGGACAGATCCTTTTGGGAGCGGACGACATGGAAAACCGCATGAACTCCATCGGGATCAACGAATACGTTTTCGGCGAATACCGTTCGGTGGACCGGGTGATTCAGGAAATCAATCAAGTGTCCGTGGATTCCGTGGCCGCTTACATCGATAAATACGTGCGCGGCAAAACGCCGTCCTTGTTGATGATGGGGGATTTGCCGACGGCGTCCTTTGGACAAGAGAATTAAGAGGGAAATGAAGATGGATAAGAGTCAATTGAAGGAAACCCTGAAGGCTTTCGCGAAACAGGCGGAGGCTTTGGTGGAAGAAAAATTCGGCGAGCGCTCTCAACTGGAAAATCAGGTGAAGGGTTTGATGAAGAATCTTGAATCCTCCCTGCAAAACTTCATGAACGGCGGCGCCACCGCGGCCTCCAAAAATTTGGTGTTAAAAGTAAAAACTTTGGACCATTTCCAGGGAAATCTTCCGGCTTATGAATCCGAGGGAGCTTCGGGTTTTGACGTGCGCGCGCGCTTGGAAGAGCCTTTGATCCTGAACCCCGGGCAAAGGGCTTTGGTGCCGACGGCTTTGAGTTTCGAAATCCCGATGGGCTATGAACTTCAAGCCCGCCCGCGCTCGGGCCTGGCGATCAAAAAAGGCTTGAGCCTGGTGAACACGCCGGGAACCATCGATGCGGATTACCGTGGGGAAGTGAAGATCATCATGATCAATCTGGGCACCGAACCGGTCACGATCGAAAACGGCGAGCGCATCGCCCAGTTGGTTTTGTGTCCCGTGTTTCAGGCGGAAATCGTCCGGGCGGAAGAGCTTGGGGAGACCAAACGCGGTGCCGGTGGTTTCGGCTCCACCGGCGTGTGACGGAAGTTTTAGCGGTCGCCTTGCAGTTCTTTTTCCAGAATGTCGATGGATTCCGGAGTGGCGCGGATCTTTAAATCGCTGTTGGGGTGATGAAAGCGGATCATCTGAGCGATCACGGTAAGAAGATAAAACACCACGAGGCCGATTAAAAGCACCCGCAGTTTCTTTTCATCCGCATGGACGTTTTCCCGGAAACCCACGTACAAAAGCAAGGCCGAGGCCGCGACTCCCAAAAAACCGATGGGGGGAATCAAGGGCGCGACGATGTTGCACAAAAGCACGGGAATCGAAGCGAAAAGCAGATGGGTGAAAATCAATTTGAAATTCACTTCCTGGCGGAACACGAACAAAAAAGTGTAATAAAAAAAGCCGCTGAAAATAAAATTCACCGCCAGACTGGACAAGGGCGCGATGAAAATGGAAGTGATGATCATGATCAGACTGCGGCTCAGGATCGCCGCCAACAATCCGCACACCAGACCCAATGCGGCCTGAAGAGCGATCAAAACCGGCCAATCCCACTCGGGAAGATCCCTCATTCCATGAATGGGATTTTTCAGAAACCGCGGAAGGGCCAAAAGGGCTTGCAAAAAAACTTCTTTAAAGTGTTTGGCGTTCCACGATGATTCCATAGTTCCCCTATTGCAACACTGTGCCAGGAGTCGGGGCAAGAACTAAAATAAAGCGTTGGCTTTCAGATGGATGTCCAAAGAGCTTTGGTGGAAATCGTCTCCGGCGATGGCCGTCCTGTAGCTGACGTCGGGACCGATGAAAAGATTCCGTCCGAAAGTCCTGCCGAAGCCCACGGTGAACACCGCGGAGGGGCTGGACTCCGTTTTTGTGAAAGTGCCTTCCCGAGTGCGGGCCTTCAGGTCCAAGGACCGGGCGGCGATTCCAAGTCCCAAGCGCAGTCTTGTTCCGTAGCTGAATCTTTTGGAGTTCACCAGTTTCAACTCGAACTCCCGCATTTCCGCGTGCAAATCCTTGGAAAGCGCTTCGGAAGAATAATTGCGAAAGGACCCTTCCGCCTGGATTTCCGGGTCGAAAAGATCGATGCCGAAACTCAAGCCCACTCCCTTTAAAAGGCCTGAACCTTCAAAGCGTGGATCTCCACTGACGGAAAGGTAGGCGAAAGAAAGATCCATCCCGGCGGAAATCTGCAGATCGTCCATGCCGTAGGAGGTTTTGACCGCGGGGGTTTCCTCTTTGATGCTGGCCTTTAAGTCATTAACGATCTGGTCCCAGTGGGTGAAGGAGTTGTTTTTTTCCTCCTCTTCCTGGGCGAAGGCGCCGAAGGTCAGAAAAACGCTCAAGCAAATTGCGGCCATTTTAAAGGAAGGGTTCATCCTAAACTCCTCTGCAGAATCCAGAATATCAAAAACTCGTCTTTTCCTTGTAGATAAATCAGCTAAAATAAACGTATGGGTCTTGTTTCTCACTCCCTTGGTCGTGTCTTCGGATCTTCCCACCAGGAAGGCTTTTGCGCTTTCTGTCGGGGGCGGCGCAAATATCCCGCAAAGAAACATTTGGGGCCGGTGGATGCGGCGGGAATGATTTTGTTCAGTGCGCTCGCGGGAACGGTGATTTGGGGGAGTTTTGATCCACGTTCTTTGGTGCTTTTCGTTTTGTGCATCGGTATGGGGGAGATTTTCGTTTATCTGCGTTGGCGCCAGCGTATGGTGTGCAGACACTGCGGATTCGATCCCGTGCTTTACAACATCTCCCCCAATCGCGCTCGAGATAAGGTAAAGATTTTTTATGAGGCGCGGATGCAAAGGCCGGAGTTTCTCCTCTCGCAAAGCCCTCTTTTGGAATTGAGAAAGCGCCTTTTGGAGCAGGAGCGCTTGAAGCAAAGAATTCAGCGCGTCAAGGGCCGCTCCTTTGATTCATCTTTTAAAAACTGATAGCGTCCCTGGGAATGAAGACACTGATCGTGGTCCCCACTTACAATGAGCGCGACAACATCACTCCCTTTATGGATCAGTTTTTAACCCATGTGTCGGGCGCCGACCTTTTGGTCGTTGATGATTCTTCTCCGGACAAAACTTACGAAGTGGTTAAAGAGCGGGCGCTCGTTGAGCCGCGTGTTCATTTATTGTTGCGCACGCAGAAGCAGGGTTTAGGAAAGGCTTACGCCGCCGGCTTTCAATGGGGATTCGATCAGGGCTACGAAGTGATCGTGCAAATGGACGCGGATTTTTCCCATCGTTTTGAAGATCTCAACAAGTTGCTGCATCAAATTCCCGCCCATGATCTTTGTGTCGGCTCGCGCTGGGTTTCGGGCGGAGGCACGGTGAACTGGGGTCTGCTCAGAAAAATCATCAGCCGGGGCGGAAGTTTTTATTCCCGGCTGATCCTGGGTTTTCCTTTGAGGGATTGGACGGGCGGTTTCAACGCCTGGAAAGCGAAGACTCTGCAAGCCATTGATCTGCCTTCGTTGGTGGCCGAGGGCTACGGATTTCAGATCGAGATGAAGTACCGGGCGCTCAAGTCCGGCTTTGACGTGAAGGAAGTTCCGATTCTCTTTGAAGAGCGTCGCGTGGGGCAGTCCAAGATGTCTTCGGGAATCGTTTTGGAGGCATTGAAATCGGTGTGGAAATTCAGACTTTGGAAGGCATGACCGTGCGTCTGTTGATTTTGATTTCATTTTTCTTTTTTGCGCCGATGACTTTCGCTCAGGGAAAGATCAAAGCCCGGCGCGCTTTGGTGGCCGTGGACGGCGCCGCCGTTTATTCCCAACCTGACTTCGATGCTTCGGTTCTTACTTATTTGCGCACCGGCGATGAGGTGGTGGCTTCGGTCAAAACTTTTCCCGGAAAAGGCGGCATCGGTCTTTTCTTCGCGATCCGCACCGAAAACGGGCTGAAGGGTTTTTTAGCGGACACGGACTTGGTCGATGCGGAAACGAAAAAAGCCATCAGTCCTCTGCTTAAGGGAGAAAAACTCGGGGACTTCGCCCAGCCGGGAGAGAGCCGGGTGGCGGAAGAGGGCCCAAAGGAGCCGCTTTATTTCACTCGTTTTTTGGGCGCCACCTTGGGGCGTAAAGGCTACGGCGTGAAGCACAACGGGAAGAAATATCATTCCGATCAATTATTTTTCGGCATTCGGGGCACGGGCCCGGGAACTCTGTTTGACGGCCCGCCTTTGGATTTTAATCTTTTGGTGTCCATTGATTCCCCGGATTTTTATGAAGAATACGCGCAGAACAAACCCAACGGTTTCATGGTGTTTTCGGATTTGTTGCTTCAGCTTCCCTTATGGGAAAATGATGCGTCCATTATTTACTGGGCCTTTGGTTTCATGGGCAGCTACTTTCGTTACCGCGTTCAGGAGAACAATACTTTCTCCGATGACAAGCAATTCCGTTTGGGGGGAGAGCTTGGGGTGGGTTACGGACACCGCCTGGGACGCAAATACATTCTGCGCGCGGATTACAAATATCATTTCGAAAAAGAACAGAGCTCAAGTTATTGGCTGTCCGTGATGGCGGAGTATTAGACGATGGAAACGATTCAGCTTTTGGATTCTTCCGTGATCGATAAAATTGCCGCCGGCGAGGTGCTGGAGCGTCCGGCCCAGTTGGTGAAGGAGTTGGTGGAAAACTCCCTGGATGCGGGCGCTTTGAACGTGGAAGTGGAGATTTCCGAGGGCGGGCGCGATCTTTGCGTCAAAGACGACGGACAAGGAATTCCCGCCACCGATCTGGAAAAAGCGCTGTTAAGACATGCCACCAGCAAGATCAAAAAAGTGGAAGATTTGTTTCAGATCCATTCCTTCGGGTTTCGCGGGGAGGCGCTGTCCAGTGCCGCCTCGGTCAGTCACCTGACCTTGACCTCGCGCACTTCAGTGGAGGAAAGCGGAACGCGCCTGGAAGCTTTATTCGGACAAATGGGAGACAAGCTGGAAGTCTCCGCCACGCAAGGCGCGGAAGTGCGCGTGGCGCGGCTGTTCGACAACGTTCCGGCGCGCAAGAAGTTTTTGAAGTCCGATGCCTCGGAAGTGAATCAGATCAAACAGGTCGTGAAGTCTTTCGGACTGTCCCGCCCCGACGTGGCCTTTCGTTTTTCCAAAGACGGAGAGCTCTTGTTCGTGTGGAAGCAGGAAGATCCTTTGCAGCGCGCGCGGGAAGTGCTGGGGCTTGAGGATCTTTATGCCGCTCAGGGCGAGGAAAACGGGATTCGGGTGCGGGCTTTTTATGCGGCTCCGAACGTGACTCTTCGGCAAAATCGCGGGATTTGGATTTTTGTGCAAGGCCGCTTCGTGCAGGACCGAAGCCTTTCGGCGGCGATCATGGAGTCTTACCGCAATTTACTGATGCACGGGGAGTATCCCCATTGCGTGTTGTTTTTGGACCTTTCCCCGGAAGAGGTGGACGTCAACGTGCATCCCACCAAATCCCAGGTGCGTTTTTCTCGGCCTTCGGAAGTTTTTCGCGCGGTGGTGCATGTGCTGCGCTCCCATCTTCAGACCACGCCCTGGCTGAAGGAGAAACAGGAATTCGTATTTTCCTCTCCTCAAACTTTCAGTGCCTCCGAAGAGGAAAAAAATCAAAGCGATCCAAAGAATCAAATGACCTTTTTGGACCGGGAGTTGGCCAAGACCCATTTGCGGCAAAAGGAATTTGTGCTGAGGGACAGCCGTCCGCAAAACTTTGAAAAAGAAAAATTCGTTTTTCCCCGCATGGAGGATCTGGAGCGGGCAGCGGCCCTTCCCGAGGCGTTTCGCTGGGGAAATCTTCAAGTGCTGGGGCAGATGGCCCAGACTTATATTTTGGCTCAATCCGACACCGACTTTTACATCGTGGACCAGCACGCCGCCCATGAGCGCGTGGTGTTCGAGCGCCTGATGGCCGGATGGAAGGAAGGAAAGCTTCTTCAGCAAAATTATTTGCTTCCATTGCAGTTGGATCTCTCCGAAGAGGACGTGGAAAACTTGATGGCCCATCAAGGGGAGCTGGAAAAAATGGGCGTCAGCATCGAGGCCTCGGGTCCGGAAACGTTGGCGGTGAACGCGGTGCCGGAGGTGATCAAGGAATCCGGCGTGGCCAAGGCGCTGAAGCTCTTCGCCGAGCAGTTGAAATCCCAAGGCGGCGGTTTTGCCGTGGAAAGCGTGATTGCCGACGTCTTTGCCTCCATGAGCTGTCACAGCGTGGTGAGGGCGGGGCAGGCGCTCTCCGCTTCGGAAATGAAAAGTCTTTTGGAACAAATGGACGCTTTTCCTTTTTCCAGCTTTTGTCCGCACGGGCGTCCGGTGTTCGTGAAGAAAAGTTTTTCCCAAATCGAGCGTGAGTTCGGACGCATCGTCTGATGTCTTTTAGTTTTCCGTGCCTGTTCATTCAAGGACCCACCGCCACCGGGAAATCCCAATTGGGACTTTCCGTGGCCGGGGAGCTGGGCGGTTGCATCGTCAATGCGGACAGCATTCAGCTTTATGAAGGTTTAAAGATCGGCTCGGCCGCGCCTTCCCCCGAGGATTTAAAGCAAGCGGATCATTTTTTATTTCAAGTGATCGCCAAAGGAGAAAATTGGACCGCTTCCCAGTACGAGGAAGCGGCATGGAAAAAAATCAGTGAAGAGTTGAAACGCCGGGCGGTGATCGTCGTCGGCGGTTCGGGTTTTTATTTTCGGGCGCTCGAGTTCGGAATGGGGGACTCCAAGGCGGAAGACCTCGAGATCAAAAATCTTCTGGAAAGAGAGCTGAAGGAAAAAGGCTCCTTGCCCCTTCATCAGGAGCTTTCACAAGCGGATCCCGTTTCGGCGCGGAAAATCCATCCCAACGATCATTACCGCCTGTTGCGCGCGCTCGGCTATTTCCGCACCTACAGGCGTCCTTTCAGTGAAGATCAAAAATTGACGCAAAAAAGAGTGTGGCCGGGAGCTTTGATCAAAGTGGGACTGACGGCCTCTCAAAGTGAACTCCGTCCTCTGATGGAACAGCGGGTGCGGCGGATGCTTAAGGACGGCTTGGTGGAGGAAGTGAGGGGCCTTTTGCGGGAAGGCCTGTCCGCGTGGCCGCCTCTTCAAAGTGTCGGTTACCGGGAGGTGATTTTATTTCTTGAAGGCAAGCTTCAGGAAGAGGAGCTGGTCGCGGAGATCACTCAAAAGACCCTCGCTTTGGCGAAGAGGCAGAAGACCTGGTTTCAACGGGATAAAGAAGTGAAGTGGTTTTCCCCTCGGGAAAAGGATCTTGCTTTGCGCTGGATTAAGGACCGCCTGTCTTGACCTGGGCCGGATTAGGGCACAGGATGAGGAGCAAGCATGAAAAGCATGACGGGTTTTGGAACCACTCAGTTTCAGGTCAAGGGCATCAGCTCGCAAGTCACGGTCAGAACCGTCAACGGACGTTATCTGGAAGTGCGCACCCATCTCCCCCGGGAACTTCAAAATCTTGAAATTGAACTGAAAAATTTGGCGAAAAAATACTTTCAGCGCGGGACCGTGGATGTTTCCCTGCAATTCGCCAACAGCGAAGCCTTAAGCGATTACAAAGTGGATCTGGACAGGGATTTGGCCCGCCAATGGGTGCAGGAAGCGAAAAAATTGAAGTCTTCTTTGAAGCTGGAGGGGGATCTGGATCTCTCTTCCCTGATCGGACTTCCGGGAGTGATCAAAACCCACAAGAGTTCGCGCATCGAGGGAGCGGAAAAAAGTTTCTTAAAAGGAGCGCTGAAGGCCTTTAAGTCCTGCGAGGACTTTCGTTTGAAGGAGGGCCAAGCGCTTCAGAAAAACATCCAGCAGTTGCTTTCCCAGTTGGAGAGCGTGGTCAAAAAAATCGGCGGGGAGCAAAAAAAGCTGGAGCAAGAGGTCTCAAAGAAACTGAAGACCGACATGGTCGGCGAAGTGACCGTGGAGGGCCGCGCGGTTTTAGAAGCCCGCGCCTCCGAGGGGCTGGACCGCATGAACATTGAGGAAGAACTCACCCGGCTTTCCGAACACATCAAGGCGGTGGTGAAGTTGATCGCCGAAAAAGGGCCTTGCGGAAAGAAGATGGATTTTTACGCCCAGGAATTTTTAAGGGAGACGAACACCATCGGTTCCAAAAGCGGATGCGCCCAGATCACCTCTTTGGTGGTGGAGGGGAAATCCTTGATCGAATCTTTTCGGGAGCAGGTACAAAACATCGAATGAAAAAAGCCATGATCATCCTCATAGGACCCAGTGCCGTCGGAAAATCGAGCTTTCTCGAAAGAGCGCTTAAGGAAGACCTCGGGCTTTGCGACATCATCACTTACACCTCTCGGGGAAAACGTCCGGGAGAGTCGGAAGGCTGCCCCTATCATTTCGTCAGCCGCCAAAGATTTACGGAGTTAAGGGATCAGGAGTTTTTCGTGGAGTGGGCCGTGGTCCACGGGAATTTTTACGGCACTCCCAAAGATCAGATTGAAGAGGCCTGGAAGCGGGGAGAGACCGTGATCATGGACATCGACGTTCAGGGGGCGCAGTCCGTAAAAAAGATCTATCCCCAGGCGGTGACGATCTTTTTGATGCCCCCATCCGTTGATGCATTGCGTCAAAGATTGATCAAGAGGGGACCGGCGGAGGATCTGGAATTGCGCCTGGAAAACGCTCAGAGAGAAATGGTGCTTTGCCATCAATTCGATCACGTGGTGATCAACGATCAATTTGAGCCGGCCTATGGGGAGTTTCGAAAAATTGTTGAAAAAGCCTCACAAAATCAATAATCTACCGGCCTTGTCTCAACAACATTCAGAGGAGTAAGCTTTGGCCCGCGTTACCGTTGAAGATTGTCTCGAACATGTTCACAATCGTTTCTCGCTGGTTTTGCTTGTCGCAAAACGAGCCAAACAACTTCTCAAAGGAGACACTTGTGTGGCTCCCGGAAAAAACAATAAATTTGTTGTGAATTCTTTAAGGGAAGTGGCCGCGGGAAAGGTGAGTTTTGATACAAAAAATCCCGAAGGTCTTTCCTTCGAGGAACAGGTGGAAAGAGACCTGCAAGGGCGCCCCTCTTAAACCCTCTTTTCGAGCTATGGTTCTTTGCCGACTTTTCCGATAGAATAAATAACTTCGGGAGGAGTCGCCGGCGGCATGAGTGAAGCCCTTGTACCTAAGAGCTCGGATTTGATGACCAAAACCGTTGACGATCTTGTCGAAGCCGTTCGTACCTATCATCCCAATGCCGACTTCGATTTCCTGCGCAAAGCTTATGCCTTTTCCGAAAAAGCCCACGAGGGCCAGATCCGCCGTTCCGGCGAGCCTTACATTTCCCACCCTTTGGGAGTGGCGGGAATTCTTGCGGAACTGAAACTGGATCTTGAAACCATCGCCACCGGTCTCTTGCATGACACGGTCGAGGACACCTCGGTCACTCTTCAGGACATCGAAAGAGAATTCGGACCCACGGTGCGAAGGCTCGTGGACGGGGTGACGAAGATCTCCCTGATGAAATTCAGAAACACCCATGAAAAGCAGGGCGAGAACATCCGCAAAATGATCGTGGCGATGGGAAAAGACGTGCGCGTGGTGCTGGTCAAGTTGGCGGACCGTTTGCACAACATGCGCACGCTCAATCATATGTCTCCGGAAAAACAAATGCGCATCGCTCAAGAGACTTTGGACATCTACGCGCCCTTGGCCTCGCGCCTCGGGATCAACACGATGAAGATCGAGCTTGAGGACTTGAGCTTCAGATACGCCTATCCCGAATCTTATTACTCCTTGGTGCAGAAGGTTTCCAAAAAGAAAAAAGAGCGGGAAAAATACATCGACGACGTGAAGAGGATTCTTTCCCAAGAGATCTCCAAACGTTCGCAAGTGAAATTCGAAATTCACGGACGGCCGAAACATTTTTGGTCCATCTATCGCAAAATGCGCAGTCAGGGCATCGATTACGAACAGATCTATGACGTGCTGGCGTTTCGGGTGTGCGTGAACACGCTCTCCGAATGTTATGAAGTGCTGGGGTTGGTGCATTCTTTGTTCAAACCCATCCCGGGGCGCTTCAAGGATTTCATCGCCATGCCCAAGAACAACAACTATCAAAGTCTTCACACCACGGTGATCGGTCCCCAGGCGGAGCGCATCGAGATCCAGATCCGCACTTATGAAATGCATCTGGTGGCGGAGAAAGGGATCGCGGCCCACTGGCAATACAAAGAGGCCGGGGACGACGCCATCGCCGACAAAGAAACTTTGGATAAGTTCAATTGGCTGCGGGAGTTGGTGAGTCTTCATCAGCAGACCGCCAATTCGGATGAATTTTTGGAAAACGTCAAAAGCGATCTTTTCGATTCGGAGATTTACGTTTTTACGCCGAAGGGAGACGTCAAAGAACTGCCAGAGCACGCCACGCCCATCGATTTCGCTTACAGCGTGCACACCGACGTCGGCAACAAGGTCACGGCGGCGCGGGTGAACGGGCGCTTGGTGTCTTTAAAACATGAACTGCAAAACGGCGACACGGTGGAAGTGATCACCTCTAAAAATCAAACGCCCAGTAAGGATTGGCTCAAGCAGTGCGTGACCACCCGGGCGAAAACGAAGATCCGCGCTTTCATTAAAACCGAACAACGCCGCCGGGCCGGCGAGTTGGGCCGGGAAATTTTGGAAAAATCTTTCCGCAAGGCGGGCCTTTCCCTGCAAAGACAGAGTGAGAAGCCCGAGTTTTTGGAATTCGCCCGTTTGCACGGTTGCAACAGTCTGGACGATCTGCAGGTAAAGGTCGGCTACGGCGCCGTGACTCCCCATGAGATTTTGGATCATCTGAAAGTGGACGTGAAGCTGACCGAGGAAAAAGAGGCGGAACCTTCCAACTTTCTGGCTAAGGCATTTCGCTCGGCCATGAACCGCAATAAAAAATCGGGATCTTTGATCCGGGTGGACGGGCTGGACGATGTGTTGGTGCGTTTTGGAAAGTGCTGCAATCCCATTCCCGGCGATCCGATTCTTGGGTTTATCACCCGCGGGCGGGGATTGGTGATTCACCGGGCGGATTGCGCGAAGGCTTTCGAATTGGATCAGGCTCGGCGCATCGACGTGGAATGGAATCAGGCGAAAAACGAAGGCGATCTCAGCCGCACGGTGCGCCTCAGGGTTTTAAGCCGCGACATTCCCGGACTGCTTAAGGACATGTCCGAAGTGTTCGCTTCTCAAGGCGTGAACATCCTGAATGCTCAGGCCCGCACCACCAAAGATTTAAAAGCGGTCTGTCTGTTCGACGTTACCATCAGGGACACCAAGCACTTGTCCGACGTGACCACGGCGCTCAGCAAACTGAACGGCATCCTCGGGGTCACCCGCATCACCCGCACTTAACCCGTCCTCCTCAGAATTTTTTTTCATCTTCCTGCTTTCGCTCAAACATACGTCCGGCAGCGGCGCTCACTGGCGTGAGCACGCGCACCAAGCCGAACTCGCGCGCAGGAAGATGAAAAAAAATTCTGAGGAGGACGGAAGAGTACCGCCCGCATCTTTTGATAGGATACTGCACCCGCCGGTGTGATTGCCCCACAAGATTTCTTTTAGGCTCCCTGCGCGCGAGTTCGGCTTGGTGCGGTGCTCGCCGTAGGCGAGCGCCGCTGCCGGACGCATGTCTGAGCAACAGCAGGGAGCCTAAAAGAAATCTTGTGGGGAGTTAACGCGGTATTGCTACCAAAAAGTGCGGGCCGCACCTTTTAGAGGGGCATGGCGACGCCGACGCGGAATTGGATCCAGCTGGCTTCGACGGTTTCCGATTTGGGAAACATTCCGTACTCAAGACTTAAAGGGATGCTCATGCGCGGGGAGATTTTCCAATCCAGTCCGCCGCTGAAAAGCAAAACGTAAGTGCTGGTCACGCTCGAGGATTTCAACAAAGACGAATCCTTCGTGAGAGGGAACAGCAAGGAGACGCCGCCGCCCACCCAAGGAGAAAACTTTCCTTCGGAAAACAAATAGCGACCGAGCGCGCTGGCGCCCAGGTACATAAGGTTTACCGTGCATTTTTCCGTTCCGGAATCGCCGCAATTGGAGCCGCCTTCGGATTTCAAGGTTTCAATTCCGGCCAGTCCCCGGAACCAAACGTGATCCATCAGGCGGTGGTCGTAAAGACCGTTGAGGCTGTAACCCATGCCCGAGGTGGAAGCGGTTCCCTGTTTGATCCCGGTGTCGGTGATGATGTCCGCCGTCAGGCTGTCCGAGCCGAGACCAAGCATCCCTCCCCAAGAACGTCCGAAATCGCCGCTGCTGTAATTGGACGTGGAGTAATCGCTGTCGGAAGAAGAGGCCACGGGAGGAGCAAAAGAAGCGCCTCGTTTAAGCAGGGCCATTCCCGCTTGGGGTTTTCCTTTTCCTAATTTGGCGATGGCTTTGTTTCCGCGCACCTTCATGATTTTGATGATGGCTTTTTTCTTTCCGCTCATGTCGACCACATACAAAATGTCGCCGGCGCGCAGGGAATCACCTTGAGTGTCGATCAAAAGCGCGCGGCCTTTGACCTTTGCCACTTGAGCCGCTTGAGAGGCGAGGGAAAAGGACAAAACACAGATCAGACAAAGCAAAGTCCAAAGAGGCTTCAACATGGTGCGACTCCTTCATTCCTCCCCATTTTCCCCTAGGGATGTTGCTGAAGTAAATCGGGAATACGCACATCCTAGACGTTGGTGCGCCTCGGCTTTGGGTTTGTGAGAGCGCTTCCGAAAAATAAAAAACCGCGGACAAAAATCCGCGGTTTTTGAAAGACTGAAAAATTCGTTTGGAAACTTAGAAGGGGATTTCGTCGGAGGCGTCGAAAGAAGGTTCCGGACCGAAATCTTGAGGGTCGAAACCACTGCCGCTTCCGCCGCCGGAACTGGCGCCGCCGTATTCAGCTCCTTGGGAAGCTCCGCCCAGAAATTGAACGGTGGAGGCGATCACTTCCGTGGTGTATTTCTTTTGGCCTTGGGAATCTTCCCAAGAGCGGGTTTGTAAACGGCCTTCCAGATAAACTTGACGTCCTTTGGCCAGATATTTGCCGCAAAGTTCAGCTAATTTTCCCCACACGACCACACGGTGCCATTCGGTGCGCTCCTGGCGCTGTCCTTCGCGGTCGGTCCAGTTTTCGCTGGTGGCGACAGAGAGGCGGGCGACGGTGTTGCCTCCGGAAACGGTTTTCACTTCCGGATCCGCTCCCAGGCGCCCTACCAAAATGACTTTATTGACTCCAGACATACTTTTCCCCCCTCTGTGAAACATTTTTTGATCCACGGTTATAGGACGTTCACGGGAAAATGTCTAAAGCCAAGTTTAAAAGTTGCTCAGAGGCAGCAGATTGGGCGGGGCGCCGGGCTGATTTGAAACGGCGCGAAAGACATAGCGGGACTGGGTCCCGGAGGAGCGTTTAAACCGATCGATAAAGCTCAAAAAAGGGCCCAACTCCTGGCTGAGAGAATCGTTGATCTGCAAATCCATCTTCAGGTCGAAGCCCCCCACGGACATCCCTTGGGGCCGCATCAAAGCGTCGATCTGCCCCTTCATTTGCAGGTAAAGCGCGTCCTGGGGACGGCCCAACACGGCCTGCTCCACATAAAACTTGCCTCCGGAAACACGGCCTTTCAACTGCACTTGGCCCCAGGAAAATCCGGGTAAAAAGAGGGGCCCCATTTGGGTGGGAACGTTTCCGGGAGGAATCCGCACGTTTTGTCCCGTCAGAGTCATTTCCCCTTCCGGCTGCAGGCGGAACTGCGGATCCAATTTGACCGCGCCGTTCATGGAGGCCTGGCCTTCCAACTTCAGCGGCAGGGCGGCCACGCGGCTTAAATTTTTAAGATTGAGCCGACTGCCGTTGATCTCGATGTCTTTCATCGGAATGTCTTTGTTCGGGCTTTTGGCGCTGTCCACGGAGGCGGTCAGATTTCCGCCGAACAGACCGGAAGCGCTCAAAGAAAAATTGGGAATCTCTCCGGGATTTTTGGCGGAAGACAAAAGGGAAGACAGGGCCGGCCAGATCCGGATCTCGCCGATATGCAGGGTGGGGAGCGCCGCCGTGTCCACCAGAACGTCTTCCCCTTTGATGGACAGAGTGGGAAAAAGGCCGATGTCCAAGTCCCCGAATTGCACGAACACTTGCCCGCGGCTTTGCGTGGCCACCTGGTCGGTCACGAAATCGGAAAGATCGGAAAAGGGAAAGATCCAAACGAAAATCACCGCGAAGAACACCACTCCCAGAAGAATCTTCAGCTTGTGGTATTTAAAGACGTCGATCAGAAACAGTTTGCGCAAAATGGGACTCATCGGCTTCCCCTTGCGCCGCCTCGGGGAGAGGGAGCTTTTTCGCCACCACCTTCTTCAGCGCCTCCGGCGATGTTGAGCGAAAACTGAAAGATCTTATAGATGACGTCAAAGTAATGGGTTTCTCCGGCGGAGCGGTGCATTTGTAAACTGATCGGCTGGATGCCGGTGCCCAAATTTTGAAGGCGGTAAGAAGCTTCCATGATTTGTCGGAGGTTGAGTTTTTTCAGCTGCACGGACAAGGCTTCTTGGTTGACGGCGGAAGAGGCCAAGCGGGTCTTCGCGCCGGGAACGGCTTGAATGTTTCCGACCTGCTCGGGAGTGAGACGCAACTCCTGGATGACTTGTCTCACCCGCGCTTCGATGCCCCCCGGCGCCACGGAGGTGGGAAGAGGAGAGGATTCCTTCAAGGTGGAGGAGGCTCTTAAAAGTTCACGGATCAGTTCGCGGTTTTCCGTGAATTGTTCTTCGTAACTCCAACTGTCGCTGAGATTGGCGTAGGGAAAGGACAAAAGAAAAAGCGCGATCAACGCGGCTCCTCCCCCCAGAATCAATTTTTGCATGCGGGAAGGAAGGACTTCGAACTTTTCTTTCAGTTCGATGTAAAGGGAACTCTCTTGGACGCGGTCTTTAAGGTCCTTGAACTGGTCGCTCAGTTGTTCTTTGAGGGAGGAAAGATCCAACTAACTGTCTCCTGTTCTTTTGATGCGGATGCGGTAGGAAAATCCGGTTTTTCCGGGACTCACGGAAGTCTTGCGGTGCACCTGGGTCACGCGGTTGTCCATGCTCATGTTTTTCAAAACATTTTGCACTTGCAGGGCCAAGGAGGCGGAGCGCACGTCGCCGTGAATCTCCACGAAATCCTCGTCGATGAAAAGGTCTTTCACCTCAAGCCCGGCGCCCGCGGGCAATTCCTGACTGAGGCTGTTGATCAGGTCGAGAGGCGTTTTCAAATGAGTGAGCTCGCGCGCCTTTTCCCGCGCCACCACTTCGCGGTGGTGGAGGGTGAGAAAACGTCTGAGGCGGGAAGGAGAGGCCTCGGCCCCTCTTTTGTTGGCGATCACTTGAGCTTGTTTTTTCAAGATCACGTCGGATTGCAAAGCGGCGCCGTCCATAAAGCTCGAGCGCAGGCCGGCGTACACGAAAAACGCCACCAAGGCGGCGGCGGCCAGCTTCGCGGTGTAGCCCCACTTTTCCCAGAATTGCTGCAAAGTTTTGCTTTGAACGGCGAACTCGCCTTTTAAGAAATTGACCGCGGGATTGCGCGGCTTTTTCAAGCCCTCGATGGCCAAACCCAAGGCCGTTCCGCAGATCATTTCCGTTCGGGGATCTTGTTCGATGCGCAAGTCCGACAGCAGTTGGAAGTGATGAAAGGGATTGAAGGGAACTTCCAATTTGCGGGTCAGGTGAGCGCCGAGCCCTTTGATCTGGGCCGGGCCTCCCAAAAGATGCGCGCGCACCCACTTCAGGTGAAACTGACTTTGCACTTCCAAAAGGGACAGCCGCAGTTGGTTCACCAAGGGTTGCAAAGCCGCTTCGATGGTGTCTGAAAAAAGAATTTGATCTTTTTGCGCCTTTTCCTTGTCTAAAAGGATGAAGGCTCTTTTTTCCATTTCTTTGCGCGCTTGAAGGGGATTGAGACTGTACTTGGCGCTCAAGGCCTGAATCAGGTGTTGAGCGCCCCAATCCAGATTTCTGACCGCAACCAGCCGTCCTTCCTCGTAAAAAAGAGCGCGGGAGCCCGCGTGTCCTAGATCCAAAAGAATTTCCCCGGCATTTTCATTGGCCGCCGGAGAGTTTTCCTCCGCCATCGGAATTTCGGCTCCGTCCGCTTCGGGAGGAGGCAGGTACCATTTTTCAAGCAAGTTGGAAAGCGCAAGCCCCTGGGCGGAAAGAACGTTCGTGGAGCAGCCGCCGTCACGGATCAGACTGAGCGTGTCCTGAATGTCTTCCTTTAAGGCCGCCAGGGCGAGGACGTCGGAAAATTTCTTGCGGTAGCGCACCACTTTGGCGTCGAAGATCGAATCCGCGAAACTCATCGGGATGTCTTCTTCCAACTCAAAGGGCACGATCTTCAAAATTTTATGGCGTTCGCGGAAGGGAAAAGTCAAAAAGCGCTGGGAGACGGTTTCTTGGGGGAGGCCGAAAATAAATTGAACTTGGGCGTGATCGTATTGCGCCGCCAGATTTCTTAAATGGTCGATGATTTCGATTTTTTTGTCTTTGGTCGGATCGTTCGAAAGCGGAAGTTCAATGAAGCGTTTGAAAGAAAATCCCCGCGCCAAGGACTCGACTTCCGCCACCTTGATGCTCGATCGCCCAATATCAACGCCAATGCTGATCATCGTCCCTATCCTATCAGTTCTCCATCCAGTAGACTACGGAGGGGCGTTCTTTTGAAGCTTTGATTTCATTTTTTCCCTCGGAAGAGCCCTGACCTCGACCTTGGCCGATGCCGTCTTCGGCCTGATCATTGCCGCCTTTTTTAGGATCTTTCAATTGTTCCTGAAGCATTCCCGTGTAGGAGCCCACCAAGTTCTGCAGGTCGTAAGTGATCACCGTGATCGACTTTTTGCTTCTCAAGGCCACGCCGTCGCTTTCGATGCGGAAATTCAATTCCGTCCCGCACACAAAGGGCAGAGTGCTTTGTTCCAAGGCCCGGGTGTCGACGCCGTAGCCGGAGATAAACTGCAGGAAGCTTTTTTTGCAGTTTTCGGCGGGGAAAGGGCCCCCTTCCTGGGGATCGTTGATGCGTTTCAACACCATGTTGACGGCTTCTTCCGTCATGGTCGGATCCAAAGACATCAAGGTTTCCTTGGTGGCTTGGTTGACGTTGAAACCTTTGACGCCGTAGACGGTGATCCGCGGTTCGAGCAGCTTGTAAAAGTCGTCGTTCATGCCGGCCACCATATGGAGTTCATCCACGGTGATGAAAGAACGGTTGGGGGGAAAGACGTCCACGCCCTCGGGAAGCTTGACGTCCCGGTAAGGGGAGCTTTCGTCACCGCCGTTTCGGCCCTCGTTGTCGGCGTCCACGTAATCGGCGATGTTGTTGAGAAGCTCGTCGAAGTTGTAGCCGGAATACTTGCGGCTGAACTCCTCGTTGCGCTCGATTTCGGTTTTAAAGATATTCAATAGCTGGGCGCGGGTTCCGTCGGCAAGAGCCTTCACTTCGGAGCCCAAATCGTTGATGTCGATGCGGCCCCCTTCCGAAGTGATGGTGGCCGCGTACTGGGCGTCCATCAGGGATTCGGCGACGGCGGATTTGATCAAGCCCTTGTCCACTTCCGTGGTCTTCGAGGTGTCGGGGATCTGCGGCGGCCACATCATGGGAAAACTCCAGATCAAATCGAGCATCTTTTTTTGCTCTTCCGGAAGGCTGTTTCCCAGTGTGGCCATGACCTGCTTGTAGAGATTGATGCGCAGAAGACTCAGCTCCACTCCGGATTTGGCGGCGTAATAGGCTTTGACCTGGTTCACTTCGTTGGAGGCCACGACATAATCCACGCTGGTGTCGTAAGAAAGCTCCACGGAAATCCACATCAAAAGCGTCAGCGTCATCATCGCCATGAGCAGCGCCACGCCTTTTTCCTGTCGGAGATTTTGCAGGCTTCTTTTTTTCAGGAAAAATTCTTTAACGGCGTTCTTCATCGCAAAGCGCCTCCGCCTTCGCCGCCGCCGTCATCATTGATCGGAGGGACGGAGTTGCCGTCGTTGGATGGGCCTTGGCCGTTTGCGGAAGCGTCGTTTTTGATGTTGTTGGGGTTTCGGATCTCCGCCACTTTGGTCATGCGGTAAGTGCGCTTTTTGGTGCCGTTGGTTTGAGTGGGATCGGAAACTTCCAGGGTGATCTCCACGGCGTAAGGAAATTTGAAACGGGTGGTGTCGTCGCCTCTCTCGTTACTTGCCCAAAAATCCACCCACTCATCCGGCTTTCCCGGCCCCAGATAGC
>Ga0182744_1001714_pt1 | contig 18903 bp, 18 predicted proteins | sample eDN3rd30CKraftMG_FD_128525 | JGI IMG/M metagenome (GOLD analysis project Ga0182744, IMG submission 128525) | Enriched Miracle-Growth compost microbial communities from Emeryville, California, USA - eDNA 3rd pass 30_C Kraft MG (version 2) (version 2) ...
CCGTGTAGGGACCAAGTATAGTGGCATGTTGGGCCGTGGGCCGGAAGCTCCCGGGGACTGCTCAAGACCAATGGGCAGTTTCGGCCAGCGGCCATCATTATCGAGAAGAAAGCTTTAGCCTCAGGGAAGGCGGAATTGCCTGTTAGTCCATGCCAACAATATCCATTCCGGAAGACGAAATAGTCTTTACCGCTGTCCGGTCCCAGGGGGCGGGCGGCCAGAACGTCAACAAGGTGTCCAGCGCGATTCATTTGCGTTTTTCGATTCCGGATTCGTCGCTGCCTGAAGCCATCAAGGAACGGCTCCTGGCCCTGCGCGATCAGCGGATCACCGCGGAAGGGGTGGTGGTGATCAAAGCGCAAAACAGCCGCAGCCAGGAGCGCAACAAAGCCCACGCCATGGCGCGCCTGCAGGCGCTGATAGACAGCGTATCCACCCCGCCCAAGCACCGCAAGCCGACACGGCCCACCCTGGGATCGCAGCGCAGGCGCCTGCAGCGCAAGACGTTGCGAGGAGAGGTGAAGCGCATGCGGGCGAAGGTGGAATCGGATTAGTTACGGTCCTCAAGTCTTCAGGGATTTCTCAGAAGCCGCTCTCTTTTCAATTTCCCAGGCAATGGCCTGGAATGGGAGTATGCGAGGAAGAAGCGTCGCATGTCCCCCAGTTGTTGGCGCCGAACCCGCGCCCGAATCAGGCAGTCAAGTTGACAGCCAATCGTGCGATCAACTGCTTACCGTAGCAGGCCCGCCGCCTTGAGCACGCGGCGCCTATGACAGCGTCAATGAGTATGTCCGGGATCTAATCCATCGCGATAAGGACGTATGTAAGTGAGAGCGTTCGACAGACTCAAGCTGGAACTAGCCGATGCGTTCGCGGTGCTTTATGGCTGCTCACTGGATAACCAGCCTTGATCGTACTTTTCTCTATGGATTTGTTTGTGCAGTCGCGGCCCGGGTTTTATCGTGCTGCGCTTAAAGTATCGCTCACAGGCAAAGAAACTTTTGGAGCCTAACTCTGTAACACGATACATGAAAAATCACTCATTGCCAGGACATACGTCAATGACGTATGATTGCCATAGATGAAAACAATCATCGAAACAGACGATTTTCAGCGGTTTGCCGATAAAGTCTGGAACAACGAAGAGCGCGAGGAGTTCATAAATTGGATCTCCAACAATCCGCTTTCGGGGGACATCATTCCCGGGACTGGAGGGCTTCGCAAGGTCAGATGGTCCCGCGCCGGAATGGGAAAACGTAGCGGAGCCAGGATCATTTACTACAGCGTTGAAGCCGAGGGTCTAATCTGGCTGCTGCTCGTCTATGCAAAGGCCAAATTCGACAATCTGCCAATCGAATATCTGGCCAAGCTTAAAGAGGCAATGAATGATGGATAAGGAAATGCAGGAATTTCAAGACGCGTTGCTGCGGTCGATACGCGATATGAAAGCGGGAAAGGCCGCCGGCGTGACCAAGGTCGATATTTCTCCGGTGGCTCAAGCTCGTAATAAAGTTGGCATGGTGCAGGCCGATTTCGCCAAACTGATGGGTGTAAGCGTCAGGACGCTTCAGGAATGGGAACAAGGGCGCCGGTCGCCGTCCGGGGCGGCAAAAACACTGCTGCAGGTCGCGATACGCCATCCGGAGGCCCTACGTGATTTGAATCACGCATGATGTGCTATCGAAAGCCCCGGCCGCCTATATTTCCAGAATGTTCATGCGCCTGCGACACTTCTCGACACCTCGATACCTATACCTGCCGGCTCCCCCGACGGGTGGTTCGAAACACCGCAGGCATTTAGGCTTGGTGCAATTCTTCCCGAAGGATACGGCGCAAGGCGTCTTCGGTAATGGGCTCTGCGCTCTTGTCAATGGCCGCTCGTAGCGCGTCGTTGATCAAGGTTTGGTAGCCTTTCCGGGATCGAACTCGATGTCCATTGCTCTCATTATGCATACAAGGTATGTGCATTAGCTAAGTTGAAGCTTTAAGCATTGGCGCACGGCCACTAAGCTGCAATTCGTAGAATTGCGCGGATCTTTTATTCCAGTGCTCCTTCGCGCCACAGGTTCCAGCCCATCGATCGGCATAGGCACGCGCCGATGCGCGTGCCGGGCCTTGGCTTACCCTTAATCCAATTGCACTCCCAATTCCCTCACGAGGCCGCCCAGCCGTTCGGCTTCTGAGTGGACCAGTTTGGTGAATTGTTCCGGGGTGCCGCCGACCACTTCGCTGCCTATGCCCTCCCAGCGTTTGGCGAATTCCGGGTCCTGGAATATTTCGTTCAGCGCGGTGTTGTATTTCTTGATGACGGCGTCGGGCGTGCCGGCGGTGGTGACGATGCCGTGCCAGGCGTAATAGTCGAAGTCTTTTATGCCTGCCTCTTGCATGGTGGGCACATCGGGCAACTGCTTGGACCGGGTGGCGGTCGTTACGGCGATGGGGTGGAACTCTTTGTTGTTGATGTACTGCATGGAGCTGCCCAGGATGTCGAACATGCTGAAGATGTGGCCGCCCATCAAGTCGGTCAATGCGGGGCCGGCGCCTTTGTACGGGATATGCTGGATGGGCGCTTGGGTGATGGTCTTGAATAATTCACCGCCCAGATGCTGGGGCGAGCCGTTGCCAGCAGAGCCGAAAGTGACTTTGCCCGGGTTCGCCTTGGCATAGTTGATATAGTCCTGCACCGTCTTGATCGGGGTGGAGCTTTTTACCTCCAGGACCAGAGGGAATTTGGAGATCTGGATGATGGACGCGAAGTCCTTGATGGGGTCGTACTGCAAATTCTTGAATAGCGTCTGGTTCACGGACATGTTGCCGCTGGCCGCCAGCAGTATCGTATAGCCGTCCGGCTTGGCCTGCGCCACGTGCGCCGACCCGATATTGCCGCTGGCCCCTGCCCTGTTTTCCACCACCACGGTGGTGCCCAGCTTCTGCGCCAGCGGTTCGGCGATCAGGCGCGCCATCAGGTCGGTGGGCCCGCCGGGCGGGTACGGCACAACGAACCGTATGGGCTGAGTGGGCCAGGCATCCGCCGCCAGGGCGATGCCGGGTACAACACAGCAAGTGCCAAGCAGCAGTGCAGCGAGGGCGCGAGGGTACATAAGAGACTCCTTTGCTTTTGGTAATTATGAATTACCGATTGTGCCCCAAATGCACTGTGGTGCCAATGTCGCGTGCCGATGCAAGCTAGCCCGCTGCGTCCGAAGGAAGAAGCGCGACGATGTTCACGATCCCCTGGCGCGTCATCTTCGTGTAAGGGCAAAAACGCTCGGTGTTGCGCACCAGTTCCTCGGCAACGGCCCGCTCGACGCCGGGAAGCTGGATGAGGGTATGCGCAGTCAATATGAACAGGCCATCAAGCGGATCGCGGCAGAAGTCGACGGTAACCGTCACCGAGCTGCCTGGAACCGCGATGCCCGCCCGCGCGGCGAGCAAGGTCATTGCGCCATGGAAACAGGCGGCATACGCCGCTGCGAACAACTGCTCCGGATTCGTCCCGCCGCCGGGCCCGCCCAGCGCTTCGGGCAGGCGCAGGTGTACATCGAGGTTGCCGTCATCGGAACGCGTCACGCCCGATGCCCGGCCATGGCCGGCATCGCCACCCGTCACCGTGACAGCGGTTGAATACAAGGCGCGGGTTTCGCGCCCGCGATACTTGTCGAGCAAGGAAACAGGCGGCGCCTGCAATCTGGCCATGATGTCCGCCCGGCTCATCCACCCGCTGCATTGCGCTGGGCGAACCATGTGTCGAAACTTGCCGATCCCAGGCGGGCCTTATCCCCGGGAACGAGGGTGTCATCCTCGAGCTCGGCGGCGAACACATTGCGGCCGGATGTTTCAAAGAATTCGAGGACGGCCGCGTCCGCGAATGAAGGGGAGTTGGCGAGGTCGACGACGACGTCCGTATCGGCCATCGCTTCCGCCAGCCCTGCGCCGGTGATAGTGTTGGCGCCCGTTGCGGGGGCGGCCGCAACAACGATATGGCCTTGCGCTTTCAGCTTGGCGACCACTTTGCCGCCGATGAGGCCGGTGCCTCCAATGACTACGATTTTCATGATGGTCTCCTGATATGGCCGGGTGTATGAAGCATTCTAGGCAGGGCTTCATTCCCGCGGTAGGCCCGCGGCGGGACCCATGGCGTTGCATCGAAGGCATCAATCCGGCGGGCGCCCGTGGCAGATCGGGTATCAGGCTGTCGGCTCGCCGGCCATGGTGGCCAGGTATTGAAGGTCCTGAGCCCGGACTTGTTCGATGACGTAGTCGACGAACACGCGTATCCGTGCGGGGAGCTGCTTGCGGCTGAGATAGCAGACGTAGTGGCCGCCGTCATCGGGGGCATGCTGAGCAAGGCAGGCAAGCAGCCGGCCGCCGCGCAGCAGGTCGCAGACCAGATACGCGGGCAGCTGGGCGATGCCTTCGCCTTGCAGGACGGATTCCAGCACCAGGTCCAGGTCATTGAATGTATGTTGCGCGGCGGGCAAGCGCTTCTGGGCATATCCATCGATCTTGAACTCCCATTCCCTGATACGGCCGGAGGCGCTGCGGAAGTTGATGCATCGGTGATGGGCAAGGTCGTCTACATGGCGCGGCAGACCGCAGGCCTCTGCGTAGGGCCGCGACGCGCATACGATCATTTGCATCGGAATAAGCTGCCGTGCCACGATGTCGCTGTCTTCCATGCGGCCGTCGCGAAAAGACACGTCTATGCGGTTCCCAGTGAAATCGGCGGGATGGTCATCCAGCAAAAGCTCCAGCGTAATATCAGAGTACTGCGCATGGAAATTCTGCAGCAGCGGGGCGATTATCTTGCGTCCAAATCCAGAGCCAGAATGGATGCGCAGATGGCCTCTTGGCGGCCCATTGTGCAGTTCGCGCATGTCTTCCAGCGCCTGAACGATGCGCTCCACGCCGGGCTGGCAGTTTTCGTAAAACAGCTCGCCTTCGCGCGTCAGCGAGGTGCTTCGTGTCGTGCGATGAAACAAGCGGGTCTCGAGCTGCGCCTCGAGCTTCTGCACACTGCGGCTGACCGCCGAGCGCCCTATCCCCAGGCGGTCGCCCGCCCGTGAAAAGCTGCCTTCATCGGCAACCGCCAGGAAGGCGACAACGCCTGCGTAACTGGTGACGAAGCTGCCGGCGAGAGGATCGGCCGCCGCAGGGGCGAAATGGGATGATTTCTCGGTTTGCATTGTCGGGGAAGTTTTGGTGTCCATACCCGACTAGACGGATGACGCTCCCGGTTTGTGACACTGCCTGCGTTCTTTTTGGCGGGCGAGCAACGCTGCATGGGAAAAGCGTCGCGATTTGACTATTATTCGCTTAAAAACGAAAATGGATGTGTACCGAATCGAGCACTATCTAACATATGCGGATCAACAGAATCCTTATTTAAACTGGCTTCGGAATTTACGCGACGGCCAAGCCAAGATCGCTATAGTCAGGCGGGTGATTCGCGTTCAGCTTGGTAACTTCGGCGACCGAAAATTATGCCGCGATGGCGTTTGGGAGTTGCGCGTCGACGTAGGCGCCGGCTATCGAATCTACTACAGCTTGCCAGCGAATCGTACGGTTTTACTTCTATGCGGTGGCGACAAGCGCAAGCAGGATGTGGATATTGCAAGAGCGGTGCACTATTGGCGGGACTGGAAACGGAGAGTTGATGATGAAAAGCAGATCCCATGACGATGCAATGGCGGAGCTGTACCGCAGCGACCCGGCTTTCGTGGTGGAGCTCATTAATCGCATCCTGGAAGATGGCGATCAAGCGGAATTATTGCTTGTTTTGCGCCAAGTGGCACAGGCCGCTGGTGGAGTCCAGGCCGTGGCCGAACGAGCACAGTTGAACCCGACCCAGCTATATCGCACGCTGTCGCCGAAGGGAAACCCGGCGCTCACCAGTCTATCCGCCATTCTCAAGGCGATGGGACTGCGCTTGGCGGTACAGCCTTTGGCTGCGTCTGTTGCCAATTCCTCCAACTAAACCATCCCCAGCCGCTCGCGCTGGTAGCTGCCGTCTTGCACGTGGCGGCACCATTCCTGGTTGTCCAGATACCATTGCACGGTCTTGCGCAGGCCCGATTCGAAGGTTTCCCGCGGCGTCCAGCCCAGCTCGCGCTGGATCTTGCCGGCATCGATGGCGTAGCGCATGTCGTGGCCGGGCCGATCCTGGACATGGGTAATTAGGTCGCGATAGTGCGCAACGCCCGCCGGCTTGGCCGGCGCCAGTTCTTCCAGCAGTTCGCAGATGGCATGCACGACGTCGATGTTGCGCTTCTCGTTGTGCCCGCCGATGTTATAGGTCTCCCCCACCCGGCCATCCGTCAGCACCCGGTGCAGGGCGCGCGCGTGGTCTTCCACGTACAGCCAGTCGCGCACCTGCAGCCCCTGCCCGTAGACCGGCAAAGGCTGGCCTTCCAGGGCATTCAGGATCATCAGCGGGATGAGCTTTTCGGGAAAATGATAGGGCCCGTAATTGTTGGAGCAATTGGTGACGAGCACAGGCAGGCCGTAGGTGCGCCGCCAGGCGCGCACCAGGTGATCGGAACCGGCCTTGCTGGCGGAATACGGCGAGCTGGGCGCATAAGGCGTGGTTTCCGTGAACAGGTCCCCAGGCCCTTCCAGGTCTCCGTATACCTCGTCGGTGGACACATGATGGAAGCGGAAGGCGTCACGCGCTTCGCCGGGCAAGCCCAGCCAGTAGTGCCGGGCGGCTTCCAGCAAGGTATAGGTGCCGACGATATTGGTTTCGATGAAAGCCGCCGGCCCGTCTATGGACCGGTCCACATGCGACTCCGCCGCCAGGTGCATCACCGCCTGCGGCCGATGTTGGCTGAATACGCGATCCAGCTCGGCGCGGTCGCAGATATCCACGCGTTCGAAGGCATGACGGCTGTTGCACGCCACGGACGCCAGGGACTCCAGATTGCCGGCATAGGTGAGCTTGTCCACGTTGACGACCTCGACGCCCGCCTGAAGGACGAGATGGCGCACGAGCGCAGACCCGATGAAGCCGGCGCCGCCGGTGACCAGGATTTTCATGTTTTTGAACGCGTGAAATGGATCGCTGATTATAAGCTTGAAGCTTTTAGAGGAAGCAGCATCGCCGCCAGACGGGCCGGTGATCGGCGGCCCGCCATGCTTGCCGTCCGGCCATTCCCGGCCGCCTGTACGCCAAGCCAGGCTGGACGCTGCCACGCAGCACAGCCCCAAAAAGATAAGCACCGCATTGGCCGCATGCGAATACTCCCACTGCATACGCAGCTGCTCCCAATTGTCGGGCGCCATCATCCAATTGTCCGTGGCTTTGTTAACGGGAAAAGTCCAGATGAAAAAGCCGGCGATCGCCGCGCCCAGCAGCACCAAGCCGGCCAGCGACAACCCGAATGCAAGGCGCTGCGGGCGCGAATAAATGACGAGCAGCAGCCCGGCGAACATCGCGGCGGCCTGCACAGCGCCCAGCATGGCCCATCCGCGGTAAATCTGCTGCACCAATATATAGGCGTCGCGATCCAATTGCATCTTGCTATAGAGCTCGAGCAAGTGGGCGCCGCCAGGTATCAGCGCCAGCGCGAATAGGACTATCGCAAGAAACTGGATCCGTTTCATCGCCACGCCTCGCTATGAAATCATAACCCTCGCCAGGATGGCGGGTTATGGAAGAAAGCCAGGAAGCGCGGCTGAGGACCGCCTCGAGGCTGGAGACCGCAGGCCGGCCGTATCGGTATCAGGTCCAGCGGGACGGCTCGCCCGCGGCGGCCATGGCCTTCACACCCGCCGCGTCCCCAAATACGTGCCCAGCAATATACAGACCAGCCCGACGGCGTGCCAGATGGTGAAGGCTTCGCCCAGCAGGATCAGGGCGAAGCCGACGCCGAATACGGGCACCCAGTATTGATACAGGGTGGTGCGCGAGGCGCCGAGCTCGGCAATGGCGCGGTTCCAGATCATGTTGCCGATGGCGGTGGCGAATACGCCGGAGAAGATCATGAGCACCACCGGCCAAAAGGCCGGGAACACGGTTTGCCAGTTCACCGCCACGTCGCTGAGGTAAATGTGTGCGCACAGCATCAGCGTGCCCATGGTGTAGATCATGGCGCTGATGACCAGGGCGCTGAACTGTTTGGCCAGGCTCTGGATGAGCAGGCCGCCGGCGGTGAAAATGAACATGCCGGCGAATACTTTGGCTTCGCCCCAGCCGGCGGCGGTCAAGGCCGCATTGGCGCCGCTGAGCACCACCAGGAAAACGCCCCCGAAACCCAGGGCGATGCCCGTCATGCGCAGCCGCGACAGCGGTTCCCGAAACAGCAGGGCCGCCAGGCCGGTGGCGACCAAGGGGCTCAAGGCCATGATCAGCGAGCCGTTGGTGGCGCTAGCCCCTTGCATGCCGCCGATGAAAAAGATCTGGTTGGCGTAGACCATGAGCACGGCGCACAGGGTGAAGCGTAGCCAATGCTTGCGCGAAATGCGCCCCAGGTAGATGGGCCGACGGGACCAGACCAGCGTCATGTTGATGATGACGGTGGCCAGCACCATGCGATAGGCGGAAATGAGCAGCGGGTCCATGTATTCCGTCAGTACTTTGATGGCAGAAATGTTCAGGCCCCAGATGGCCATGGTGCCGATCAACAGCAACTGCATTCTGACGGGATTCATTACGGACGCGGATAGTACGGATGGGCACAAGCATATCAGTTCCGCGTGCGCTTGTGCCCCGAAACGCCCTAAAAATCCTTGGCCAGGGCGCGCACTGTGGTTTCCACGATAGCCTGGGCGTCTACCTTGAAGTAGCGCCGCAGGGCGGCGCGCGTGTCGCTGCGGCCGAAGCCGTCGGTGCCCAGGGTGGCATAGCGCCGGCCGGGCGGCAGGTAGGCGCGCACCGATTCGGGCACCAGGCGCACGTAATCGGTGGCGGCCACGATGGGGCCCTGGCCGCCTTGCAGCAGGCGGGCGATGTGCGGGGCCTGTTGGCCTTGATCCGCGTCCCCGTGCCAGCCCTCGTCCACGCAGCGCTGGCCGTCGCGGGCCAATTCGCTCCAGCTGGTGATGCTGAACACGTCCACGGCGATGCCCATGCCGGCCAGTTGGCGGGCGGCCTTCAGCACCTCGGTCAGGATGGCGCCAGAGCCCAGCAGCGCCGCACGCCGCCCTGACGCGGTGGCCGCATCTATAACTGAGGCGGCGCCGGCGGCGGGCGCTTCGGCCGAAGCCATCGCCGCGGGCGCTATTCCCGCGGAGGCCGCCTCGGCAGGGGCTCCCGCGCCATGGGCGACTTCGTCCCGGGCGGAGCCATGCTGGGCCGGGCCGTGCTGGCCGCCCCCATCCGCCGTCACGCTGGATGCTTCAAATCGTGTATGGAGGTAGCCGCCGCGCAGGATATCGCCCTCGGCTCCGGCCGGCACGGAGGGCTGGGCGTAATTCTCGTTCATGACGGTGATGTAGTAGAACACGTCGCGCTGCTCCGCCATCATCTCGCGCATGCCGTGGTCCACGATGACGGCCAGTTCGCCGGCGAAGGCCGGATCATAGGCCTTGCAGTTGGGCACGGTGGCGGCCCACAGGTGGCTGGCGCCATCCTGGTGCTGCAGGCCTTCGCCGGCCAGCGTCGTGCGGCCCGAGGTGGCGCCGATGAGGAAGCCGCGCGGGCGCTGGTCAGCGGCCGCCCAGATCAGGTCGCCGACGCGCTGGAAGCCGAACATGGAGTAATAGATATAGAAGGGCAGCATGGCGGCGCCGTGCACGCTGTAGCTGGTGGCCGCCGCCACCCAGCTCGAAATCGCGCCCGCCTCGCTGATGCCTTCTTCGAGGATCTGCCCGTCCGTCGCCTCGCGGTAGCTGAGCATGGAGCCGATGTCTTCCGGTTCGTAGCGCTGGCCCACGCTGGAATAGATGCCCACCTGCTTGAATAGATTGGCCATGCCGAAGGTGCGCGCCTCGTCGGCGACGATGGGCACGATGCGCGGCCCGAGCTGGGCGTCCTTCATCAAGCCGCCCAGCATGCGCACGAAAGCCATGGTGGTGGACATTTCCTTGCCATCGGCCTGCAGGGCGAAACGCGCATAGTCGGCCGGCGCCGGCACGGGTATGGGGTCCGCCTGTGTCTGCCGCGCCGGCAAGGGGCCGCCCAGCGCCTGGCGGCGCTCGCGCAGATAGCGCAGTTCGGCGCTGTCTTCGGCGGGCTTGTAGAAATCCAGGCGCAGCGCCTGCTCGTCGCTGAGCGGCAGGCCGAAGCGGTTGCGAAATTCCAGAAGGTCCGTGTCTTCGAATTTTTTATGGGAATGGGTGGTCATGCGCCCCTGCCCCGCGCTGCCCATGCCATAGCCTTTCTTGGTATGCGCCAGGATGACGGTGGGCGAGCCCTGGTGGCGCGCAGCCGCCGCATAGGCGGCGTGGATCTTAACCAGGTCGTGGCCGCCGCGGCGCAGAGCGTCGATCTCTTCATCGCTCAGCCCTTCCACCAGGCGCGCCAATTCAGGACTCTGGCCGAAAAAGTGTTCGCGGTTGTAGCGGCCGTCTTTGGCGGCGAAAGTCTGCATCTGGCCGTCGACCGTGTTGGATAGCGCCCGGGCCAGCGCGCCGCTGGCATCGCGCGCGAACAGGCCGTCCCAATCGCTGCCCCAGAGCACTTTGATGACATTCCAGCCGGCGCCCAAGAATAGTTTTTCCAGTTCGTCGATGATGCGCGAATTGCCGCGCACCGGGCCGTCCAGGCGCTGCAGATTGCAATTGACCACCCAGATCAGGTTGTCCAGCTTTTCGCGCGCGGCCAGTGTCAGGGCGCTCATGGATTCGGGTTCGTCCATTTCGCCGTCGCCGAATATGCCCCATACTTTGCGCCCCGTACAGTCCAGCAGGCCGCGGTGGGTCAAGTAGTGCATGAAGCGCGCCTGATAAATCGAGCTGATGGGGCCTATACCCATGGAGCCGGTGGGAAACTGCCAGAAATCCGGCATCAGATAGGGATGGGGATAGCTGGACAGGCCGCGCGCGCCCCGGGCCGGGCCGCTGATTTCCTGGCGGTAATGGGCCAGGTCGTGTTCGCTGAGCCGGCCTTCCAGATAGGCGCGGGCGTATACGCCGGGCGCGCTGTGCGGCTGCAGGAATACCAGGTCGCCGCCGCGCCGGCCGGGGCCGGGCCCGCTGGCGCGGAAGAAATGGTTGAAGCCGACTTCGAACAGGTCGGCCGCGCTGGCGTAGCTGGCGATGTGCCCGCCCAGCTCGCCATAGGCGGCGTTGGCGCGCACCACCATGGCCAGGGCATTCCAACGTATCAAGGCGCCCAGCCTTTGCTCCATGGCCAGGTCGCCCGGAAAGACGGGCTGTTCGGCGGCGGAAATCGTGTTCACATACGGCGTGCCGATGGCGGGATGCCAGGCCAGATGCCATTTATCCGCCAGCCGGCAGAGTTCGTCCAGCATGAACGCGGCGCGCTCGCGCCCATGCGCGGCGATCAGGGATTCGAACGCTTCATGCCATTCCGCCGTTTCTTCGGGGTCGATGTCTTGCGGCATCGCGCCCGCGCCGCCGGCCGCCGCGCCCGTGAAAAGATGCATGGGGATGGGGGAGTTCATGGTTGTCGCCTCGGAGAATGGTAGGATGCTTTGCCTGCTATATTGTCGGCCGCCCCGGCTGGCATGTGGTTTCGATTTCACGCGTGCCGCAGCCCGTTTACGGCATAATATGCTTTTGGGGACAGGGTACTAAGCATATGAAGCTGGATACGACGGACTTGCGCATATTGGACGAACTGCAGCGCGACGGTTCGCTGAGCAATGTGGAGCTCGCCAAGCGAGTGCATCTATCGCCTTCGCCTTGCTTGGCGCGGGTCAAGGCGCTGGAAGCCTCGGGCATCATCGTGCGCTATGTGGCGCTGGCCAACGCCGCCGCGCTGGGCCTGGGCCTGAATGTCTTCATTTCCATCAGCCTGAAATCCCAGGACAAGGAAGCGCTGGCCAATTTTGAGCGCCGCATCGCCGAGCACGACGAAGTCATGGAATGCTATTTGATGACAGGCGACTCCGACTATCTGATACGCGTGGCGGTCAAGGACATCCATGCGCTGGAGCATTTCATACTGGAGCAGTTGACGCCCATACCCGGCATCGACAAGATCCGATCCAGCTTCGCCTTGAAGCAGGTTTCGTACAAGACGGCGCTGCCGCTGGCGGCGGTGCCGGGCGCCCAGGGCCTGTTAACGCGGTAGTGCCTTTTAACAGGCCCTAGCCTGATGCGGCCGCGCCGGCACGGGCCCGCTCGCCCGCGGATTGCCGGTACACGATCTCGCCGCGGCATAGCCGGACCTGGGCCGGCGCCTGCGGGTGCGCCAGCAGCAAGTCCAGCGTGTGGGCGATCATTTCCTCGACCGGCTGCCTGATCGTCGTCAATTGATAAGCCGCGTGCGACGAAGCGGGATGATCGTCGAAGCCCAGCACCTGCACGTCTTCGGGAACGCGCAATTGCAGCTCATAGCGCAAGGCGTCCACGGCGCCTGTCGCGATTTCGTCGTCGGCGCAGCATACCGCGTCGATGCCGCGGTGCCTGGAAAAAAGATCGAGCGTGGCCGCATAGCCCCACTCGTAGGTGAATTCCTTATCCATGCTGTCCAGCAGCGCGACGTCCCATTCCCCCAGGCGGTCGGTGAAGCCCTTTTTACGGTCCCGGCTGGTGGAGGCTTCTTCCATCCCGCCGATGAACACGAGGCGGCGGGCCCCGCCTTTGAGCAGGATATCGGCGGCCTTGCGCCCGCCTTCCACGTTGTCGCAAGAGACGGAATGCACGCCGCCGGTGCGCGTGGCCCGGTTGAACAGCACTACCGGCACCTTGTGGCGGCGGCAGAGCTCGGCGCCGAACGAGGACAGCACCGCGGTGGTGATGATGACGCCATTCACCCGGTACTGCAGCACCGAGGGGATGAGGTCATCGACTGTTTGCGGCGGCGTGGCGTTGAACAGCAGGGTTTGCAGCCCCCGCTCTTGCAGCGCGCGCGTCATCAGTTCCAGCGCCGCCGGGTACCAGGGGTTGGTGATGTTGGCCATGACGATGGCCACGATGTCCGATTGCCCGCTGCTCAGCCCGCGCGCCATGGGGTCGGGCGTATAGCCCAGCGTATCGATGGCGCGCAGAATGCGGCCGCGTACATCGGGGCTGAGGCGCGCACTGCCCGAAATATAGCGGGACACGGTGGCCTGGGAAACGCCCGCCAGTCGGGCGACATCTTTTTGCGTAGCGTTATTTTTCACTGGCGGCAAAATGCTTTATGCAGTTCTCCAGTATCGTCGAGATCGGATTGTCGTAGCCATTATGCGACAGGCTGCCCAGGAAGGTAATGGACCCGACGGCAAACAGGCCGCCTTCGCCGCCGGCCGGCGCAGTATAAATCATATGGCCGCATATCCCGCCATGAGGACGCATCGTTGCCGCGGGCAGCGTCCAGGTCAGGATTTCCTCCGGGGTGGTCATGAAGCTGGGGCCGTGGCCTTCCGATGCCGCCACGACGATGGTACCGTCCGGCGTGCCCAGGTGCTCGTCCACCTGGTCCAGCTCGAAACCGGCCGCCCCACCCCCCGACAAGCCGAAATCGCCGATGCGTTCCGCATCCACGCCCTCGAAAATCCAGCTCGCCTCGGGCGCATATGACTCGGGCGTGCGCCGATAATAGCTGCCTTCGAACAAGCCCTGCACGGTAAAGCCCACGCCGCCCACTTTTTGCGGCGGGCAGCCGTTGCGGCGCCACAAGCCGCCGTAGCCGCCATCGAGCTGGTGATAGTATTCGCCCGGTTCGGCTGCCCAGGCCCGGATGCCGCCTTCCGCGCGGCGGATTTCCAGCATGTGCGGCGCATGCGCGGGCCGGGCGATTTTCCAGTAGAAGCCATTGCCGCCCAGATAGCACAAATGCCCGCCCTGGCGGCGGTACTGGAGAAGGGCCTGCATCATGCGCGGCGTGTGGTATTCCGGATGCGACCCCGTCAGGACGAGCTCGTAAGGCTGCAGCGCGGCCACGCCGTCATCGTCCAGATCCTCGTCGGTGATGACGTCGAATTCATAGCCTTTGACGCGCAGCCAGTCGGTCAGGTGGGAATCGGCGGGAAAGTGCCTGAGGCCGGAGCCGTTCTGGTCCGCGAAAGTCAGGTAGCCGGGCCGCATGCCGAGTATGGGGCGCAGCCGCGACGACAGGCTGATGCCCGAGCCGTCGGCGTGATAGTTATACGTGGAGGCGCCGAACTGCTGCACGACATCGGGATTGTGCGGGTAGGCGCCCCAGGCGCGTATGCGTTCTTCCAGCTCTCCCTGGTAATTGCCGCGGGCGTGGTTGGCGTAGGCCAGGTAGGTCATTGTGGACGCCAGGTAGGCGATGCGGGCGCGCGGCCCGTCGGGAGCCGGGGTCACGAAAAAGGGGATGGTGTCGCTGCCCAGTTCGTTCTCGACCACCAGGCCGTAGACCGCCGAGGCCATGCCGGCGGGGATGCGCAAAGCAAGACTGGTCTGCCAGGCGCAATCGGACAGGTCATCTTCGTGGAAATGAATGGCCGCGTAGTCTTGCGGAGCCGTTTTCCAGTCCATGTGCTTCCCGGTCCAACCGGATGAACACACGGCGCGGGTGGGTGCATTGACGAGCTCGGCAAAGGCGTCGGGGCGAACGCTGCAAGGCACGCGCTGCGTCGTCATCTCGGCGGAAAAATCCCAGGCGGCCAACAGTTCTTGTTCCGCCTTGCGCCCCGCCCCTGCGCGGAAGATGCGGGGATGTTCCAGGCGGCCGTTGAAGCAATCGACGGGAAAGCCGGCCCATCTGGCGGCCAGCGCCAGCGTGTCCACCGCCGCGGGCCAGGCTTGCCAGGACAGCCGGCATTGCGCCGAGCCCGACGGCCGCTCCACCCCGTCCACGATGGCGGCCAGCGATACATCCACCGCCTGGGCGCTGAATTGCGCCTTCAGCCGGTACCAGCGCCGCGGCCGGATCGCCAGATCGCCGACTTGCGTTTCCCCGGCCGGCGCGCCGCTCCGCCATTCGGCCAGCACCAGCCGGTTGTCGCGCAGGCAAAAAGCCGCGGCCGTGCCGCCGCCGCGTTCTTGCAGGCAGGCCAGGGCTTGCAGGGCAGGCTTGGCCAGCGTGCTTTGGAAGACCAGTTCCAGCACAGGCCATTCGCCTTCGGCCAGGGCGGGCAGCGGCGCGAGGGCGCAGGAACCGGCATGGACCGGCTGCTCGGTGCCGGGATGGGGGGTGGAAGGCAAGCCTGCATCCACAGGCTGCAGCTTCATGCCCGGCCCGGCCGGATTGGGGTCGGCGCAATCGATTCTTACCACGCGGGCCTTGAAAGGCCGCCCGCCCGCCGAGCTGATCTTGAAATCCAGCGTACCGCCCGGGCAGGCGCGCAAAGGGTCGACATAGCCGATGATGGCGGGGACAGCGACTGTTTCGGTAGACATGAGCTCCATCCTGCGAGGGTGTTATAAGCGGCGTCGCAAGGCGGTCGCGCCGGCCGCATGCGCGGCATGGCGCGCGCCTTAGTGAACCGCCAGATACTTTTCAAGCCGCTTGGGGTCGGCCCGGCCGACTTCGACCGGGAACTCGTCCGCCACGCTTCCATCTTCCAGCATCACGATATGGTCGGCCAGTTTCAGCGCCATTTGCAAGTTCTGTTCGACCAGCACGATGGACAAACCGTCCTTTTTCAGCTCGCCGAGCACCTGGCTGACCGCCTTGACCATGATGGGCGCCAGCCCCTGCGAAGGCTCATCGAGCAAAATCAGCTGCGGCCCCATCGCCAGGGCGCGGGCGATCACCATCATCTGCTGTTGCCCGCCGGACAGTTCCCCGCCCTTCTTCGCCAGCAAAGGCCGGAGCAAGGGGAAAAGATCCATCAAGCGCTCCAGCGAGTAAGGCGAGCCTTGCCGATGGCCCAGCATGATGTTCTCGCGCACCGTCAGCAGATAGAAGGGATCGCGGGTTTCCGGCACGAGGGTGATGCCCAGGGCCGCAATCGCATTGGGGGCCATCGCGGCGATGTCGCGGCCCTTGTAGCGGATGCGCCCGCGGGAAATGGGATTGACCGCCATGATGGAGCGCAGGGTCGTCGACTTGCCCGCGCCGTTGCGCCCCAGCAAGGCCAGCACCTGGTTTTCACCGACTTCGAAGGAAACGCCGTGGATGGCCTGGCTGCGGCCATAGAAGGTATCAATCGATTCAACCGACAGCATCATTCGTCCATCCCGAAATAAGCCTGGTGCACGTCCGCGTTGCGCGCGATTTCCGCCGGCGTTCCGCTGGCGATCAGGCGGCCGAAATTCATGACGTGGATGAAATCGGAAATCTCCATCACCACGTTCATCTTGTGTTCGATCATGACGATGGTGTAGCGCGACTTGATCGATTCGATGAAGTCCTTGACCCTGACGGTTTCCCGCGAGGACAGGCCGGCGGTGGGTTCGTCCAGCAGCAGGACTTCCGGCCCTGTCGCCAGGGTAACCGCTATTTCCAGCAGTCTCTGGTCCCCATAGGACACCGCCTTGGCCGGCGTATGCGTATAGCGGTCCAGGCCGAGTTCGGCCAGCAATTGCTCGGACTTGCGCTGGGCTTCGCGGTAATGAGAGATGGGCCGCCAAAAGCCCGTGCGCCCCCGCCTTTCCGCGCCATGCGCCGCCAGCCAGACGTTTTCCAGAAAGGTCAGGCCCAGATAGACGCTGGATATCTGGTACGAGCGGCCCACGCCCCGCTGGGCGATTTGATGCGGCTGCAGGCGCGTGATGCGCTCGCCCTTCAGATAGATTTCGCCGGAGGTGACGGGGTAGTCGCGCGTCAGCAGATTGAAGAGCGTGGTCTTGCCCGCGCCATTGGGACCCAGGATGCTATGCAACTGGCCTCGGGGAAAGCCGATGGACAAGTCCTGCACGGCGGCGATTTCCCCGAACTTGCGGGTCAGGTTGCGCGCTTCAAGGATGTAGTCGGCGTGGGGCATCAGGCGCTCCCCTTCTGTTTGCTCGCGTACATTCTGATCCGGGTCAGCAATTCCACCACCCCGCCCCGGAAGAACAGCACCGCCACGATGATGAACAGGCCGAACAGCAATGGCCAGCGCGCCCAGGTCAGGCTGAGCAGGCCTTGCAGCCAGATGAAGATGGCCGCCCCGAACACCGGCCCCAGGATATTGCCCATTCCGCCTATGACCACCATGAAGACGACCGAGGCGGAGTTATGCCACGAGATGGCGTCTATGGGCATGATGCGATAGAGCATGCTGTACAGGCCACCGGCCAGGCCCGCCAATGCGCCGGACACTACGAATGCATAGACCTGGACCTTGTATACGGAATAGCCGATGGACGCCGTGCGCCGCGGGTTGTGCTTGGCCGCTTCCAGCACCAGGCCCAGCGGGCTATGGGTCAGCCGATACAGGAACAACAGGCTGGCCAGGAAAAGCACCGCCGCGAGCACGTAGAAATTCGCGTCCTGGGAAATATCGAATACGCCCAGCCCGGGAATAGCGATGCCTGGCCTTTCGATGCCCGTCAAGCCGTCTTCCCCGCCGGTCACCGAACTCCAGCTATAGGCGATGTAGTAGATCATCTGATTGAAGGCGAAGGTCAGCATCATGAAGTAGATGCCCGTGCGGCGTATGCTGATGGCGCCGACCAGACCGGCAACGCTCGCGCCCGCCAGCACGGCCAACAGCAGGCCCGCGCCCAGCGGGATGCCGCCCTGGGCGAAGCAATATCCCGCCACGTAGCCGCCGATGCCGAAGAAGGCCGCCTGACCGAAGGAATACAGGCCTGACACCCCCAGCAGCAAGTTGGTGGATGCCGCGAATATCCCGAAGATCAGTATCTCCGTGGCGATGTTCATGGGCATGATGAAGGGCGCCAGCAGCGCGATGAGCACGGCTCCGCCCATGGTCCACAATGGCGACTTCTTGTCTGGATGCATCAGCGTTCTCCGAGCAGGCCCTGGGGACGGACGATGAGGGTAAGCACCATGGCGACATAGATCAGGACCGTGCTGGCCGCCGGCACCCATAAAGTCGCCACGCTCTGGATGATGCCCACCAGCAGCCCCGCCAGGATCGCGCCGTATATGGATCCCAGCCCGCCTATCACCAGCACGACGAAGGCGATGGCCAGCATGTCGCTGCCTATCGTGGGCGACGCCCCCAGCAGCGGCAGCGCCAGGCCGCCCGCGAATCCCGCCAGGCCCGTGCCCAGCGCGAAGCCCAGGACCAGCAGGCGGTTCACGTTCACCCCAAGGCAGCGCGCCATGTCGGGCTTGTCTATGCCCGCACGGATGCGGGCGCCAAGGCGCGTGCGTTCGATAAGCAGCCAGACCGCCACGATGGTCAGCGCCGCGACCACTCCATTGAGCACCAGATACTTGGGCACATAGGTGAAGCCCAAATTGAAGGCCCCGGCCAGCGACTCGGGCGGGTTGACGCTCAGGCCCACAGTGCCGAAGATGATCAGCAACAGTTGCTCCAGGACCAGCGCCACGGCGAACAGGAACAAGAGCTGATACAGGTAGGATTCCCGCATCAGCCTGGACAGGCCCAGCCTTTCCACCGCCACGCCGACCAGCGCCGGCACGGCGAAGGACAGCAGCAGCGCGACAAAGAAAGGCAGGCCCGCGTTCAGGGCCCCATAGCATATATAGGCGCCGATCGCGAAGAAGGCCCCATGCGCGAAGTTGGGAATATTCAGCAGGCCTTTGATGATCGAAAGCCCGAACGCCATCAAGGCATACAGCAGCCCTATCGCTATTCCGTTGATCAGCAACGCTATAAACAAAGAAAACATAGGCAGCCCATTGCTTCGCGATGATCGGTCAATGCCATGCTAGACGCTGCGCTTGCATTCGTTCAGCTCGGCCGGCTGAGGCTTGCTGCCCTCGGCCACGATGGTGGCGTAATCGTTTTCGTTCTTCATGTC
>Ga0182744_1001715_pt1 | contig 18901 bp, 17 predicted proteins | sample eDN3rd30CKraftMG_FD_128525 | JGI IMG/M metagenome (GOLD analysis project Ga0182744, IMG submission 128525) | Enriched Miracle-Growth compost microbial communities from Emeryville, California, USA - eDNA 3rd pass 30_C Kraft MG (version 2) (version 2) ...
AACCGCGCCGGCTATCAGCCCCGACGTGATGTCGCCCGCCAACGCACCGCCGAGCGTGGCCGCCACGATCGGACGCGAGATCATCGCCTGCGGGAAGCTCACGACATCGAGCCCGAGCAGCGCACCCACGATCGCGACCGGGAGGAGCGCGAGGAGATCCGCGCCGGTCACTTGCGCGTTCCCCCGTCGAGCAGTTCGCCCAGTGGCATCGGCCGCGCAGACGGTACGTCCTGCGCGGTGACGACGACGCCTCCGTCCTGCAATGCTCGCAGTTCACGCTCTTCCTCCGGGGTGAGAAAGACGTAGCGCAGCCTCTCGGTGCGGCCGGAGCGGTGGTGTATCCCGCCGACGTTCACTGCACTGATTCCCGGCACGAGCGCCGCGAGTCGCCTCATCGTCTCCACGTCGGCGGTGAGAAGAATTCCCGGCCGCTGATCGCTGCGCCACCGCTCGATGTCGCCCGCCGCCCCCTCCACCGATGCGAAGTAGAGCTCCATCCCTGGCGGCACTCCCATCCGATAGAGCTCCTGCTCCCAGTCGCTCGCGGCGACGAGATCATCCACCAGCACTATGAAGCCGATGTTCATCGGCTGTCCCCATCCCACCACGACCTGCCCGTGCACGAGTCGATCGTCGATCCGATACAGTTCGATCGTCACGCAGGCTTGCCTCGCAGCACGCGCATCGCCGCCGCTCCGCGTCGCGCGGCCTCCTCCGCCGCGGCGACTTCCGTGTCTTCCGGACCTTCCGTATCCGGAACGACACCCGACGTAGCGAAGTGCAGCAGCGCCGGAAGATTCGCTCCCGTGACCACGATGATGTCCGGACGAACGCGCAGAAGTCTGCACGCGGCGAAGTTACAGCTTCCCGCGGGAAGGTCGGTGAAGACCACGCGCGCACCCGTCGCCTCCATCCGCTCGCGCAGCATCTGCTCGATCTCGTTCGTGCCGAGACCGTCGTTCGAGAGAGCGATGAAGCGATCGGTGATCCCGGTGATGCGCTCCACCGCCGAGACCAGTCCGGCAGCTACCGAGGCATGGCCGAGCACTATCGCGGGAGTCGTATCACTCATCGTCTTCGGCCAGGTACTGGCGCACGTCGGCCGCGGCACGCATGCGTCCTATGAGACGCTGGTTGAATGCTTCCGCGGGGTCTATCCCCGTGAAACGGAGCAGGTGGTTCATCGCGATGACTTCCGCCACTACCGTGATGTTCTTGCCGGGATTGAGTGGGATCATGACGCGCGGAATCTCCACGTCCAGGATTCGCGTCGTGTTGCCATCGAGTCCGGTGCGGTCGGCCGCGTCGGCGTGCTCCCAGTGCTCGAGCTGCACCACGACCTCGATTCGCTTCTGCTGGCGCACGGAGCGCACGCCGAATATCGATGGGATGTCGATGAGCCCCACACCGCGTATTTCCATGTGGTGGCGCTGCAGCTCGTGTCCGCGCCCTATGATGACGTCGTTGCCACGACGGGTGGCGATCACGAGATCGTCGGCGACGAGGCGATGCCCGCGCTCCACGAGATCGAGCACGCACTCCGACTTGCCGATGCCGCTCTTCCCCACGAACAGGAGCCCTACCCCATACACATCCGCGAGCGAGCCGTGCAGCGTAGTGTTGGGCGCGAACTCCTGGTCGAGCGCGGGCTTCACGCGCCGGTAGAACTCCGTCGTCTTGAGCGGGGAGCCGAGCACGCAGATGCCGTGGCGATCCGCGATCTCGATCATCTCCACCGGGATCCGAATCCCCTTCGTCACCACCGCACACGGAACGTCGAACGAGAAGAACAGTTCCAGTACGTGGCTGCGCTGCTCCTCCGCGAGCGATGCGAGGTAGGTCATCTCGGTCTCGCCGAAGACCTGCATCCGCTTCGCGGCGAAGCGCTCCACGAAACCGGCGAGCACGAGCCCGGGGCTCGAGACCTCGTTCGTGGTGATCTCGCGCTCGAGTCCTGCCTCGCCGCTGGTGGCCACGTCGAGCTGCAGCGTGTCACGCAGGATTTCCAGCATCCTGGAGACGGTGAAGAGCGACTTCATGGCCGGCACTCCCGCGCGCTGCTCATGAGCTGCGTCCTCCACCCGATGCGACGATCGACGCCAGATGCGCCTCCGTCTGCTCGGCAGCCGACTCCCAGGAGAAGCCCTCGGCGAAGCGGCGAGCTCTGGACCCCAGTTCGCTCACCAGCGAGCGATCGTCGGCGATCCGCGCGAGAGCGCGCGCCAGCGCCGGTACGTCGCCGTGCGGAACCAGAAAACCGGTCTCGCCGTCGCGTACGGATTCACGGAGTCCCGGCGAATCGGATGCGATCACCGGCGTTGCACACGCTGCCGCCTCGAAGTTCGTGATTCCCCACCCCTCCTTGGGCGACGTGAATGCGAGTGCCCAGGCCTCCCGGAGCAGCGCGCGCTTCGCGTCGTCGTCTATGAAGCCAAGAAACCGCACCCGGTCGCCGAGGTCAAGCGAGGCCGCCAGTCGCTCGAGATCCGGACGGTAGTCGCCCGTCCCGGCGATCGCGAGGCGAGCGGTCGGGTGGCCCATCAGCGCGAATGCGCGCACGATGAGGTCGACCCGCTTGTAGCGCTTGAGCCTCCCCAGATACGCGAAGAGAGGCTCCTCGCTCCGCACCGCCGGCTCGGGAGTATACCAGCCGAAATCTATACCGGGATAGATGACCCGGATGCTCTCGCGTGGAATGCCGCGCCGCGCCAGGTCGTCGGCCGTGCTCTCGCTGATGGCCTCGAAGGGCACGCCGCGGTAGCCGCGGACGAGCGGGCGCTCCAGCGCCCACACGGCCATCGCCATGGGCGCCGCCACTTCCTGAAAGACGGTCGTTCCGAACAGATGCGGCACCAGCGCCATCACGCGACGCGCGCCCCAGCGCGGCGTGTAGAGCGGAACCTTGTTGATGTCCTCGACGAGCACATCGTGACCCTGAGGCGCGAGCTCGGCGCGGTAGTAGCGCCTCGCGAGAAACGGGAAGGTGTAGCGCGTGCCCACCCGGTGCACGGTGATTCCATCGAGCCAGGCACGCGGATCGCACCCCGGCCACCCGCCACAGAGAAGCGTCACCTCGTGACCACCCTTGGCTATCCGGCCGAAGATCTCGTGCAGGTGTATCTCCGCCCCGCCGGCCTGGGGATTCTCGCGGTCCTGCCAGTTCACCAACAGGATGCGCACTAGAGTCTGCCCATCCTCCGGGCAAGGGCGTCGAGCACGCCGTTCACGAAGCGACCGCTCTGCGCGCTGCCATAGAGATCCGCCAGTCGCACGCTCTCCTGGATGGCGACCTTCGGTGGTGTCTCGCCGCGGCGCAGTTCCGCCGCGCCCAGTCTCAGCACGGATCGCTCGATGGAACCCAGCCGCTCCAGGCGCCAGTTGGTGGTGACGTCCGCCAGCGCCGCGTCGATCTCCGTGCACTCCCGCTCGACGGTGCCCACCAGCGCGTCGGCGAGTCGCCGCTGCTCCATGGTGACCTGCATGTCGTCCCACACCTGTTCGGCCACGCGCCTCAGCTCGCGCGGGTCCGCGCCCACGCCGAGCGCCGTACGGCGGCCTCCGTTGCGCCCGGCTTCCGCGGCGGCAGGGTCGCTCCGCCCGGCGCTGCGCATCTCCCAGGCATACAGCGCCTGCAGCGCACGCGCGCGCGCACGCGTCTCAATCCTCATCCGACACACCCAGCCGATCGAAGAGGTCGGCCATCTCCAGCGCGGCGAGAGCTGCGTCCCAACCCTTGTTCCCGTGCTCGCCGCCCGAGCGGGCCTCCGCCTGCGCCATGTCGTCGCACGTGAGAAGCCCGAATCCGACGGGCGTCTCGAACTCCGCGCTCGCCTGCGCCAGGCCGCGCGAGGCCTCGCCGGCCACGTAGTCGAAGTGCGGAGTCTCTCCGCGGATCACGGCGCCGAGCGCCACTATCGCGTGATACCGCTCGGAAGCGAGAAGGAGACGCGCCGCGGCCGGGAGCTCCCACGCGCCGGGAACCCATACCACATCGATGTCGTCGAAGGGGGTGCCGTGCCGCGTGAGCGCATCCATGGCACCGTCGACGAGCTTCTGGGTGATCGATTCGTTGAAGCGGCTCGCCACGACGGCGACTCGGCGCGACGCGCCGGAAGGCATACCCGAAAATTCGGCCATCAGTGTGCGAGAAGGTGTCCGAGCTTGGTGTGCTTCGTCTCGAGATAGCCGCGGTTCTCGTTCGTCTCGGGCGCCTGGATCGGCACTCGCTCCGCGACGCGGAGACCGTACCCCTCGAGGCCCACGAGCTTCCGGGGATTGTTGGTCATCGGCCTGATGGAGCGAAGCCCGAGGTCGAGGAGAATCTGCGCGCCGATCCCGTAATTGCGGAGGTCAGGCTTGAAGCCGAGTCGCTCGTTGGCCTCGACGGTATCCGCGCCGGCATCCTGCAGCTCGTACGCCTTGAGCTTGTTCAGGAGACCTATTCCCCGCCCCTCCTGATCCAGATACACGACGACGCCGCGCCCCTCATCCGCGATCATCTTCATCGCGGCGTGCAACTGCCAGCCGCAGTCGCAGCGCAGCGAGCCGAAGACATCACCCGTGAGGCACTTCGAGTGCATGCGCACCAGCACGTCCTCGCCATCGTGCACATCGCCCAGCACCAGCGCGACGTGCTCGTGCGCATCGACGTCGTTGCGATAGCCGATGACTCGCCACTCGCCCCACTCGCTCGGCAGCCTCGCCTCGGCCACCCTGTGCACGAGCCGCTCGTTCTGGAGGCGGTGCGCCACGAGCTGCGCCACCGTGATGAAAGTGAGTCCGTGTTCGCTGGCGAACGTCTCGAGCTCCGGCCGCCGGGCGGGCTGGCCGTCCGAATCGCGCAGGATCTCGCAGATCACGCCCGCCGGGTAGAGACCGGCCAGGCGAGCCACGTCGATCGCCGCTTCCGTGTGTCCCACACGCTGCAGAACGCCGCCCGCTCTGGCGCGGAGCGGCTGCACGTGTCCTCCGTGCCGCAGGTCGGAGGGGACCGTGGTGGGATCCACCGCGACGTGGATGGTTCTGGCGCGATCCTGCGCGCTGATGCCGGTCGTGATCCCGAAGCGGGGCGTCGCATCGATGCTCGGCGTGTACGCCGTGCGATACGCGTCGATGTTGTTCTCGGTGAGCTGGACGAGACCGAGCTGGTCACATCGTTCGCTCGTGAGCGCGAGGCAGAGCAGACCGCTGGCGCGCTTCGTCATGAAGTTGACGATGTCGGAAGTCACCAGCGACGCAGCGCAGATCAGATCGCCCTCGTTCTCCCTGTCTTCATCGTCGGCCACGATGATCATGCGGCCGGCTGCTATATCGGCTATCGCCTGTTCTACGGTTCCAAAAGGCATTTCGGTTTCCCTACACCTGAGCCATGTGTGGCGCGACGAGGCGCCGCACGTACTTCCCGATCACGTCCGCTTCGACGTGCACCCGCGTGCCCGGGCGGAGTTCGCCGAGCGTGGTATGCGCGAGCGTGTACTCGATGAGCGAAAGCTGCACGATTCCGGGCGATGGGAGCTCGTTCACCGTGAGGCTCACGCCATCCACCGCGATGGAGCCGTGCGGAACCATGAGCTCCGCGAGCTCGTCGGGTATCCGCACGTTCACGAGGCGTGCGTCGCCCTCGCTGCCGACCCAATCCACCACGCCTACGCCGTCGACGTGTCCCTGCACGATGTGACCTCCGAAGCGCGAATCGGCACGCATCGCGCGCTCGAGGTTGACCCTCGTGCCTTCGGTCCAGGCAGCGACGTTCGTGCGGCCCAGCGTGGTGCTCACCGCAGCCACGACGAACCAGCCGGCGCCGTGCGAGCGAACCGTGAGACAGACGCCGTCGAGAGCGATGCTCTCGCCATCCGAGAGGTCCGTAAAGGAGCAGCGGACTCGCAGCTCGTGGCCAGCCTCCGCTCCATCGGCGTCTTCGCGCGAGTTCCCCGCGCGCACGCCTTCGATGACGCCGATGTCCTCGATCAGGCCGGTAAACATGCCGATCGGATCGCGTATGTGATCATCGTATCGTCACCCAGTGAACGTCGCTCCAGCACGCGATAACGAGGCGCGCGGGCGATCGACTCGGACGGTACGTGGTCGAAGGCGCCGAGCGCGCCGTGGCCAAGAAGCACCGCACCCTGAAAGATAATCAGCCTGTCCACCAACGCGCGTGCCAGGAGGGCGCCCGCGATGCGCGCACCGCCCTCCACCAGGAGCGAACGTACCCCGCGACGCGAGAGTTCCTCCAGCGCGCCCTCCAGCGAGGGCGCGCGAACGAGCTGCGCACCCGAGTGTTCCAGCGCGCGGGCAGCCGCGGTTTCGGGGTCGCGCACCATGACGAGCGTAGGGATCTCTCTCGCGCTCGCGACGAGACGCGAACCGGGCGGCATGCGCGCCTCACGGTCGAACACCACTCGAATGGGCGGAACGCGGGGCGCGGGTGCATCGCGCACAGTGAGCGAGGGGTCGTCGGCCAGCACGGTTCCGACGCCCACCGCGACGGCGTCGCTTCCCGCGCGCAGCTCGTGACCGGCCGCACGCGCCTCCACGCCCGTGATCCACTTCGAGTCGCCCGACGCGTCGGCCACGGCCCCATCGATCGATAGAGCGAGCTTGAGCGCGACCCACGGCCGGCGCTGCTCCGGCGGAGACTCGAAGTGGTGAAAGAACGGCGCGTTGAGTTCGCGCGCTGCCTCCTCCTCGACGCCTTCCACCACCTCGACGCCAGCCGATCGCAGGCGCGCGACGCCGCCGCCCGCTTCGGGATTCGGATCTCTCGCGGCGACCACCACGCGCGCCACTCCCGCAGCGAGGAGTGCGTCGGCGCACGGCGGTGTCTTCCCGGTGTGCGTGCACGGCTCCAGCGACACGTACACGGTCGCGCCGCGCGAGCGCTCACCAGCGGCCAGCAGCGCAGCGGCCTCGGCGTGTGCCTCGCCGTAGCGCGCGTGGTAGCCCTCGGCCACTACTTCGCCATCGCGAACGATCACGGCGCCCACCATCGGATTCGGCGCCGTCTGACCGTGGCCGCGGCGCGCGAGCGCGATGGCGCGTTGCATGAACTCAGCGTCCGTGATTCCCACCGCCACTCCCTCGAAAGAGCCGAGCGATCTCTCCAGCCTGCGGGCGCGAGCTAGCGCAGTATCACTTCCCCGTGCCCGGTGCGCACCTCGCCGAGGAGCCAGGCCGGCACGTCGGACGCACTGGCGCTCTCGATGATGCCCGACACATCGTCGGGCGCGCAGATCACCACCATCCCCACGCCCATGTTGAAGGCGCGGAACATCTCGGCCGAGGGGACTTCGCCCGCGCGCTCCAGCACGCGGAAGAGATTGGGCACTTCCCAGCTCGACAGATCCACCACCGCATCGAGATCCGGCGTGAGCGCGCGATCGAGATTGCCGGGAAGGCCGCCGCCGGTGATGTGCGCCATCGCATGCACCCTGGAGAGCACCGGCTTCAGCGCGCGAAGGTACGAGCGATGTATCCGGAGCAGCGCATCCGCGACGCTGCCGCCCTCGTCCGGAAACGGATCCGCTGGACCGAGGCGGAGCCGTTCGCTCACTATCCGGCGCGCCAGCGAGTAGCCGTTGGTGTGAAGCCCCGAGCTCGCGAGTCCCACGAGCGCGTCACCCGCGCGCACTCGCTCGGAGCCGAGCACCCGATCTTCCTCGACACAGCCGACAATGAAGCCGGCGAGGTCGTAGTCCGGCGGCGTGTACACGCCCGGCATCTCGGCGGTCTCGCCGCCGAGAAGCGCGCATCCGTTCTCCCGGCATCCCGCGGCCACGCCGCGCACCACTGCTTCCACCACTTCGGGTACGAGCTCGCCGAACGCGACGTAGTCGAGGAAGAAGAGCGGCAGAGCGCCCTGCACGAGAATGTCGTTCGTGCAGTGGTTCACGAGGTCGTGTCCCACGGTATCGTTGCGCCCCGACTCGATGGCGACCTTCACCTTCGTTCCGACGCCGTCGGCGCTCGCCACCAGCACCGGGTTCCGCGCGTCGCGAGGCATGCGGAACATTCCGCCGAAGCCGCCGAAGCGGCCGCGGGAACCTTCGGTGAACGTCGATTCCACGAGCGAACGAATCCGCTCGCGCGCGTCGTTGGCCGAGTCGATGTCGACTCCGGAACTGCGATAGTCGAGAGGTCCGCTCAAAGGAGAAGGTCCTCCTCGAAGGTGACTAGCCGATGGAATTCGCTGACGCGTTCCACGATGTCGCGCGAGCCGATCTCCAGAAAGCGCTCGATGGAAAAACGCTCCACCGCGAACGAACCCATCGCCGAGCCGTACACCACCGCGCGCTTCAGATTCGGTTCGCTGAGATCACCGGTGCGCGCGAGGTAGCCGATGAATCCTCCCGCGAAGGAGTCTCCCGCACCGGTCGGATCGAACACCACTTCGAGTGGATATGCCGGCGCGTAGAAGACGCTCGAGCGCGTGAACATGAACGCACCGTGCTCGCCTTTCTTGATGATCACGTGCTTCGGCCCGTGCTCCATGATCCAGCGCGCCGCCTTCACGAGGTTCACCTCTTCGGTGAGCTGGCGCGCTTCGGCGTCGTTAAGCGTGAGTATGTCGACGCGCGGAAGGAGCGCGAGGATGTCGCTCCGCCTGCTCTCGATCCAGAAATTCATCGTGTCGCACGCCACCAGCCGCGGCTTCGCCACCTGCTGCAGCACGTCGAGCTGCAGACGCGGATCGATGTTGCCGAGGAATACGAACGGAGCGTTCCGAAACGCCTCGGGGATCTTCGGCCGGAAGTGCGAGAACACGCCGAGGCGCGTTTCGAGTGTCTCCGCGCTGTTGAGATCGTGCCGGTAGCGGCCACGCCAATGGAAGCTCTCCCCCTCCGCTCGCTCGAGCCCCGCGAGATCCACCCCCCGGCCCGCCAGTGTCTCGAGCCGGTCCACGGGATAATCCGATCCGACGATCCCCACGAGCTGTACGGGAGTGAGCAGGCTCGCCGATGCCGAGAAGAACGTCGCCGACCCTCCGAGGACATCCTCGGCCCTGCCGAAGGGAGTCTCAACGGAATCGAGTGCTACCGAGCCTACGACGAGAACGGAGGACATGGGGGAGTGGGGTGGTTAGCGGGGCAGCGGGTGGGGGAAAGACAGACAGCAGAAAGCAGAAAGCAGAAAAGGAAACGGGGGACAGGCAACAGGAAACAGGAACTGCCCACCGATCTGGTCATGCCCGCGAAAGCGGGCATCCATGCTACTCGGCCAAACGTGGGTCCCCGCTTTCGCGGGGACGACGGTGACGCGTGTGCAGTCGCCGTTCCCTGTCGCCTGTGTCCTGTTCCCTGGCAGTTCCTGCTCTCTGCTTTCTGCTTTCTGCTTTCTGTTCTCCGCTCCCATCACATTCTCTCCGGCGCGGTGATTCCGAGGATCGCCAGACCGTTGGCGATCACGATGCGTGTCGCGCGGGCGAGGACGAGACGTGCGTTCATGATCTCGGGCGGCTCGTTCAGGACGTGGTGCTTGTGGTACCACACGTGGGTGAGACGCGCTGCCTCGAGAAGGTAATTCGCGACGCGGTGTGGTTCGAGCGCTTCCGCAGAGCCGGCGACGAGCTCGGGGAAGTCGAGGAGCGCCTTGATCAGCTCCTGTTCCGCGGGCTGATCGAGCACCGAAAGATCAACTCCGCTCCCCGTGATCGATTCGGAATCGATGCCGCCTACCCGGAAGATTCCCGACATGCGAGCGTGCGCCATCTGGATGTAGTAGACCGGATTCTCCTCCGACTGCGAACGCGCGAGATCGATGTCGAAGATCAACTGCGAGTCGCCCTTCCGCATGAGGAAGAAGTAGCGCACGGCATCGCGCCCGACTTCATCTATCAGGTCGCGAACCGTCACGTAGCTCCCGGCGCGCTTGGAGATCTTCACCTCCTCGCCGCCACGCATCACCGTGACCATCTGGTGCAGCACGTACTCGGGATATCCTTCCGGAATTCCGATGTCGAGCGCCTGCAGGCCTGCGCGCACCCTGGTGACGGTGCTGTGATGGTCCGAGCCCTGCACGTTGATCGCCCGGCGGAATCCGCGCTCCCACTTCGTCACGTGATACGCCACGTCCGGCACGAAGTACGTGTACGTGCCATCGCTCTTGCGCATCACGCGGTCCTTGTCGTCGCCGAACGCGGTGGTGCGCAGCCAGAGCGCGCCATCCTTCTCGTACGTGTGTCCCGCCTCGGCGAGCGCGCGTGCCGTGCGCTCGACGCGACCGTCCGTGTAGAGCGACGACTCCAGGAAATACGTGTCGAAGCGCACCCCGAACGCCTGCAGGTCCAGGTCCTGCTCCTTGCGCAGCTCCCGCACGGCGAAGCGTGTTATCGCATCGAGATCGTCACCGCCCCCCCCCCGATCGGACTCGTTCTCCGCCGCGTAGCGTTCGGCGATCTCGGTTATGTAGGCGCCGTGATAGCCACCCTCGGGAATGGCGGCAGCGGCGCCCGCACTCTGCCGCACGCGCGCCTGCACGCTCAGCCCGAGGTTCGCGATCTGCACGCCCGCGTCGTTGTAGTAGAACTCGCGTGACACATTCCAGCCGCTCCAGGAGAGGAGCGCCGAGATGGCGTCGCCCAACGCGGCCTGCCTGCCGTGACCCACGTGCAGCGGCCCGGTGGGATTGGCGGAAACGAACTCCACGTTGACGCTGCGCCCGGATCCAGTCGCATTCGACCCATACCGCTCGCCGGCGGCGAGGAGCGCAGGGAGGCCACTCGCAACCGCGGTCGCGGAAAGGTGAAAGTTGATGAATCCCGGCCCGGCGATCTCGACGCGCTCCACGCCGGCCTTCGCCAGATCGAGCCCGTCCACGAGCGAACGCGCGATGTCGGCCGGCCGCTTGCGCAGCGGGCGAGCGAGAGTCATCGCGAGATTGGTGGCCCAGTCGCCATGCGACGGATCGCGCGGGCGCTCGAGGAGCGGATCGACCGTCTCGGGCGCACCGAGCTCCCGCGCCGCATCCACGAGCGCGGCGCGGATGAGTTCACGCGGTGTCATTTATTCTTCGTTCCGCTATCCGCGCCCGCGGACTTCGAATCGTTCGCGGGAGCGCTGGATGCCTTCGACTCGCTGCCGGTCGAAGTCGTCGAAGGGGTCGTCGACGACGAAGCTCCATCGCCGCCGCTCGGTGGCGATGGAGGATTCATCCCCTTCTTGCCGTCCTTGCCGTAGTCGGTGATGTAGAATCCCGATCCCTTGAAGAGCAGTCCCGCGCCGCCGGATATCTGACGTTCTGCCGTAAGGCCGCACTGCGGACACGGGAGCTCGCTCGCGGCGCTGCTGATTCTTCGGAAGAACTTGTCGAAGTGGTGCCCGTTGGGACAGGCGAACTCGTAAGTTGGCATTGGTGAGTGACTTGGAAACATCCAGACCGACCCGGAAAAATACGCCCAGTCCGTCTGCCCAACAAGTCGGATGCACCTCGTTCGCCAACCGCCACGAGCCGCTCAGCGCAGCGGCGACTCGCTACGACCTTCGCACCGGCAACTTCACGCGGAATCGCGTTCCCGCGCCAACGGTGCTCGACACGTCGATCGCGCCGCCGAGCAGCGTCGTCAATCGATGCGCTACCGCGAGCCCGACGCCGGCGCCTCCGTAGCGCCGGGTCATGCGCTGCTCCGCCTGCCAGAATGGATCGTAGATCCGATCGAGAAAGCGCGGCGCTATCCCTATTCCGGTGTCCCATACCTCGAACGCCACCGAATCGCCGTCGCGCTCCGCGGTGATTCCCACCTCACCCTTCTCAGTGAACTTCACGGCGTTGCCAAGCAGATTCACGAGAATCTGCCGGAGCCAGAGCGGGTCCGTTTCGAGCACCACATCGGCGGGAGGGGTCCTCACCGTGATCGCCAGATTCTTCTGGCGCAGCGGAGTGCCTATCAGCATCACTGCCTGTTCCACCACGGCGGCTGCGCTCACCTCCGCCACGCGCGGCGCGTGCACGCCCGCATCCACGCGCGCGAGATCGAGTATCTGATCCACCAGCGCCAGGAGGAGATTGCCGCTCGCCCGGATGCGAGCGAGCTGCTCGCGCTGCGTCGCGTTCAGCGGCCCGACTATCTCGTCGCCCAGCAATTCCGTGTAGCCGATGATCGCCGTGAGCGGTGTTCGCAGTTCGTGCGACATCGACGCCATGAACTCGTCTTTCGCGCGGCTCGCTCCCTGCGCCATGGCGAAGAGGCGAGCGTTGTCGGCCGCGAGCGCCGCGCGCTGCGCCAGGTCCTCGGCGAGCGCGATATCCTCGTCGCGATGCGCGTGGTGCGGAGCGCCCGCCAGGAAGGTCAGCGCTCCCAGTATCTTGTCGCGAGCAACCATCGGGACGATGATCACCGAGCGTACGTCGATCGCGCCGAGCGCGCGAAACTGTTCCTCGTTCACCGCGAGGCGGCGCAGCCCCTCGTCGCTCAGCGCGCGCTCGACGAACGGCCTTCCGCTCTCGAGTACGGCGATCACCGAGTTCGATCCGTCCTGCGGAGCGGGAGCGACGCGCATCGCTGCGCGCTGCGCCGCATCGTCGAGCTCGCGACGCGCCGCATGGAAGCGCACGATGTCGCCCTCGTACTCGATGATGTCGACCCACGCGTGATCTCCGAGCGCGGGGAGCGCGACCCGCGCCATCGCGGAAAGAGTCTCTTCCAGATCGAAGGAGCGCGAGAGCAGCGCAGATGCATCGGCAATGATGCGGGCGTTGCGCGCGACGTGGCGTCCCGGCACGGCGGAGCTCACATCATCGGGCTCGCCGAGGCGCGGTTCGACGGTTTCGGCAGCCGCGACGGGCGAGAGCAGCCACCTCACGAACGCGACCTCTCCACTCTCCGTGCGAACCACGGCAGGGATCAGCCGTGCCTTTCGCTCTTCGCCGCCGGGGAGCGCGATCCGGACCGACCACGCAGAGCGTGAGTTCGCCGCCCGCCCGGCAAGGAAGCGACGAAATCGAGTTCGAAATCTCGCGCGCTCCGCCGCCACCAGCAGATCCGCCACTGACGCACCCTGGAAGGCAGCATCGTGCGGTCCGAAGAGCTGTACCGCAGCCCTGTTGGCCGAGTAGATGAGCCCTTCCGAATCGGTCACGAGATATGCTTCGGGGAGAAACTCCGCCAGCTCGCTCTCGCGCTCGATCGCCCGCGCGCGCAAGGCAGCCGCGGTCGTCGAGGAGTCGATACCCGATCGGGCGCGCGTCGCGCCGGCGGGCGCGCGATCGGCATCCCGCACGGTGGGGAGCCTGCCATCGTCGTGCGCCGGCTTGTCGGAGCCGGGGGTGCGCCTCCGCACGTCGTGGGGAGGGCTGTCTACTTTCTTTCCAGCATGCTGGTCCACACGACGCGAAGGGCGGCCAGCCAGCCCAAACTCATCAAGACTCACTCGGATCCCATGGCACTACGTCGCACCGCGAGAGCGCGATCGAACCGCTACCGACCCGGATGATAGGTTCCCCACCGAGCAGCCAGCGTGTCCGAGATCTCACCTAGCGTGGCACGCTTGCGAACTGCGTCCACGATGAACGGCATGATCGAAGCAGAGAACGTGCCATCCGAAAAGGCCGCCGCGGAGCCCAGCGCGCCGAGCGCAGAGTCCACCAGGGCTGCGTCGCGGGCGGCCCGGGCAGCGCGAAGGCGCTCGATCTGCTCCGCCTCGAGGCGGCTGAAGTCCGGAGCCGGAAGCGGCTCCGATTCTCCGCCATCGTCCGTGAAACGGTTCACCCCCACCACCACGGTCTCGCCGCTCTCGACGCGCAACTGATGTTCGTACGCGCTGCGCGCGATCTCCTCCTGGAAGAAGCCGCCTGCGATGGCGCGTTCGGCGCCTCCGAGCTCGTCGACCTTCTGTAGAAGCTCGTTCGTTCGTCGTTCCAGTTCGTCGGTCAGGCGCTCCACGTAATAGCTGCCGGCGAGCGGATCGACCGTACTCGTGACGCCCGATTCGTACGCGACGACCTGCTGCGTCCGGAGCGCCAGCGTCGCCGCTTCGGCGCTCGGCAGCGAGAGCGCCTCGTCGTAGCCGTTGGTGTGCAGCGACTGCGTGCCGCCGAGCACCGCGGCGAGCGTCTGCATCGTCACGCGTACGACGTTGTCGAGCGGCTGCTGCGCGGTGAGGGTAACGCCGCCGGTCTGTGTATGGAAGCGAAGACGCGCGTCGCGATCGGTGGCGCCGAAACGCTCGCGCATCAGCCGCGCGTAGATGCGGCGTGCAGCGCGAAATTTCGCGGCTTCCTCGAAGAGATCGTTGTGCGCCGCGAAGAAAAAGGAGAGACGCGGAGCGAAGTCGCCGATCTCGAGCCCCGCGTCGAGCGCGCGCTGCACGTACTCCACCGTATTGGCGAAGGTAAACGCCAGCTCCTGAACCGCCGTGGCGCCCGCTTCGCGAATGTGGTAGCCGGAGATCGAGATGGGATTCCAGCGCGGCACCTCCGCCGCGCAGAAGCGGAATACATCGGCTATCAACGCGAGGCTCGGCGCGGGTGGATAGATGTACGTCCCCCGCGCGATGTATTCCTTGAGGATGTCGTTCTGGATCGTCCCGCTGAGCGCCGAGCGGTCGATTCCCCGCTCCTCGGCCACCACGATATACATCGCGAGCAGCGTGGCCGCGGTCGCGTTGATGGTCATGGAGGTGGAGACGCGGTCGAGCGGAATTCCATCGAGGAGCAGGTGCATGTCGTCGACGGTATCGATCGCGACTCCCACCCGGCCCACCTCACCTACCGCGCGCGGCGAGTCGGAATCGAAGCCCATCTGCGTCGGCAGATCGAACGCCACCGACAACCCCGTCTGCCCCGCATCGAGGAGCAGCCGAAAACGCTTATTCGTCTCGACAGCAGTTCCGAACCCGGCATACTGCCGCATGGTCCAGAGCCGCGAGCGATACATTGTCGATTGAATCCCCCGCGTGAACGGGAACTCCCCCGGCTCCCCGAGCTGCGTTTCGTAATCCCCGCTCACATCCTCCGGATGGTACACCGCCTCGATCTCGATTCCGGAGGGCGTGTTGCGGGGTGATTTGGGGCGAAGCGAGTCGGGCATGAGCTGGGGGGAAAAGCAGAGGGCAGAAGGCAGAGAGCAGAAAGCAGGAACTACACACGAACAATAGTCATTCCCGCAGAGTGGAACGACGGGGTCAGGCACTTTATCGTAGAGGTCCCGGCAGCGACGCTGCCGGGACCTCTACGATAAAGTGCCTGACCCCGTCCGTCTTTCCTGCTTTCTGCCGCCTGCTTTCTGCTTTCTGCCCCTCACACCACCGCGGCCTCGCGCAGAACGGTGTTCGCGAGGTCGACTTCGGTGCGGCTGCCGATGTAGAGAGGGGTGCGCTGGTGTAGTCCGGCGGGGTCGATGTCCATGATGCGGCGGGAGCCGTCGGACGCGCCGCCGCCGGCCTGTTCGACCACGAACGCGAGCGGGTTCGCCTCGTACATCAGACGAAGCTTCCCGAGCGGGCTGCGCGAGCTCGCGGGATATGCGAAGACGCCGCCGCCGAGAAGGTTGCGATGGAAGTCGGCCACCAGGCTCCCCACGTAGCGAACGCTCAGCGCGGGGTGGTCACCCTCGAGCCCGCGATAGCAGCGCATCAACGTCTTCACCTGGTCGTCCCAGTGCTGCTCGTAGGAGTCGTTGACACTCAGGTAGCGACCGCGCTCCGGAATCCGGATGTCGGGATGCGAGAGGAGGAACTCGCCGATCGAAGGATCGAGCGTGAAACCGTGCACGCCCTGGCCGGTCGTGTACACGAGCATCGTGCTCGATCCGTAGATCACGTAGCCTGCAGCGACCTGACGGCGGCCCGGCTGCAGCACGTCTTCCATCTCCGCACGCGTACCACGCGTGATCTTGCGGACCACCGAGAAGATCGTTCCGACTGGAACGTTGACGTCGATGTTCGACGAACCGTCGAGCGGATCGAAGAGGAGGAGGTACTTCCCGCACTTGAAGCCCTCGGGGATCTGGATGATGTCCTCTTCCTCCTCCGACGCCATCCCGCAGAGCCGCCCGCCATGATCGAGCGCCTTGATCATGATCTCGTTCGCGAGGACATCGAGCTTCTGCTGCACCTCGCCCTGAACGTTCTCCGACCCGTTCGAGCCGAGGATGTCCGCGAGGCCGGCCATGCGGACCTTGTTGGCGATCATCTTCGCGGCGAGCGCGAGATCGTAGAGGATTCCGGAGAGCTCGCCCGTCGCCTCGGGGTGGCGACGCTCCTGCTCCACGATGAACCTGTCGATCGTGACGACCGATGTAGGGGTGTGCTTGACCACGTTACACGTCTCCTCTGGGTGAATCCTTCATGGAGGCGCGCAGCTGCGCCGCGGAACGCTCTCTCAAAGATAGCGCAGGAGCACGGCGGCGAGTGCCGCCAATCGCCCTGCGTTCCTCACCAGCGGCGCACCGAGCCGCGCGACAGCGTCCATCTGTCGTCCCCTTCCTCGACTTCCAGCGACCTGCCGTCGGTTCTCACCACGACGCTCCCTACCCTGTCGGTTCGCAACACCGTGGCACCGTGCCCGGCAAGCGAACGTACGACGCCCGAATCGGGGTGGCCATAGCTGTTCCCGGCGCCCACCGAAATCACCGCGAGCTCGGGACTCACCGCATCCAGAAAATCGCTTCCGCTGCTGGTCCGACTCCCGTGATGCCCCACCTTCAGGACATCGGCCGCGAGAAACGCGCGCTCGTGCTCCATGAGCCACTGCTCCTCGCCACGCTCGGCGTCTCCCATCAGCAGGAAGCGGACCGTGCCGTACCGGATCAGCAGGACAACGCTCGCTTCATTTGGGTCGGCCAGCGCCGACATCCACACGGAATCGGGCGCCAGGACGCGGAGCACGACCCCGTCCACCACGAGCGAGTCTCCCGGATGCACGCGTTCCCAGAGAACGCGCGCATCACGCGCCGCCTCGAGCGACTCGCGGTAGGGCTCGCTGGTTCCCGCGAAGGCTCCGTCCCAGTACTCCGCTGGATGGAGCGAGCGGAGCACAGTGGCGGCGCCGCCGACGTGGTCGGAATGAGGGTGCGAGAGCACGAAGAGGCGCAGGTCGCCGCCCCGGCGCCTCAGATAGGGGATCACCGTGCCTCGCCCGGCGTCGCCTCCCCGCCATGCACGTCCCGCGTCCACCAGCAGCCAATGCCCCCGCGGCGTCCGCAGCGCTACCGCGTCGCCCTGGCCCACATCAATGACGTGCATCTCGAACGCCGCGCCGCGCGCCCCCTCGCCGCCGGCGTCCGGCAGAATGGGGAGCCAGAGTGCGGCGGTAAAGGCGGCCGCGGAAACGAGCAGGGCGCGCGCCGGGAAGTAGCTCACGCAGGCCACCACCAGTGAGCCGGTAGCGAGCCCGGCGAAGGCGGCTCCCGTCAGCGTGGGCGCGACGGTCAGCACGCCATGCGGGACGCTCGCGCCCGTACTAGCGATCCCGTCGAAGAGAACGAGCAATGGGTGCGCTGCGCCGGCGATGAAGCGCGCCAGCGGCTCTATCGGTGCGCAGATGAGCGCCAGGAAGATGGCGGGTTGCAGAAGCGCCACAACAGGTGTAGCAGCCAGGTTGCTCGCGGGAGCTATCAGACTGAGCCGGCCGAATTTCCAGGTTACCAGTGGAGCGGAGACGAGCGAGGCGACCACCGACGCCAGCAGCAGCGTGCAACAGTGCGCGCGCCACCCCTCGAGCCGCGGCGCAATCCATCGGCGGGCGAGCGCCCCACTCGCTATCAGCCCCGCGATCCCGATCACACTGAGTTGCCACCCCACCTCCATCACGGTGCGCGGGTAGACCAGGGGAATCATCGCGCCCAGGGCGAGCGCCGCCCAGGGTGAAGTGGGTCGCTGCAGTATGCGCGATGAAGTGGCTACCGCCAGCATCACGCCGGAGCGCAATGCCGGCGCGGGCGCGCCTATCAACGCCACGTACATCGCCGTGACGATCAGCGTGGCGACGTAGGCCGCACGCCTCGGAAGGCGCGCCGCCACGAAGAGCAGTTCCATCGCCGCCGCGATGATTCCCACGTGCAGTCCGGAGATGGAAAGCATGTGGATGATGCCGGCCGCCGCGTAACGATCCTTCAGCTCCGGCGAGAGCGCGTGCGTGTCGGCGATCAGCAGCGCACGCACCATGGGCGCATCGCTTCCGAAGATGCGATCGATCCGCTCGCCGGCTCTCGCGCGCAGCGAGAGCAGGACCGAGCCACCGCGCGGAGCACCGATTCGCGCGTGGCGCACGCCGAGCCCGCGATCGGATTTCACCGGATCGCCGCTCACCCGGACGTGGGCTCCGGCCGGCGCCCTTCCCGCAACGACGGACAGCGCCGCGCGACCCGTGCAGTCTCCATTCGAAACGCTGGCCTGAACGAATGCGCCGGGTGCAGCCGCGGCTTCGAGCTCCGCGCTCCACGAATGCGCGTTCAGCAACGAAGCGTCGCACGATCGCCGACGTGCATCGTCGCCGACGGCCACGAGTGCGCCCGCGGCCAGGAGCGCCGCCAGCGCAGCCGTCGTCACATCGCGCCGGAGCCAAGCCGCGCAGCACGCGGCACACGCGACCCCGAGTGCACCCGCAGCCACGCCCCCGTATCCGGCCAGAAGCCCAGCGATGATCGCGATCGCGGCGCGCGCGATGAGCGGCATCTCCGCCTCCCCCAGTTCGCCCGGATCACCCGTGCGGCAGCTCATGCCCCCGCGCCGCCGCGCTTCAATTCGATGACCCCGGCGCCCGATCGCCGACCACGATGAAAAGAACCCCGTCGCCGATGGGCGCGGGGTGTCGCATGTTGCTCTACGGAGCGTGCGGGCTACTTCCGAGGCTCGTCGTGTCTCGGGCTCGCCGCCACGCGCCGCATCGCGTCGAGGACGAGTACCGCGATCGTCGCCCTCGTCTGGTCCTTCTGAAGGTCCACAGCCATCAACGCGTGCCCGACATC
>Ga0182744_1001716_pt1 | contig 18890 bp, 13 predicted proteins | sample eDN3rd30CKraftMG_FD_128525 | JGI IMG/M metagenome (GOLD analysis project Ga0182744, IMG submission 128525) | Enriched Miracle-Growth compost microbial communities from Emeryville, California, USA - eDNA 3rd pass 30_C Kraft MG (version 2) (version 2) ...
CCAAATCTTGCCCTGATCAGATTGCGCCCATAAAAAAATCTTCTTTCCTAACTTATCTTCTCTATTGGCATAACGCACCATGCCATAATCCTCGTTTTTCCAATAGGCACTAAAATAGCGGCTGTGTGTACCGAGCACATGATATGATTTCGAACTACCAAAATTATTCTGATTGTAATAAGAAAGGTTACGTCCTTGCGCATCTATAGGCCAAGCATGACTTTGTCCATCGTGACCGATATAATGATCACCCGGATAAAGAAATTGCAGATCATCACCCGCAGGCACTCCTAAATTCATCCATGTATAATACGGTTGTTCTACCACGTTGGTATTGCTCCAGAATGAACGAGTAGAAAAATAACGCTTATCTTTTTCGAGCCGCACTTCCAACGTCCACCGCGTGCGGGTAAGTAAATCCAATGTACTGATAAAACAACTTACACTGCCATCTTCCCGCTGTTGAGTCAAGTAATCTACCGGCGTAGAAGTATTCGGTGTGTGGCCAATAATCCCGTAATTGGCTTCAATCCCACCACTTGTCCAGGGCCCTCGCATAGCGATATCCCGAAACTTGACAACATCATTACGATAAATGAAGTTCTTTTGTGTCAACTTATCAAAGGCTGACCATATTTTCCCACCAATTTCAGGCATAATCTGCACCTGAATGAAGTCGTTTTCCAACTCGATTACTGTCCATTTTTTTTGCACAGATGCTTGGGTAAAGCCGTCAAAACGAAAATAAGGATAGATTTTCTGAACCGCTGGAATCGGATCTGGATCCGAAAAGGGATAGGTCGTATAAGTCTGTGTTGTCTCTTTTATAGTAGCCGCTTGCTGTGCATAAAGCAAGGATGGCAATACGAAAAGAAAAGCAACTAAACTCGATTTCATCATGGCGTATTTTTTTCTGAAGTATCTAATTTAATGACCAGCAAGAACGTTCATGCCTGTTCATGATTCAATGGAATCACGAAAGCTTTATTACTGAACAAGGAGTAGCCAACCTTTATTTTTCTGAACAGGGATGGGTTCATCTACCCTAAAGCTGCGCGCCATTTGAAATGCATCAATAAGAGGCGCGCTGATATGTGCTTTTTGAGGATCAATGCCCAATGCTTCCCAGTCCAGCTGCACATGTACGGATACATCTTCCTTGGCCCAGCTTGCCAAGGCAATCATCACTTTACCTTGTTTTCGATAAACCGTTGCCAGTACAGCTGGATGATCTGTCTTAACCGGACTACCCGTCACCCAATAACCGATCATTTCCGATTTTTGCATGCCAAAATCATCCCAAACTTTCCATAAAGCTTGGGGCCCGCTTTTTTGATAAGGCAATCGATTGGTCATCCCATAAATCATCCCTCGCCATGGATTTCCGCCATCTTGCAGCATTTCGCCCATCAAACCAAAAGGAATACCGCTTACCTCCGTCAAGAAGAAATCGGGTCCATTGTGCTCGTAATCAAAATACTCGCCAAACCAAAGTCGGTTGATGTAAGGAAAGTGCTCCATATACAGGTTGGCACTATTATTAAAACCATCGTTTTTATTAAATTGATTAGCCGAGTGTAAATCAATTATCCCGGGATGTCCATCTTGGGTCATCACCCGTTTGATCCGTTTCATCGTAACACGGTCAAAAGCGACATCATCCAAGTAAATGCCATCAATACCGATATGTTTAACCAGCCAATTCATCCCTTCCACGTAATAGTTATGCCAGCGGTTCATGCCACTATTGATAATGGCTGCATCCTGATAAGTAGGCACATACCAAGCAGCAATGTAATTGCTATCCAAATGCTCTTGCAGCCAAGAATAACCCTTGCCTTTTCCTGGTGAAAAGACCTCTTGACCTAGACTTCGTACAGGGTATAATTCATACATCCGGTTAGATACTTCTCGAATAGTATTATATATTTTTACTTGAAGTCCTAAACGATGTGCAGCATCGATATAGGCCTTCATTTCCTTCGTTGCAATAAAAGGATAGTTAATATACGGATTAAGGGCGTTTCCATGATGAATATTAATCACATTGGCACCACTGGCTTTTACCGTATCCACCGGTTTATAGGCATGAAAATATCGCTCGCTCCATTGCTCATCCGTATGCAGGGCATGAAAGGGAGTAATCAATAGGTTAAAATTATAATATAAGGTATCCCCTTGCTGCAAATGTCGCTCACCACTATAACTGTTCACTAACATCGACCCTCCTTTTCTACCTATTTCGATACCCCCTTTCTTTTCATTGCCCCAAGATTGAGGTAAAATCAACGGTTTTTGCAAGTAAAAGTTCGTATTTAACGGCCTAGCATAATGTTCGTCACGTAAAGAAAACTGGAGACCGGCATTTACATTGCCAATCCACGCCCCATCCTGATTTTTATGTGCCACGTCCCATTTCCAAGAAATATGCTCCGGTCGATACCCACCTTTTTGTCCGAGTCCCATCAAATAAGTTGCCTTATCCGGTTGATAAGGGATGTGCATAGCAATATCCGACAAGTCAATGGGCCTTAACGCAATGAGACGAACTTGATAATGCAAAAAACCATCAAATTCCAACGAACCATTTACATCCATTTGTAAGGCTTCAGAAGTATGCACACTTTGCCAAGCGACGGTTCCTTCTTCCTTTTGATTGAACGAAACGCCTTCGGTCGTAAATGCAATATCCTTTCGATCAGCTAACCGTTGTATATGAAAATGTATGGGTTCAAAAAGCAGGTTATTCGGTTGTTTGGAAATGCTGGTCATTTCTTCGGTAAAATACGTCTGTATTTGTTTGGGGAAACCACTGGGTGCCAGAATCACTTTACGCCCTAATAAGGAGATAGCCGTATCTCCCGCCACCACGAGTGGCGTATAGGGTTTAATCACCGTATTTTCTTGTGCCAAAGTTGAATTCAGCCAGGGTAAACGCGTTTGCAACCAGGGTTGATCAACATCCCCCTCAATCGCTTCCTCACTACCTACCTTCAATTTTAACAGAAACTGTTTCTCAGGTGCATGAGCTGGCTTGATGCGAATCCATCCTTGATAAATACCTGGCTCTGTTCTCTTTGGTACCTGTATGCCACACCAAAATGATTTTATCTGTTGCTTGGGCACTGCTACTGTCAGCTGCATCTGTTCGCCTGTATAACTGATTCCATCGGTATTGATGCATTGAAAGGCTGTCGCATCAATGAATTGTCCTTTTTCGCCTTGAAGGCCAGCACAGGTTATCCGTACATCAGCCAAGTCTGTCGCGATGGGCCACACGCCAACCTGAAAGGCATAAAAAGCGCCCGCACAACTCTCACCTGATAATGTACGGCCCTCCTGATGACTTGTTGTCCATCGTTTAGGCAGGTAAGTACGCATTTTAATGGGATGCGATCGGTCTTCCGGAAAAATGAGATAAACATCCTTTCGATGTTGTTTTTTTAACCGATCCACCTCACTACGGGTAGCTATCAGCTCCATGGAATCATTCCTGTTAAAATCATCTACCGCTTCAAAACGTAAGACCTTAGCCGTATTTTTAATGGTTTTTTCCTTATTCAACGTGTTTATGGCCTCACGTGTACGATACAAGGCGTCCGGATAACTCCGACTCCTGCCCCCCAAGCGATACGGTAAATAATACACATAATAAACACCTGCCCCAGAAGTTGCCTTAAAAGCAAATTCACCCTTTTCGGGAGATAACTCTCCATACTTTATTTGCTCAACCGGCTTATTTTGCGCACTATCCACAATAATCAATTCCTGATTGCGTGCTACATTCCGATTGCGCCATTCCACGGAGACCTGCACCCAAGAGGCCTTTCCATCAACGTGCAACACAGCCCGATGGTTACCCAGCGAATCGGGGTTCCATGCAAGTTGTTGCGGTGGATAGTGGTATTGCCCCCATAACGGAGCGGAAAAAGATAGGATAATAAAAGTGAATAAACCCCTTGTAATTTTTGAATACATCTTTAATGGCTATTATGTACATACCCTTGCCAAAATGATCGGGGCACGGGTATGGCTCGGTAAGGTATAAAATACGTATTTAATTCCCATAAAACTTTGCCCTGGGCATTGGAAACGAGTACACTTCCCGTCTTGGAACTAGCCTGCAAAATATGGCCATTTTTAAGCAAATATGCGCTGCCCATCCGGGCAGTAAATTGCTTATTCGGAAGGGGTACATCTAATTTTTTTACCGCCTTTTTTGCATGTTCATCGATGGTAAAAGATAATGCGCGTGAAGTCTTGCCCGCTGTAGCAGAGTCGCGTGGTGAAAAATCACCATTATCAAACAGCATCAAATCGCCTTCCTGATTGATATGGGGAGCATGTTGAAAATAAAAATAGGCCGACTTATCTAATGGGAAATCGCCTCCTTTACCCAAACGCCACATGGTTTCTCCTGTTTGTGCATTGATTTTCCAAACTTGATTCTCTATGGGCGACGAAACCAGGTAATTACTATCCCGATCAAAAGAGATGGTATTGATATGAAAACGGTCGTGTTTCAGGCTATCGAGGCGTTGATCCGCTTTCAAATCCCAACGATCCCAAGTCGACCATTTTTTTAAAATTTTTCCCGTTGTATCCAGCGTAACAACAGCATCCCCCCAAAGGGTATCTGCAGGGGCTTTTTTATCCTGATCACGCAAAATGAAATCGCGCACCACAGCAACGATATGTCCCGCTTTATCCATCTGAAGATCATGATGCACGATCAGTCCCAATTTTTCAACGTCCAACCGCCAACGTACATGACCCGTTAAATCAATTTCAGCAAGCTGGGTACCCCCCATAAAACCGGTTTTACCTGTCCGCAATCCATATCCCATTCCACTTTTCACAAAAGGCTTATTGGGTTGAGGTTTTAAAAATTCATCTTTCCCAACGGGGGCCAACAAAGCCAATATCGTAGAACGGGGCGTGAGCGATGCAATACGTACACCTAATTGCTCATCTTGCCAATACCATTTGATACGTCCGCGCCCATCAACCATGGCAATATATCCAGGAAATTCCCGATAACACAGCATAACCAGTTCGTCGCCCAATGCTTTGGGATCATGCGGATGGTTGTCTTTTATCCAGTCGTGCACCATCCAAGGCGATTGTTTACGTGTTTTGAAAGAAAAGATTTTCGATTTAATGGGAATCCAACGATCTAAGACGACGCGATAATGATAGGTCGTATCCGTTTCTAACAATAGTAGATTAACCTGGTGGTTTTTTCTTTCCGCACTTACCGGTGTGAAAAAATGTGGTCCAGCTTCCCCGCACCAATATTCTACATAAATAGGCGCAGGTTTATCTAAGCTTACTTGAATCATTTCCTTGATAGCCGAATTATCTGGCGAGGATAAGCGAATATCCACCATTTGTACCTGACGACTATAGGTATAGTACGCACCATAAAGAAGCGCAACTATACCAAGCGCTATACCTATTTTCTTGATATGCACCATAAATCTAAGGTAATCGTTGTGCATTTGCTGCAGCCATCTCCTGATGTAGATTTGCCTCATCTAAAGGATAAGGAAAATAGCGCAGTTTTTCAGTTACCTTGGGCGTTAGTCCACGAGCTGTCAGATAAGCATTACATATCTCTTCGTATTTACCCAATCGGACGAGATCTGCTTTACGTTTGTACTCAAATACCAGTTCAAAACCTCGTTCATCAACCAAGGCGTCTATAAATTCTTCTTTTGTTGCCGGTGCTGGGAAATCAGGACTTGACCCGAGCAAAGGCGCACCCGCACGTTCTCTAATTTCATTGATATAAGGTAAACCTGCAGCTGGACCAACCAATGCATTTTCAATTTCTGCTTTGCACAAAATCACGTCAGCAATACGAAAAACCTGAATGGTGCGCCCATCCAGATAAGATGCATTGATCATCTCATAAGAATATTTTTTTGTGGCAATATTCTGCAAAAACTTGGTCGTGTCATTCGGCACCTTTGTTTGCCCCGGTTCTGGAACCATATAATAGAAGCCATTTTTGGTAGATGCATCACGAGCAGCTTTGCCCTCGTAATTGTAATAGAAGAATTTTTTCCTAGGGTCACGATCATCAAACTTACGCCAAAACTGAAGCGACACACCATAGTACTGCCAACGGTCGGCCACTTCAGGGTGATCGGTTGGACCGAAATGATTGGCTATTTCACCGCCATTTAAAGCCGATTCATGTAAAATACCGAAGATCATTCCTTTATCCATTTTATTGGATTCTGACCACTCATTCTTAAAGTCGGGATTGAGTTTGTACACTCCTTTGTCACGTAAAGCCAATACCTGATCGATATAGATTTTCGCTTGCTCATAATGATGTGCACGCATATAATTCTTGCCTAGTAATGTTAATGCGGCACCTTTGGTTGCGCGGGCTAAACCCAGTTCGCTCGACCAAGTTTCTGGGAGCGCTTCGGCAGCAAACAAGCAGTCTTCCTGAATCAAGGAATCAATTCGTTCTACGGGCGACAAGGGGACGTTATAGCTTTCTGCTGGATTTCCTACCGTCGTAACCAAGGGCACTGGCCCCCAACCATCGGTTAGGTCGCTATAAGCCAAAGCACGGAGAAAATGCGCCTGACCCAGTACTAAATTTTTATTTTCATCTGTCATCCCTGCAACAGCGCCTGTATTTTCGATCAACTCATTCGCATTGGCAATTACCTGATACATATTTTGCCAGTTACTTTTGAAATAGCGGTTATTCTCATCATAGGTAAAATTGCTCAATTGTGTTGGATTACCCGCAGCAGTAGAAAAACCCATATCGGTTGCGTAATCGGTAATCATGACTAGGTAGCCGGCGTAATACAGATAAGCATCACCAGGGTAAGGGCCTAAATTAGCATAAGTGCCTGTTAAGGCTGCTTGGATATCACTTTCGGTCGAATAAGCGTTCTCCGTTGTTAAATCGCTATATAACTCCGGTTCTAATTTGGTACAAGCGGTGCATATAACAAATAAGATTCCCAAATGGAAAACCTGTAGTTTTATGTTGAGGAAATTCATTTTTCTTTGATTAAAAATTAACATTAACACCAAATGTGAAAGCGCGCATGCTAGGATAAGAATTAAAATCCAAGCCCGCACCGGCATTAGCTGTCTGCGCATTGGAACTGTATTTAATGAGCGCATCATTCTCATAGCCCTTGGTATCCACTTCCGGATCCCATCCTGAATAACCGCTAATGGTAAACAAGTTCTCTGCCATCGCATAAACGCGAAGAGACCGCATAACTTTAGAATTGATGGGCAATGTATAACCTAGCGTTAAGTTTTTCAAACGCAAAAAGGAAGCGTTTTCCACGAAGTGATCATTCACATAGCCCCCATACTCCGTATAGTAAAATCCGTTGCGGGGCAGGTCTGTGTTGGTATTTTCTGGCGTCCAACGGTTAAGTGCCTCTGCTGAGCGGTTCCACTCTAAATTCATGCGTGTCATATTCAAGACATCGTTCCCCAAGTTCCCATATATGAAAATCGATAAATCGAAGTGTTTATACGCAAACATATTGGTGATACCATATGTCAACTTCGGATAAGCCGAACCAATGATGGTACGATCAGCAGAATTAACCATGCCATCTCCATTAACGTCTGCAAATTTCGGATCCCCCGCTTTAGCATTTGGCTGCGGAGTATAAGACTCCCCCTGTTGAATCACGCCTATATATTGATAGCCAAAGAGCGACCCTAAGGGTTCCCCCTCACGGATAATGGCATAAGCTTCTTCCGATACGGTACCCATTGGTTTAGCAGATGTAATAAAAATATCACTTTCTCCGCCCAAGGAAAGCACTTTATTTCGATTCATGGCCAAATTGAGTTTCGTATCCCAAGTAAATGCCCCGGTTAAGTTTTTTGTACTCACGGCGAATTCGAGTCCCTTGTTGGAAACCGAACCGACATTGCTCTGCCCAGAGCTATATCCCGTATAATAGGGTAGATTACGTTTCACCAAAAGGTCATTGGTTTTTTTATAATAAGCATCCATGGTTACGGCAATCCGATCGTTCAGGAAAGCAAGATCGATACCTGCGTTATATTGATCCGTACTTTCCCATTTTAATGTTGAATTGGCGGGAGAACTGCTATTTAAGTAAGTACCACTTGAATTGGAATCTCCATCATAGGTGTAATTCGCGTTACTCATCAGTCCATACGAAGCGTAGTTCCCAATGCGTTCATTCCCTGTTCTTCCGTAACCCAAGCGTAACTTCAAGTCAGTAAACCAATGTTGATCTTGCATGAACGACTCATTGATCATCTTCCAAGCAAAAGAGCCGGAAGGAAAGGTTCCCCATTTATGATCGGCACCAAACCTAGACGAACCATCCCGTCTGACGGTAGCCGTGAATAAATATTTATTGTCAAACGAATAGTTTACCCGACCGAAAAAAGATATGAGCATATTTTCCGACTTATAGGATTTTACCCCACTAATGGTCGCGGCAGCACCCAGGTTATTGTAACCATATAAATCGGTCGAAAACCCATACACATCGACCCCTTTGTTATTGTTCGTGAACTTTTCGTAGGAATATCCCCCCATCACATCAACATGATGTTTGTCTATATCCTTATTATACGTAACATACATATCAAACAGATTGTGGGTGAGGTTATAATCAGATTGAGAAGCAACTCCACTGTTAATCCCCCCTTGGTAAGAATCTTTTGATAAGTAGGTACCTAATTGATCATGGAGCAACTCGGTCCCTGCATCGAAACGGGCTGTTAAACCTTCCATGGGTTTAATCTCGAGATACATGTTTCCATTCATTTTATCCTTCTGCACATCATTTTGGCGGGCCAAGAGGTTCGCGACCGGATTATCGCCAATTCCACCGGGTGGACGGCCAAAATTTCCATCAGCATCGTATAAAGGAACACTCGGATCGTATGTCAATACGCTATACAGTACGTTAGAGTTCAGGATATTTCCATCATAAATTTGGTAATTGGAGTTTTCCCGCTGACCAAAAACCGACGCTCCTACTTTGATGTAATCATTGATTGTTTGATCGATGTTAACGCGGCCCGATATACGCTTGAAATCGGTTGTTTTGAGGATACCCTCTTGGTCAAAATACCCCACGCTACCCAATACTTTCGTCTTTTCACTTCCACCGGTAAATTGTAAATTATGATTTTGTACGATGGCTGTACGTGTCGCCTCTTTTACCCAATCCGTATTGACTGTAGAGTTTAATTGCGATGGCGTATATGCGCCGTTTTCGATGTCTTCTTGGCCACTGATTTCTTTATACAACGCATTCGCTAAATGCATATAAGCTTGAGCATCCAGCAAATGATAGGGATTGATGGCCGTTTGAGAACCTGTATAGCCACTATATACCAAACTACCCTGCCCCGCCTTACCACGCTTGGTAGTAATCATCACGACGCCATTAGCACCTCGCGAACCATAAATAGCTGTGGCAGAGGCGTCTTTTAAAATCTCCATCGACTCAATATCATCGGGATTCATATTGACCCCATTATTGCTCGGAAAACCATCGATCACATAAAGGGGCTCATTGCTACTGCTGATGGAGTTTGATCCCCGAATGCGAATAGACATACTTCCTCCCGGTGCTTTCGAGTTTTGCGTAACAACCACCCCTGCAGCTCTCCCTTGAATCGCTTGAGCCACATTATTAACAGCACCACCCTTGGTTAAATCATCGGCACTTAACGAAGAGATAGACCCCGTTAAATCGCCTTTCTTTTGGGTACCATATCCTACTACCACCACTTCATCTAAGCGCGATTCTATGGCGTGGAGTGTGATATCAATCACCGAACGTCCATTAACCGCAACCTCTTGTGAAGCATAGCCAATGGAGCGGAAAACAAGCGTAGCACCAGCAGGTACTTTAAACCGGTATTGCCCATTGCTATTGGTGGTTACTCCACTACCGGATGTTCCTTTCAATAAAACAGAAACTCCGGGCAATACACCCACGGAATCTTTTACAGTTCCGCTAACCTCTACCTCCTGTTGTATGTTTTGATTGATTTGCGGATGCTTCGGTTTGGCCACGATGGTAATCGTATGGCTATGCACTTTATAACCCAGTTGCTTCTCTGTAAGCATCTGATCTAATACCTCCAAAAGGGGTTTATTAGAAACGGCTATCGTTACATTTCCAGCTTTTCTTAATTGCTCTTCATTATACAAGAAACGGTAGGGTATCTGCTTACTCAGTACCAGCAGGGTCTCTTTAATAGAAGCGTTTTGAACAGAAAGGTTCACTTGCTGGGCCCTCCCAGCAGCCTGCACACCTATGGAAAAGGCAGCAACCAAAAGTAGTGTTAATTTCATACGCAAAAAATTGATGCGTGACAGCCACTGAAGATAGCTATTCCAAGGAATAACTTGCCTCAGGCCTTTGTTCTTGTTCTTGTAATTCATATTTTCGCTTTGTTAGGGTTGGACGATGGTGATTTCGCAAAATGCTTCGGAAAGCCCTCACATTTGCCGGAAGTGTTGACGCACTTCCGGCTGTTTATTGGTAATTGTTTATGTTACGTAGTTCTTTTCTTCATATAGCCCGAATTATTCATTAATCTTAATTTTTTTCCCTATAATCTGGAAGTGCAAGCCACTCACGTCCTGCAACATATCCAATGCGTCGCGCAGCTGCTCATCCCGTTTTATACTTCCCCCAATATGGAAATGGGGTAGTTCCCCTTGATACTCCAGATCAACGTCGTACCAGCGAGCCACTTGTTCCAGCGCATCACTTACCGGATCACCATTAAAAAGAAAATAGCCTTCTTTCCATGCGATGGCTTTTCCAAGGTCAGCTTTACCCACCGTTATCTTATTATCTTGCATCAATGCTTGTTGCCCCGGATTCAATACATGCCTATGGATGCCATTATCTACCTCTACTGCACCGCTAATCAAGGTGGTTATATTGGCTTCAGGGTGGTAGGCATTTACATTGAAACTCGTTCCCAACACCCGAATTGACCGACCGTTAACTTCTACTTTAAACGGTCTATTTTCATCTTTGCTCACCTCAAAGTATGCCTCACCTGTCAATTGAACAACGCGCTCATCTGCATGAAAGTTTACCGGAAAGCGTAGCGAAGACGAAGCGTTCAACCACACTTTGGTTCCATCAGACAAAGTCAGGTTGTATGTTCCCCCTCTCGGAACCAACAACGTATTATATACGGTTTGGCGACTACCAGATTGATTCGCATACACCAGTTCGCCAGCCTTATCTTGTACCAGGGTACCATTTACTTCGCGAAATTGTTGCTGCCTACTATCCAAGTTAACGGTCTTCCCCGTAGACAGCAACAGCTGTGCACGACTACTACCAGGAGCAATGTTATGCGTCATGACAAGTTGTTCCGATGATGGATGAGATGAACGGTTCGTATAGCGCCAGAAAACGACTGAACTGATGATGAGGATTACGGCAATGCTCCCTATCGCACGCCAAGACACGCGACGGGTCGGCTGGTCACCATCGTATTTCCGCTCCAGAAAGCGTTGCCAAGCGTTCTCAGCATCATGCAACTGCATTTGTTGCAAGGATGTTTCTACGATGTCTGCATCGTGGTATTTTTCCACCAAATGCCGTATACGCGCGTCCGATTGGCAAAGCTTTTCCAATTGAGCCCTTTCATCTGCTGTTAAAGTTTTCTGAATATAGCCTGTAATCAGGCGTGCTATTTCCAGTTGGTCATCCATGACTTTGCCTTTTCTTTATATAAGGCACGTAACCCATCAAAAAGGATGGAATCTTTTTTAAAAAAATTTAAATAAGCATTATTTTAGCAAAAGCAGCATGAAAATAGAAAGCACTTCGGGTCTTAACTGCTTTTTTAATAGGTTTAAGGCGCGTTGCTTTTGGCTTTTTACGGTGTGTACACTGATTCCCAACAAATCGGCTATTTGATGATTTTTCAAACCTTCAAAATAGCCCATCCTACAAATGGTAGCACAACCTTCGGGTAATTTGTCTAAGGCAGCCTGTAACTCTCCTATCACTTCTGCATGAATGAGATGATCGAGTACAAGCGTTTCATCCATCGCATCCGATGGACTTTTCTCCATATAATGAGCGATTACTTTTTTATGCCGCAATCGGTTTAGCGCGTCATGTTTAATCGTTGTATAGAGATATGACTTGATTGCCTGATCATTCATGGTTATATTTCCCTGTTGCTCACAGACAATCAAAAAGGCATCCTGCACGACATCTTCTGCCTCTTCTTCATTTTCCAATAGACGAAAGGCAAAAGTAAATAAACGAGGATAATATTGCTTAAACAACTCCTCAATAAGGAAGATATCCGGATTTTTCTTTCGTAGACGCCAAGTTATCATACAACAATCCCGCTAAACATGCATGTAATAGTTCTCCCTCGCTTAATTGGTTAAATTGAATGCGCGTATAATAAACATTTCCCTAACATATGGGAAACATCAATCAATGGTCGTATATTTTTTTCAAAAAAGCAAATGGAAGCACAACGCAACCGATTGCTCATTTTTATCGCTTCACCTCATATTCACCCACTTTCTCCCCATCATCCCGTGTCATTTCAATGGCTAAACGTTGCTTATCGGCATGGAAATGAATGATGGTACGTGTACCCGGTTTAGGTCCGCCACCGATGATAATCGGATAAACATGCTCCGCACTTGGTGGATGCACACCGTAACGGTGGGTATGCCCCGAAATGACGATATCTACCTTATTGTCTGCAAAAATAGGATTGAAAAGCTCCCTACAATGCATGGTACCATGCCAATCGCCCGAATGGAAAGGTGGGATATGCATCAGCACAACGCGGTAAGCGGCTTTTTTATATTCCTTGCTCTTCACCACTTCTTTTAGCCAATTGGCTTGCTCTTGTCGGTAACCATCAAAATCAACAATCCCGGCATATACGGGTGTATCATCGGGCTTATCTTCTCCCGTATCCAAGATGACCCAATAAACCGGCCCTTGCTGAAAACTATAATAATACTTATCGGTAGGATAGGAGAAATAATCTTTTAATGCCCTCCTAAATTTCCCTCGGGTTTCATGATTGCCCCGACTCATAATAAATGGTTTTTTACTAGCAAACAATGCCGTTACCGGTAGCAATAAATGATCGATGATCTGTTGTTCATTTTCTTGGTAATTAAACATATCACCATTCAAAAAGGCAAAATCAAACGGCTTATCTCCATGCACGTGCATCAAATCTTTAAAGGAATCCGGGCGATCATGAATGTCGTTAAAAATAATGCACGATACCATATCTTTATCCTTTATCGGTGTCGTAAAAGAGAAGATTTCGCTGCTGATTTCTTTGCCGTAAACCAGTTTATAGGGTTCAAAACTCACAATTTCCTTAGACACCACTCGATAGTGGTAGGTACGCCCGGGAACCAGGTTGTTTAACCTAATCCGATTCAGTTTAACGTAAGCATCCACTAAACCCGCTTCCTCTCCTTGCGCTTTTTGGTTGGTTTGTTCTGCTCCGTATTCCACCCAGCTATAGGCATCGTTCGATGTAATAAAGAAAATATCTACCTGTGTTGGTGTTAAATGCTGTAAATAGGGTGGTGTCAAAAACTGATGTTCCGCATTTTGCTGTACTTCAGAAGGCATCACCTGAGCCGACCGCGGCATGGCCACCAAGGCAGAAGCTGCGGTTAATTGACCTAAAAATTTTCTACGGGAATTTGTTTTCTCCATGGGTTTATTTGTTAGTATCTGCTATAACGACAACCAATAATAACAGGAATCAGGCATATTTACAAAACCTACTTCAACGCAAACGGTTGCGTTGGAACAATTGTTCTTAATCTGTAACTTTACTTGATGCAAGCATTGATTATTGTTGATGTTCAAAAGGACTTCTTACCGGGAGGGGCGCTTGCCGTCCCGAAGGGCGACACGATTATGGATTACATCAATCAAATCCAATCATCCTATGATTTAGTAGTGGCCACCCAAGATTGGCATCCGGCCAATCATCAAAGTTTTGCTACGCAACATCCGGGGCGCACACCTTTTGATACGATTCATCTAAAAGGTTTACCTCAAGTATTGTGGCCAGATCACTGTGTACAGGAAACAGAGGGTGCAGCTTTGACGACCACATTGGATACCACCAATATAGAGGCCATTTTTAGAAAAGGAATGGATCCGGAAATTGACAGCTACAGTGGCTTTTTCGACAATGGTCGAAAAAAGGCAACCGGCATGGCCGGATACTTAAAAGATAGAGGTGTAGACGAGGTTCATATATGCGGCCTGGCTGCCGACTACTGTGTGCATTATACGGCGAATGATGCGCTGAGTCTGGGCTTTAAAGCCTGCATCTTGGATAAGGCAACTAAACCGATTGACGTGATGAATTATGAGCAAATCAAGAAATCATTCCAGAAACAAGGAGGGTTGATTGGAATTTGATTTCACAAATATTTTTTCAAATTAATAATATGTATATTTGTTTAGTTATTCGACTTTCATAAATATGAGACAAGTTACTATATATACAACTGATAAGGAATACAGTCATTTTATAGAATTGGCTAAAAACCTATCTTATGTAAAAAGAATAGAAACAGATCAGGGAGATAATAAAGAGTCTGTTTTAGACAACATTAAAACCGGCTTAAAAGAAGCCAAACTATTCAGCAAGGGGAAACTGAAAACAACATCAGCAAAAGATTTTTTAGCGAATGAGCTTTAATGTCGAACTTGCACCTAACTTTAAAAAAGAGGCTAAAAGATTAATAAAAAAATATCCTTCTCTAAAAAAAGAGCTAGAAATTCTTTTTATTGAACTAGAAGGAAATCCCACTTTAGGTACTTCTCTGGGAAATGGTGTTTATAAAATTCGGATTGCCATCGCCTCAAAAAATAAGGGAAAATCAGGTGGCTGTAGAATTTTATCTTTTGTCAAAGTAATAGAGACCACCGTATTGCTTTTTTCTATCTACAATAAAGGAGAACGAGACAATATAACTGATAGTGAAATAAAAGAACTAATCAAAGATTACATCAAATAACTGCAGCTATAACTGCTATACCATCAATTCTTCAACAACTTAATCTCAAATAATTTATCCCAGTTTTTACCGGTCACATACAGGTGTTTACCCTGATGGTCATAGGCAATACCGTTCAGCACATTGGTATCTTCGTTGATATCTTTCTGGGGCAATAAACCAATCAGATTAATCTCTGCTTCTACCTGTCCGCTTTGCGGATCAATCATCACAATGACATCCGAATAATAGATATTGGCATAAATTTTCCCATCGATGTATTCGAGTTCATTTAAACTATCTACGGGGCCTTTATGGTTATACACTTCGATGAATCCTTCTTCCCGATACGTATCTTTATTGAGGAAATAAAGGCGATTGGTACCGTCTGATTTGATGATGCGCTTACCATCGTAACAGAGCCCCCATCCTTCTTTGCTCGCTTGATAAGGAAATTCTTTTTCTTTCTCGAAAGTTTGCTTATTATAGACAAAGCCAATGCCTTGCTGCCAAGTGAGCTGGATAATTTTATCATCTACAAAGGTCATTCCCTCGCCAAAATACTTCTCCGGCAGATCAATTTTTTTCAGCACTTTGCCTGTTTTCAAGTCTACCTTTCTGAGGCTGGATTGTCCATTTTGCCCTGTACTTTCATATAGAAAACCATCATGAAATTCTAAACCTTGTGTATAAGCATGAGCATCATGTGGATACGTATTCAATACACTAAACCCATATTGCTCCGGCATTTTTGCAGCTACTACGACCAAATTAGTATGGATACTATCAGCTGCCCCGGCTCGATAAATATGTGCCGTTACCAACTTACTACCCATGCTCAGACCGTTGGTTGTTAACCAAATCTCACTGCTATCCGTTACCGTTTGGTAGGGTTTGCCGTTTAATTGGTAAACAACGGAATCAAAGCGTGTATCAGTGGGTAGATTTAATCGGAGCGAAATGCTATCTCCTTGATTCACCAACGTACCTGGATCGATGGATTGAAAGCCTACCGATTGTTTACCTCGCTGATTTCCTGCCTGTTGATTACATGCAGCAACGCTACATAAAGCAGCAAATACCAAAAGCACAAACTTATTCATACACAAATATAGAAGATGTAGCGTATATGACATAGTTATCCGTTGTAAGTTTTATGTTGTAAGCTTTACGTTGTACGTGATAAGTTTTACGTTTTTGAGTAATACGGGCATTCCGTATTCAAAAATAAAAAATAATTGCTTTACATCGTTATTGGTTGTTAGTTGTGGATTGCGAGTTGTGAGTTGTGAGTTGCGAGTTGCCAGTTATGAGTGTCTAGCTTTAAGCTTTTTTGCTTTTCGCTTCAAGAATACCTCGGCCAAAAAGCGTCTTTAATGTGCCGAATATTGAATTGCCCTTGATCGGAAAGGATAGACACAACATCGAAGCGAATTTCTCCATCATATCCGTGCTGCCGAATGTAAATGGTTGCTGCTTGCGATAACTTGCGTTGCTTTTGCCAATTTACGGCTTCATAAGGTAAACCGAAATCAGCTGTAGTCCGTGTTTTTACTTCTACAAACACCAACACTGGGCCATCCATCATAATGAGGTCTACTTCCAGATGTTTATACCGCCAATTCTTTTGTTTTAGCAAATATCCGTGACTTAACAAATGGGTTAATGCTGCCTGTTCTCCTTTCGTACCGGTAATATGGTGCGTAGCCATGATTATTTGACGATAACGGTACCCAAATAACCTGTCAGCTCCTTTTCCATCGCTTTCAACTTTTGATATTTATCCATCAACAGATCCACGTTCGCTAGGTCATGTTCTTGTTTGAGTTCTTCTCTAATGTCCTGCATATTTTGCTCTACTTTTCGCTTCTTGATACGATACAAGGCTCCGAGTACTGCATTTTTCAGATTATCGGTTTCTTGCGCCACGTAAATCTTACGCTTCTCATCATTCCAATTAGGACTGAGATGATAAGGAGAGGATAACATCGAAATGGCCAAGTCGGCTATCTCCCTATCTGTATGTGTAATGAAATGGCGTTCATCAGGCAGCTCATCCCGTCCGATAAATTCCAGGTAAATAGTGATGATTTTTTGACTGATCGGATCAGTAAACTCGATATCCTGCAAACCCGCAAACAAAACAAAAGCGATCGGGTAATCTTGTTCCCATTTGGCAGGTATTTGCCCATAGTTCAGTAATAACCGTATAATTTCTCGCTCTTGCAAAGCAATCGACTGATTCGCCACCGCATCTGTAACCTGTGCTCCTTCCAAGGTCAAACTTCCTTCATCGGCAAAAAGATCGGCCGGAGGTTCATCGGCTGCCACTGCATGGCTGGCCGCGGTATCTGTCAATTTTTGGCTTTTCTTGTACGACTGTAGCTTCAGCTTATTGAGTTCAGCAATGAGCAGGCGTTCTTCGATATCCAGTAAACGGCTACATTCCCGAATAAATACCGAAGCCTTGATATCATCAGGAATCAGTGCGATACTTTCAACCACATCATGAATCACTTCTGCCCGCTTGATCGGGTCATTCCCAGCATCCTTGAGCAGTACGTCTGTTTTATAGAAAATAAAATCTTTGCTGTTTGCCGCAATATATTGTTTAAAAGCTTCAGCACCATGCTTCATCGCAAAAGAGTCGGGATCGTCACCATCGGGAAAGAGCAATACTTTTACATTCATCCCTTCTTCCAGAAGCATATCCATTCCGCGCAATGAAGCTTTGATACCCGCAGCATCACCGTCATATAAGATGGTTACATTTTTCGTGTACCGTGAAATCAAGCGGATTTGACCCGTAGTAAGTGAGGTGCCCGATGAGGCTACCACATTTTCTACACCGGCTTGGTGCATAGAGATTACATCGGCATATCCTTCTACCAAGAAGCAGCTATCCTGTTCGGTAATTGCTTTTTTGGCAAAATAGAGGCCATACAGAATATCCGATTTATGATAAATCAGGCTCTCAGGCGAGTTGACATATTTAGGGGTTTTCTTATCGGTTTTGAGCGTCCTACCTCCAAATCCTAAAACACGTCCTGTCAAGTTATGAATAGGAAACATGACCCGGCCCCGAAAGCGATCGTAGGCTTTTCCATCGTCTTTACGAACAATTAAGCCCGTTTCTTCTAAAAATTCTTCGCTAAAACTTGCGCGACCCGCCGCTGTATATAAGGCTTCCCAAGCTTCGGGTGAGTAGCCGAGCTCAAATTTTTTAATGATGTCATCCCGATAGCCCCGTTCGCGAAAATAGCTTAAACCAATGGCCCGTCCATCTTCTGTATCCCACAATTGTTCTTTAAAAAACTTAGCAGCCCAGTTGGTTACAATCAGCAAACTTTCCCGCCGGTCGTTCGCCGCCAATTGCTCGGGAGATTGTTCCACCTCCTCTACCTCAATGTTATATTTTTGCGCCAAGTACCGTAACGCTTCCGGATAGGAATATTTTTCGTGTTCCATCACGAAACGCACGGAATCCCCTCCTGCCCCACAACCAAAACACTTATAAATACCTTTGCTTACGGATACGTGGAAAGAAGGGGTCTTTTCGTTATGAAACGGGCATACCCCGATTAAGCTGGTACCTCGTCTTTTCAGATCGACAAAATCGCCCACCACCTCTTCTATACGAGCGGCATCTAAGATTTTACCAACGGTTTCCTGCTTAATCATCTTTGTAAAGATAGTAAATAGAAGTTATAAGTTTTAAGTGATACGTTATAAGAGCGGAAAGCGAAAAGCAGAAAGTGGAGAGCTTAAAACTATCAACCAACAACCGATAACGAACAACGAGCTATGCGTTGTAAGTTGTGCGTTCTGTAACACGTTTTAAACA
>Ga0182744_1001719_pt1 | contig 18879 bp, 19 predicted proteins | sample eDN3rd30CKraftMG_FD_128525 | JGI IMG/M metagenome (GOLD analysis project Ga0182744, IMG submission 128525) | Enriched Miracle-Growth compost microbial communities from Emeryville, California, USA - eDNA 3rd pass 30_C Kraft MG (version 2) (version 2) ...
GCCGACGAGCGCGGCGGAGACGACGTAGTGGATGCCGACCGTCGAGACCGACAGCCGCGTGAGCACGACGATCCCGCCGATGAGCGCCTGGGCGACGACCCCGACGAGGATGATCCAGGCGTGCACCCAGAGATCCCTGCGGCTGCGGCGCAGCCGCCAGACCGCGATCAGGGCGCCGAGCGCGAAGACGCCGAGGACGCCCGACATCGTCCGGTTGCCGAACTCGATGAGGCCGTGGATGCCCTCGTCGATGCCCGGCACGAGCGAGGTGGTCGTGCACAGCGGCCACTGGTCGCAGCCGAGGCCCGACGCGGTCAGCCGCACGGCGCCGCCCGTCGCGATGATGACGAGGTTTCCGATGAGGTTGAGCCATCCGGTCACCCTCACCCAACGCACGGGTACGATTGTAGGCGCGGTCGAATCCGCGGAATGCCGACACGGACCTGATAGTTCGCTTCGGTGAGAGGACAAGCTATGACTGAGGGCACTGAGACCAGTGCGGCCACCGCACAGCTGATCGATCGCCCCGAGATCGACAGCCTCGGCCAGTACGAGTTCGGCTGGCACGACTCCGACACCGCGGGAGCCGCCGCCAGGCGCGGGCTCTCGGAGGCGGTCGTCCGGGACATCTCGGGGCTCAAGGACGAACCGGAGTCGATGCTCAAGCATCGCCTGCGCGGGCTCGCGCTCTTCGGGCGCAAGCCGATGCCGTCCTGGGGCGCCGACCTGTCGGAGATCGACTTCGACAACATCAAGTACTTCGTCCGCTCGACCGAGCGCCAGGCAGCGACCTGGGAGGAGCTCCCGGACGAGATCAAGGAGACCTACGAGCGCATCGGGATCCCCGAGGCGGAGCGCCAGCGACTCGTCGCGGGCGTCGCCGCGCAGTACGAGTCCGAGGTGGTCTACCACCAGATCAACGAAGAGCTCGAGAAGCAGGGCGTCATCTTCATGGACACCGACACGGCGCTGCGCGAGCACCCGGAGTTCTTCGACGAGTACTTCGGCACCGTGATCCCCGCGGGCGACAACAAGTTCGCGGCGCTCAACACCGCGGTCTGGTCGGGCGGCTCCTTCGTCTACGTCCCCCCGGGCGTCCACGTCGAGATCCCGCTCCAGGCCTACTTCCGCATCAACACGGAGAACATGGGGCAGTTCGAGCGGACGCTGATCATCGCGGACGAGGGCTCCTACGTGCACTACATCGAGGGCTGCACCGCGCCGATCTACAAGTCGGACTCGCTGCACTCCGCCGTCGTGGAGATCATCGTCAAGAAGAACGCGAGGGTCCGCTACACGACGATCCAGAACTGGTCGACGAACGTCTACAACCTCGTCACCAAGCGGGCCGTCGCCCACGAGGGCGCGACCATGGAGTGGGTCGACGGCAACATCGGCTCGAAGGTCACGATGAAGTACCCGTCGATCTTCCTCGTCGGGGAGCACGCGAAGGGCGAGACCCTCTCGGTCGCGTTCGCCGGTCCCGGCCAGCACCAGGACGCGGGCGCGAAGATGATCCACCTCGCGCCCCACACGACCTCGTCGATCATCTCGAAGTCGATCGCGCGCGGCGGCGGCAGGGCGGGCTATCGCGGCGAGGTCCGCGTCGAGCCGGGCGCGCACCACTCGGCGAACACGGTGCGCTGCGACGCGCTGCTCGTCGACACGATCTCCCGCTCCGACACGTACCCCGCGATCGACATCCGGGTCGACGACGCGCAGCTCGGCCACGAGGCGACCGTCTCGCGCGTCTCCGAGGAGCAGCTCTTCTACCTCCAGTCGCGCGGCGTCACGGAGGAGGAGGCGATGGCGATGATCGTCCGCGGCTTCATCGAGCCGATCGCCCGCGAGCTGCCGATGGAATACGCGATGGAGCTCAACAAGCTCATCGAGATGAACATGGAAGGCTCGGTGGGCTGAGCCCATGCAGGAGCACACGCACGGCGGGAACGCCGATGGTTGGATCACGCCCGTCCAGACCAGGTCGGAGCGCCCCTGGTCCTACGACCCGGCCGACTTCGGGACGCCCGGGCGCGAGGACCCGCAGTGGAAGTTCTCGGACCTCGCCCGGCTCGCGCCGCTCTTCGCCTCGGACGGGCCCGCCCGGATCGCATCGGGGGAGTTCCGGCCCGAGGACCTCGTCTCGGCGATCGCGCTGCAGCGCGCGACCCCGCGGCACATCGTCGCGGACGGCGACGTCCGCCTGACGATCCGCGGCGCCGAGGACGGCGTCGCCGCCGAGCACCTCGTCATCGAGGCGCCCGCGCACGCCGTGTCGAACGTCATCCTCGAGCACATCGGCGGCGGCGCGCTCGCGGAGAACGTCGAGATCCGGGTCGGCGACGGCGCCGAGCTCACGCTCGTGAGCCTCCAGCTCTGGGACGACGACGCCGTCCACTCCTCGGCGCACCAGGCCGTCGTCGGACGCGACGCGAGACTGCGGCACATCGTCGTCTCGCTCGGCGGCGCGGTCGTGCGGCTCAACCCGACCGCGCGACTGCAGGGCGACGGCTCGAGCACGGAGCTCCTCGGGCTCTACTTCGCCGACGCCGGCCAGCACATCGAGCACCAGGTGTTCCTGCACCACGAGGGCCGGCACACCAAGGGCCGGATGACGTACAAGGGCGCGCTCCAGGGGCAGGGCGCCCGCACCGTCTGGATCGGCGACACGCTCATCGGCCCGAACGCGACGGGGACCGACAGCTATGAGCAGAACCGCAACCTCGTGCTCACGGAGGGCACCCGCACCGACTCGATCCCGAACCTCGAGATCGAGACGGGCGAGATCCTCGGCGCGGGGCACGCCTCGGCGACCGGGCGCTTCGACGACGAGCAGCTCTTCTACCTGCAGGCGCGCGGCATCCCCGAGGCTGAGGCGCGGCGCCTCGTCGTGATCGGCTTCCTCGCCGAGATCATCCAGCAGATCGACGACGCGGAGCTCCAGGAGCGCCTGCGCGCGCTCGTGGCGGCCGAGCTCGAGGTGACCGCATGACCGCGATCCAGGTCGCGACGCTCGACGAGCTCGCCCCGAACGAGGCGAAGCGCGTCGAGGTCGACGGCATCGCGATCGCGGTGGTCCGCGACGGCGACGGCACGATCTACGCGATCGGCGACCGCTGCTCGCACGGCGAGGTCTCGCTCTCCGACGGCTTCGTCGAGGACTGCACGATCGAGTGCTGGGCCCACGGCGCGAAGTTCTCCCTGCGCACCGGCGAGGCCCTCTCGCTCCCAGCCTACGAGCCGGTCCCCGTTTTCCAGGTGGTCATCGCGGACGGCGCCGTGCTCGTCGACCCGCACGCGACCGTCGACGAGCGCGCCCACGAGGCGCAGAAGGCACAGGAGGCCTGACATGACGACGCTTCAGATCAAGGACCTGCGGGTCAGTGTCGAGACCGATCAGGGCACGAAGGAGATCCTCAAGGGCCTCGACCTGACGGTCGCGGAGGGGGAGACCCACGCGATCATGGGGCCCAACGGCGCGGGGAAGTCGACGCTCGGCTACGCGATCGCGGGGCATCCCAAGTACTCGATCGACGGCGGGACCGTGACGCTCGACGGGCAGGACCTGCTCGCGATGAGCGTCGACGAGCGCGCCCGCGCGGGGCTCTTCCTCGCGATGCAGTACCCGGTCGAGATCCCCGGCGTCAAGGTCGCCGACTTCCTACGCACCGCGAAGACCTCGCTCTCGGGCGAGGCCCCCGCGATCCGCACCTGGATCAAGGACGTCCGCGGGGCGATGGAGGGACTGCGGATGGACCGCTCCTTCGCCGAGCGCAACGTCAACGAGGGCTTCTCGGGCGGTGAGAAGAAGCGCCACGAGATCCTCCAGCTCGAGCTGCTGAAGCCGAAGTTCGCGATCCTCGACGAGACCGACTCCGGCCTCGACGTCGACGCGCTCAAGGTCGTCTCAGAGGGCGTCAACCGCGCCCGCGAGGCGACCGGGCTCGGGGTCGTCCTCATCACCCACTACACGCGGATCCTGCGCTACATCCGTCCCGACTTCGTCCACGTGCTCGTCGACGGCCGGGTCGCCGAGGAGGGCGGGCCCGAGCTCGCCGACCGGCTCGAGGAGGAGGGCTACGACCGCTTCCTCGCCGCCTCGGCGAGCGAGAGCGCGTAGCCTCGAACCATGGCCACCGCGCTCGAGCCGGCGCTCTTCGACCAGGTCGAGGAGGCGCTCAAGGACGTCGTCGACCCCGAGCTCGGGGTCAACATCGTCGACCTCGGCCTCATCTACGACCTCTCGCTCGGCGACAGCCAGGAGCTCATCATCTCGATGACGCTCACCTCGGCCGGCTGCCCGCTCACCGATGTCATCGAGGACGAGACGGCACAGGCCCTCGACGGCGTCGTCGACGCATTCCGCATCAACTGGGTCTGGATGCCGCCGTGGGGGCCCGAGCGGATCACCGAGGACGGCCGCGAGATGATGCGGGCGCTCGGCTTCTCGATCTGAGCTAGCCGACGAGCGCCTCGACGAACGCCTCGACGGGCGGGCAGGTGCACACCAGGTTCCGGTCGCCGTAGGCGTTGTCGACGCGGGCGACGGGCGCCCAGTACTTGTCGGCGCGCAGCGACGCGAGCGGATACACCGCCTCCTCGCGGCCGTAGGGGTGCGTCCAGACGTCGGCGACCGCGTTCTGTGCGGGATGCGGCGCACCGCGCAGCGGGTTGTCGTCGACCGGCCACCGGCCCTCGCGGACCGCGTCGGCCTCGCGCCGGATCGCGGCCATCGCGAGGACGAAGCGCTCGAGCTCGTCGCGGTCCTCGCTCTCGGTCGGCTCGACCATGAGCGTGCCCGCGACGGGGAACGACATCGTCGGGGCGTGGAAGCCGTAGTCGATGAGCCGCTTGGCGACGTCGTCGACCGTGATGCCGGTCGCGTCCCGCAGCGGCCGCAGGTCGAGGATGCACTCGTGGGCGACGAGCCCCGCGGTCCCCGCGTAGAGCACGGGGTAGTCGGCGCCCAGGCGGCGCGCGAGCCAGTTCGCCGCGAGCACGGCCGCACCGGTCGCCTCCGCGAGGCCCTCCGCGCCCATCAGGCGGATATACGCCCAGGTGATCGGCAGGATCGAGGGCGAGCCGTAGGGCGCCGCCGACACGGGCGAGCCGCCGTGCCGGACGGTCCGGCCCGGCCCGCCGACGAGCACGTGCTCGTCCGACTGCGCGAGCGGGTGGCCGGGCAGATAGGGGGCGAGATGCGCCTTCGCCGCGACCGGGCCGACCCCCGGCCCCCCGCCGCCGTGCGGGATGCAGAACGTCTTGTGCAGGTTGAGGTGGGAGACGTCGCCTCCGAGATCCCCGAAGCGCACGTGCCCGAGCAGCGCGTTGAGGTTGGCGCCGTCGATGTAGACCTGCCCGCCGGCCGCGTGGACGGCATCGCAGATCGCGCGGATCCCGCCCTCGTAGACGCCGTGCGTCGAGGGGTAGGTGACCATGAGGACCGCGAGCCGCTCGGCGTGCTCGGCGATCTTCGCGAGCAGGTCATCCTGGTCGACGTCGCCGGAGCCATCCGTCGCGACGACGACGACGCGCATCCCCGCGAGCACCGCCGACGCGGCGTTCGTCCCGTGCGCGCTCGCGGGGATGAGGCACACATCGCGATGCGACTCGCCCCGCGAGCGGTGCCAGCCGCGCACCGCGAGCAGGCCGGCGAGCTCGCCCTGGCTGCCGGCGTTCGGCTGCAGCGAGACGCTGTCGTAACCGGTGAGCTCGGCGAGCCAGCGCTCGAGGTCCGCGATGATCGAGAGCATGCCGGGTGCGTCCTCGGCGGGCGCGAAGGGGTGCAGGTCCGCGAAGCCGGGCCAGGAGATCGCCGCCATCTCGGTCGCCGCGTTGAGCTTCATGGTGCACGAGCCGAGCGGAATCATGCCGCGATCGAGCGCGTAGTCCTTGTCGGCGAGGCGGCGCAGGTAGCGCATCATCGCGGTCTCGCTGTGATGGGCGGAGAACGTCGGGTGCGTCAGATACGGGCTCGTCCGGGTAAGCGGGCCGAGACCTGCGCCGCCGGTCGCGCGGGCCTCGGCCGGCGTGCCGCCGAGCGCCGCGACGAGCTCGGCGATGAGCGGGTGCCCGGACGCGACGTCCTCGCTCGACGGCTCGTCGAACGCGATGCCGACGAGATCCGGGGCCGCGTGTCGGACGAGGATGCCCGCCTCGCGGGCGCGCCGCACCGCCTCGGCGGCGTCGGCGACGCGGACGGTCACCGTGTCGAAGAAGCGCTCGTGCACGATCTCGAGGCCCGCGGCGCGCGCGGCCGCGGCGAAGGCGAGGGCGGTCCGGTGCACCCGCTCGGCGATCTCGCGAATGCCCTCGGGCCCGTGGTAGACGGCGTACATCGACGCGACGACCGCGAGCAGCACCTGCGCGGTGCAGATGTTGCTCGTCGCCTTCTCGCGCCGGATGTGCTGCTCGCGGGTCTGCAGCGCGAGCCGGTACGCGGCACGCCCGTCGGCGTCGACCGAGAGGCCGACGAGCCGGCCGGGCAGCTGGCGCTCGAGCCCGGGCCGAGTCGCGAGGTAGCCCGCGTGCGGCCCGCCGAAGCCCATCGGGACGCCGAAGCGCTGCGAGGAGCCGACCGCGATGTCGGCGCCCATCTCGCCGGGCGGCCGCACGAGCGCGAGCGCGAGCAGGTCGGCCGCGACGGCGACGATGCCCCCGTCGGCGTGCACCCGGTCGATGACCGGAGTCGGGTCCCAGAGCCTGCCGGAGACGCCCGGGTACTGGACGACCGCGCCGAACGCGGCCGGCAGCGCCCCCGGATCCGTCCCGGCGAGGTCGGCGACGACGAGCTCGATGCCGAGCGCGGCGGCACGGCCCTCGGCTACGGCGATCGTCTGCGGCAGCGCATCGGCGTCGAGGAGGAAGACTCGGGACTCGGAGACCGACGCGCGCCGGGCGAGCAGCATCGCCTCGACGACCGCGGTCGCCTCGTCGAGCATCGATGCGTTCGCGGTCGCCAGCCCCGTGAGGTCGGCGACCGCCGTCTGGAAGTTCATGAGCGCCTCAAGGCGCCCCTGCGAGATCTCGGGCTGGTAGGGCGTGTAGGCGGTGTACCAGGCGGGGTTCTCGACGACGCCGCGCTGGATGACCGCGGGCGTGATCGTGCCGTGGTAGCCCTCGCCGATGAGGCTGCGGCGCGGCGCGTTGCGCGCCGCGAGCCCGCGCAGCTCCGCGGTGACGGCGCGCTCGGTCGCCGCGGGCGGGATCGAGGACGGCGCCGGCGCGCTGCGGATCCCGGCGGGGATCGCCGCAGCGAGGAAGTCGTCGAGCGTCTCGAAGCCGAGGTCGCCGAGCAGGCGATCGCGCGCGTCGCCGATCGCGCCGATGTGCCGCGTCCTGAACGCCATCGCGTCGCGGCTCATGCGCCGACCAGCGCCTGATAGCCGGCCTCGTCGAGCAGGCCGTCGGGGAGCGCGTCGACGCGGACGCGGAAGAGCCACCCGTCCTCGTAGGGCTCGGAGTTGACGAGCTCGGGCGCGTCGAGCACGGCCTGGTTCGTCTCGGTCACCTCGCCGTCGACCGGGGCGTAGATCTCGCTCACCGACTTGGTCGACTCGACCTCGCCGCACACGCGTCCCGCGACGACGCGGGCGCCGACGGCGGGCAGGTCGAGGTAGACGACGTCGCCGAGCGACTCGGCCGCGAACCGGGTGAGCCCGACCGTCGCGATGTCGCCGTCGAGGGCGACCCATTCGTGCTCGGGGGTGTATCGGAGGGTGCTGGTGTCGGTCATCGCGTGCCTCGCTGTTCGCCTCGGGGGAGGAAGGGAAGTGGGGTGACGCGCGCCGGCAGCAGGCTGCCGCGCACGTCGATGAGGAGCTCGGGACCTGCGCCCGGGTCGACGTAGGCCATCGCGATGGGGTGGCCGAGGGTGGGGGAGAGCGCGCCGCTCGTGACGACGCCGACCTCGGCGCCCGAGGCGTCGCGCACCGGATAGCCCTCGCGTCCCGCGCGCCGGCCCTCCGAGACGAGCCCGACGAGGACTCGCGACCCCGTCGGTGGGCCGGCCGTGACGGCTGCGCGGCCGACGAAGTCCGCCAGCTTGGTCGTCAGCGGCAGCGCCCGCGCGAGCCCCGCCTGCGCGGGTTGGAGGTTGATGCGCAGCTCGTGGCCGTAGAGGGGCATGCCCGCCTCGAGGCGGAGCGTGTCGCGCGCGGCGAGCCCGCAGGGCACGAGGGCGGCATCGGCGGCGAGGAGCGCCCGCCAGGCGGCGGGGGCCGAGGCGGCGGGGAGCAGGATCTCGAAGCCGTCCTCACCCGTGTAGCCGGTCCGCGCGACGAGGGCGCTCACGCCGTCGAAGTCTCCGCGCGCGCAGGCGTAGAACGCGATGTCGGCGAGCCGCGGCACGTCGAGCCCCGCGGTCGCCCCGACGATGCGCTCGGCTGCGGGCCCTTGGACCGCGATGAGCGCCGTGTCGTCGGTCTCGTCGGCGAGCCGCGCGGCGTGATGCTCCAGGCGCGCGGCGAGCGCCGCCGCGACCGGCGCGCGGTTGCCCGCGTTCGCGACGACGAGGTACTCCTCGATGCCGAGTCGGTAGACGATGAGGTCGTCGATGATCCCGCCGGCCTCGGTCAGCGCGAGCGCGTACTTCGCCCTGCCGACGCGCATCGCCGAGGCGTCGAGCGTGAGCGCCGCGTCGAGGAACGCCGCGGCGTCCGGACCCGTGACGCGGAACTCGGCCATGTGGGAGACGTCGAAGAGTCCCGCAGCCGTGCGCACCGCGTGGTGCTCGGCAAGGTCGGAGCCGTAGCGCACGGGCATCGACCAGCCCCCGAAGTCGGTGAACACCGCGCCGAGCGCCTCGTGCTCGGCCTGAAGGGGCGAGGTGCGCGGATTCATGGAGTCCTTCCCGGATTCGGGTGTTCGGACTCCCCCTCTGTCATCGGGCCTGAGAGCTTCGCCCCCGCGGGAGGGCTTTCACCATCGGCGGCCGAGGATCACTCGTCGGCGCTTTCCAGAGCGGCCACGTCGTCGCGGTGCGGTACCTGAGAGTTTGGCGGGGAGTGCTTGCTCCTTCGGTGCCGGGGGCGTTCGCCCGTCCGGCTCTCCCGCGACGCGTCACGGCCAGTGTTCGGTTGTGGGCACACAGTAGCAGGCGCGGCTACGCGCCCTTGATGCGACGCACCGCCCACCACGCGGCCGGCAGCAGCGCGCCCGCGATGACCGCCTTGACGAGGTCGCCGATCAGGAAGGGGGTGAGACCCCAGGCGAGGACCTGCTCGGGCGTACCCTGCGTCACGGCGGCGAGCCACGGGAGCCCGACCGCGTAGATGACGATCGAGCCCGCGAGGAACGCGATGACCGCCTGCCAGACGCGACGGTCCCACCGCAGCTGTGCGAGCCAGCCGATGAGCGCCGCGGCGAGGACCATGCCGATGACGTAGCCGAAGCTCGGCGCGGCGAGCCACGCGAGGCCCGTCAGGTGGCCGCCGTCGGCGCTCGGCGCCGCGACGGGAGCCCCGAGCAGTCCCACGACGGCGTAGAGCGCGATCGCACCGGCGCCCCGGAGCCAGCCGAGCGACGCGCCGACGAGCAGGGCCGCGAGCGTCTGGCCCGTGATCGGGACGGGCCACATGGGGATGACGACCTGGGCGAGCGCGGCCGTGATCCCGGCGCCCGCGACGACGAGGACGACGTCGCTCACGAGCGAGCGGGGGATGACGCGATCGACGATGACGAGGCGAGGGGACGCGGCGGCCGTGTTGGTCATTCCGGTAGACTAGTCGGCCGGTCATCCGACCCCCCGTTGTGTCAACGCCACACTGTTCGAAGGATTTCGCTGTGCTCGCCGTCACCGATCTGGAGATCCGAGTCGGCGCCCGGACGCTCATGTCGGACGTGACGTTCCGCGTCGACAAGGGCGACAAGGTCGGACTCGTCGGGCGCAACGGGGCCGGCAAGACGACGCTCACCAAGGTCCTCGCGGGCGATGCGGCCCAGACCTCCGGCACGATCCAGCGGATCGGGGAGATCGGCTACCTGCCCCAGGACCCGCGCAGCGGCGACCCGGAGCAGATCGCGCGCATGCGCATCCTCGACGCGCGCGGCCTCGGCCGGATCGCGGCCGAGCTCGCCGAGACCTCGGTCGAGATGGGCTCGGACGATCCCGTCGTCGCGGAGCGCGCGATGCGGCGCTGGACGCGACTCAACGACGAGTTCGAGGCGCGCGGCGGCTACGCCGCCGAGGCGGCCGCCGCGATCATCTGCTCGAACCTGAGCCTGCCCGACCGCATCCTCGACCAGCCGCTGCGCACCCTGTCGGGCGGTCAGCGGCGGCGCATCGAGCTCGCGCGCATTCTCTTCTCCGAGGCCGACACCATGATCCTCGACGAGCCGACGAACCATCTCGACGCGGACTCCGTCGTCTGGCTGCGCGAGTTCCTGAAGAACTTCGCGGGCGGCCTCATCGTGATCTCGCACGACGTCGAACTCGTCGGCGAGACGGTCAACAAGGTCTTCTACCTCGATGCGAACCGGCAGGTCATCGACCAGTACAACATGGGCTGGAAGCACTACCTGCGCCAGCGCGAGGCGGATGCGGAGCGCCGTGCCAAGGAGCGCGCGAACGCGGAGAAGAAGGCGAGCGCCCTCCAGCAGCAGGCGGCACGATTCGGCGCGAAGGCGACGAAGGCCGCCGCCGCGCACCAGATGGTCGCGCGCGCCGAGAAGCTGCTCGCGGGGCTCGAGGAGGTGCGCACCGCCGACCGGGTCGCGAAGATCCGGTTCCCCGAGCCGAAGCCCGTCGGCAAGACGCCGCTGACCGCGCAGCACCTCTCGAAGTCCTACGGATCGCTCGAGATCTGGACCGCGCTCTCGCTCTCGATCGACCGCGGCTCGAAGGTCGTCGTCCTCGGCCTCAACGGCGCGGGCAAGACGACCCTGCTGCGCGTCCTCGCGGGCGTCGACGAGCCCGATACCGGGTCGATCATCCACGGGCACGGGCTGCGCATCGGCTACTACGCGCAGGAGCACGAGACGCTCGACGTCAGGCGGACGATCCTGCAGAACATGCTCAGCGCCTCGCCCGAGCTCACCGCGACCCAGGCGAGGAGCATCCTCGGCTCGTTCCTGTTCACGGGCGACGACGTCGACAAGCCGGCCGGCGTGCTCTCGGGCGGGGAGAAGACGCGGCTCGCGCTCGCGACGATCGTTGCGAGCGGCGCGAACGTCCTGCTCCTCGACGAGCCGACGAACAACCTCGACCCCGCGAGCCGCGAGGAGATCCTCTCGGCGCTCGCCTCCTACTCCGGCGCCGTCGTGCTCGTCTCGCACGACCCCGGGGCAGTCGAGGCGCTCGGTCCCGAGCGGGTCCTCATCCTGCCCGACGGCGTCGAGGACCTCTGGGGCCGCGACTACCAGGAGCTCGTCGAGCTCGCCTAACGCTCCGCGTCGAGCAGCGCGTCCTCCTCGGCCGAGTCGGACTCGCCGATCCGCTGGCGCCTCGGCCGCGCAGCCGCCGACTCGGTCCGCGCGATCCGCTCGTTTCGGATCGCCCAGATGAGCGCCGCCGCGGCGAACACCGCGAACAGGATCCACTGCACCGCGTACGAGAGGTGGGGACCCGGGTCGGGCTCGGGCCGGGAAGCGAGCTCGGGGGTCGCGACGGCGGGCTGCTCCGAGTCGAGGAGCCCGTAGGCGCCCGTGAAGACGTCGTCGCGCCCGATCGCCGCGGCGATGAGCGGGAGCTCGATCGTCGCGACCTGGCCCGCGGGCGCCGAGCGCCCCGGGACGTTCGGCTCGCCGGTCTTGAGCCGGACGACGACGGTCACGAGGCCCTCGGGGGCCGCCGGCACGAAGTCGGGGACCTCCGCCTGGGTCTGACCCGCCGGCACCCAGCCGCGGTCGATGACGAGCACCCCGGATCCGTCGACGAGGACGAACGGCACGAGCACCTCGAAGCCGGTCCGGCCGTCCTTGGGCCGCGCCCGGACGAGGAGCTGATGCTCGGCGTCGTACTCGCCGACGACCGTGACCGGCGTCCAGGTGTCCGCCGCGTCGAAGACCGCGTCGGGAGCCGGCAGGAGCGCACCGAGCCTGGCCGGCGCGGCGTCCCAGTTCTCCACGACCTGGCGCACCCGCTCGCCCGCCTCCTCGTTGCGCGCGAACTGCCACCACGACAGCAGTCCGCACACGGTCGAGAACACGAGGACGAGCGCCGCATAGCCGAGCCAGCGCCGCGGGCCCGTGACGGCTACTCGAGCCACGAACGCGGGATCTCGAGCGGTCCGGGGGCCTCCGGCTCCTCGGCGGGCTTCGTCTTCGAGACGTTCGCGAGGACGACGGCGATGTACGGCAGCACGACCGCCCCGGCGAGGCACAGCAGCTGCCACCAGCCGGTCACGAAGAGGCAGGCGATGACGCAGAGGACGCGGATCCCCATCGTCACCGAGTACATGACGAAGCGGCGGCGCTGATCCTCCGGCGGAGAGACCGGGAGCGCGGTGATCGCGATCGGGCGGCCCATGGCTAAAGGGTACGCTCACAATCATGACCGAGAGCAGAGTCGTCCTCGTCACCGGCGGCAATCGCGGCATCGGCCGCGCGATCGCGGAGGCGTTCATCGCCGCGGGCCACCGCGTCGCCGTGACCGCCCGCAGCGGTCAGGGCCCCGCGGGCGCCCTGACCGTCCGCGCGGACGTGACCGATCCCGCGAGCCTCGACACGGCGTTCTCCGAGATCGAGGCGCAGCTCGGCCCCGTCGAGGTGCTCGTCGCGAACGCCGGGATCACGAAGGACACGCTCCTGCTGCGGATGACCGACGAGGAGTTCGACTCGGTCGTCGACACGAACCTCGGCGGCGCTTTCCGGGTCGTCAAGCGGGCCTCGAAGGGCATGCTCAAGGCCCGCTGGGGCCGCGTCGTCCTCATCTCGAGCGTCGTCGGCCTGCTCGGCTCGGCCGGCCAGATCAACTACGCGGCCTCGAAGTCGGGCCTCATCGGCATCGCCCGCTCGCTCACCCGCGAGCTCGGCTCGCGGGGCATCACGGCGAACGTCGTCGCGCCGGGCTTCATCGAGACCGACATGACGGCGGAGCTGCCCGAGGACACGCAGGCGCAGTACCGCGCGCAGATCCCGGCGGGGCGCTTCGCGACCCCCCAGGAGGTCGCGAACGTCGTCGTCTGGCTCGCGGGCGACGACGCCGCCTACATCTCGGGCGCCGTCATCCCCGTCGACGGCGGCCTCGGGATGGGGCACTAGCGCAGCCCGAGCACCCCGAGCACCGCGGAGAGGTCGCGCACGTCGAGCGCGATATCGGCCGCCGCGCGCACCTTGGGCTTCGCGTCGAACGCGATCGACAGGCCGGCCTCGGCCATCATCGCGAGGTCGTTCGCGCCGTCGCCGATCGCGACCGTGCGCGCAGGCGGGACGGAGAACGCCGTCGCCCACTCGCGCAGCGCCGCCGCCTTCGCCGCCCCGTCGATGATCGGCCCGTCGACGAGGCCCGTCATCCGGCCGTCCGCGGCGCCGAGCCGGTTCGCGCGCCAGACGTCGAGACCGAGCCGCTCGGCGAGCGGATCGAGCACCTCGTGGAAGCCGCCGGAGACCGCCGCGATCATGCCTCCCGCGGCATGAACGCCCTCGATGAGCTCCGGGACGCCCCGGGTGACCCGGACCTCGGCGCGCACCTCGTCGAGGACGGCGAGCGGCAGGCCCCGCAGCAGGGCGACGCGCTCGCCGAGCGACCAGGAGAACTCGCGTTCTCCCGCCATCGCCTCGGCCGTGATCCGGGCGACCTCGTCGCGCACCCCCGCGCGGTCGGCGATGAGCTCGATGACCTCGTCCTCGATGAGGGTCGAGTCGACGTCGAGGACGAGCAGGAAGGCGGCGCTCACCCAAGGGAATCTAGCGGACCTGCTCGCCCTTGCCGACGACGGTGATGCCGCTGTCCGTGACGGTGAAGCCGCGCGCCCGGTCCTCGTCGTGATCGACGCCGACCTGCGCGCCGGGCAGCACCCGGACCTCCTTGTCGAGGATGGCGCGGTGCACCCGCGCCCCCGCGCCGATCGTCGTGCGCTCGAAGACCACGGCGTCCTCGACGACGGCCCCCGAGTCGACGACGACCGAGGGCCCGAGCACCGTCCGCGTCACGGTCGCGCCCGAGATGACGACGCCGAGCGAGACGATCGAGTCGGTCACGAGTCCCGCGTGCCCCTCCGCGTCGCGGATGAACTTGGCCGGCGGCAGGTTGACCTGCTGGCTGTGGATCGGCCACTCGCGGTTGTAGAGGTTGAAGATCGGCAGGGGAGCGATGAGGTCCTGGTGCGCTTCGAAGTACGACTCGATCGTGCCGACGTCCCGCCAGTACGCGCGGTCGCGGCCGGTCGAGCCCGGCACCGAGTTCCGGATGAAGTCGTAGACCCCCGCCTGCCCGCGCGCGACGAAGTCGGGGACGATGTCGCCGCCCATGTCGTGGCGCGAGTCCTCGCGATCCGCGTCGCGGCTGACCGCCTCGACGAGCGCGTCGGCGTCGAAGACGTAGTTGCCCATCGAGGCGAGCACCTCGTACGGGGAGTCCTGCAGGCCCGCGGGATGGGCCGGCTTCTCGAGGAAGCGCGCGATGCGTCCGGGAGCGTCGGGGTCCTGCTCGATGACGCCGAACTGCGAGGCGAGCGCGATGGGCTGGCGGATGCCCGCGACCGTGCAGGCGAGGCCCGAGTCGACGTGCGCGTCGATCATCTGCGAGAAGTCCATCCGGTAGACGTGGTCGGCCCCGACGACCGCGATGATGTCGGGCTTCTCGTCGCCGACGAGGTTGAGGCTCTGGTAGATCGCGTCGGCGGAGCCCATGAACCAGTGCTTGCCCCGGCGCTGCTGCGCCGGCACGGACGCGACGTAGGTGCCGAGCAGGCTCGACATCCGCCAGACCTGCGAGACGTGACGGTCGAGGCTGTGCGACTTGTACTGGGTCAGGACGACGATCTGCCGAAGACCCGAGTTGATGAGGTTCGAGATCGCGAAGTCGACGAGCCGGTAGTCCCCGCCGAAGGGCACCGCGGGCTTCGCCCGGTCCTGGGTCAGGGGCATGAGGCGCTTGCCCTCGCCGCCCGCCAGGACGATCCCGAAGACCTTCCGCCGCGCCATGCTCACACGATAGCCCCGCGGATAGTCTCGGAGGATGCGAGTCGACATCCTGACGCGGGAGTATCCGCCGGAGGTCTACGGCGGAGCCGGCGTGCACGTCGCCGAGCTCGTGCGGGCGCTGCGGCGCGACATCGAGGTCGTCGTCCACGCCTTCGGCGCCGAGCGCGAGGAGCCCGGCACGCGCGCGTACCCCGTGCCCGCGGGGCTCGCCGCCGCGAACCCCGCGCTCCAGACGCTCGGCATCGACCTCGCGATCGCCGCCGACACGGCCGGCGCCGATCTCGTGCACTCGCACACCTGGTACGCGAACTTCGCGGGCCGCACCGCGCAGCTGCTGCACGGCATCCCGCACGTCATGACGGCGCACAGCCTCGAGCCGCTGCGCCCGTGGAAGGCGGAGCAGCTCGGCGGGGGCTACCGGCTGTCGTCGTGGATCGAACGCGATGCGATGCAGTCCGCGGATGCCGTCATCGCCGTGAGCGACGGCATGCGGGAGGACCTCCTGCGCTCCTATCCCGGCATCGCGGCGGACCGCGTCCACACGATTCGCAACGGGATCGACCTCGACGCCTGGCGTCCGAGGCGCGATCCCGGAGTGCTCCAGCGCTTCGGGATCGACCCCGACCGGCCGACCGTCGTCTTCGTCGGGCGGATCACCAGGCAGAAGGGCCTGCCGTACCTCATCCGCGCGGCGCGGGCGCTGCCCCGCGACGTGCAGCTCGTCTTCTGCGCCGGCGCGCCCGACACGCCCGAGATCCTCGCCGAGGTGAAGGCGGGGATCGCCGAGCTGCGGGCGGAGCGCACGGGCGTCGTCTGGATCGAGGAGCACCTCCCCGTCGAGCCGCTGTCGGCGATCCTCGCCCAGGCGACCGCGTTCGTCTGCCCCTCGGTCTACGAGCCGCTCGGGATCGTCAACCTCGAGGCGATGGCGTGCGAGCTCGCCGTCGTCGGGACGGCGACCGGCGGCATCCCGGAGGTCGTCGACGACGGCGTCACGGGGCGGCTCGTCCCGATCGAGCAGCTCCGCGACGGGACGGGGACGCCGATCGACCCCGACCGCTTCGTCGCGGACCTCGCCGCGACGATCGCCGAGGTGGTCGCCGACCCCGAGCGCGCCCGCGCGATGGGCCGGGCCGGCCGCGCGCGAGCCGAGCGCGAGTTCTCCTGGCCCGCGATCGCCGACGCCACGCGCGCGCTGTACCGATCCCTGCTGTAGGGGCGCCTAGTCTTGGGAACGCCATGAAGAACGTCCTCGAGTACGACGCGGCGACCGTCGTCCGCGACCAGCGCACGATCCTCGGCCCGCTGAGCTGGAACGTCGACCCGAGCCAGCGCTGGGTCGTCCTCGGCCCGAACGGCGCCGGCAAGACGACCCTGCTGCAGCTCGCGGCGACCCTCATCCACCCGAGCGGCGGCACGGTCCGGGTCCTCGGGGAGCGGCTCGGGCGGGTCGACGTCTTCGAGCTGCGGCCGCGCATCGGCTTCGCCTCGAGCGCGATGGCGCGGCTCATCCCCGACTCCGAGCGGGTGATCGACGCGGTCATGACCGCCGCATACTCGGTCGCGGGCCGGTGGAACGAGGAGTACGAGGAGATCGACGAACGCCGGGCCCGTCGCGTCCTGGAGGAGTGGCGGCTCGGCGAGCTCGCGGATCGCCGCTTCGGCACGCTGAGCGACGGCGAGCGCAAGCGGGTCCAGATCGCGCGCGCCGTCATGACCGACCCCGAGCTGCTGCTGCTCGACGAGCCGGCCGCGAGCCTCGACCTCGGCGCGCGCGAGGAGCTCCTCGAGCTGCTCGGCGGCTACGCGAGCTCGCCGAACGCGCCGGCGATCATCATGGTCACCCACCACGTCGAGGAGATCCCGCCGGGCTTCGGCCACGCGCTGCTGCTGCGCTCGGGCGGGATCGTCGCCGAGGGGGAGATCGGCGAGGTCATCACCTCGCAGCACCTGACCGCCGCGTTCGGCCGACCCCTTCAGGTCACGCGCACGGGCTCGCGCTTCGCGGCCTTCGCCGCCTGATCTCTGCTAGACTCATTCGTCGGCCGCACGGCCCGAGAACTTCCAGGAGAAACCCCATGAAGACCGGCATTCACCCCGAGTACGCCGCGGTCGTCTTCCGCGACCTCGCGTCCGGCAAGGCGTTCCTCACCCGTTCGACGCTCACGAGCGAGAAGACGATCGAGTGGGAGGACGGCAACTCGTACCCCGTCGTCGACGTCGAGATCTCGAGCGAGTCGCACCCGTTCTACACGGGCAAGCAGCGCATCATGGACTCCGCCGGCCGTGTCGAGAAGTTCAACCAGCGCTTCGGCGGCAAGTTCGGCGCCAAGTAGCCCTAGGCGCGCCCGCCCGGCCACTCCGAGCGGTCCGAGACCCAGTTCGGGTCGACTCGCTCGCGCATGTACTTCGCGAAGCTAGCCTGCTGCTCGGCTGCCCAGCCGATCTGCGCGCGGTGCAGCTCCATGACGTCCTCGGGGAGGGCGTCGCGGTAGCGCGCCCCGATCGCCTGCGCGATCCGCGCCGCGGCGATCGCGTCGGCGCCGGCGTCGTGGGCATCGGTCAGCTCGACGCCGTAGTGCGCCGCCGTGAGGTCGAGCGTGCGCTTGCCCTTGCGGTAGCGGTCGACCTGCTTGTCGAGGATGATCGGGTCGACGATCGGCTGCGCGACGATGCCCTCGTGCCCGTGCCGGTGCGCCTCGTGCGCGAGGAGCGAGAGGTCGTACGGCGCGTTGTAGACGACGAGGCCGATGCCCCTGGCGAGCGCGGCGCGCAGCGCCGCGACGATCGACCCGACGCCGTCCGCGGCCGGGACCCCCTCGGCCCGCGCCCGCTCGCTCGTGATGCCATGGATCCGCGACGCCTGCTCCGGGATCTCGATCCCCGGGTCGATGAGCCAGTCGGTCCGCGTGACGACCTCGCCCGCCGGGCCGAGCTCCGCGAGGCACGCCGAGACGATGCGCGCGCCGCGCACGTCGACTCCCGTCGTCTCGGTGTCGAACGTCGCCAGGCTCTCGTACCACGTCATGCCGCGAGCCTAACGGCGACCTCGGACGTCAGCGGGCGCTCGGCTCGAGCCGCAGCCAGTAGTAGCCGCGCGCGCCGAGCGTGAGCTCGAGCGAGCCGTCTTCGCCGACGCTCGGGAACCGGCCGCCGCCGAACAGGTCGAAGGCGCTCGCGCCCGCATGGCCGTCGACCTGGATGCGCGCCGCGACGGGAGAGTGGGCGAAGGAGAACACGCACAGGATCGTCTCGGGCGGGTCGCCGAAGGCCTGCTCCGAGCCCGCGTACTCGCGCACGTAGGCGAGCACCGACTCGTGGTCGGTCGGTGCGACACGCAGCGTCCCGAGCGGGAAGGCCGGGTGCTGCTTGCGGACGTGGATCGCCCCGCGCAGCCAGCGCAGCAGCGAGCGCGACTGGGCGAGCTGCGCCTCGACGTTGACGGCCTGGTACTGGTACACGAGCGACTGCACGACGGGGAGGTAGAGCTTGCCGGGGTCGGCCGAGGAGAAGCCGGCATTGCGATCCGGGGTCCACTGCATCGGCGTCCTCGAGGCGTCCCGGTCGTGGAGCCAGATGTTGTCGCCCATCCCGATCTCGTCCCCGTAGTAGAGGAAGGGGCTGCCGGCGAGCGAGAGCAGCAGCGCGTGCGCGAGCTCGATCTCCTCGCGGTCGTTGTCGAGCAGCGGCGCGAGACGGCGCCGGATGCCGACGTTCGCCCGCATCCGCGGGTCGTACGCGTACCAGCCGTACATCGCGTGCCGGTACTCCTCGCTGACCATCTCGAGCGAGAGC
>Ga0182744_1001721_pt1 | contig 18870 bp, 16 predicted proteins | sample eDN3rd30CKraftMG_FD_128525 | JGI IMG/M metagenome (GOLD analysis project Ga0182744, IMG submission 128525) | Enriched Miracle-Growth compost microbial communities from Emeryville, California, USA - eDNA 3rd pass 30_C Kraft MG (version 2) (version 2) ...
CGATGGCCAGCGGAACTGCCATGCCCCACCCGGCGCGGGCGAGTGATCGAGCACGATGAAGCCGCGACTGGGAGGCAGCCCCAGGCGCTTCAGGTGATACGCCGCGGACAGCCCTGCCTGGCCGGCGCCGATCACGACGATGTCGGTCTTCAGGCGGATGCCCGCGGTCGGCGCGCTCGGCGGATCAGGTTCGGGCGGTGGAGGAGTCATCGGCACCGTCGAGGAAGTATCGGCTGACATGTGTCGGCGCAACGCCAGCTGCCGCCTGTTAGCGAACGGTGAGTCGTCGGGCGGCTCACTCGCTGACCTCACGTTCCACCAGCAATCCACCATGGGAATCCTGTATGGGAATCCTTGCGGAGGGCGGTGAGAATCGTATTGTAAACAGACGGCAGTCGAGCGGTTCGCGGTCCCGAACGGCACGAGACCGAAGCTCGAAATCGCATGCTCGGACCGTGGTGGCCGTTTTCTCACCACACGCAGTGACTCGAGCGACTCACCCGGAACTGGAGACGCCGACGATGGCTCGAATCTTCGCACGCAACGCAGCGCTCCTTGCAGCCGCGATGCTGCTCTCGTTCACGGCGGCTTGTGGCAGCGACAAATCGACTGGACCTGACTTGGAGGACGTCGCCGGTTCGTACGAGGCGACCGTGCTCACGGCAACACAGGCTGGCACGGAGCACGACGTCATCGCGGCTGGCGCGATCATCGAACTGGTGTTGGACGAAGACGGCACGACAGCCGGCCACTTGTCGATACCGGCCAGCGATCTTTCCAATGGTGAAGCGGTCGATGCCGATATGGCGGGGAGCTGGACGCTCGATGGTACCACCGTGCACATCACTCAGTCGGCCGACACCTTCATCCGTGATCTGCCACTCGCAGTCGACGGTAGCAACCTGACTGGCGACGCCACGTTCGATGACGTCCAGGTCCACCTCGTCATGTCTCGTCGGTAGGCCATCGACAATGGGCCACTCACCGCGCATGGCGCTGAGCCGTGGCGCGCTGGTCGTGACTTTGGTCGTATTCTCGGCCTGCAGCAACGACATGGGGCCGACGTCCAGGTTCGCGACTTTCGAGCACGCTTCGATACAGAGTACCGCACTGAGCGATGAGGGCACGCCGCTGGATTCCGTTTCCGTTTCGTTCAGGGTGCCGCCCGACAGGGGCTCGTACAGAGGCGGCACAGCGCCGCCTTTGACGAGTACGGACGGCGCCTTTCGGCTGGATCTCGAGCGGCTCTCCGATCCGACCGTCTTCACTCCGCCCTCACCCGACACCATGACGATCAGGCTCGTTGGCTCCTACCTCGGCGCGAGCGACAACGAGACCATCCTTCACGATACGGTATTCGTTCGAGTGCGCTTCGTACCGAAGGGTCAGGAAGCAGAACCAGAGAGCGCCGAGCTGCACATCGGCCTGCCTTAGCGGCCCTGTCGACGAGAAATCGCGCGAGGCGGAGCGGGGGCGAAACGACTCGCTCCCGCTCCCCGTGCGCGCACAGCTCCAAGGTTCTCGGAGGAATTGAACCACCCGGGTTCGATGCCTCTCTGGCCACTGCGTGGATTGCGAAGGAGAAACCATCGAGGCGGATAGGTCACCGCTCGGAGTGCGAAGTACGAATTCGGTGCCTGGTCGCGCCACGGATATTAGTGTCGATTACTATCCAGCAGTCCCCTATTCGGGAACTAGGATTGCGTCAATGACACTATCGATGGCTCGCCCGATCGCGGCTCACTTCGCGCCTCTCGTCGAACGACTCGAGCTCGACCGGCGACCGTGCGCATGCACCTAGCGCACCGGCGCGTGCGATTGCGCTCGGGATCACCCCTGCGGGCAAGGTCTGGTTCGGACGGCGCGGCCCGCTCATGCGGCACGATGCCGTATGGAACGTCGCGGACACGATTCTGCCGTTCGCTCCCAGGGCTCTCTCGCAAGCGCAGACGTCGGAGCCACCATCGGCCGCGCCAAGGGCTCGCTGTGGCACGGCACTGATGTCGGCGCCTACGACAACTGCGAGGCTGTGCAATCACTGAATTTGGGTCCGCCGCGACAAGCTCGCTCTGCCCCGCCAGGCGACCTGTCGTCCTCCCTAGCATTCCAGACGTAGCCGCCTCATTTCCTATTGACATCTACAGGAGTGTCGCATAACTTCCTGTCGACATCTACAGAACCCCGTCCCACCGGAGCCACCGTGCCCCCACGCTCACAGACCGACGTCCTCCGCGGCTCGCTCGACTTGCTGGTCCTCAAGACTCTTTCCCTCGCACCGATGCACGGCTGGGGGATCAGTCAGCGCGTGCAGCAGATCTCGGAAGGAGTTCTGGACGTCAACCAGGGCTCGCTCTATCCGGCGCTGCAGCGGCTGGAGAAGGACGGGCTCATCACGAGCGAGTGGGGGACGACGGATAACAACCGGAGAGCGCGCTACTACCGGCTGACCGCCGCCGGGCGTCGCGCCCTGGGGAAGGAGCTGGAGAGCTGGCGCCGCTTCGCTGCCGGCCTCGAGGCCGTGCTGCGCACGACCTGACTCCGGGCCGCGGACACGCCCTCCTGGTCACCACAAGCAGGAGCACCGAATGAGCTGGCTCGCCTCGATGCGCACGCGTCTACACCTCCTCTTCGCTCGCCGCGCGGCGGAGTCGCGGATGGACGAGGAGTTCCGCTTCCACCTCGACATGGAGACGGAGCGGCTGGTGCGCGAGCATGGGCTCGAACATGAGGAGGCACGGCGCCAGGCGCTCGCCGCCTTCGGCGGTGTCGAGCGGCACAAGGAAGAACTGCGCGACGGCCGCGGACTCGCCTGGCTGGGCGGACTGTCGCTGGACCTGAAGCTCGGCGCCCGCATGGTCGCGAAATATCCCTGGCTTTCGCTCGTGTCGGTGCTCGGGATGGCGGTGGCGATCGCGATTGGCGCCATGGTGTTCAGTTGGGTCTCCGCAATGCTGGATCCGACGTTGCCGCTCGAGGATGGCGATCGCATCGTCGCGGTGCAGACCGACCGCGCCGATACCCCCGGCGACTTCGACCAACACGTGCTGCACGACTTCGCCATCTGGCGCACCGAGCTGACGACTGTTCGGGATCTCGGTGCGTTCGAGGTGGGCGACCGCAACCTGATCGTCGAACGCGGGGGGGAGGGGGAGAATCGAGTGACGGACGTCGTCGCCGTCGCCGAGATGTCCGCATCGGGATTCCGGGTAGCACGCGTGCCGCCGCTGCTGGGGCGCCCACTCGTGGCCGACGACGAGCGTGCGGGCGCGCCGCCGGTGATCGTGATCGGAGAGCGCGAGTGGAAGCGCTACTTCGACGGTGATCCCCACATCATCGGCAGGACCGTGCGACTGGGCGGGATGGTGCACACCGTGGTAGGCGTGATGCCCGAAGACTTCCGCTTCCCGCGGAACGACGGCTTCTGGGTCCCGCTCCGGCTGGATGCGTCACAGTACGACATTGGCGCCGGACCTGCGATCCAGGTATTCGGCCGTCTCGCGGATGGAGTCACGTTCGAGCGGGCGCGCGCGCAGGTCGCGGCCATCGGGCATCGACTGGCGGCGGAGTATCCCGCGACGCACGAGTACCGCCGCCCGACAGTCGTGCCGTTCGCGCGCTCGGCGGAACCCACGGCATCCGGTCCCGAGATGACGTCGTTCCTGTACATGTTCCAGCTCGGCGCCAGTCTGCTGCTCGTGGTGATCACCGCGAACGTCGCCGCACTCGTGTATGCCCGAACGGCGGCGCGCACCGCCGAGATCGCCGTGCGCACGGCGCTCGGGGCGAGCCGGGCGCGTGTGATCGCGCAACTGTTCGTCGAGGCGCTGGTCCTCTCCGCGACCGCGGCGGCCGTCGGGTTGTCGCTCGCCGCGTTCGCACTCGGCTGGATGGACCAGTTGCTGATGCGGATGGGCCAGGGCCTGCCATTCTGGTTCCACCTCGGCCTCTCTCGCGGGTTGATCGTCTACGTCGCCGGTCTGGCCCTCGTCGGCGCGACGGTGGTGGGCGTGGTGCCGGCGCTGAAGGCCACGGGGCGGCGAGCGTACGGCAGCCTGCAGCAGTTCGCCGCGCGCGGTTCCGGGATGAAGCTCGGCTCTACGTGGACCGCGCTGATCATCGCTCAGGTCGCGCTCACCGTAGCGGTCCTGCCCGCGTCGGTGCAGTACACGAGCGCGCTCCTGCGGACGAGCATGCGCGATTCCGGGTATCCCGCCGGGGAGTTCCTGCGCGCGCGCATATCTCTCGGTCGGGAGGAGGCGCCGCCTCGCCTGGACAGCGCGGAGGCCATTGCCCAGCAGCGTCGGTTCGACGCGCGCTTTGCGAGCCGCGCCGGTGCCCTGTTGCAGCGCCTCGGCGCGGAGCCCGGCGTAAGCGTGGCGTTCGTGAGCAACTTTCCGGGAGGGGAACCGTACAGGCAGTTCGAGATCGAGGGAGGTCCGGCCAGCACGAACGCAGCGACGGACGTGCGAGGTGCGAAGAGCGCGGTGCGCGCCGCCCCTTCTTCTGCAACCGTCGGTTTCTTCGATCTGTTCGATGCTCCCATCGTGGCCGGTCGCGGGTTCGTCGATGCCGATACCACCGAGGGATCCACGGCCGTCATCGTGGACACCGCCTTCGCCGCACGCATTCCAGGTGGCAACGTCCTCGGGCGGCGCATCCGCACCGTCGAGTCGCGCCGTGCCAGTGCGGGCGACGAAGCCGGCCCCGCGCCATGGCTGGAGATCGTGGGCGTCGTCGCCGACCCTCGGTCGACGACCACCGATCCCGACGACGTCGAGCTCCCGAACGTGTACCGCGCCGCGGCGCCCAGCGGGCTGCGTCGGGACGACGCTCAGGGAACGTCGATCCTGCTCCGGCTGCGTGTCCGGAGCGGGCTGACGCCGACCTTCACGCGGCGGCTGCGCGACATGGTGGCGGCGACCGACCCGGACCTCCAACTGCACGATGTGCGTACCGATGCGGAGGTCCTGAGAAATGGGGCACGAGAGCTCCGGACGTTCGCGTTCGCGGTGGCCTTCGCGACGCTGAGTGTACTGCTCCTCTCCGCCGCCGGCATCTACGCGATGCTGTCGTTCACCGTCGCGCAGCGGCGGCGCGAGATCGGAATCCGCGCTGCGCTCGGTGCCGATTCCCGCCGCATCGTGAGCAGCATCTTCAAGCGTGCGAGCGCCCAGCTCGGAGCGGGCGTCGCGGCCGGACTGATCCTGGCGCTCGCGCTCGATCGGGCCACGGGCGGAATGGTCATGGGCCGGCCGTCCGCGTACACTGTGGGACTGCAGGGGGCCGTCACTCTCATGCCCATCGTCGCGGCGATCGTGATGGCGGTTGGACTACTGGCGGCTCTCGGCCCCGCGCGGCGCGGGCTCGCGGTGCAGCCAACGGAGGCGTTGCGCGACGAGTGACGTACTTGCACCGCTGGATCGCCTGGAGGCATCTGGTCGCGGACCGAGTCGAGGTGATCGCTGTAGCGCGCGAGCACGTCGTCCCCTGAACCCACGTTGTAAAGCAGCGTCGTCAGGATCTACGCCACGCGCATGCTCCCGTCACTCCGGCTCCTCGGCGCGGGCGTCCAGCCGCTCGAGGCGCTTCCGCAAACGCGGCGATAACGGGCGAGCATGGTCGACGGCTCGTTCATACTGCCTGATTGCGCGGGCTTCCTCGTCGAGACGGCCCTGTCGCCGGAGAACTCTGAACAGACTGTCGTAGTAGCCTCCCAACCAGAGCTCGCTCGCGATCGTTCCTTCTGTTTGGGCGGCTGCGATCATCTGCCGCAGGAGGGTTTCGGCTTCGCGTAGATCGCCGTCTCGGATCAGGCGACGATCACGCCCATCCCACCGCGAATGGTGCCGACCGTTCAGGAACCCAAGATGTCGAGCGCGAAAGGCGGCCACGAACGAGCCGACGCCCATCACGACTAAGCTGACGACGAGGATCACTCCGGCGCGGTGATTGCTCGGGTCATCCGGCGAGGCTACGGAGAAGACAAGCTGCATCAGGAATGCGAACGCCAGGCATCCGATTCCCGAACGGATGTAGGCTTCCTTCAAGCCATGGTTGCGCACCCAGCGCTGTGCGATGCTCGCGCCGATCCGTCCGCCGATTGCTCCGCTCTGCATATATTGTCCCACGACCGATTCGCGCTCATAGGGCGCACCGTATCGTCAGCGTGCAGCCGACTGGCGCACAAGGAGCTCGGGTCAAGGATGTCCATGAGGAGAAATATGCGCATTCCAACTGGATCGAGAACGAGCGCGGGCCGTGTCCAGTGCGGAGCTGCAGGTGATCACGACGAGCCGTGCGGAGCACTTCGACGATCGTCCGCCGGTGGTGTCGCCTGCAGGCGACGCTACATGCTTGCTATCCTCGTCATCAGTATCTCGTGATGGATCCTCGATGACGATGGACTGGAGCGGCTCGGGCAGCTGATGAGTAGCAATGGGCCGGTAGGCCCAGATTCCTCAGAACTGCAGTGCCAGTGCCCACCGCCAGCGTCGCCCGAGAGTGTAGCGAAGCACGATGCGATTTGGGTGAATTCACTCCACATCGACGTGGTGCTCCGATGGCGACGTCCTCTCGTACATCACTTCTCCTGCGAAAGGGAGTCGAGCGCTTTCTCCACGGAGCGGCACGCCGTAATCAGGTCAGCCACCAGTCCTTCATCCAGCTCCAGATCGCCCTCGTACTCACTCCGGTTTCGCACGTCATGACACTTCGAGAGTACCCGCATACCTGAGGGCCGAGCCCGAGCGCATGTGGCAACACCTGAAAGACGATGTCGCGATTGGTGGAACGATAGCCAGCGCGTCGCAGGGCGGCGAGGTTGTCAAGCGCCGAGGTCATCTTCGCTCCCTGCCAGCCAGATCTTGGGCTGTGCGAGCACCTTGGTGACGAAGGGATTACGTCTCTCGATTCTTCGGCCGAGCTCAGCGCGGGTATAGATAGTGGGATTGACGGCTCTGCCCAATCGCGCCGACGCGCTCTCGAGGGCATGGAAGATGTCCGGGTAACGCAGGGTGTCGCTGATGATCATGACATCCACGTCGCTGGCTGACGTATCCTCGCGCTTGGCTATGGAGCCGTAAATGAACGCAGCGTCCACGCCTCCCGCCACCGGAGCCAGCGCGGCTCGAAGTACATCGGCCAATCCCGAAGTCTTGAGGACGAGCGCGCTGAGCTCGTCGAAGACCGGGGAGGCCGCGCTGGCCTGGTAGTGCTTCTGGTTGCCCACCCGAGTGACGGCAACGAGTCCGGCGGACTCGAGTCGAGCGAGCTCGCGCTGGACCGCCCCGGTGCCGACACCAGCGAGGCGGATGATCTCATTCGCATAGAAGGTGCGATCCGGGTTTCCGAAAAGGATGCCGAGGACGCGCTGCTGGACTCTCGTGAAGAGAGCGTCTCCCACTCCACTCGGGCGGATGGCAGGTGTCTGCTTCGATTTTGTGCGCGTACCCATATAGGGTATAATATGACCCAATATGGGTATTGGCAAGGCGTCGTCCTCTGCTATCGACAAGCACGGCGCGTGCCCGCGACGCGTGCTAGCGCACGAGCGGCCCGGGATCGTCGATGGCCTGCTCGAGCACCGGCACGTCCACCGTCGTGCCAATGTTGCCGAGCACCACAGCTGCGTTGCGTTTCAGGCCGCGCAGCTTGGCGCGCTTCATCGGCGATCTCCTGAACGCGACGGTGAACTCCTCCTGCGACATGCCGAGTATTTCTCGCGCCAGTGTGCGCGCATCCTTCCCCGCGATCACCTCTCTCGGCGCGAACGGCGAGTCGCCCGGCAACTCGCTCGCGAACCGCACGTTCCACGGACAAACCTCCTGGCACACATCGCATCCGTAAACTCTCTCGCCGATTTCCGCACGCATCTCTTCCGGGATTTCTCCCTTCGTCTCGATGGTCAGATACGAGATGCACTTCGTCGCGTCGAGCACGTGGGGCGCCGCGAACGCATCGGTGGGACATGCGTCGAGACAGCGCGTGCAGCTCCCGCACCTGTCCGCCTCGAACGGTGCGTCGGGCTCCAGTTCGAGTTCGATGAACAGCGCCCCGATGAAGAAGTACGACCCGCTTCTCGGATTGATGAGCAGGGTGTTCTTCCCAAACCAGCCCAGCCCCGCTTTGCGCGCGAGTTCGCGTTCGAGAATCGGACCCGTGTCCACATACGCCTTGCCGCGCAACGGACCGCCGACTTCGCGGCCGATCCAGCGCTGCAGCTCGCGCAGCCTGGCCACCATGATGTCGTGATAGTCGTCGCCGCGCGCGTAGCGCGCCACCGGTCCCGCTGGCTCGGCGCCACCGTAGTCGAGGCCGACCACTACCGCGCTCACCGCGCCATCTACCGGAAGGCGTGTATCACGCCGCTTCTCGGCGCCGCGCGCGATGTAATCCATGTCGCCCGCGAAGCCACGATCGAGCCAATCGTCGAGCGCTGCCGCTCCTAAGACGGGGCCGAGCACGGTGATCCCCACGAGGTCGAAGCCGAGGCCGTACGCCTGTGCCCTGATGCGCTCCTCGATCGACGCGCGTCCGCGTCCGGACGGCTGCCGCTGAACGACCGTGTTTCCCACCACTGCAACGTGGCGATCGGCACCCGCAGACCGATCGTCCATCGACGTCACGAGCGACGCCCCGCCCACCGCGCGTAGCGGACTACGTCGCTGATCGGCGGCGATGCGTCTGCGTCGCCGTACGCCGTGTACATGCGCCAGCGGATATACTCCTTCGCCGGGATCGGCAGGAACGGCGGATGCGCGTACCAGCGACGTCTGCGGAAGCGCCAACTCACGCGCAGCAGATCGACGGCCAGTGAAGGGTGCGCCAGGGCGCGCAGTGCGAGTTTTCCGCCGAGTCGGAGCCAGGTCATTCGGTTCGAGAATGGACCCCCGCTTTCGAGGGGGTGACGGGCTGCTGCAAAATCCCCGTTCTCACGGGGGTGACGGGCTGCTGCAGGACCCCCGCTTTCGCCGGGGTGACGGGCTGCCGTATGTGCTTCGCCTTCGTATCGGTGACAGTATATCACCTACCCAACCTCAAATCTCACGGATCGGACGTGCTCTCTCAACTGGGATATCAGGCAGTGTCGGTCGCCGGCGCCGTGATGGTCCTCATCGCGTACGCGACTCTTCAGCAGGGCATCCTCACCAGGGAAGATCGCTGGTTCAACCTTTTGAACTTCGTCGGTGCAGCGCTCCTGGGCTGGATCGCCGTGGTGGATCGGCGCTGGGGCTTCATCCTCCTCGAGGTCGCGTGGGCGCTCCTCTCGCTCCCGCCGTTGCTGCGTGGGAAGCGCTCGCCCGAATCGAAGCGCGGATGACTCTTTCGCGCTAGTCGACCGAGAAGCGATAGACTGTGCGCGATGCGAAGTGTTCCCCGGGACGCAGTATCACCGAAGGGAAGCGCGGCTCGTTCACGGCATTCGGGAAGTGCTGCGTTTCGAGCGCCACCGCGCCCTGCGGTCGGAGGCGCGGTCCGTCTCGCCCGGGCGAGTCGCCGCCGAGCGCGTTTCCGGTATAGAGCTGCATCCCCGGCTCGGTGGTGAGCACTTCCAGCGTGCGCCCGCTTCGCGGCGAATGCAGGCGCGCCGCGAGCGCGAGATCACCATCCGCTTCGTCCCGATCGAGCACGAAGTTGTGGTCGTAGCCGTCGCCGATGCGCAACTGTTCGTCGTCCGCGCGGATGCGCTCGCCGATCGTGTGTGGCGTCGTGAAGTCGAAGGGGGTGCCGGCCACCTTGCGGATCTCGCCCGTCGGGATGAGTCGCGCGCTCATCGGTGTGAAGGCCGATGCGACGATGTACAACTCGTGGTCGAGCACGTCGTTCAGGCCGTCGCCGCCGAGGTTGAAGTACGAGTGCTGCGTGAGGTTCACGGGGGTTGGGCGGTCGGTTGTGGCGTGGTAGTCGAACGTGAGCTCGCCGTGCACCGTGAGGGTGACGCGTACACTTACTTCGACGGTGCCGGGGTATCCCTCCTCGCCGTCGGGGCTCACGTAGCGCAGCGTCACCCCAACATCACTCCCCTCCGCGAACGGCTCCGCGTCCCACACCACTCGCTGAAATCCGATGGTTCCGCCGTGCAGGTGGTCGTGTCCCACGTTGGTGGTGAGCTGCCATGTCGTGCCGTCGAGCGTGAAGCGACCGTTCGCGATCCGGTTGGCGCAGCGGCCGATGAGCGCACCGGTGGCCATCGAGTCGCTCTCGTACGCGGCAAGCGTGTCGTGGCAGAGCGTGACTTCGGCGAGCATGCCCGCGCGATCCGGTGTCTCGACGGAGACCAACGTGCCACCGTACGTCATGATGCGCGCTCGAATCCCCGATCCGTTGGCGAGCGTGAAAATCTCCACCCGCTCGCCGGCGCGCGTGGTGCCGAATGGCGCGCGCTCCACGCGTGGCGTGTCATCACCGGGGGCCGTCGCGCCGTGCCCGGCCACGACTCCGCTTTGGCGGCCGTTCACGTGAACGCCACTCCATCGAGTCCCGGCGGGATCGCCAGGCCGAGCGCACGGAGCGCGCTCGGCATTATGTCCACGGTTCTCCGGGGACGCTTCGGCAGCGGACGATTCGCGAGGAGCGGCACCAGCATGTGCTCGCGATGGAGCGCGCCGTGCGTGCTCACGTGGGGGATGGGTTCGTAGTGCGCGCGGAAATCGCGGCCGCGTGCGGCTGAAAGTATGATCTCCCCCGCACGTGATGAGCCCGCGAGGTTGATGATCTGCACCAGCGAATCGGGGTAGTCGGTCGGCATCGTGGCTTCGTGGCTCTCGCGCGAATCGAGCGAGAGCAATGGCGCACTTCCCAGGCCGAGCGGATCGCCGCTCCCTGGTCTGTAAGAGTAGCGCTTGCCGTCCCGCTCCACGAACGCTGTGCCGCGCTCGCGCGAACGTACTTCGCAGCGCGTCTCGGAGTGCGGGAGGAGGAGCAGGTCCACCGAGTCGCGTTCGAGAAGTGCTTCGACGAGCGGCTCCCACTTGGCGCGCAGCTCCGGCCACCACGGACGTTCGCGGCGCGCGAGCTCGAGATACAGGTGCGCCATCGCGTTGCCGCTCACCATCACCGCGACTTCCGGTCGCCGCGTGTAGACCCACGGATGCGAGATGACGCGGTGCCCGAGCGAAGCGACGTGGGCGGCGATGTCATCGTGCTTTCGAACTTCCGAATGTCCGTGGTCGCTCACCACCCAGAGCGTCGTGTCGTCCCAGCGTCCCGCGCGCTCTGCGTCGTCGCGGATGCGGGCAACGGCGTCATCCACTATCCCGAGCGCGCCGTGTGCGGGAGATGAGTCGTGGCCCGATGCGTGCGACGTCTTGTCCAGCCCGAGGAGCGCCACGAAGCTGAGTTCGGGCCGAAGCTCGCGGATACGCCGCGCGGCTTCGCTCGCCACGTGGCGGTCGATGTCGAGCCACCCGGCGACGTTGCCGCTCCAGTGTGTGCGTGCGATTCGTGTCAACAGGCGCAGCCCCGGCCCCACTTTTTCGCGCCTTCGCGCGCCGCGCGCGATCATGCTCATGGCGGAGAAGCGCGAACGCACTAGCTCGAAGAGGGTCGGCGCTCGGGAATCGAGGTCGCGGTCCATGTGGCGCATGTCGCTGCCGAGGTAGCTGCGGCAATGAGGACGCACCGTGCAGCGGGTACGGGCGCGATCGTACCAGCGGAGTCCCGGGAGACCTATCGGGCCGGGGAATCGTCCGGTGAGAAAGGGCGCGTACGCAGGGCCCGTCACCGACGGAAACACCGTGGTCAGCGCATGCAGGCCGCCTTCGGAGCGGAGGCGTGCAAGCGCGGGGAGCGTGCCGTTCGCGATGCCGGCATCGAAGCTGTCGGCACGTGCGCCGTCGGCCACCAGAATTATCAACGACATCGCATTATCGAGAGGCGTCGCCGTCCGGGTCGCAGTCACTCGGTACCTATCAAACGACCCGGGCACTAGCTTACGGCCGGCGCGGCGGCCGCACGAGCACCCGAGGTATGGAGAAGTCTAGCACATGAACGAATCGAAGCGCTGACATGGCGGCCAGGAAGCGGAAGCCGTCCAACGGAAAGTCGCCAACAGGCGAAAAGAAGAACCACGTGACGACCGCGACGGGTCGCCGTGCGAATCGCGCCGTTCGCGAGGAAGCGGAGAAGGAATCGCGCGAAGGATTGCGCGAGCGAACGGAGGCCGGACATCGGAAGGCCGGTCGTGTTCCACCGTCCGACGGCAATGGCGCGCGCCAGAAGGGCGCCGTGCGTGTGCTCGATCAGCGGCCCATCGACCAGTCGCTGCGCGACTACATCCCGCCGTCGATCACCGAAGACCAGAAGCTCCTGCGCCCCGGTGGCGACGAGGCTGCGGACTTCACGCGCACGGATCCGTGGCGCGTGCTGCGCATCACCTCGGAATTGATCGAAGGGTTCGACACGCTCGCCGGCGTAACGAAGGGTGTCACCGTATTCGGCTCGGCGCGTGTCGGGCCCGACGACCCGCAGTACGAGGCGGCGCAGGAGACGTCACGTCTTCTGGCGGAGGCCGGCTTCTCGATCATCACCGGTGCGGGTCCGGGAATCATGGAAGCCGCGAACAAGGGCGCGCGCATGGGCGGCGGCCCGTCGATCGGCTGCAATATCGAGCTCCCGTTCGAGCAGGGTGCCAATCCGTACGTCGACACTCTGATCAACTTCCGCTACTTCTTCGTGCGGAAGACGATGTTCATCAAGTACTCGGTGGGCTTCATCATCTTCCCCGGCGGTTTCGGCACGCTGGACGAGCTCTTCGAGGCTCTCACCCTGATTCAGACGGGGAAGATCTACCATTTCCCCGTGGTGATGTTCGGCCGCCACTACTGGGCCGGCCTCGTTCGCTGGCTCCAGTCGCGCGTGCTGCTGGAGAAGAAGATCTCGGCCGGCGACATGGACCTCATGCTCCTCACCGACGATCCCGCCGAGGCCGCGCGCGCAGTGATCGAGGCGTACGAGGCGGGGAGGTAGGACGGCCAGAGGGCAGGCGGCAGGAAGCAGCTAGAGAAGGAAACAGGGGACAGGCGACAGGAAACAGGAACTGCACACGCATGTGGACCGGTGTGGAGTTCCTGTTTCCTGTCGCCTGTCCCCTGTTTCCTTCTTCCTACTTCTCCTGCTCGTGTATCGTCGCCAATCCCGTGATCTCGAGGCGGCGGGTGCGGGCGGGGAGTTTGAGGATGGCGACGTCGCCGACGGCCTTGCCGACCAGAGCCAGGCCGATCGGCGAGGCCATGGTGACGTGACCGTCCTCGAAGTCGGCCGCATCGCCGAAGACGAGGTTGTAGACCTCGGTGTCGCCCGTGCTGACGTCCTTGACCGTGACGCGCGAACCGAGGCCGACCTTGTCGGTTGGGATCTGCGCGATGTCGACCTGTGACAACTTGCTCAGGCGCTGGCGGAGCTGCCCGAGCCGCGCCTGCACGAACTGCTGGCGTTCGAGTGCAGCCTTGTACTCGCTGTTCTCACGCAGGTCGCCGAGCTCCACCGCCTTGCGGATCTCTTCCGGCAGTTTGACGTTGAGTTCGTGCTGAAGGGCGAGTACTTCCCCCTCCAGCTTTTGCTTCAGCTCTTCGATCATTGGAAATCCACGGCGCAAAAAAGTGGAGCGCCCGGCCGGTGAGGCCGGGCGCTGCGTGCCTTTCCTTATTCTATGTGCGAAGAGGGGATGTGTCCAGATGCCAGGTGGTGGGGCAGAAAGCAGAAAAGGAAACAGGGGACAGGCGACAGGAAACAGTAACTGCACACCAGTCGCTGTCGTCCCCGCGAAAGCGGGGACCCATGTTGGGTGGAATAACTATAGAGATGCCCGCTTTCGCGGGCATGACGGTGAAGCGTGTGCAGTTACTGTTTCCTGTCGCCTGTCCCCTGTTTCCTTCTCTACTGCTCTCCCCCTCACCCCCCTTCCCCAAAAATGGCAGCCATATCGCGGTCATACCGGGCGAGCTCGGTTTCCATGCGGGTGCTGGTCCAGCCGAGAAGGGGGGCGGCGACGCGGGCGACTGCGGGAGCAGCGGAGACGCCGTGGTCGTGCGTCTCGAATGCCACGTGCATCCGGCGCACGAGGATATCCGATAGCGTGAGCGCCATCTCGCGCTCGACGGCCCACGGTATCTCGGCGGCGATGTACGGCAGCTCCGGCGAAACACGCGCGCCGAGCGCATGGTCATCCTCGACCATCGCCCACACATCGCGCCACTCCGCACCGTAGGATGAAACGAGATGGTCGGCCACGTCATCGAGGCCGATGACTTCGCGTGCACGCGCCGACTCCTCCTCGAGCGAAGAGAGCTCTCCACCGGGTAGCGGGATCCTGTCGGTCGGCGCGTGCGCCACCGGATTTCCGAGCGCGCGTGCAATTTCGTCGACCACGTCCTGCGCCATCGAGCGATACGTGGTGAGCTTCCCGCCGCTCACGCTCAACACACCGGGCGTGGTCCAGTGGACGGCGTGCTCGCGCGATACGCTCCCTGGCGCGCCGTCTCCCTGGCTCACGAGCGGGCGGATCCCCGCCCAGGCGCTCACCACGTCCGCCGCGACGAGGTGGGCGGAAGGGAAGAAGGAGTTGGCCGTGCGGAGCAGATAGGTGATGTCGGCGGCGGTCGCGCGAACTTCATCGGGCGAGCCGGAATAGTCGGAGTCGGTGGTGCCGATGATGGTCAGGCGTCCTGCGGGGAGCACGAACATCACGCGACCATCGATGGGCGACAGCAGTGTGAGTGCGCCCTCGTTCCGGATTCTCGATCGCGGGACTGCGACGTGCACGCCCCTCGTACCTCGCAGCGTGGGTGGGGCGGCGGGATTGGCGAGCCGGCGAACCTCGTCGCTCCATGGGCCGGTGGCGTTCACCACCGTGCGTGCCTGCACGGCGATCACGCGTCCCGTGATCGAGTCTTCTGCGCACACTCCGCTCACCAGCGAACCATCCTTCGACATCGAACGAACAGCGAGGTGATTGGCGACGACGGCGCCGGCGATGGCCGCCGCGCGCACGTTCGCGATGGTGAGTCGGATGTCGTCCGTCGACGCATCGTAATAGTTTACGCCTCCCTCGAGCCCCGAGGCGCGCAGCGCCGGCTCCTGCGCCGCCACCGCCGCGGTGCCGAGCGAGCGGTGATTGGCGATATTGCGGAAGAGGGCGAGCGCGTCGTAGAGCAGGAAGCCGGCGCGGAGCTTCCAGCGCGGGATTCGGGAGTGCTCGAAGATGGGCCAGAGGAACCTGAGAGGCCTCACCAGGTGCGGGGCGATACGCAGGAGCGTGCGCCGCTCGCGACTCGCCTCGTAGACCAGATGCAGCTCGCCGTGCTCGAGATAGCGGATGCCGCCGTGAACGAGCCGCGACGAACGGCTGGACGTGCCGCTCGCGAAGTCGGCCCTCTCCAGCAGCGCCACTCGCATTCCGCGCAGCGCCGCCTCGCGCGCGACTCCGGCGCCTGTGATCCCGGCACCTATCACGACCACGTCGAACGGCTCTTCGGCGAGCGCGTCCAGATTCGACTCGCGCGTGGCCGGCGACAGCGGGTTTGTCATGCGCTCATCGATACCGCGTTGCACGACGCGATTCGCGTGCGGCATCGCCACATTCGTCTCCACGACCACCACCCCGGTAACGGCCAAGCAGCCTCACGCACGATACGCACGTTTCATGCTAAATGCCCGACATTCCATCCGCACACCACCAAGCCTATGTTCCACCCATGGCAACCTACGGGACCAACGGTCGCCGCGCCGCGATCGTCGCCGGGCTGCGTACGCCGTTCGCCCGCGCCGGCACCGATTTCAGCTCGATCGCGGCCCAGGATCTGGGCCGCACCGTTGTCGCGGAGCTCCTTCAGCGCACCGCGATCGACGGCGACGAAATCGACTCCGTGGTCTTCGGTACGGTCGTCCCCTCCGTCCTGGCTCCCAACATCGCGCGGGAAGTCGCGCTCCTCCCCATGCTCCCCAAGGGGATTCCCGCCTACACCGTGAGCCGCGCCTGCGCTTCCGCCAACCAGGCCATCACGGACGCCGCCGACCAGATAGTGCTCGGCCACGCGAACGTGGTGATCGCGGGTGGCGCCGAGTCGCTCTCCAACGTACCGATCCTCCACTCGCGGCGTTTCTCCGAAACTCTCGTCCGGGCGTCGAAGGCGAAATCGACAGGCGCGCGTGTGAAGACGCTCGCTCGCACGCGGCCTCGCGACCTCGTCCCCATCACTCCCGCCATCGCCGAACCATTGACCGGCGAGACCATGGGTGAATCCGCGGAGAAGATGGCGAAGCTGAACCACATCGCGCGCGACGAGCAGGACCAGTTCGCCCTCCGCTCGCACCGCCTCGCGGCCGCCGGTACCCAGGACGGACGACTCGCGGCCGAGATGATGCCATTCTACGTGCCGCCAAGATACGAGATCGTCGAGACGCGTGACAACGGTGTTCGCACCGACACGAGCCTCGAGGCGCTGCAGGCGCTGAAGCCGGTCTTCGACCGCCGCTACGGAACCGTCACCGCGGGAAACTCATCGCCGCTCACCGATGGTGCAGCCGCGGTTCTCATCATGAGCGCCGAGCGCGCGGCCGCGCTGGGGTACGAGCCGATCGCCTACATCCGCTCGTACGCGTACGCCGCGCTCGATCCCGGCGAGCAGCTTCTGCAGGCGCCGGTTCTCGCCGCGCCCGTGGCGCTGCGCAGGGCGGGGCTCTCGCTCCGCGACATCGATCTCGTGGAGATGCACGAGGCCTTCGCGGCGCAGGTGCTCTCCAATCTCGAGGGGTTCGAGAGCCGGGAGTGGGCAGCGCGCGCGGGCTTCTCGCAACCGGTGGGTGAGGTGGACCGCTCGCGCCTCAACGTGATGGGCGGATCCATCGCGATAGGCCACCCCTTCGGCGCGACCGGCGCGCGGATCACCATGACGCTCGCGCACGAGTTGAAGCGCCGCGGCGGGCAATTCGGCCTCATGACGGTGTGCGCGGCCGGCGGGATGGGCTTCGCCATGGTTCTGGAGGCCGCATGAGCATCGCGACCATCCCCTGGCAATCGCGCGCGTTCGCCATCGAGATCGATGATGGCATTGCCGTCCTCACGCTCGATGTCCCCGATGAATCCGTGAACACGCTCGGCGCCGCCGTGGTGGACGAGTTCACCGCGCTGCTCGACCGCATCGAGGGCGATACCGGCATCCGGGCGATGGTGTTCATCTCGGGGAAGCCGGAGAACTTCATCGCCGGCGCAGACATCGGGCAGTTCACCGTCATCACTTCCGCCAGCGAGGGCGAGGCGCTCAGCCGCTCGGGTCAGGCGGTGATGGATCGGATAGAGCGGATGCGCACCCCGATGGTGGCAGCGATCCACGGCGCCTGCCTGGGCGGCGGTCTCGAGATGGCGCTGGCATCCGCCTACCGCATCGCGACCGATCACCCGAAGACGGTGCTCGCTCTCCCCGAGGTGACGCTCGGTGTGATCCCCGGTGCCGGCGGCACGCAGCGGCTCCCGCGCACGGTCGGCCTGCGCAACGCGCTCGACATGATCCTCACCGGTCGCAACGTCCGCGGGAAGAAGGCGCTGCGCATGGGGCTCATCGACGAGCTGGTCCACCCGGCGATTCTCCGCGATGTGGCGGTGGACCGCGCTCGCTCTCTCGCCGACGGAAAGATCGCGCGTTCGTCGCGGAAGCGTCGCAGGCGCGGACTCGCCGACTTCGCGCTCGAGGGGAATCCGCTCGGTCGGCGCGTCGTCTTCAACAAGGCGCACGCCGGTGTGATCGAGAAGACCCACGGTCACTATCCGGCGCCATTCGCGGCCATCGAGGCCATCCGCGCCGGCTACGATCAGGGCTCCGAGCGTGGCTTCGCGGAAGAAGCGCGGCTGTTCGGCGAGATGTCCGTTACCGAGGTGTGCCGCCAGCTCATCTATCTCTTCTTCGCCACCACCGCGCTGAAGAAGGACAACGGCGTCGGAGTGCCTGTCGATTCTCTCCCGGTGGACAAACTTGGAGTACTCGGCGCCGGGTTCATGGGAGCGGGAATCGCCAGCGTCGCGGCGGGACGCGGAACCGTGGTGCGGCTCAAGGACGCCGATACGGCGCGCGTCGCGCGGGGCCTCGCTTCGGTTTACGGGGTGCTGCGCGAACAGCTCGTGAAGAAGCGTATCACGCCGCGCGAGCTGGATGACCAGATGTCGCTCGTGGGCGGCACGATCGACTACTCCGGATTCCAGAACGTGGACCTGGTGGTGGAAGCGGTGTTCGAGGAGCTGGGACTCAAGCAGCAGGTGCTGCGCGAGGCGGAGGAAGTGATCCCGGGCGACGCGATCTACGCATCGAACACGAGCACGATCCCCATCACGCGCATCGCCGAGGCGTCGAAGCGTCCGGAGCAGGTGCTGGGCATGCACTTCTTCTCGCCGGTGCACCGGATGCCGCTGCTCGAGGTGATCGTCACGCGCACCACCACGGCCGTGGTCACTGCGACGGCCGTGGCGTACGGGAAGAAGCTGGGGAAGCACGTGATAGTGGTGAACGACGGTCCCGGCTTCTACACGACGCGAACTCTCGCGGCCTTCATGAACGAGGCGGGGCATCTGCTGGATGAAGGCGTGGCGATCGAGGCGCTCGACAAGGCGCTCGTGGACTTCGGCTTCCCCGTGGGTCCGATCACGTTGATGGATGAAGTGGGACTCGACGTGGGCGCCAAGGTGGGGCAGGTACTGCTGGAGGCGTTCGGCGAACGGCTTTCGCCGGCGGCGTCGCTGGCGCGCGTGGTCGCGGCCGGGCGCGTGGGTCGCAAGGGCGGGAAGGGGTTCTACCTGTACGATTCACCCGGCGGGAAGAAGCGCGGCGTCGACCAGTCGGTGTACGAGCTGCTGCCGACGGGCGCGAACCGGGTGGATGTGCC